>Ga0181536_10001204_pt1 | contig 30625 bp, 29 predicted proteins | sample PEATcosm2014_Bin_41_FD_121105 | JGI IMG/M metagenome (GOLD analysis project Ga0181536, IMG submission 121105) | Peatland microbial communities from MTU Mesocosm Facility, Houghton, MI, USA - PEATcosm2014_Bin17_60_metaG | ecosystem: Environmental > Terrestrial > Soil > Wetlands > Peat | place...
TAGCCGATCTCCATGAAGCAGCTGGCGGTGACCTCGGAGCAGTGCAGGCCGAACGGGATTTGGTAGTAGCGGTCGTTGGCGCCGGGCACGCGCAGGGTGAAATGATTGAAAATGCCTTCATGGAAGTCGTGCATGACGGCGAGGCGGTGCGCCGCGGCGAGATCCACCCGCGCCTGCCAGCGCGCGTCGGACAGGCTGAGTTCAGCGGTTTCGATCGATTCCAACGGCATCGTGGGCGGCTCCTGATTGGGCAAGTTGCCGGATGATCCCCCCGGATATGACACCGGTCAACATCACCCCGCGGTTGAGGTCTGGCTTCTTTCCCAGCTTCCTGGCCCAGCTCTACCGCATCGGCAGCGAGACAAGCCCGGAGAGGGGCACGATCCGTCCGTCGTCGTCATCCTCGGGCGTCGTCCCATGGGTATGAAATTATCCGCCATGCTAATGCCATGGCATCCCCCGGCGCGGTCCGAAACTACCTGTGCTTATCGGCGTTCATCCGCGTTCATCCGCGGCAAAATTCGCCTTCGCCGAAGCTGGATTGGCCGCGGTTCACGCGGTACTCAGGCAAAGAAGGATTCAACCGCGGATGAACGCGGATGAACGCCGACGGGGCTGGAGTGAACCCCTGAACTGAGACACGGAAATAAGACACATTGTTCAGCAAGGAGAACGAGTGTGCCAAGAAGGAAGCGACGGAGTTTCACCCAGGCGTTCAAGCAGGCCGCGGTCGCGCGGATGGTGACGGCGGAGCATCATGGGTCTGGCGGCCGAGTTGGATGTGGAACAGCGCCTGTTATATCACTGGCGCGAGCGATTTCAGACCGGCGGCGTTGAGGCTTTACGCCGTGTTGGCCGCCCGTCACGGCTTGACACGGCAGCGACCGAGGCTGTCCCGGTCGACGTCGCCGATCCGGCCGAGGCCCAAAGACGCATCGACGAACTGGAGCGAAAGATCGGCCAGCAGCAGCTGGAACTGGATTTTTTTCGCGCGGCCTTGCGGCATGTCAGGGAACAACAGCCCAGGAGGGGCGAGCCTGGCGACACAACATCTACGCGGTGATCCAGGCGGAGATGGAGCGGCAAAGCTTGTTGGGGTGGACGGCCCCACGGCATCGCGTGCCAGACTTGGGGTTGTTCACCATCCAATACCGGAGCCGCCCATGAGCCGGTAGAAACGCATCGCCATCGACACGTCCAAAGCCGTGTTCACCCTGCACGGCATCGGCCATATTCCGGCTGGCCGTCCTGGATATTTCCGTTCACGGCGATGCCTTCACCGCCCGCCTTTCGCTGTTCGCTGGCCGCGTCGGCGATTACGGCTCGTGCCGATTCACTGAGAGCATCGCTGCCCGCGGCGAAGACTACATCATATCCGCAGGTCGACATGCGGCGCGATTCGCTCGTGTCCCCGGTATCGCCCACCCGAATGTCGCATCCCGCCAATGTCGCCAGCGGCGCGCACACCACGAAACACCCGATCGCGAACCGCGACAGACCCGCCAGCATCGATGTCAGAATGGCGCCGCGTCGGAGACCCGGATGGCTCTCATTCGTGGATCGTCACTGCCCACTCCTGCCCAGGCGCGCGCGGCGGCTCGCACCACATCGGCACGCAATTCCGCGTCCTTCCGCTGAATTCGACCCCCATCACCGAGCGGATGGCACGGAACACCCCGCCATGCGCCACCACCAGCACCGCCGGAGGTTGCCCCACCGCCCGGTTCAACCCGGCGACCGTCCGGCGGCGCAATTCGGAGAAACTCTCCGCGCCCTCCGGCGTCGTGTGACCGGCGATCCAGCCATGAAACCAATCGGCCAAAGGTTCGCCTTCGCGAACACCCCAACTGACCTCGCGCAGATCCAGCTCGATCGTCACCTCCAGCCCCAGCGCCTCACCGACGATCTCGGCGGTGACGCGGGCCCGGGACAGCGGCGAGGCGACAATCGAGGTGATGCCCCGATTGCGCAGCCGCGCCGCCGCTTCCCTGGCCTGCGCCAGCCCGAGTTCGTTCAGCGGAATGTCGACATTGCCCTGCGACAGCCCCTGCCGGTTCCAGTCCGTCTCTCCATGCCGCAGATACCAGAACGGCACCTGGGCGATCGAAGGCTCCTGCCGCATCGGTTTACGACAGGCCTTCCGCCACCAGGGTCCGTTGCACCGCCGGCCGCGCCAGCATCCGCTCCATATGCGCCGCGCAGTTCGGCGGCAGCGCGATGCCGACGCGTTTCCCCCAGAACTCGACATAAAAGATCGCCGAATCCGCGATCGAGAACTTGCCGACCGCGTAATCCTTACCGGCCAGCGCCTCGTTCAACGCGGCGAAACCCTTCTCGGCGATTTCCGTGCCGCGCGCCTTCACCGCCGCCTCATCCGCCGCGTTGGGCGCGAAATTTCCTGGGCGGAAGATGCGCGTGAACCCTTGCATGTGGATGGTGGCGACGCAATAATCCATCAACTCCAGCGCCTTCGCCTGCAGGTCGATATTGTCCGGCAACAGATTGGCGAACGGGTTGGTCCGCGCGAGCCAATAGGCGATCGCCGGATACTCGGTACGGATCGTGCCCTCGTCGTCAATCAGCGTCGGCACTTTCGACTTCGGATTGACCGCGGTGAACTCCGGCTTGTACTGCGCGCCCTCGCGCAGGTTGACGGCGACGCCCTCATAAGGCTTGCCGATTTCCTCCAGCAGCACATGGATGCCGATCGAGCAAACGCCGGGTGCGTAAAAAAGTTTCATCGTTGTTCTCCTCCTTTAGTGAGCGTATTCGCGCCAGTCGCCGACCGCGGGCCGGTCGAGGCCTAAATTCTCCCGCAACGTCGGACCCTTATAGTCCACGTGGTGCAGTCCGCGGCGTTGCAGTTCCGGGACAACGAAGCGGCTGAATTCCTCGTAGGCGCCCGGCACGTGGGAGGCGGCGACGACGAACCCATCGCAGGCGCGGTTGACGAACCATTCCTCCAGCCCGTCGGCCACGTCTTTCGGGCTACCGACGAAGCGCGGGTGATCGTGGAAGGTGCCGCGGCGGGTGATGGTGATGAAGTCGCGCGGTGTGGGCAACCGGTTGCCAAGCTCACGCTTCAAACGGTCGCGCATGCCCTGCGCGCCGGTCCAGCTGTCCATCTCTTCCTGGGTGAACGGCTTATCGATCGGTTGTTTCGCCAGGTCGAAATTCAATACTTCCGACAGCAGCGAGAGGCTGTCGATGTCTTTCGGGAGTTTGTCGATCAGCGCGACCTTGTCCTCGGCTTCGGCGCGGGTTTCCGCGACGACGGGATAAACCCCGGAGCAGACATGGACGTGCTCGGGATCCCGGCCCGTCGCCGCGACCTTGGCCTTGAAGCTCGCATAGTCGCGTTTCGCCTGCTCGATGGCGTGATAGGCGACGAAGACACATTCAGCCCAGCGGGCGGCGAAGCTGGTGCCGCGGCCGGATTGGCCGGCCTGGATGATGACCGGGTGGCCTTGTGCGGAGCGCGGCACGGTGAAGGGGCCACGCGATTGGAAATACGCGCCCTTGTAGTCCAGGCGGTGGACTTTGTCAGGATGGGCGAACAGACCGGTGGCGCGGTCGGCGACGATCGCGCCGTCCTCCCAGGCGTCCCAGTGGCCCATCACGACTTCCATGAACTCGTCGGCGCGGTCGTAGCGGCCGTCGTGATCCTGGTGCGCGGCGTGCCCCATGTTGCGGGCCTCGCCGTCGTTCATCGAGGTGACGACGTTCCAGGCGGCGCGCCCCCCGGTCATCAGGTCCAGGGTGGCGAACACGCGGGCGACATGAAACGGCTCGAAATACGTGGTGCTGAAGGTGGAACCAAGGCCAAGCCGCTCGGTCGCCATGCCCATCACGGTGAGGATGGTGATCGGGTCCATTTTCACGCAGCGGATGCCGTTGGCGACGGTATGCGCGTGATCGCCGCCGAACAGGTCGGGCATGGCGAGACGATCGTCAAAGAACCCGAGATGGAACTTTCCCAATTCCAGCGCGCGGCCAATCCGCCGGTAATACTCCGCCGAGGTAAAATCCTGGTCCGCCAGCGGGTGCCGCCAGGAGCCGACGAAATTCGTGCAGTTCTGCGCCTGCAGGAACCCCACCAAAGTCATTTGCCGTGCCATGATCCTGGTCCCTGTTCCCGTCCGGCCGAAGTCTACAGGCAGGGTGGACGTTCGGAAAGCTTGGGCGCCGGGACTGGGCGCCGGGACCATCGCGCGCCGCCGGACCAGGGCCGCGCCACACCGCCGCGGACCGTTTCGGACGACCGCTTCTTCCACTTGCCGCCGCGGCGGATCCTCGCGCCGGTCATCACCGCCGGCCTCATGTGGGGTTCATTCAACGCGGGGGTGGTGGGGTACTTCCACTTCGTCCCCGTGCTGCTCGCCGAACAAGACGGCATGACGATCACCCAGAGCGGCGCGCTGACGAGCCTGGCGCGCTGGGTCGGGATGCTGTCGATCCCGCTCGGCGGCACCATGGCGCAGTGGATGCGCCGGCCGGGCGCGACGATCGTGCTGTTCCGCGGTGGCGCCGCGACGGCATTGCCTCGTGATCATGCCGAAGAGGTTAAACGCTGTCCCGACAACGTGGATTTAATGGCGACGCGAACGTGCGGGATGATGGGTCACGGCCGGGCGCAGGTCGGTTTCCGCGAAATCGTTGCCTTTAAATAACAGCGGCAGATCGCGAACCTTTGCCAACGCATAAGCGAACACATCGCCGAAGTTCAACGCCGCCGGGTGCCCACTCCCCTTGCCGAACGCCAGAAATGCCGCGAAGGCAGCATCCATGTCCGGTAAACCGGGCGGGGTTATTTCAAATCGCGGTAGTTTGAGCAGGTCCTCGACCAGAACCACGGCCCGCATGCCACGGCGGCCATGAACGACCATCCTGGCTTCTACGACGGAGACAGTGCTGACCAGGGCTTTGACGGATTCCTCGATCGTCGCGACAAACTCACGCCGCTCGGGCTCGTTGAAAACGATTGCCACGATGGCCGACGTGTCCACCGCGATCATCGCGGCAAACCGTGTTCATCCCATTCGATCGGTTCAAACGCATCCGGGCGGTCCGGGATTCGGTCCAATTGGGCCAGGATTGCGTGGAACCGCTCCATCGTTTCAGGTTCGGCGCCACGGGGTTGCGCCGCCAGCATCGCATCGACCGCCTTCTCCACCGCCGCCGTCTTGCTCAGACCGGACGCGGCGGCCAGACGCTCAATCTTGGCGACAACCTTCGGATTGGCGATCTGGATCGGCATGACGGCCTCGCGATGGTGATATCAACATGATCAATATACATCACCATCGCCGACGATCAACCCGGTCGCTCACCCCGCCAGCGGCAACCCCTCCAGATCCTCCGCCCGCTCCACCTTGATCAGCACCGCGTAGCCCTTCTTCTCGGGATCGCGGTCCTTCTCCGGCTGCACCAGCCGCCGCCACACTTCATCATACGCCGGGCCGGAGCGGACGATCTGGGCCGTGCCATAGAACCGGGCGATGCCGCCCTTCGGCAGCGTGCCATCGGCGCGCAACGACGGCTTGCGGAAATAAACCGTCACCTTCGTCCCATCCGTCATGTGCTTCGCCGTCGAGCCCTTGCCGCGCTCCCACAGCGCCAGGTGTTCGTCGTCGAACACCATCGTGCCGCCACGTGGCGTGATCTGCGCGTAGCCGTCCGGCAGCGCGGTGCCGACCAGGGTCACGTTGTCGGGGAACGCCGTGTTGATGTGCTCACGCAACACAGCCGGAATACGCGCCATCGTTGTCTCCTCGTTTCAGTTTGTCAGCAAAGCCTCAGTTTGTCAGCAAAGCCTCAGTTGGTCAGCAAAGCCTCAGTTGGTCCGCAAGGCTCCAGTTGGTCCGCACGGCCTCAGTTGGTCAGCAAGGCCTGCGCACAGGCATCCAGAATCGCGTCGGTGTCCAGCCCATAGGCGCGATACAGGTCCGGAATGTCGCCGCCCTGACCAAACCGATCGACACCCAGCGGCACCACGCGCTGCCCGCGCACCGAGCCCAACCAGGCGTGCGTCGCCGGATGCCCGTCCAGGACCGTCACCAGCGCCGCGCCCGGAGCCAGCGGCGCCAGCATCCGCTCGATATGCGCCCGCGCCCCGCGGTCCCCTGCCCGGCGCGCCCGCGATGCCTCCAGCCAGCCCGCGTGCAGCCGGTCGGGCGAGGTGATCGCCAGCAGGCCGGCACCGGCGACGTCCTCGGCGATCGCCTCGAACGCCTCCATCACCTCGGTCGCGACCGGTCCCTGATACGCCAATGCCAGACGCGCGCCCTCGGCCGGCTTCACCACCCAGTGCGCGCCGGCGATCACCTCGGCCGGATCGAGTGTCCGCTCCGGCTGCGCCAGCGTCCGCGTCGACAACCGCAGCCACACCGCCGAGCCGTCCGGCTTTTGCATATGCTCCAGCGCGTGGCGCAGCAGGATGGCGAGTTCGTCGACATGCGTGGGTTCGAAACTCGCCAGCCGGTCGGCGGCCATGCCGATCAGCGGCGTGTTGACCGATTGGTGCTGCCCGCCCTCCGGCGCCAGCGTCAGCCCGGACGGGGTCGACACCAGCAAAAACCGCGCGTCCTGGTAACAGGCGTAGAGCAGCGCATCGAGGCCGCGATTGACGAACGGATCGTAGACCGTGCCGATCGGCAGGATGCGCGCACCGGTCATCGCCGGTGTCAGGCCCGCCGCGCCCAGCAGCAGGAACAGGTTCTGCTCGGCGATGCCCAGTTCGATGTGCTGGCCGAGGGGCGACATGCCCCAACGCTGCGCCGAGGCCAGCTTCGAGTCGCGGAACACGTCGTTGCGCGTATGCCGGTCGAAGATCCCGCGCCGGTTCACCCACGGCCCGAGATTGGTCGACACCGTGACGTCCGGGCTGGTGGTCATGATATGCGCGGCGAGTTCCTTCAATTCGCCCTGACCGCGGCCCAGTTCGGCCAGGATGTCGCCGAAGCCGCCTTGCGTGGACATTTTCCGGCCGGCGGTTTTCGGTGTGGGCAGCGTGGCCGGAACCGGAATCACCGGCGCGCTCAAGGCGCGGCCCTCGGCGGTGAGCTTCGTCGCGAACGGCGTGGCGGCGAGAAAGTCGGAAAAATCCGCTTCCGAGAGGTCCATCCCCTCGAACAGGTCCCACTCGTGACCGGGCCTGATGCCCATGTCGGAACGGAACTGCTCCATCTGCTCTTTCGTCATCAGCCCGGCGTGATTGTCCTTATGGCCAGCGAACGGCAGTCCCATCCCCTTGATCGTATACGCGATAAAACATGTCGGCTGATCCCCCTGGGCGGCGGCGGCGCGGAACTGCTCGATCAGGGTTTCGATGTCGTGACCGCCCAAGTTGGTCATCAGCGCGCCGAGTTCGGCGTCGCTGAGCGGATCGATGATGGCGCGGGCGCGGGAACGGCCGAGATCGGCCAGCAGCACCTGGCGCCAGGCGGCCCCGCCCTGAAAGGTCAGCGCGGAATACAGGCTGTTGGGGCAGTCATCGATCCAACGGCGCAGGTCCTCGCCGCCCTCACGGGCGAACGCCGCCTCCAGCGCGCGGCCGAACTTGATGGTGACGCAGTTCCAGCCCATGTCGCGGAACAGGCCCTCGATGCGGCCGAACAGGCGGTCGGGGACGACGGAATCGAGGCTCTGGCGGTTGTAGTCGATCACCCACCAGAGGTCGCGGACGTCGTGTTTCCAACCCTCCAGCAATGCCTCGTAGATGTTGCCCTCGTCGAGTTCGGCGTCGCCGGCGATGGCGATGTGGCGGCCCGGCGGCAGATCGGCGCGGCCGAGATCGTGCAGCCGGACATAGTCCGCCATCAGCGCCGAAAACGTCGTCATCGCCACGCCCAGACCGACCGAGCCGGTGGAGAAATCGACCTCGGCCCCGTCCTTCACCCGGCTCGGATAGGGTTGGATGCCGCCGAACTGACGCAACCCCTCCAGTTTCTCCCGCGTCTGCCGGCCGAGCAAATAGTTGATCGCATGGAACACCGGCCCGGCATGCGGCTTGACCGCGATCCGGTCCTGGGGACGGGCGATCTCCAGATACAGCGCCGTCAGGATCGAAATGCTGGAGGCGCAGGACGCCTGATGCCCGCCGACCTTCAGCCCGTCGCGATTAGGACGGATATGGTTGGCGTTGTGGATCATCCATGAGGACAGCCAGAGTAGCTTCCGTTCCAGTTGCTTCAACACCCGGAGCCGGCGGTCGCCCGCGGCACTCCGAGGCACCACCTTGGTAAGCGGCGCGTTCATGGACCCTCCCCGCCTGTTCTGAGGCGACGGAGTGTATTTCATCCGGCCGGGCGAACCAAACCTTTTGCCGCGGGCGATGGCCGGGACCGAAGACGCGCCGGGGCTTCGCCCCGAGACTCCACCAAGAGGCTCTGCCTCTTGGAACTCCGCCAAGGGCAGTGGCCCTTGGAACCATTCATTTTGGGTTGGTGTTTGAGGCGGGCCAACCCGGACCATGCGAGGTCTCGGTTGGCCCGCCTCAAACACCAACCCAATGGACCGATTGCAAAGGGCCTCACCCGGCGCCTGCCCTCGGGCTTGACCTGTGGGCCGGAGGTCCAGGCTTGCCCCTGTGCGAAGGCGGGGGAGGCAGAGCCTCCTGGCGGGTCCGAGGGCGGAGCCCTCGCGCCTTCTCAGTTCAAGCGACTGCCCGTCCCACGGCGATGCAACGGTGGCGCAATCGGGCGACGTCCATTACACACGCTACCGGACAGCGAACCGGCGTTGAGGGCAGGTTGATGGCGATCGAGGACATCCCGCGGGAGGCGATTCAGGCGGTTGCCGCGCTGCTCCAGCAGACCCTGCCGGATTCTCTGCTTTGGCTGACGGCTTTCGCGAGGCGAACGCTCGAATACGTCTTCGCCCCGATTCTCGACCATGGCGGCCGTTACCCCTGGTTTGGGCTGGTCGCCGCCCTGGGCATCGCGGCCTGCGCGTTCCTGTTCGACCGGACCCGTCCGAAGGGCGGCGGCATCCGCGGCTTCCTGCCATTTTGTTTCCCGCCCGCGATCTGGCGCAGCCAGTCGGCCTGGGTCGATCTGAAGGTCGGCTTCTTCAATTACTTCCTGTTCGGCGGCGGCGCCCTGAACGTGACCTGGCGGTTCACCACGGCGCTGTTCGCGTCCTGGATCACGGTGATGCTCACGGCGGGCTTCGGCCCAATCGCCCATCACGCGAGCTGGGGACCGGTCTCGATCGTCCTGTTCGCACTGGCCATCTCCATGGCCTCCGACTTTGGTTATTTCCTGTTCCATTGGCTGGCGCATGTCTTTCCGCCGCTCTGGGCAATCCATAAGCTGCATCACTCCGCCGAGGTCATGACACCGCTGACGGCGGCCCGGGTGCATGCGCTCGAGCATCCGATCACGGGACCGTTCATGGCGCTCACGACGGGGGTCCTGGTTGGCCCGCTGTTGTATCTCTACGGCGGCGAAACGACTGTGCCAACGATCTTCGGCCTCGACATGGCGGGCGCGATGTTCTTCCTGCTCGGGCACAATTTGCACCATTCGCACGTCTGGGTCTATTTCGGGCCGATCATCGGCCGCGTGATCGTCAGCCCGGCACAGCACCAAATTCATCACAGCTGTTTGCCGCGGCATCTGGACAAGAACTTCGCCGAGCATTGGGCGTTCTGGGATACGATCTTCGGCACGCTCTATCTGCCCCAGGGTCGCGAGACCCTGACGCTGGGGCTGGCCGGCTACAGCGAGCAACCGCACACTGGTGTATTGGCGGCCAACATCCGGCCGGTCGTTGACTCGGTCATCACCAGCGTCCGGATGGTCCGGCGGGGGATGGCGTGGCTCCGGCGGTGGCGCGAACCGGACGCCGGCCTCGATGGGTCGCTGATCGCCCCAAACGCTCCGGACCCCGGTCAGGGTTTCGCGCATCCTCCCGGCCCGGGACGCTGATAGAGTTCCATGCGGCCGCCTGAGCTTCGGTGCACGAGTTGGTACCGCGCGCCGGTGACCGCCAGGCGAATGTCGTGGTACGGACCAGGCTGATCCGGTTCCGGAAAATCCCACAGCAACACGTAGTCGACGGGAATGCCGCTCGCGGCCTCGAACCCCGCGATGTCAATCTGGTAGACGCGGGTATCCCGCTGTGAAAGTTGCCACCCGTACAACAGCCGCTGCGGGTCCGCGCCGGGCCGGAACATGACCGGGTAAATCGGCAGCCGTGCCACGTAGCTGAACAGTACCGGGCGGTCGCCGCGCAATTCAAACCGGCTGGCGAGGTGAAACAGCGGATGATAATACAGCCGCGCGGTATTCGCCGGATCGAGCTTGAACTGCGTCAGGACCGGGGCGACCGTGCAATGCGGACCGATCCACGCATCGGCCTCGTTGAATTCGCGGGCGGCCGCGGGTACCTCCCAGGCCTGGACCCAGAATGCCATGCCGATCATGACGAGGCCGCCGGCGGTCGCGATCGCCATGGCGATGTTCCGGATCACCCGCCCAATCGGCAGCACCGCGCAGGCGAAGGCAAGCCCGATATACGGGAACACCTGTGCCCGCTCTGAGTGGGTCCAGCCGCCCCCGGCCTCGTCCGGAATGATCAGCGCCAGGCCGAGAAAGCTCAACGGCAGCAGGCACACCGCGATCCGCGGCAGGCGGGCGCGTGCATCCGCCCGATCCGGCGCCGTCAGCAACGCGATGCCGCCGGCCGCCGCCAGACCGAGCAAGGTCAGTCCCAGCACGAGGCTCGCATAGGCCGTCGACCGTCCGATCGGCGCGAAGGCGTCACCCCGGAACACCGCCGTCAGCCGATAAAGCGCCGGCGGCCCGTACGTGACATGGCGATCGCCCGTCGCCAACAGCATGAACAGCACGAAAAGCAGCGCGCCCGGAGCCAGGCTCAGCAGCGCGGCCACCGGGAGGCGAAGCGCGGCCTTCGCCGGCTCACCGGCGCGCAGTTGAAGCAAGGCTTCGGTGACCGCCAGCGTGCCGATCGCCAACCCCGCCTCCAACCATCCGGACGCCTGCGACACCAGTGTGACGGCGGCCAGCGCGGCGAGAACGGCACCGTTCGCCAGCGACACGCGCTCGCGCAGACGGAGATACGCCCAAAGGCACAGAATGCAGCCGGTCACCGAAAGGCTGAAGTTGTACAGGCCCAGGTAGAACATGCGCTGCAGCGCGACCGGAACGAAGAACAGCGCGATCCAGTCCGAGCCGGGCGCCAGACGGCGCAGCACCAGGCGCGCCGCGAGCATGACCGAGACCAGGCACAGAATCTGAACGATTTGCTCGGTCGCCAGGGGCGGAACGATCAGCATCAGGCCGGCCATCAGCAAATGGCCAAGGGCGTTCGGCGATGGCGTCCAATTTATTTCATAGAGCCGGTTGAGCATCGGCAGCGCCGGATCCCCCGCCCGCGTCATGAAATGCGCCATGCTCAGATGCGACGGCCCATCGCTCGTCAGTACCGGGCCGGAGATGGCGACCACGGCGGCCATCAGCGCCAGCAACGTCCAGAAGATCCAGGTCGCGGCGGTCGCTCCCGTGCAACGCGTCGACGGAGTGGGGCTCATCGCGATCGGCTCCGGCTGCCATGGCTGGAATGAATGAGGGACGCGAAACGCTGTCCGTTAGCGGAATTTCCGCGATATACGCCACTCGCGCCGGAACCGCGAGAGCTCTTGTGTCGACGGTGCGCCGGTGCGCCGGGCACTCGGGCGACAGCCATCGGTGGGGATTTGTCGCTGTGGCAGTCTCGCGTTTTTCATCAGTCCGAAACGGCCCGCTGACCGCCATGGCACGCAGTTCCTCGCGGAAACCCTGGCCGCGCGGGCCGGCACCCGGCCAACCCAGGCACGATTTGACCCCGACCATTTCAGGTCTACACTACCCCGGACGACCTCGCGTCGCCGGCCAAGGGACGCAGGCAACAGCGAACCAGGAAGCAGAGGATGAGCCATGAAGTATAATCGCATATCGGCGGATTGCCATCTCGACATGCCGTGGATGCCACCCACGCTGTTCGTCGACGAGTGCTCGCGCGAGTTCAAGGACCGCATGCCGTTCGTCACCGATGGCCCGGATGGGCCGCAGTGGGTGACGAAGCAGGGCGCGAATTTCGGCCTCAAGAACGGCGTCGGGCCGAGCGGCGCGAAACTGGTGCCTGGGCAGAACAAGCGCGTCGACATCATGGCTGAGACCGGGCTGTTCGCTGACGGCGTGAAAGACATCCGCCGCGTCAGCGACCCGCATCTGCGCGCCAAGGACATGGACCGCGACGGCGTCGATGCCGAGGTGATTTTCGGCGTGCTCGGCACCGCGTCCAAGATGAACGACAACGTGGCCTCGAATGAGGTGTTGCGGATCTATAACGATTGGCTGGTGGAGTTCTGCAGCCACTATCCCGACCGTCATATTGGCCTCGGCTGCCTCCCCTATGGCGACGTCGAGGCGGCGGTGGCGGAAGCCTATCGCTGCGCGAAGATGGGCCTGAAGGGGATCGAAGTCTCGTGCTCCTGGGACATGGAGCCGATGTGGCACCCGATGTGGGAGCCGCTGTGGCAGGCCGTCAACGACATACAGCTTCCGTTGCACTTCCATACCTTCCCGACCACCCCGCCGCGCGCGCGGGAGATGACCTCGGGCCAGGTGCGGCGCGCGGCGATGTTTACCGGCGTGTCCTCCTTCCAATTGGGCCTGATCCACATCCTGGCCGCGTTGATGGGCGCCGGCGTGTTCGAGCGCTACCCGAACCTGCGCGTGTCGTTCGGCGAGAGCGGCATCGGCTGGATCCCCTACGCGCTCGATCGCATGGACTTCGAGTTCGAGGACCGGTTCCGCGACCTGATGAAGCTGAAGCCGTCCGAGTACTGGCAGCGCCAGTGCAAGGCGACGTTCCAGTACGACGTCATCGGGCCGAAGCTGATCGGCGCCAACAACCTGATGACGGTCGACACGCTGATGTGGGGCTCGGACTATCCGCACACCGACGGGATCTGGCCGGAATCGACGAAGTACATCAACGAGCAGTTTGTCGGGCTGTCCGCCGATGATATCAAGAAGATTACCTGCGAGAACGCGGCGAAGTTTTATAATTTGACGAACTGACGGACTGACGACCGTCGCGTGGTGGCCGGGGTTTTCCCCGGCCGTCCGCGGCGGCGCCCAGATAGGACCCGGCCATGCGGATCGATGGCGCGTGCCATTGCGGTAACGTCGCGTTCGCGGCGGACGTCGATCCCGAAACGTCGCGAATCTGTCACTGCACCGACTGCCAGACGATGAGCGGTTCGTTGTTTCGCGCCAACATTCAGGCGGCCGCCGAGGGATTCCGGCTGGTCCGCGGCAGCCCGAAATTCTACATCAAAACGGCGGACAGCGGGGCGCAGTGGGCGCAGGCGTTCTGTCCGGATTGCGGCACGGAGCTGTACGCGACCTCGCCCAACAACCCGACCAGTTATTCGTTGCGGGTGGGCACCATTGCCCAACGCGCGATGTTCCGGCCCCGGCGGCAGATCTGGTGCCAGTCGAAGTTGCCGTGGACTTCGGAGGTGGACGGGCCGGAACGGCGAGATCGAGAATAGCGGTGGTCAGGGTGGAACCGGAGTAACGGGCGCGGGAAATCTCTTCCTGACCTTGATCGAGGCCGGGCGTTGCCGCGCCTCCGAAAGATCGCGCTGTTGCTGCATCCGCATCCAGTAGTCGGCTGTGCTCCGACCGACCTTTTCCAACCGGATCGCCTTGTCAGCCGATACGGCGCTGTGTCCATTCAACAGATCGGACAGAGCCTTGCGTGTCACGCCAAGAGTCTCGGCCGCAGCGGTGACCGTCAGGTCCAGGGGCTTGAGGCAGGCCTCCCGAATCACCTCGCCCGGGTGTGCCGGATTGTGCATTTCCACTCGACTGCGCGTTGCGCCGACGTTGAACTGCTCAAGAATGACGGACGCGGTCGTCAATTGGATTCCCTCCCACGAATTCAGAATCATACCGAAATTACTAATCCCTCAACATTACACCAGACATAAAACAGGTTGTTCGTTTTGAGATGTTTTATGTGGTCAGACCGAATTCAGACAGTCCATGCTCTCATATCCTCCCAGGAGTCGTGGCTACCATAAAGAGATGATCCTGTGCCATGATTTATCAGCATCTTGCGAAGAGGCCGTTCCATCCTGGGTATATCCATTGCATGGTCATGTTGGGTCAGAAAGTATGTCTGGTATAATGTTGAGGTATTAGTAATACTAAGCGCCTCCGGATGCCTGTTTCGCGCTCTCAACGGGGTCGATTGGATCGAGCCACCACTTGTTGTCCTTCCGCTCATAAACATAGGTAACAGGCAACTGTCGGTGAGGTCGCTCGTAGCAATCATATACCGTGATGTTCACCCCAACACGAACATCGGTCCCGTCTTGGCAGGCTTCTTTGCAGACAGAGAAATGCCCGGCGACCCCCTCCTTTGGATTGAGGTTCCATTTCATGCCGCCGCGATACCGGAGTCCGCCAAGTGATGTGTCAATTGAAAGCGTGCCGTTCACATAGGTGTCGAGCTTGACCAAAACGTGGACTGGGGGAGCATCGCCGAGATGGGTGAGGGAGAATCCAACGTCGGGAAGACTGCGACCACTTTGATGGACCTTGTAGTGCAAAGCTGGGACGAAGCGCCTCGTGAACTCATCATAAACTTGCTCTCGCCGTCTTTTTAGCTCGTCCGATTTGAATTTAGTACCAATTGGCTGTTTGTTGTCATAGTGGCTGACCTTTCCATGACAATCGAAACAGAGCGGTAGCGCATTGTCCTCACCATCACCGCCGCCGGGGTCAATATGATGGACCTCGATAAATACGTCGCATGCCTTTTTGCAGAGGCAGCAGTGCCGATCGCACCAGAGCAATAGCTTATCCCGAAGGTCGGACGGAAATCCCATAGGCACCACTCCAGGCTCACAAGTCCTTTACGGACTCTCAATGTGGGATCCTTCAGGTTGATCCGAGGGATCGCTGCCGTCAATCGCGATCAATAATACCCAGTCCCCCCGTTCACATGGATCGTCTGCCCAGTGATGAACCCGCCATCATCACTGACCAGGAACAGACAGGTGGCGGCGATCTCCTCCACCTTCCCCTGCCGCCCCAGCGGGATCCCGGCGGCACTCGGCGGCCGATTCTGGTACCATTCCGGATTTGCCCGCAGCGTATCGATGCTGCCCGGCGACACCACATTGACCCGAATATTTTGCGCGGCGAACTCCGAGGCCAGGCCACGCGCGAATCCCACCAGCCCCATCTTGGCCGCGGACACATGCGCGCGGCCGCTGCCGCCGACGAACGCGCCCTCGCCGGTAAAGAACAAGATGCGCCCATAACCGTTCTTCACCATCGACCCGATCAGCGCGCGCGTGAGGTAAATCGCCCCGTCGAGCACCAAGCCCCTGACCGTTTCCCAGTCCTCCACCGTCAGTTCGGTGAAGGGCTTGTGCGGCCGGATCGCGGCGTTGTTGATCAGGATATCGACGCGGCCGAACTCGGACAGAGCCTTCGCCGCCATCGCCTCGACCTGCTCCCGCCTGGCGACGTCGGCCACCACCGCGATCGCCTTCACCCCCATTCCCTGGGCCTCGCGCACCACGGCGTCCGCCTCGGCCTGGTTAGAGCGGGCGTTGACGACGACATGGGCGCCCTCCCCGGCCAGTTTCAGCACCGTCGCGCGGCCGATATTGCGGCCCGACCCGGTCACCAAGGCGACTTTCCCCTCAAGCTTTCCCATGCGCCTGCTCCCTCACGATACGCGGCGGTTGGCGGCGGCCCTGGCCCGACATGCTCGCCCCGCCAGCAGCCTACTCATGCCCGGCGCGGCGCGACAAGCAGGTGCCCGATGACCGCGGCCGATGACCAGGGTCATGGCCGCGCGACGGGCGGCGCTCCCCGCGGCCGGGCGGATTTTTTTCATTTGACGCCGCTCTCGCCGCGTGCCAGACCCCCGCCCGGGCCACGCCCCCCCACCGGGGCGCTTATCTTCTGAAAGGGAGAGCCGGCATGAATACCGTTCCGACTCCGGAATTGCGGCCGCTCAATCCATGCTTTTCGTCCGGACCGTGCGCCAAACGACCCGGCTATACGCTCGACGCGTTGAGTGGCGCCCTGCTTGGCCGCAATCACCGCGCGGCGGAAACCAAAGCCCGCATCACCGAAGTCATCGACCGCTCGCGCGCGCTGCTCGGCATGCCCGCCGATTGGCGGCTGGGTGTCGTCCCCGCCTCCGACACCGGCGCGGTGGAGATCGCGTTGTGGTCGCTGCTGGGTCCGCGGCCGGTGGATATCGTGACATTCGAAAGCTTCGGCGCCGGGTGGGCCACCGATATTCTCAGCCAACTGAAACTTCCGGCGGCACGCGTGCTGCCGGCCGATTACGGCGACCTGCCCGATCTTACCGCAGTCGATCCGGCGCACGATGTGGTGTTTACCTGGAACGGCACGACCTCCGGCGTGCGGGTGCCGAACGCCGACTGGATCGCCGCGGACCGCGAGGGGCTGGCGATTTGCGACGCCACCTCGGCGGTGTTCGCCATGCCGATCGAATGGCGAAAACTCGATGTGGTCACGTGGTCCTGGCAGAAAGTGCTCGGCGGCGAGGCGGCGCACGGCATGCTGGCGCTGTCGCCGCGCGCGGTGGCGCGGCTGGAGTCGCATCAACCGGCGTGGCCGATGCCGAAAGTCTTCCGCCTGACCAGCAAAGGCAAACTCACCGAGGGCATCTTCCGCGGCGACACGCTGAACACGCCGTCGATGCTGTGTGTCGAGGACGCGTTGGACGGCTTGCGGTGGGCGGAACGGATCGGCGGCCTGCCCGCGTTGTTCGCCCGCTCGGAGGCCAATCTCAAGGCGATCGCCGATTTTGTCGCCGGCAGCGAAACGTTCGACTTTCTGGCGCGCGATCCGGCGACGCGGTCGAACACGTCGATCTGTCTGAAGATCGTTTCGCCGTGGTTCCTGTCGCTGGATGATGCCGGCCGCGCCAAAGCGGCGAACCGGATCGCCGCGCTGCTGGCGGAACGGCGGATCGCCTACGATATCGGCTCGTACCGCGACGCGCCGCCCGGTCTGCGCATCTGGGGCGGGGCGACGGTGGAAACCAGCGACATCGTGGCACTCATGCCCTGGACGAGATGGGCGCACGACGTGGTGGCGCGAGAGTGACGGGCTGACAGCGGACGGTGCCCCGTCGTGACGCCTGCCGCTTCTTACGTCATGGCCCGGCTCGACCGGACCATCACTCACGACATCGTATTGACGCGGATGGCCCGGTCGAGCCGGGCCATGACGAGGAATGGACCCGACCCCCATGCCCAAGGTTCTCATCAGCGACAAACTCTCTCCCGCCGCGGTCGAAATCTTCCGCCGCCGCGGCATCGACGTCGACCTGAAGACCGGCCTCACGCCGGCCGAACTGCGCGCGATCATTCCGGCCTATGACGGCCTCGCGATTCGCTCCGCGACCAAGGTGACAAGGGAACTGCTCGACGCGGCGACCAACCTCAAGGTCGTCGGCCGCGCCGGCATCGGTGTCGATAATGTCGACATTCGCTCCGCCACCGCCCGCGGCGTCGTGGTGATGAACACGCCGCACGGCAACACCATCACCACCGCCGAGCACGCGATCGCCATGATGTTCGCCCTCGCCCGTCAGATCCCGCGGGCCGACGCCTCCACCCGCGCCGGCAAATGGGAAAAGAACCGCTTCCTCGGCGTCGAACTGACCGGCAAGACACTGGGCGTCATCGGCTGCGGCAACATTGGCTCGATCGTCGCCAACCGCGGCGTCGGCTTGCACATGAAGGTGATCGCTTACGATCCCTATTTATCGGAGAAGCGCGCGCTCGATCTCGGCGTGGAGAAAGTCGAACTCGACGCGCTGTTGCAACGCGCCGATATCATCACGCTGCACACGCCGCTGACCGATGCCACGAAGAACATTCTCTCCCGCGAGGCGCTCGCGAAAACCCGGCCGGGCGTGCGGATCATCAACTGCGCGCGGGGCGGCCTGCTGGATGAAGCAGCGCTCGCCGACGCCATCCAATCGGGCCATGTCGCGGGCGCGGCGCTGGATGTGTTCGAAACCGAACCGGCCACCGACTCGCCGCTGTTCGCGCTCGACAACGTGGTCTGCACCCCGCATCTCGGAGCCGCGACGGCCGAGGCGCAGGAGAACGTCGCGCTGCAGATCGCCGAACAGATCAGCGACTTCCTGCTGACCGGGGCGATTTCCAACGCCATCAACATGGCCTCGGTGACGGCCGAGGAAGCGCCGCGGCTGCGGCCCTACATGGAGCTGTGCCGGCTGCTCGGCGGCTTCGCGGGTCAACTGACCCAGGCGCGCGAAGGGGCGATCAAACGGGTGACCATCGAGTACGAAGGCCTCGCCGCCGGCCTGAACACGCGGCCGATGACCGCCGCGGCGCTCGCCGGGCTGATGTCGCCGCTGATGGCGGGCGTGAACATGGTCAACGCCGGCGTCGCCGCGCGCGACCATGGCATCGACGTCGCCGAGACCGTGCATGACCGGCCAAGCGAATATCAGACGCTGGTGCGGATCACGATCGGCACCGAGGGCATGGAGCGCTCGGTCGCCGGCACGTTGTTCGCCGGTTCGCGGCCGCGGATCGTGGAAATCAAGGGCATCAAGGTTGAAGCGGATTTCGCGCCGCACATGTTGTATGTGACCAACCAGGACAAGCCGGGTTTCATCGGCCGGTTCGGGGCCACTCTGGCGGGCGCCGGGATCAACATCGCGACCTTCCATCTGGGCCGCGCCAGCCAGGGCGGCGATGCGATTTGCCTCGTGTCGGTGGATGAAGGCGTGCCGGAAGAGGTTTTGGCGATGGTGCGCACTCTACCGCTGGTGGTTCAGGCGACGGCGCTGGCATTCTGACGCCGGCGACGTCATCACTGGCTGTCTCGACGTCGTCCTCTGGCCTGACCCGGGGACCAATCGCGGCACCGTGCACGGAGGCACATGTCCCCGGGTCAGGCCCCATGGGCGCTAAATTCGCGTGGCGGACACTTTGGCGATATCCTGACCTCATCGTCATGGCCCGGCTTGACCGGGCCATCTTTCAACGCCATCGCGTTGATGCGGATGGCCCGGTCAAGCCGGGCCATGACGAAAAAAGCACGGTGCCGAACTATCGGCGCCGCGATTTTAGTATCCAAGGGTCAGGCCCAGCGATGACGGGGGAGCAGACGGTTTGCGACGGATCGGGTTGAGATGGGTCCCCAGGGGATCGAACCGCAAGAAACTGACCCCGCTGGCACTCTCATTGCTGTGGCTGATCGCACCACCGGTCCCACCGACGGCCGCCTCGGCGGAGACGAAGCGCATCTTTACCATTCCGCCCATGCAATGGGACCACACGATGTCCCGCGACCAGCCCGTCCAGATCCTGGGCCCATCCGACCTCGCCAACCTGACGGGCGGCATCGTGTTCGGTCTCTCGCCCGCCGAGGTGAACGCGAAGCTGCCGTCCCCCACGCCAGGCGTCGAATGGATCGACCTTCCCTTCGCCCCCGAATATCCCGACGAGGTGCGCTATTTCTGGGTCCGCCTCGACGCGGTGCGCGAACCACGGGCCGGCATCGAGGCCTGCGCCGGCGCCAACAGCTATATCGTGTTCCTGTTTCGCGACCGCGGCCTGTTCCGCGTGTCCTGGCGTCTGCTGCCAGACAGCCAATGCCCGTCGACGCGCGCCGCGGCCGAGGACATTTACGCCCGCTATCTCGCGATCGACGGCACGGCGGCGCTGACGAGCCATTACCGTGCCGGCAAGGCCGAAGTGGTGGAGGTCACCGATCCGATGGTCGACTATCTCATTCCCTACCGTTGGACGAACCGGCAAGGGCGATAGCATGACGATCCGCACGATCCTGGTGCTGCTTTGCTGTCTCGTTTTGCCCGGCCCGGCGCGCGCCGGAACCAGCACATCCGACATCATGAACGCGTTGCCGCCGGTCGTGAAAGACACGACGAAGGCGGCGACCTGCACGGTCACTTACCTCGTCACCGACATCACGACGAACGACATGATCGCGGCGCGGATGCAGATCGCGCCCGACCCCAATGACCAGCCGGTGAACAACCTGATGCCGTGCCCGCCGGACATCCCGCCGCGCGTCGCGTACCGGGCGCTGGACGTCTGCCGCAAACGCGCCGCCGATTCCAAACATTGCGTGTTCGCCGACATGGCAAGGGGTTTCGAAAAACAGCCCAAGGCCGACAACACGGCGGAGAACTACGCGCGCTGCGCGTCGGACAAAGCGACTGACATTGGCGTTGCCTGCTGGCGTGCCGGGGAGTTGGAGGTGTGCGACGTCGGCTGCGGCGACAGTCCCGCCACCGCGGTCGCCGCGGCGGTGACACGGTGCGAGGCCAAACAGCAGCGGCAATGCCCGATCACCGGCTCGCTGCCCGTGCTGGCGCCAAAGTAACGGCCAGCGCGGCGGCGACCGCCCTTGAGTGCACGATTTGCGCGGCCTCATTCAGGTGATCCGGCGTATCGAAGAACGCGGACCGCGGATAGCGGTCGCGAAGGTCGATGAACCCCGCGCCCGCGCCGGTGAACACCGCGCGGATCGCGGCCCGTGTCGCGTCGGGCACCGGTGAGTCGGCGAATCCGGCCGGCAGGCCACCCACCACCCGCACACCGTGTGCCTCAGCCCAGACAATGAAGTCGCGGACCACGGCGGTGCCGTCGCCGGCGGCGATCGCGGCGGCGGTCTCGTGATACGGCATCATCGCCGCCAGCCGCGCGGCGTTGACTTCGCCCAGAGCCGAGGTGTGGCCGACGTGATCGCCCCAGGCATTGGTCGAGCCCAGGGCGGCCTCACGCGGGTCCTCGAAGCCCGACCGCACCAGCGCGGTCTCGATCAGGCTCATCAGCGCGGCACGCGGCCCGAAGGAGAACGCGGCCCCGAACCACCGATCGGGCGACAGGGCAGCCAGGGTGGCCCAATCGTGACGGAACATGCCGAGCGACAGCGGTCGGTCGAGCACGAAGCCGAACAGCACCACGTAAATCGCCAACGACATCAGGCCGGGCAGGATAATCCGCCGCGCCATTGTCAAAACCGGAAATACAGAAATGGCATCACCCGGGGGGCCAAAAACAGCGCCTGCACGGTAAAGGCGAACCCTGAGGTCAGTGCCCAACGCCGGCCGTGCTCGGACATCGCGTGGATGTTGGGCAGCGCCAGGACGATGAACCAGCCGAGCCCCAGACAGGCGGTGACTTCCGGAAAACTCAACGTCCGCGCGTCGCCGAGATACGGCAGCACCGGCACCGGGGTCGCGATCCACGCCACCCCCGGCCAGAGTCCGATGATCATCGACGGCAGGGCGATGCCGTTGGCGCCGGCCATGGCGCGCAGCATGGACCACGCGGTCGCCAGCCCGTCGGCGCGGAACGGCACCCAGGCGACGACCACCGCGAACAGCGTCAGTCCCCGCGCCAACGGAGCCGGCAGGCGCAGGCCGCCGCCGCGGAACCACGCGTGGACCACCAGATAGATCCCATGCAGGCCGCCCCAGAGCACGAACCGCCAAGCCGCCCCGTGCCAGAGGCCGACCAGCAGCATCGTCAGCAAGAGATTGCCGAGCCGCCGCCGCTTGCCGTGCCGGCTGCCGCCCATCGGGATGTAGACATAATCCCGCAGGAAGGCGCCGAGGGTGATGTGCCAGCGGCGCCAGAACGCGCTGATGTTACTCGACTGATACGGGCTGTCGAAATTCAATGGAAACCGGATGTTCATCATCCGGGCCAGTCCGATCGCCATGTCGGAATAGCCCGAAAAGTCGAAATAGATTTGCAGCGCGTACGCCAGGGTGGCGTACCACGCCTCGAAGAAGGTCAGCTGCGCGCCCGCGGCGGCGGCATCGAAGCCGGTATCCGCGAAGCCGCCGAACATGTCCGCCAGGACCAGTTTCTTACCCAGTCCGAGCAGGAAAATGAGGCAGCCGGCGCTGATATTTTCGGCCCGCGGCCGGGCGAGGGCGGAGTAGCGCAGTTGCGGGATGATGTCGTGCGGCCGCACGATTGGGCCGGCGATCAGGTGCGGAAAGAAGGTGATAAACGCCGCGCAATGCAGCAGATCGGTGTCCCGCTCCGGATTCCGGTATGCTTCAACCAGGAACATGATTTGCTGAAAGGTAAAAAAGCTGATCGCCAGCGGCAGCGGCAGGTTCAGGGCGGGTTGCGCCGGCGCGACGGTATGCAACAGGAAATCCGCGTATTTGAACCATGCCAGTACGCTGAGATCGAGCCCAATTCCGGCGGCCAGCGACCGCAGGGCGGTACGCGGCAGACCGGCGCGGCACAGGGAGCGGATGTCGCGGGCGACCAGATGGTTGAGAAGGACCGAGCCGATCAACAGGGGAACGAAACGCGGGTCCCACCAACCGTAAAAGAACAGGCTTCCGGCCACCAGCCAGCGCAGCGCCCAGACCGAGCCGGCCAGTTGGGCGAGCAGGAAGAACCCGCCGACGCAGACGGGCAAAAACGCGAAAATAAAGGCGCGCGACTGAAAGAGCATGGCACGATAGCGAACCTGCCACGCGGGTCATGAAAAAACGGTTAACCGCGCGGCGGATGGAGCCGCCCATTGCCAGCTTCGTTATTCCCGGGCTTGTCCCGGGCGACCTGGCGCGGCACGGTGCTGGCATCGGTCCTCGGGCCTGGTCCCATGGCCGCCGAAACACCCGCCATGGAATGCCATGGCGTCCTCCGGGGCAGGCCGAACCCTGCCCCGAACCATTTGCGTTTATCTGCGTTCATCTGCGTTCATCCGCGGTTAAATTCGCTTTCTCCGAAGCCGGACTGGCCGCGGCTCATGCGGTATCCAGGCCAGGGAGGATTCAACCGCGAAGGATTCAACCGCGGATGAACGCGAATGGACGCGGATGCGTGCATGCGGTAATGGCTGTCTGACCAAAACCGGGCGCTTGGGCGGTTAAGTCAGCGCCCATGAGGACAAGCCCGGGGATGACGCCAAGGGTGATGCGTCGGCGGACACTGGCATCCGCCGGCACGGGAGTTCCTCCCAGCCGCGATTGATGATAGCCCGCGTACCATGACCGACGATCTGCCCAACCCCGCCCTGTTGCCCGCCGGCCTGCGAGACCTGCTGCCGCCCGATGCCGAAACCGAGGCCTCGGCGGTCGAGGCGTTGATGGATGTGTTCGCCGCCCATGGCTACCAGCGCGTCAAACCGCCGCTGCTGGAGTTCGAGGACAGTCTGCTGGCCGGCTCGGGCGCCGCCGTGGCGGAGCAGACGTTCCGGCTGATGGATCCCGACAGCCAACGCATGATGGGCCTGCGCGCCGACACCACGCCGCAGGTGGCGCGGATCGCCACCACGCGGCTGGTCAACGCACCCCGGCCGTTGCGCGTGTCCTATGCCGGCCAGTGCCTGCGGGTGCGCGGCTCGCAGATCGCCCCGGATCGTCAGGTGGCGCAGGCCGGGATCGAACTCATCGGCCACGACAGCCCGGACGCGGACGCCGAGATCGTCCTGGTGGCGGCCGAGGCACTGGCGGCGATCGGCCTGAGCCGCATCAGCTTCGACCTGACCCTGCCGATGCTCGCCCCGACCTTGATGGATGAGGCCGGGATCACCGGCGCCGCGCGCACCGCCCTGGCCCGCGCGCTGGACCGCAAGGACGCCGCCGAAGTCGCCGCGCATGGCGGCAGCCTCGCGCCGGTGCTGACCGAATTGCTGCTGGCCGCCGGTCCCGCCGACCGCGCCCTCGCGACGTTGCGCGCTTCGGTACTGGGCCATGCCGGCGGTGCGCTCGCCGCCCGCCTCGCCGACGCCGTGGCGGCGATCCGCACCCGCAACCAGTCGCTCCGCCTGACCGTCGATCCCGTGGAATTCCGCGGCTTTCGTTACGAAAACGGCGTGTCCGTCAGTATCTTCGCGCCCGGCAAACACGAGGTGCTCGGCCGCGGCGGCCGCTACATCTGCGGCGATGCCGAGCCGGCGACCGGGCTCACGCTCTACCCCGACGCGATTCTCCGGGTCGCCCCGAAGCGGGAGGCCCGTAAGCGGGTGTTCGTCCCCGTCGGCTCCAGCCAGGCACGGGCGGCGGCGTTGCGGCGGGACGGCTACGCGACAGTCGCGGCGCTGGCCCCCGCCGACGACGACCTAGCGGAGGCCGCGCGCCTGGGCTGCACGCACGTGCTCAGCAATGGCACCGTGCGGCCGCTCGTTCCCGAAACTCAGACCGGAGACTGAACGCGTGACAAATGTCGCCGTGATCGGCGCCCAATGGGGCGACGAGGGCAAGGGGAAGGTCGTGGACTGGCTCGCCAGCCGCGCCGATGTCGTGGTGCGGTTCCAGGGCGGTCATAACGCCGGCCACACGTTGGTTGTCGGCAACGAGACCTACAAGCTGGCGCTGCTGCCCTCCGGGCTGGTGCGCGGCAAACTTTGTCTCATCGGCAATGGCGTCGTGGTCGATCCCGAGGCGCTGCTGGCCGAGATCGCCCGCGTCCAGGGCCAGGGACTGATCGTTACACCCGAAACCTTGCGTATCGCCGAGAACGCGACACTGATTCTGCCGTTCCATCCCGCGCTCGACAAAGCACGCGAGCTGGCGCGGGGCGATGCGAAGATCGGCACCACCGGGCGTGGCATCGGTCCAGCATATGAGGACCGGGTGGCCCGGCGCGCGATCCGCGTCGCCGATCTCGCCGAGCCCGAAACGATGGCGGACAAGCTGGACGAATTGCTCCGGCACTACAACACGCTGCTGCGCGAACTGGGCGCGGAGACCTTCACCAAGGAGGCGATGCTGGCGCATCTGCTCGCGCTGGCGCCGAAGATCCTGCCGTTCGCCGAGCCGGTGTGGGAACGCATGGACACGCTGCGCAAGGAAGGCAAACGCATCCTTTTCGAGGGCGCTCAGGCGGTGATGCTGGACGTCGATCACGGGACCTATCCGTACGTGACGTCCTCGAACACCGTCGCCGCGACCGCCGCGTCCGGCTCCGGCATCGGTCCCTGGGCGGTCGGCTTCGTTCTGGGCATCGCCAAGGCTTACTCGACCCGGGTGGGCTCGGGCCCCTTCCCCAGCGAGCTGCGGGATGCGACCGGGCAGCTTCTGGGCGACCGCGGAAATGAATATGGCACCAACACCGGGCGGCGGCGGCGCTGCGGCTGGTTCGACGCGGCGATGGTGCGCCAGGCGGTGAAGATCGGCGGCATCCAGGGAATCGCGTTGACCAAACTCGACGTGCTGGACGGGCTGCCGGAGCTGAAGATTTGCACCGGCTACCGGATCAACGGCGCGCCGTTCCGGCATTTGCCCGCCGGCATGGCGGCGCAGGCGGCGGCGGTGCCGGAATACGAAACGATCGAGGGCTGGTCGGGGTCGTGCAGGGGCGCGCGCTCCTGGGTCAATCTGCCGGCGCAGGCGATCAAATACGTGCGGCGGATCGAGGAACTGGTGGAGGCGCCGGTGACGCTGGTGTCCACCAGTCCGGAACGGGACGATACGATTTTGGTGCGCGATCCGTTCGAGGGGTAGCAGACAGGCCGCCTCCGTTAACCTCCGGTTCGTGCATCGGTTCCATAACCGGCGGCGATGCCTCTGGCTTTATCCTGATCAATGGGCACGGCTTCCAACCCTGGTCAGATCGGTTACCGTGCACGACGCCTCGTCCACATGCGCGTGCCAGTCCTGTTGTTCTTCGCCTGACCGGGGATCCCGATGGAACATTTCGACGCGGACATCCTGATCCTGGGCGCCGGCGGCGCCGGCCTGCGGGCCGCCATCGCCGCCGCTCAGTCGGCGCCGGAGCTGACCATCGCCTTGGTCTCGAAAGTCTATCCCATGCGCAGCCATACGGTCGCGGCGGAGGGCGGCTCGGCCGGGGTGGTGCAGAGCCATGACAGCCTGGAGGACCACTTCCACGACACCGTCGCCGGCGGCGACTGGCTGTGCGAGCAGGATGTGGTCGACTACTTCGTCTCCCGCTGCGCGCCGGAAATGGTGCAACTGGAGCACTGGGGCTGCCCGTGGAGCCGCAAGCCCGACGGTCACATCAATGTCCGCGCTTTTGGCGGCATGAAGATCGAGCGCACCTGGTTCGCCGCCGATCGCAGCGGCTTCCACATCCTGCACACGCTGTTCCAGACCTCCATCCAGTTCCCCTCGATCCGGCGCTTCGATGAGTATTTCTGCGTCGACCTGCTGACCGATGACGGCCGCGTCCAGGGCGCGGTGATGCTGTCGATGTCGACCGGGGAGTTCACCGCGATCCACGCCCCCGCCATCGTGATCGCCACCGGCGGCGCCGGCCGCGTGTACAGCCAGAACACCAACGGCGGTATCGTCACCGGCGACGGTATGGCCCTGGCCTACCGCCACGGCGTGCCGCTGCGCGACATGGAGTTCGTGCAGTATCATCCGACCTGCATGCCCGGCACCGGCCTGCTGTTCACCGAAGCCTGCCGCGGCGAAGGCGCCTTCCTGCTGAACAAGCATGGCGACCGCTACCTGCGGGATTACGGCCTGGGTCCCGCGGAGCCGCAACCGCGCAACAAATTCATGGAACTGGGACCGCGCGACCGGCTGAGCCAGGCGTTCTGGCACGAGGAACGCAAGGGCAATACCGTCACCACGCCGCAAGGCGAGACGGTGCTGCTCGACCTGCGCCATCTCGGGCGGGCGAAGATCAAGGAGCGGCTGCCGCTGATCAGCGAAATGGCCGAGCAATTCATGGGCATCGACCCGGCGGTCGCGCCGATCCCGGTGCGCCCGGCGGTGCACTACACGATGGGCGGCATCCTGGTGGACATCAACACCGCCTCGCCGTTGGCGGGTCTGTTCGCGGCGGGGGAATGTTCCAGCGTCGGCATCCATGGCGCCAACCGTCTGGGCTCCAACTCGCTCGCCGAATTGTCGGTGTTCGGCCGGGTCGCCGGGGAGCAGGCGGTCGCCTTCGCCAAGGCCGCCGGACCCGCGCGGCGATCCACCCAGGCGGACGCCGTTGAGGCGAAGGCTCTGGCGCTGCTGCATCAGAAGGGCGAAGGCGAGCGCCACGCCGCGCTACGCGCCGAGATGGCCGCCAGCATGGAGAAAGGTTGCGGCATCTACCGGCTGAGCCCGGAGATGCGGGAAACCTGCGACACATTGGCATGGTTGAAGCGGCGCCTCGCGAACGTCACGCTGGAGGACAAATCGCGCGCCTGGAACACCGATTGGGTGACCGCGATGGAACTCGGGTTCCAGCTCGACGTGGCGCTGGCGATGGCGCACTCGGCGGAGGCGCGGACGGAATCGCGCGGGGCCCATCAACGGCTGGACGGCTTCGAGCAGCGCGATGATGCCAGGTTCCTGCGCCACAGCCTGGCGCATTACCAGGGCGCCGCCGCGCCGACCATCGACTATATGCCGGTGAAGATCACCCGATCGCCACCGGGTCAGCGGGCCTATGGCGCGTTGGGCGAGCAGGAGGAAGCGGCGCGCGAGCAAACCGCCAACCAGGATACCGCGCATGTCTGACGTCATGGCACGCACCAAGACCATCGAGCTGCTTGTGCTGCGCTACCGTCCGTTGTCGGACAGCGAGCCGGTGTTCGCCACCTACCAGGTGCCATATTCCGACGACATGTCGGTGCTGCAGGCGCTGCAATCCATCAAGGACACGCAAGACGGCACCCTGTCGTTTCGCTGGTCCTGCCGCATGGCGATCTGCGGCAGTTGCGGCATGATGATCAACGGCGACCCGAGCCTCGCCTGCAATACGTTCATTCGCGACCTCGCCCCCCATCCGGTGACCATCGAACCGCTGCGCAATTTCCCGATCGAGCGCGACCTGGTCGTGACGGTCGGCGACTTCGTCAAGAAGATCGAGAGCATCTACCCCTACATCATCCCGAAGGCGCCGAAATCGATCGAGGACGGCGAATATCTGCAAACGCCCGCGCAAATGGCGGCCTACGAGTCGTTCAGCGACTGCATCAATTGCATGCTGTGCTACGCCGCCTGTCCGCAATTCGGTGCCAATCCGGATTTTATCGGTCCCGGCGCGATGGCTTTGTTGCAGCGCTACAACGGCGATTCGCGCGACGGCGGGCAGCAGGCGCGGCTGGACCGGATCGCCGGCGAGGATGGGGTGTGGTCCTGCACCGCGGTTGGCGTGTGCTCCGAGGTCTGCCCGAAACAGGTCGATCCGGCCAACGCCATCAATCAGAACAAGACCAAAAGCGCGTTCGACTTCTTCCTGCGCTTTTTGCGGCCGGGAGCCAGACCATGAGCGAGCATCGCCCGTTCCACCGCGCGCAGCCGCGCGATTGGTGGGCCCATAAGCCCTATCTCGGCTACACGCTGAGGGAACTGACCGGCCTCGGCGTCGCCCTGTATGGCGGGATCCTGCTGGCGGGTCTGGTCTGTCTGTCGCGCGGCGCGGAGGCGTTCGACTCCTACCGGCGATTCCTCGCCAGTCCGCTGTCGTTGCTGATCCATTTGCTGCTGCTCGCGGTGATGCTGTGGCACGTGGTGACCTGGTTCCAGACCATGCCGAAGACGATGCCGAAACTGATCCTGGGCGGCCGGCACGTGCCGCAGCAGCGGCTGACCGTGCTGGGGGTGTTGCTCGCCTTTGTTTGCTCCGCCGTTCTGATCGCCGCCGTCGTGGCGGTGGGGGGCCTGTCATGATCACCCACACCCAGCCGAAACGGTCGATGGCGCCAATTTTCTGGTTACTGTTCGGCGCCGGCGGCATGCTGTCCGCTCTGTTCGGTCCCGCGCTGATCATCCTTACCGGAATCATGATCCCGCATGGCTGGGGTCTGCCCGCCGGCTTCGGCGATTTCACTCATGTCCTCGCCTTCGTGCATAATCCGATTGGCAAGCTGGTGGTACTCGCGGTGATCTCGTTATTCTTCTGGCATGGCGCCGAGCGAATGTTTCTGACCCTTAAGGATATGCGGGCCGGCGATCTGTCGCTGTTACGGCTGGCGACCTATGGCGTCGCCGCGCTGCTGACGCTGGTGACCCTGGCATTGCTGCTGGCGGTCGGCTTTTGACCCTCGCGACCCATCCTGTTGCCCAGGGGACCCGCCAATTGGCCGACACACAAGCTCCCGAAGCGCCGCTGGACCTGCTGCCCGACTATCTGCGCACCGTCTACACCTGGGCTTATCTGACGCCCTGGCTGACCGGACTGCTGGATCGGCAATTCGTGGTGCAGACGATTCTCTGGGGCAACGCGCAACGGTTGATCGGCGATGTGCTGGCGGTGGTGAAGCCGGGCGACCGCATTTTTCAGCCGGCCGCGGTCTATGGCAGCTTCTCGCGGCAGATCGCCGCGCGGATCGGCCCGCCCGGCCGTCTGGAAATCCGCGATGTCGCCCCGCTGCAGGTGGATCTGACCCGGCGCAAGCTGGCGGATCTGCCGCGGGTCAACGTGGCGCGCGGCGATGCGGCGGACCCGGAACAAAGCCAGTTTGACGCCGTGACCTGCTTCTTTCTGCTGCACGAGGTGCCGGACGAGGTAAAAGTCCGCATCGTCCACGCGATGCTCGGCCTGGTGCGGCCGGGCGGCAAGGCGATCTTCGTCGATTACCACCGGCCGCGCCGCTGGCATCCGCTTAAGCCGGTGATGAAACGGGTTTTCAGCTGGCTCGAACCCTTCGCCCTGACGATGTGGTCGCGGGAGATTGAAGACCTCGCCGGACCGGCCGCCGCCGGCTTCCAATGGCGGAAGCGGACACGGTTCGGCGGGCTGTATCAGACGGTGGTCGCCGAGCGGCACTGACCGCTGATTGGATCGCGTGCATCGCCGGAGCCATCTGGGAAAATTCGCGTGACGATGTCCGGATCGACGACCTCTTTGACAACGGCGATGCGTCTGATCAACGTCCCGACCAGGTTCGTCAGGCCGTCGTGCCGTCGTCGCGGACCAGGCGCGGCAGCGGCCGGAATGTCAGACCATCGTACAGCGCCGCCAGGTCGAGCTTGCAGTCGATCTCGGGGAGGTGGATGACCGCTTGCAACCCTTCCAGCAATGCATGCCGCCAATCTTCACCGGGCGAACGAGACCAGTGGAAAGCCTGAGGCGCGTCCGGGTCGATCAACACGATGTGTGCCAGGCTTGGTACGGTTTTATACTCTTCCAGCTTGCGCAACATATCGAAGTCGCGGGTCGATGGAGACAGCACCTCCACGACCATGAAGGGGGCGCCAGCGGTTGTCGCGTCATCGTCAAGAGCACCGCAATCGATGCCCGCGTCAGGCCGGCGGATGTTGCCGCTCGGAATACGAACCGCGATATCCGCCGAGAAATTCCGGCATTCTTTGCCGCGAAGCTGGGCGTAAAGCCCGGACTGGACGTTCATGACGATTCGATCGTGTCGCTGTTTCGCGCCGGCCATGGCGACCGGAACGCCATTGACAAGCTCGTAGCGCTGCTCTTGTCGCAATCCCCACTCCAGGAATTCCTCGGCTGATACCAACCCCTTAAAGGTTGACACATGGCGTCCTCTCTTCCACGTCATGGCCCGGCTCGTCCGGGCCACCTATCGCCGCACCGTGCTTGAACAGGTGGCCCGGACGAGCCGGGCCATGACGTGATGGGGTGAGAGTCACA
>Ga0181536_10001205_pt1 | contig 30611 bp, 22 predicted proteins | sample PEATcosm2014_Bin_41_FD_121105 | JGI IMG/M metagenome (GOLD analysis project Ga0181536, IMG submission 121105) | Peatland microbial communities from MTU Mesocosm Facility, Houghton, MI, USA - PEATcosm2014_Bin17_60_metaG | ecosystem: Environmental > Terrestrial > Soil > Wetlands > Peat | place...
CGTCTCGATGAAGAAGTCGCGCAGCGGCTGGCCTTCGAGGACACGGCGGCGCTCGGCGTAGATTACCTCGCGCTGCTTGTTCATGACGTCGTCGTACTCGAGGACCTGCTTGCGGATCTCGTAGTTGTGGTTCTCGACCTTCGACTGCGCGTTCTCGATCGACCGCGACAGGATGCCGGCTTCGATCGGCGTCTCGTCGGTGAACTTCACGAAGTCCATCATCTTCTGGATGCGCTCCGCGCCGAACAAGCGCATCAGCTCGTCGTCGAGCGCGATGTAGAAGCGCGTCGAGCCCGGGTCGCCCTGACGGCCGGAACGCCCGCGCAGCTGGTTGTCGATGCGCCGCGACTCGTGCCGCTCCGTGCCGATGATGTGCAAGCCGCCGATCGCCGGCACGCCTTCACCGAGCTTGATGTCGACGCCGCGGCCGGCCATGTTGGTCGCGATCGTCACCGCGCCCCATTGCCCGGCGTCCTTGATGATCTGCGCTTCTTGCTCGTGGTACTTCGCGTTGAGGACGTTGCACTCGACGCCGCGCCGGCGCAACAGCATGGCCAAGCGCTCGGACTTCTCGATCGAACGCGTGCCGACGAGCACCGGGCGGCCCTTCTCGTGCTCGGCGATGATCTCGTCGACGACCGCTTCGAACTTCGCGTTCTCCGTGCGGTAAACGATGTCGGCGTTGTCCTTGCGCGCGACCTCGCGGTTCGTCGGCATGACGACGACGTTGAGACCGTAGATGTCGCGGAACTCGCGTTCCTCGGTCTTCGCCGTACCGGTCATGCCGGCCAGCTTCTTGTAGAGCCGGAAGTAGTTCTGGAAGGTGATCGTGGCGAGGGTCTGGTCCTCGCTGCGGACGAGCAGCCCTTCCTTGGCCTCGATCGCCTGATGGATGCCCTCGGAGTAGCGCCGGCCGTACATCAGCCGGCCGGTGAACTCGTCGACGATGACGACCTCGCCGTCCTTCACGATGTACTGCTGGTCTTTGTGGAAGAGGTGCCAGGCTTTGAGCGCGGCGTTGAGCTGATGGGTCAGCTCGAGGTTGCGCTGGTCGTAGAGGTTCGAGACGCCGAGGATCTTCTCGACCTTGGCGACGCCCTTCTCGGTGATCGGGACGGCGTGCGATTTCTCGTCGACCGTGAAATCCTCGTCCTTGACCAGCCGCGGGATCACTTTGGCAAACGACGCGTACAGCTCGGTCGCATCGTGGCCCTGACCGCTGATGATCAGCGGCGTGCGGGCCTCGTCGATGAGGATCGAGTCGACTTCGTCGACGATCGCGTAGTGCAACGGGCGTTGCACCATCTGATCGAGGCTCCAGGCCATGTTGTCGCGCAGGTAGTCGAAGCCGACCTCGTTGTTCGTGACGTAGGTGACGTCGCTGGCGTACGCGGCGCGGCGCGTGCCGGCGTCGAGATCGTGTTGGATGATGCCGACCGTCAGCCCGAGCGCGGTATAGAGCGGGCCCATCCACTCGGCGTCGCGTTTGGCCAGGTAATCGTTGACCGTGACGACGTGCACGCCCGCGCCGGTCAGCGCGTTCAGGTACACCGGCAGCGTCGCGACCAGCGTCTTGCCCTCGCCGGTGCGCATCTCGGCGACGTTGCCCTCGTGCAGGGCCTGGCCGCCCATCAGCTGCACGTCGAAATGGCGCATCCCCAGGACCCGTTTGCCGGCCTCGCGCACGACCGCGAACGCCTCGACGAGCAGGTCGTCGACGGTCGCGCCGCCGGCCAGCCGTTCGCGGAATTCGACCGTCTTGGCCGCGAGCTGCTCGTCGCTCAAGGCGGCCATTTCAGGCTCGAGCGCGTTGACGCGCTCAGCCGTCTTCCGCAGCCGGGACACTTCGCGCTCGTTACCGTCGAAGAGCGCCTTGAGAAAAGCCATACAGGTCTATAACCGTTCGTCGGACCGGCCAGTTCCTCTTGGAGGCTCTAGTCGGCGGGATTCGGGAGCGGCGTGCGGGCGGCGTGGTTGAGCGGGCCCGGACCGAGCCGCCGCACGAGATCCGCGACCGTGGTGAACGAATACCCGGCATTCCGGAAACGTTGGATTATGCCGGGGAGCAACGCGACCGTTTCGGGACGGCCGTTGTGGAGGAGCAGGATCTCCGGGCTCGTGGCGTAGCGTGCGATGTGGTCGGCCAGGACCGTGCGCGAGACGTTGCGCCAGTCACCGGGGTCGTCGGTCCAGAGGATCGTGTCGTAGCCCGCGCGCTGCGCGGCGGCCAGCGTCGCGGCGCGAAAGCGGCCGTGCGGCGGGCGGAACTCGTGGCGGATGTCGGGGTCCGAGACGAAGCGCCCGAGCGTCGCGACGTCCTCCGTCAATTCGGCCGTGACCGCCGCATCATCCAGTGCATCCAGGTCCGGGTGGGTCTCGGTATGGTTGGCGACCTCGTTCCCGCCGGCGGCGATCGCGCGCACCAACCCGGGGTATTGTTCGGCGTCGCGGCCGATCAGAAAGAACGTCCCCGGCACGCGGGCCGCGTGCAAGGTGGCCAAGAGCATCGGCGTGTCGACCGGGTAGGGCCCGTCGTCGAAGGTCAGCGCGATCAGCTTCGGGCCGGCGACGCGCCCGTCGGCCGCGCTGCCGAGGACGGCGTGGCGCAGGCGCGCGCCGAGCGACTCTTCGAGCAGCGGCGCCAGCGCCGCGTCGTGCATGACCACGGCGGGCAACGGCGGCAGCGAACGGCGATAGAGCCGGTACCCGGCGTAGGCCAGGCCGAGCACGATGGCCAGCGCGAGTGCGGCGCGCGCCAGCCGGGTCACTTCGGCGGCGGCGTCCCTGCCGGAGCGGTCAAGTAGTCGCGTCCGATCACGACCGTCACGTCGGCCAGCGCCGTGGCTTTGCCGGGCGTGGCCGTCACGGCGGCGGATCCGCTCGGCTCGGGAACCGGCGTCACGGTGGCCTCCGCAAGATGCATGTCGCTGCGTACGCGCTCGCCGGCCAGCGGCGTGCGCGCGCTCGCTCGAATCTGCGTCGTGTCGTAATCGAACGAATCGGCGTTGCCGACGCTGTTGATCACGTAGCCGTCGCGTCGCAACTCCGCCGCGAGCTTCGCGCCGAGCCCCGGCACGCCGCTGCCGTTGCGGACGTCGATGCGCAGGTCGGACGGCTTCACCGCGGCCAGCGCGTCGGCCGACGGCGGCGGCGTCTCGGCCACGTACGGCCCGATGAAGCCGGCGACGATCTTCGCCTTGGCGGCATCGTCGGCGATCAGGACGTCGCCGCAGCAGTTCAGCTCCTTGTCCGAAACGTAGGGAATTTGCGTCTGGTGCACGTCGGCGACGTTCATGTCGCGGAACGCCCAGGCGACGCTCTTCATCTCGTCGGGCGTGAAGTTCGTATCGACGTCGCGGCGCAGCACGTCGATCAGCTGCGCGATATGGGTCAGGTCGTTGAACTTATCGCTCTTGAGTTTTTCGATCGTGATCTTTTCGACGGCCTGCTGGCGTTTGATCCGGCACGGATCGCTGCAGGCATCGTGCCGGAAGCGCATGTACGAGACCGCCTCGTCGCCGTTCATATGGTACATGCCGGGCTTGAAATGAATGTGCAGGTGGCCCCAGTTGTCGTCGTAGTTGATCGTCTCGGTTACCGGAACGTCGACGCCGCCGATGGCGTCGATCAGATCTTTGGTCGTGTTGATGCGAAACGTCAGGTAACGGTCGAAGTAGGTCCCGTTGTCGTTCTTCGGCAGCCCGAGGAAGGCACCGACAACGGCATCGGAGTTGCGAATGCCGCCGTAGTGGTAGGCGTCGTTGATCTTGTCTTCGTGGCCGTCGACGATCGCATCCATGTCGCGGGGCACGGCAATGCTTTCGACGACCTTGGTGGGAAAGTCGAGCGCATAGATCTCGAGCTTGTCGGTACGCGAGTCTTTGGACGTCGGTTCGTCGAGATTGTTGTAGTCGTAGTCGAGCCCCGCCAGCAGCACGTAGATGCGTTCCTTGCCGAACTCCGACTCGGGCGAGGGCACGAAGTAGTTCACGATCCCGACGACCGGGTTGTACGTGTGCGAGCGCACCATCGTGTAGGCGACGGCGCTGGTGAGCAATCCGAAGACGATCAGCACGGCCCCGAGCACGTAGGCCATGCGATCGTGCCGCGCATAGTCCTCGGGCTCGACCGTCCTGCGAATCCTTTTGCTCAAGCCCCTACCGCCACCGCGCGGTCTGCCACCACCGTGCCGTAAAAGTCGAATGCGCCGTGGCCGTCGAGGCACACGTCGACGAACGAGCCGATCGGTGCGGCCTCGCGCAGATAGATTCCGCCGTCGACGCCGGGGGCCTCACCCATCGAACGGCCGACCGTTACGTCCACGGTTCCGAGCGCCACTGCCAGCGGATCGCTGCGCCGCAGCCGGCGCCGCTCTTCGACCAGCACCCGCACCGTCGATCCGATTCGCGTCGCCCGCGCGCGCTCCGACGCCAGGCGCTGCGCTTCGCGCAGCCGCACGAGCCGCCGGCGTTTGGTTGCCGCGGAAACTTGGTCGGGCAGCGTCGCTCCGGGCGTGCCGTCCTCACGCGAATAGGTGAAGAACCCGACCCGATCGAGTTGCGCGCGCGCGATGAAGTCTTCCAAATAGGCGACGTGCTCTTCGGTCTCGCCGGGGAAACCGACGATGAAGGTCGAGCGCATCGTCACGCCGGGAATGCGGCGGCGAAACTCCTCGATGATCTCGAGGTAGCGCTCGCCGTTCGACGGCCGGCGCATCGCGCGCAGCACGTCGGGATGCGCGTGCTGCAGCGGCATGTCCATGTACGTGCAGACTTTTTCGAGCGAAGCCATCGCGTCGATCAGCTCGCTGTCGACGGTGGCCGGGTAGAGATACAGCAGCCGGATCCACTCCAAACCGTCGACGGCGTCGAGTTGCGCGAGCAGACGAGCCAGGCCGCCGCGACGCGCGCCGCGGTCACGGCCATACATCGACGTGTCTTGGGCGATCAGGATCAATTCTTTCGTGCCGGCCGCCGCGAGCGCGCGCGCCTCCATGAGAATCGACTCTTCCGAGCGCGAGCGGAACGCGCCGCGCAGCTGCGGGATGATGCAGAACGTGCACGGATGATCGCAGCCCTCGGCGATCTTGAGGTACGCCGTCGCCGATGGCGTCGTGATCAACCGCGGCAGGAAATCATGCTCGGGCTCGGCTTCGAAATCGAGCCGCAGCGGCCGCTTTCCGGCCTGCGCGTCTTCGAGCAGCTCGACGATCCCGGCGTAGGCGCCGGTGCCGATCACGCCGTCGATCTCGGGGATCAGCGACTGCAATTCGGCGCCGAAACGCTGCGAGAGACAGCCCGCAACGATCAACTGTTGTTCGGCGCGCTTCGCCTGCGCGTGCGCGAGGATGACGTCGGTCGACTCGGCCTTGGCCGGATCGATGAACGCGCACGTGTTCACGACGATCGCGTCGGCGTCAGCGGCGTCGGGAACCAGTTCCCAACCGGCGGCGCCGAGTTTGCCGATCATCACTTCCGAATCGACGAGGTTTTTCGCGCACCCCAGCGATACGAATGAGACTCGGCGCGTTGGCTCGTTGATGGTCATCCTCGTGGTCTACCGCGATCAGCGGTAGTTCGTAAATTGCAGCGGCAGTTCGTAGTCTAGACGAGTCAGAAGCGACTGTACTTTTTGCAGATCATCCTTGGATTTCCCTGAGACCCGAATCTGCTCGTCCTGGTACTGCGCGTTGACCTTGAGCTTCGACGTCTTGATCGCCTCGATCAGCGGCTTGCTCTTGTCCTTCGGGATGCCGGCACGCAATACGATCTTCTGGCGCAGCGTGCTACCGCTCGCCGGCTCCGGGTCCTTGAGATCGAACGCTTTGAGATCGATTCCGCGCTTGACGGCTTTGCTCTGGATGATGTCGATGACGTTTTTGAGCTTCATCTCGTCGTCGGCGAGGACCGTGATCTCCTTGGGCGTGTCCTCGATCGACGCGATGGAATTCTTGAAGTCGAAACGGCCGGCAATCTCTTTGCGCGCCTGATTGAGCGCGTTGTCTAATTCTTGCGGGTCGATTTTCGAGACGACGTCAAACGAGAAATCCGCCATGGCTATTACTCTCCGGAGAGGACGAAGTTTCGCTCCACGACGTCACCGGAGGCGCCGAGCGGCGCGAGCGTGTGCCCGTTGACCGCGATTCGCACGCCCCCGGCGTTGCCGACGCGGACATCCGCGGTTTTGCCGGTAAACGACTTGGCCGTACCGGCCGGAAGCGTACCTTCAAGGACTACCTTACCATCAACGGTCACCCGCAGCCACGACGTCTCCGTCACTCGCAGGCTGAGGCCGCGCTTGGGCTTCGGCGCCGGGGAGGGCGCCAAGGGCGGAACCTCGGCGAGGCCGGCCGAGGCTTCGGTATCCTCCGGCGGGGCCGGGGTCGCCGCCTCGCCGCCGTCGCGCGGAATCGAGGCGTCGGCGACCGGGGCGGCCGGCGGCGTCCCGGCGCGGTACTGGTAGAACTCGTAGCCGACGAAGAGGACGGCCAGCGCGGCGACTACGATGGACAGGACGGCCGCCAGCGAGGGGCTGCTGCGTTCGGCGGCCGCCTTCTTCTCGGCAGCGGTCGCCTGCTGGGCCGGGCGGGGGGCCGCGGCGGCGGGGGTACCGGCCGGCAGCGAGGCGGCGAAGCGAGCGACCGCCGCCTCGGGGTCGAGGCCCAAGAACCGAGCGTACGTTCGCATGAAGCCGCGCACGTAGACGGGCGCGCCGATGACGTGCCAATCTTCATCTTCGATCGCCGCCAGATACACGCTGCGTATGTGCAGCCGTTCCGCAACGTCCGAGAGTGAAAGGCCGCGCGCTTCCCGCGCGCTGCGGAACTCCTCCCCGAGCGCTGACACAACGAAGCGGTTTGCGGGCGCATCCCGTTCTCCTGTGGCCGAGTCATACGAAGGTAATGTCAGGTGGGGGACGCGTCGTCGCGGCAATGAGCGGCGGCGTCGATTCCGCGGTCGCGGCGGGGCTCTTGGCGGAGGCCGGCTACGACGTCGTCGGGATCACGATGAAGATGTACGCGCCGACGAAGCCCGCGCACGCCAAATCGTGCTGCGGCGCCGACGATTTCGACGACGCGCGCCGCAGCGCGCAGCGCCTGGGCATCCCGCACTACGTCCTCGACTTCGAGGAGACGTTCCGGCGCAACGTGATCGAGCGGTTCGCAAGCGATTACGCGACGGGCCGCACGCCCAACCCGTGCGTCGCGTGCAACAACTTCGTCAAGCTCGGCACGCTCCGTTCGTACGCTCGGCAGATCGGCGCGCGGTACATCGCGACCGGCCACTACGCGCGCCTCGAACAGCAGCCCGACGGCCCCCACCTCTTCCGCGGCACGGCCGCCAAAGACCAGGCCTACGCGCTGGCGCAGCTCGACCGCGATCAGCTGGCCGGGCTACTGCTGCCGCTGGGCGCGCTCGACAAAGCGGCGACGCGCGCGCACGCCGCGCGGCTCGGGCTGCCGGTGGCGGACAAGACCGAATCCCAGGACATCTGCTTCGTCGAAGGCGGCGACTACCGCGACATCCTCGCGCGCGTCGCGCCGGCCACGATGACGCCCGGCGAGATCCGCACCGCGAGCGGCGAACTCGTCGGCGCGCATGCGGGCATCGCCAACTACACGGTCGGACAGCGCCGCGGGCTGCCCGCGAACAACGGCGACGGTCCGCGCTACGTGACGCGTATCGATCCGGCGACGAACACGATCGTGGTCGGGCGCGAGGACGAGCTCGGCGCGTACGAACTGGTCGCCGACGAGGTCAACCTGATTCGCCCGGAACGCTTTGCGAACGGCCCGTCACGCGTGTTGGCGATGACCCGCTACCGCCAAACGCCGGCCGCCGCGGTCGCCACCGTCGACGGCCCGACGCTGACCGTGCGCTTCGATGCGCTCCACGCCGCGATCGCACCGGGCCAACTCGTCGCCCTGTTCGATCCCGCCGGCGACGAAGTGCTCGGCGCGGCCACGATTCGCGCGGCACGCTGACCTCGTCGCGGTGGTGACGTCGCGTTCGTTTGCCGGCGACACCTGGCGCCGGTTTCGTCGCTCGCCGGGCGCGCTCGCCGGTGCGGTCATCGTCGCCTTGATCCTGGCGCTGGCCGTCTTCGCGCCGGTCGTCGCGCCCCACGATCCGCTCGGAGCGGTGCTCGCGCAGCAATCGCGGCCACCGTCGCTCGCGCATCCGCTGGGAACCGACAAGCTCGGCCGCGACGTCTTCTCGCGCATCGTCTACGGCGCACGCACCTCGATCGCGATCGGCTTCGTCGCGGTCGGGCTCGCGATCACGCTGGGCACGCTGATCGGCTCGATCGCGGGCTACGCCGGCGGCGCGACGGAGAACGCGCTGATGGGCGCGATGGACGTGATGCTGGCGTTTCCCTCGATCATCTTGGCGATCGCGATCACGACGATCCTCGGCCCGAGCATCACCAACCTGATGATCGCGGTCGGCATCGTCTACATTCCGCAGTACGCGCGGCTGGCGCGCGGCTCGGTGCTGAGCGTCAAAGAGACGGAATACGTCGAAGCTGCGCGCGCGCTCGGCGCCGGCGTGCCGCGCATCCTGGCGCGTCACGTGCTGCCCAACATCCTCGCACCGCTGCTGATTCAAGCGACGCTCGGCATCGCCACCGCGGAATTGGAGGCGGCGGGATTGTCGTATCTGGGTTTGGGCGCACGGCCGCCGGCGCCCGAGTGGGGCGCGATGCTCAACGATGCGCGTGACTACTGGGTCTCCGCGCCGTGGGCGCTGATCTTCCCGGGCCTGGCGATCACCACGCTCGTGCTCGGCTTCAACCTGCTCGGCGACGGACTGCGCGAAGCGCTCGATCCGAACGCCCGCTGAACGCATGCCGATCGCGCTCGCGCTCGTCGCCGCGATCGTCTACGGAGCGTCGGATTTTCTCGGCGGGTTGGCGAGCCGGCGGACGGCGACGATCGGCGTCGTCATCTGGTCGCAAGCGGTTGGCCTCGCGCTGCTCACGCTCGTGGTGCCGGCCTTCGGCGGAGACGCGACGGCCGCCGACGTGCGCTGGGGCGCGCTGTGCGGCGTCGCCGGCGCGCTCGCGATCGTCGCGCTCTATCGCGGGCTCGCGGTGGGCACGATGGGCATCGTCTCACCGCTCAGCGCGGTGCTCGGCGCGTCGATCCCCGTCCTCTACGGTCTGATCTTTCGCGGCGAGCATCCGGGCTGGTTCGCCGCTGCCGGCATTTTGGCGGCGCTCGCCGCCGTCGTACTCGTCAGCGCGCAGCCCGGCGTGCGCGAGCCGCGCCCGCAGTTCTTTCCGCCCGGCATCCCGGAAGCGCTCGTCGCCGGCGTCGGCTTCGGGCTCTACTTCATCGCGCTCGCGCAAACGCGCGCCGGCGCCGGCATGGTGCCGCTGCTGGCCGCGCGCGCGACCTCCGTCGCGCTGCTCCTCGCGGGCGCGGCCGCGTTCGGCGGCATCGCCGGCGTGCGGCTCGCGCGGCCGGCCGTCGGGCTCGTCGTGGTGTGCGGCGCGCTCGACGTCAGCGCGAACGTGCTCTACGTCGTCGCCGCGCACAACGCGCTGCTCGCGCTCGTCGCCGTGCTGACGTCGCTCTATCCGGCGGCGACCGTCGCGCTGGCCGCGATCGCGTTACGCGAACGGTTGGGCCGGTTGCAGTGGATCGGCGTCGCGCTCGCCCTCGGCGGCGCGGTCGCGATCTCGAGCGGCTCGTAACGCACAACGAAAAAGGGCGCCGGCCGAAGCCCGCGTCCTTTCGCGTTGCTGGTGGTGGTGCTATTCGGTGGACGTGGCGTTCGACGGCGACGTCGTCACGTCGGCCTGACCGGCGTTCAACGTGATCGTCGGAGCCGGGTTACCGTTGGATTGCGGGAACGCCGACGAGAACAGCGAGTAGTCCACGGCGAAGCCGTAGAGCGTCACCGCATCGCCGCCGGGGCCCGTGGCGCCGCCGTTGTCGGCAGCCGTGCAGAGCGTGTGGCCCTGCGTCTTGCCCGGTTGCGCCGGCCCGATGTTGTCGGGCACGGTCACCGTGGCGGTGCCCGGCGCGACCTTGAACGTGTAGTAGATCGGGTACGTGACGACGAGCGGGTTCGCCGTGCAGGCCGAAGCCGTCGTGCCCGGACCCATGTCGACCAGCTCGATGTATTCTTCGGTGAGCCCGGCGCCGCCGGCGAAGTTCGTCGTGATCGTGCCGCCGCCGGTGCCGTCGCTGACGAAGGTCGGCGCGGCCGCCCAGGTTGCGAGCGGAGCGACGTGCGTGATCGACGACGCCGCCGTTTCCGTTCCGTAGCTCGAATTGCCGCTCTGCAGGTTCTGCCCGGTCGGGATGGTGACGCTCAGGCCGTAGCTGCCGGCGACCGGAGGCGCCTGGAAATCTACGAAACCGAGCACGTAGCCGAGATAACCCGACGGGAACGTGCCGTCGCGGGTGGACGTATGCGTCCCGCCGCTGTCGGCCGGGGGAACGAACGCCGGCGGACCGCCGATGTACGTCAGCTTGGTCCCAGCGTAGAACGGCAACGCATACGGTTGCAGGCTCGGACCGGTGAGCGAACTCTGCTGGACCGAGGGCATGAAACCGTAGGACGTCGCCAAGCCGTTGCCGGTGGTCGTGTTGTTGAACGTCGACGCCGCCGGCGGCGTGAGCAGCGACGTCACGATGGAGCCGCTGATCTTGTTGGTGCCGGCGTCGCCGCCGGCATCCGCTGCGGCCGGAACGGTGAAGCCGGCCGGTCCGGTGATCGTCGGCGCATCGACGAGCAAGCTCGCGCCCGCGGTGCAGTTCGCGCCCGCGTTTTGACGCAGCGTGACCAAGGTGTTGAGTCCGGTAACTCCGGCGACGTTCGCCGTACCGGCATAGAACTGCAGGGTTGAATTGAGCGGATTACAGCTTGAATACGCGGGCTCTAGGGCGGACTGCGCAGATTGTTGCGAACAGGCGCCGAGTGCCAGGGCGGCGATGAGGCAGAGGCCTAATGCTAGCTTTTTCACTCGACTTGTCCTAAAGCTTCAGCTGGTAGTAGACGCGGAAGGTGAACGGTAGGTTCTCCCATGGGTTGTTCGCCGGGAAGGCGCCGACCGCGCTCCCGAGGTTCAACGGGATGATGTACGGCGCATACGGATAGGTATTCGTCGCGATGACCGAGGCGTACGTGGGGTAACCCGCCAGACCGTTGACGCTCTGTCCCGTGAGCGGCCCGCTGACGCCGGTCGCGACCGGGAAGTAGTTCGGGTTCGCCACGGCGCGCAGGAAGTAGCCGTTGTTGAACACGTCGAGGAACTGGATGCCGAACGTGCTGCGCGGCATCGACGGCGGCGAGAACTCGATCGTGAAGTCCATCGTCGCCTGCGGCGGGCTCAACTGCGTGCCGGCGTAGCCTTCTTTGTTGCCGCGCGTGGCTGCGATGATCGGCGCGAAGACCGAGCCCGGATTCGCCGGATCGACGAAGTACGGGTTACCGCCGGTGGCCCCGATGTACGGATCGGTGATGTTCGTGTTCGGAACGTTGACCGGTACGCTGCCGGGCAGGAAGTACGGCGTCGTCGAGCCCGAGTTGTACGGGTAGCCGTTGTTTACGTTGAGGACCGGGTTGAACCGCCAGCCCGTACGCGTCTTGTACGACAACCCGATGTGCAGCGTCAGCGGGCTGACGAAGCCGGCCCGGTAGACGTTGTTCAGCGCCGCGAACTGCGGCAGGGCGTACGGCTCGAAGTCCTGAGCGGCGAAGTTGTCGCCCGCCGCCGGAGTGTTGGTGAGCTCGTTCGTGTACGTTGCCGAGACGAAGCCGGTAAACCCGTACGGGTGGTCCGGCAAGGTCAGGTTGAGGTCGACGCCGGTCGTGTTGTTGAAACCGTTCGTCGTGCTCGAGAGCGAACCGGGGCTCGTGGTCTGGGTGACCGGATTGTAGATCAACGGCGCCGTGATCTGTTGCACGTGGAACGCTTGACGGTTGAAGCCGTCGATCTTCATCGCCATCCCGTTGCCGAAGACGTGCGCGTAGCTGAGGTCGTTATTGTAAAGGACGGCCGGCTGGACGTTCGCGATTTCCGGGAAGTAGACGTCCTGTTGGCCTTGGAGCGCTTGGGCGTAGTTCGCGCACGGCTTGCCCATCTGTAACGTCGGCGTGGGTCCGGCCACCGTGCCGTTATACGACGGCTGCGAGTTTGCGGTCGCGTTGATCGGGTAAGGTACGGTCGTGTTGCACAGCAGCACGCCGCTCGCACTGTACGCGGGAGCGTCGGGGTTTCCGAAGATACCCGGGCCGGCGATCCAGTTCGGGTTGACCGGGATGTTCGCAAAACCGTTCAGGTAGCTGGTCGATTCGGGGCTGGCATACAAGCCGTTGCCGCCGATGTTGATCGACTTGCCGTACGTTGCCGCCACCGTGTCTCGTGGCGTAACCAGGTACGAGATGCCGATGCGCGGTTGCAGGAAGTGCGGCTGGTTCGTAAAGCCGAGATTCGGCACGTAGAACGCACCGGGGTTCCCGGGGACGGGCTGCGTGTTCTCAGCTTCGCTGTAGACGTAGCCCGGCGTAAGGAACTGGTTGAAGATATCGTAACGCACGCCGAGATCCAGACGCAGGGCATGCGTCAATTGGATCTCGTCGCGGAGGCTGGAGCCGAACTGGATGTTCGGCGTCGACGACGCCAGCGTCAGGTTGGGAATCGGCGGCGTGCCGCCCTTCGTATAGAAGAACTGTTGCAGGTAACAACCGCCGGCGACGGGGCACGGATTGCCGGCGCTCACCGGTGCGTTCGGGTTGGGTGGCCGGAGAAAGTCGATCCAGTTTCCGGCGACGCCTTCGAAGCCTTGGAACGACGACACCGTGCCGAAGTTGGGGTGGTTGATTTCGTAATCGCCCGAGAACGTGAGCGTTTGCTTCTCACCGATCTGCTGGGTCAGGTCGAAGTTGGCGCCGACGCGCGAACCGCCTGAAGTTTGGCCGTACAACGGGGCCGCCGCACCGAAGGTGGTGCTGTTGCCCGAGGCGCCTTCGAACGCGTAGGTGTCGGAGTCGAAGTACCGCAACGCGAGGTTCGTCGAGGCCGAGATCTGGTTGTCGTACTCGAACTTCAAGAGCGATGCGTTGTCGATACCCTGGACCGCCGGAATCGGCTGACCGACGTAGGTCTGCCCGACCTCGGGCGACAGCAGTGCCGATACCTGGGCGGGCGTCGCCGCCGGCCCGAAGAGCGAGCTGAAGAACGAGAGCGTGCCCAACTGAGTCGGATCGCCGTTGTCGTACACGATCGGCATGCCGGCGTAGTTGCCGTACAGCGTCGTCGCGTGGGCGAGGTAGAGGACTTGCAACGACTGCGCGTTGTCCCGGCCGAAGCGGAACACGAAGTTGTTCACGAAGTCCGAATCTTCATTGCGCTGGTTCAGGTACGGCAGCGTCGCGGTGCTGTACGGCGACGAACCGAACGGGCCGTATTGAAACGCACCGTTGTCGCCGAAGTACGATAGGAAATCCGAGAAGCGCCCGTTGCTCGTCGCGGCGCCGTACTGGAAGTTGATCTGCTGACCTTCGGGACGGTCGTTCAGCTCGAGGTCGAGCAAACCGCCGGCCGGATAGGTGCCGCGCTTGACGAGCAGGTTGACCGAACCCGCGCCGCCGTTCGGCTGCGCCGGATCGCCCGCGCCCGAAACGACCTGGACGCTCGCGATACCGTTGAAGAACGCGTTGTTCGCGTTGAACGAGAAGCCCGGGTCGGTGAAGTCGACGCCGTCGAACTGGTAGCGAATCTGATCGCGGGTGGCGCCCTGCAGGATCAGGTTGCCCGTCGAGTCGATTTGGAAGCCCGGAACGGAGAGCAGGATGCCTTGCTCGTTCGCGTTCGCGGCTTTGCCGGCTGCGGCTTGCAGCACGTTACCCGACAGCGTGTATTGCGGAATCGTTTGGTTCGGCTGGAACGCACTCGCCAACGAATGCGCGGTCACCGTGCCGATGACCGCGTTCTCCGGAGCGAGCGCGAGCGAGCCCAACGCCAAGGTGTTGCCGCCGGCGACGTTGATGCCGGTCTGGCTATACGAGCTGAAGCCCTTCGCCTCGACCGACAGCGTGTACGTGTCGGTCGGCACGCCGAGGAACGAGAAGTAACCGCGGCTGTCCGTATGTTGCGTATACGTACCCGACGGCGAAGCCAGCGCAACCGTCGCGTTCGCGACCGGCGCTCCGCTGTTGTTCGTCACGGAACCGTTGATGTTGCCGGTCGTACCGCCGACCTGCGCATACGCTGGGGTCAACGATCCCAGGACGAGTCCCGCGGCGAGAGCGAGGGCTGCGATGCGAGCAACCCCTCGGCCGCGCGCGGCGAGCGCGCTGAAATAGGCGAGGAAGCGCCCTAAGGCGACCGCTCCAACCATATATGGCACCTCGTGAAAAATGCGACAGCAAGCGCCTGATCAAGCCCAAGAACTTGCCGTCCTAGGGATGCCTCGTTTTGCTACTCTAAGGTACCGCAAAGCGAGGGTGAGGTGGGGGCACTTATCCTCAGGCTGCCTTAAGGCCTCCCTAAGGTTGGCCTAAGGAACAGGCGAAAAATTTCTACCTCAAAGGCTGGCCCAGACGTCCAATTTTCCTTTAATCTTGGCGATCACGGCGTCGGTGAATTCGGTCGTCGAGGCCTGCCCGCCCAGGTCGCTCGTGGCCGTACCCTCGCGTACGGTTTCGAGCACCGCCTCGTAGATCGCCCGGGAGGCGTTGGCGGCCCGGCGGTCGTCGATGTGGGAGAGCAGCGCCCCGCAGGCCAGGATCATCGCCATCGGGTTGGCCACGTTCTTGCCGAACAGCCGGGGGGCGGTGCCGTGGGGCGCTTCGGCCATCACCACGTCCGGCTTCAGCGCGGCGTCGAACGACATCAGGACCGACTCCGCCCCGGCGATCGAGCCGAACAGCTGCATCACGAGGTCCGAGAGGCAGTCGCCGTCGCGGTTGAGTGATGGTATGACCAGCGGATCGCCGGAGCTCGAGATCAGCAAGGCGTAGGTTGCGTCGATGAGCTGCGGCTCGTACGCCACGTCCGGGTAGCGGGCGGCCGCCGCGTCCATCTCTTCCTTGAGCATCCCCTCGTAGACCGGGCTGACCGTGTACTTGGGCCCGCCGAAGACCTTCGAGCCGGTCTTGCGGGCGTGGAGGAAGGCATACTCCGCGACCACCCGGCAGACGCCGCGCTCGATGCGCTCGGTCCGGTAGGCGACTTCCCCATCGCCCTCCCCTTCGCGCCATTCCTTGGCGCCGTATGCGTCGCCGACGGCCATGCGCACGACCGAGATCGGGGCGTGGATGCCGGCGACCGGCCGCACCCCGGGGATGCGGCGACCCGTCCGCACGATCACCTTGCCGTCGATCGCCTGGCGCACGATGGCGTTGGGCGAACCCACGTCGCCCTTGCCCTCGGGCGTGATCGTCGCCGCCTTGAGACCGAGCTTCGCGCGCTTCATCGCGGCGGCCGCGTCGTGCACGACGGCATTTTGGGTCGCCCGGCGCCGTTCGAGCGAGAGATCGAAGTGCTCGAGCCGGATCGGCAGTCCGATCACCTCGGGCGCGATGACGCGCAGCGCCTCGACCAGCAGTTCTTGTCCGGTTTGGTCGCCGCCGAGAACGACGATCGTTGGCGTTTGCACGGCGATCACGGTTCCGCGTTTCCGGCGGGGACTCCGCCGCGCGGTCGCCAACCTCCAAAAACAATGGCTCGCGTTCGCCGGAAGCCGAGCGTGACGACGCGTTGGAACTACGAGATCGCCGGGATCGTTGCACTCGGCCTTGCGCTTCTGCTCGCCGTCTCACTCATCGTCCCACCCGCGCACACCGGTTTGTTCGGGTACTACACCGCGGCCGCGCTGCACGCGCTCTTCGGCCGGGCCGCCGGCTGGTTTCCGCTGCTGGTCGGCTTGCTCGCGACGATCGTCTTTCTCGAGATCAACGTCCCGCGCATGATCGCGACGCTGGGCGGTGCCGCGTGCGCGTACTTCCTGATCGTCGATGCGGCGCTGGGGACCAACGGCGGCTGGCTCGGGCGCACGCTCGACGCCGGGTTGCGCGCGCTCCTGGGCGACGTCGGCGCGGTGATCGTTCTGCTCGTCGCCGCACTCGGCGTGACCGTGTGGATCAGCAACGTGTCGGTGAAGAAAGTCATCGGCTGGACGATCGCGCGCCTCGCCGAGCTGCGCCCGCACGTGCCGGGGCCGCGCACGCTGCGCGAAGCGTTCCATCTGCCGGCGCTGCAGCCGCGCCTGGCCGCGGCGTCGACCGCACTCGTGCCGGCGCCGAGCGCACCGCCGGCGCGCGTCATCTACGACGTCGCCGCGCCCGAGCCGCTCGACGAAGTCGAAGAGGACGTCGAGGAAGACGACGAAGCCGAGCTCGCCGCCGGCGAGGTCGAGTACCTGGACGAAGACGAGTACGACGACGACGATGATGACGAAGACGACGATTACGACGAGGATGAAGACGACGAGCTCGAGGACGACGACGAAGAACTCGAAGAAGAACTCGACGACGAAGCGGACGCTGAAGTAATCGCCGTCGCGCCGGTCGTCGCCGGGACGTACGAATCGGCGCAGCGGACGTACCGCTTGCCGGATCTCACGCTGTTCGATCCGCCGCAAGCGCAGAAGCTCGACGACTCGAGCCGGTCGACGATCCTCGAAGACACGCTGGCGTCGTTCGGGGTCGGCGCCAAGGTCATGCACATCGAGCGCGGACCGTCGATCACGCGCTACGAACTGCGGCCGGAGCGCGGCGTGAAGATCGCGCGGATCAGCGCGCTGGCCGACGATCTCGCGCTGGCGCTGGCCGCGACCTCGGTGCGCATCGAAGCACCGATCCCCGGCAAGTCGGCGGTCGGCATCGAGATTCCCAACGCCACCGTCTCGGTCGTCGCGATTCGCGAGATCCTCGAGGCGATGCCGGCGCGCGGAACGATCCCGCCGCTCAACATGGCGCTGGGTAAGGACATCACCGGCCGGCCGATCTACGGCGACCTCGGCAAGATGCCGCACCTGCTCGTTGCCGGGGCCACCGGCAGCGGCAAATCGGTGTGCCTCAACTGCATCATCGCTTCGCTCCTGGTCAGCGCGACCCCCGACCAAGTGCAGATGGTGATGATCGATCCCAAACGCGTCGAGCTGAGCGTCTACAACGGCATCCCGCACCTCAAGAACCCGGTCATTACCGATCCGCGCATGGCCGCCGGCGCGCTGTTCGAGATGACCAAGGAGATGGACTCGCGCTACGAGCGCTTCGCCAAAGCCGGCGTGCGCAAGATCGAGGAGTGGAACGCCAAGTATCCCGACGACAAGCTGCCCTACATCGTAATCGTCATCGACGAGCTGGCCGATCTGATGCTCGTCGCACCGGGCAAAGTCGAAACGCTGATCTGCCGCTTGGCACAGCTCGCGCGCGCCACCGGCATCCACTTGATCGTCGCGACGCAGCGGCCGTCGGTCGACGTGATCACCGGCATCATCAAGGCCAACATTCCGTCGCGCATCGCGTTCGCCGTGTCCTCACAGGTCGATTCGCGGACGATCCTCGACATGGGCGGCGCGGAACGCCTGCTCGGCCGCGGCGACATGCTCTATCTCCCGATCGACGCGCCCAAACCGGTGCGCTCGCAAGGCGCGCTCATCACCGGCGCCGAGGTCAACCGGCTGGTCGAGTTCTGGTCGGCGCAAGCCCGGCCCGAGAACCTCATCGAGATGGAGGTCGAGCCGCTCGACGACGACGACGGCCGCGAGCGCAAGAACATCGATCCGCTGTGCTACGACGCCGCGCAGTTCATCATCGAATCGAAGTACGCCTCAACCGCGCAGCTGCAGTCGCAGTTCGCGATCGGTCACCCGCGGGCCGTGCGCTTGATGAAGCAGCTCGAAGACTTCAAGGTCGTCGGCCCGCACGAGGGCACGAAACCGCGGCGCATCCTGATCGGCCTCTCCGAACTCGAAGCGATCGCGTCCCGCCTCGGCAAGAACGGCGATCAGCAGCAAGACCTCTTCAGCTGATTATGATTTAGGAATCTCGCACGACTCGAAGGCGAAGCTGTACACGCCGAGCCCGGCCGTTTGCGGCGTCAGGCGCAGGTTGTGAAACGCCATCTTCGCGTTCATCAACAGCTCGTAGGCGCGCGATGAATCGACCGTGACGTACGCGGCACCGCCGGCATCGTAGTGGATGTCGGCGCCGGCGTCGCCTTTGGCGATGGGCGCGCCGTCTTGCGTCACGTCGACGCGCACGGGCGCGCCGCCGGGCGGAGCCATCACGCCGACGACCTGTATGGCCTGATAGGGCAGGACGAGATAGCCCGGCGCGCCGGCGGTCACCGCGGCTTGCTCGGTCATGTGCCAGCTGCCTTGCAAATAGATGCTGCCGTCGGCGTACTTGCCGCCCGGATCGGTGTAGGCCGCATCGCGGCGCGGGTTGACGGACTTGTCGGCGTTCGCGATCTTGGTGCGTTCGAACAAGATCTCGGGCGTGTCCATGTAGCAGACCGCGCCGGGTTTGGTGTAGTCGTCCTGCGGCAGCAGCGCCATCACCGGCGGCAGCGCGAGGTGCGGGTTGCGCGCCTTCAGCAAGCTCTGGATCTTGGTCTCGGTCTCCTGATACTGGCCCTCGCCCGAGGTCTCGTCGACCAGCTTGCCGTCCTGATCGAACAGATACTCCTGCGGCCAAGCCGAGTTGCCGTACCGTCGCCAGATCGCGTCGTTGGTGTCGAGCACGACCGGCCACGCAACGCCCAGCCGCCCGACGGCGGCCGCGACATTTTTCCGATCGCCCGAAAACCCGAACTCCGGCGTGTGCACACCGACGATCACCAGCCCGTCATTGTGGTAGCGCTCGTACCAGGCACGCACGTAGGGCAACGTGCGCAAACAGTTGATGCACGTGTACTCCCAAAAATCGACCAGCACGACTTTGCCCTGCAGCCGGGACGCGTCGACTCCGCCGTTGATCCTGCCCGCGGCGCGAAGCCGCCGTCATGACGACCGCGCAGGCCTGGCGCGCGCTGGATTTTGCACCACGAAACGTCGTGGTCGTTTCCGAGCGGCCACGCGATGTTCGCGGTCGTCGTGTACGGCCTGTGGAGCGCCTACTTCGCGCGCAGCGATCTGCCGCAGCCCTTTCGCGCCGCACTCGCGACCGCGTTCGCGCTGTGGGCCCTGGGCGTGATCTGGTCGCGCCTGGCGCTCGGCGCGCACTTCGTCACCGATCTGATCGGCGGCGTGCTGTTCGGCGTCACGATGCTCGCAGTCGCCGCGGCGATCGCCGGCGGAATCCCGCGCCTGGCTAGAGTTCGGGGATGACGTCGCGCGCGTTCGGGCGCGCGCCGTCGAGCTGCACGAAGTAGTACACGTCTTCCGGCACGCCGGCGTAGGACGGTGCCAGCGGCGCCAGCGGCGTCACGTGCGCGAACGACGCCGCGACCGCGCGCACGAGCGCCGGATCGGCACTCAGCGGCGCGGCGAACGTCACCAGCAGCGCGTGCTGCGGCAGCGGCGCGCCGGCGTGCCAGCGCGACCACTGCGGTTGCTGCGGCAACGCGATCGCCAACCGCGAGTCGACGCCGTACCACAGCAGCTCGGCCGAGGTTTCGTAGCGGTCGGTCAGCACTTCCGCGCCGCCGTCGGCCGCCGCCAGCGCGCGCACGCGGCCGGCCAGCGGCGCGAACGCGTATACGCCCGATGCGAACGGCCCGCGCAGCGCGGGCGCGGCGCTGAAGACCGCCGCCTGCGCGGCTTCGGGCAGCGTCAGGAACAGCGCCGCCGCGGAGACATATGCCGTGCCGGCACCGAGCGCGCCGACGATCGCGCGCCGCCAGCCGGCCGGCGCACGTTCGAGGACGATGCCGGCGCCGAGCGCGAGCGACGCCGCGGGCCCGATGATCCAGTATGACTCGGTCGGCGTCGTGAACGAGAACCCGAGCAGCGCGACCGGCAGCGGCAACGCCGTCCACGCGACCAGCGTCACGCGCGGCGGCGTGCGCAGCGCGACGAACCACGTCAGTGCGGCGAGCAGCAGCGCGTAGACGACGAAGCGCTGCGTCGAGATGCCGGTCAGCACCGCGAACGCAAACGGGTGGAACGCCTGCCGCGTATGGAACGTGAAGGCAAAATTTTCCCACTGGTGCGCGGCGTTCCAGGCCAGGAACGGAACGTAGGCCGCGACGGCCAGCGCCGCGCTGGCGGCGAGCAGCGGCCACACGCGCCGGCGGCGCTGCGGCTCGAGCGACCACGCCGCGATGCCGAGCACCAGCGCCCAGCCGAACGTGCGCGAGAGCACGACCGCGGCCAGCGCCAGACCCAAGCCGGTCGCGGCGCGCAGTGACGGCCGCCGGTCCAGCGCGACCGCACCCCACAATGCGAGCGCCCAGGCCGCGACGTACGCACCGTCGGGCAGCGCTTCGCCCAACGCCAGCTTCGTCTGCGGGATCAGCGCGAACAGGATCGCCGCGAACGCGCCGGCGCGCGCGTTGTTCGCGGCGAGCGCCGCGGCCCGCCCGATCGCGAGCGCAGCGATCGCTTCGCACAGCACGAACGGCAGCCGGACGAATCCCGGCCCGTGCCCGAGCGCGGTTCCGAGACCGATCAGCCACGCCACCATCGGCGGATGGTCGGTGTAGCCGTACGCCGGGTGCAAGCTCCACGTCCAGTAGTAGGCCTCATCGGCGGTCAAGGGGACGTTGAACGCGGCATACGCGCGCAGCAGCGTCAGCGCGCCGACGACGATCGCGGCGGCGATCACGCGTGAACGGTAGCGACCAGCGGCGGGCGGCGGCGGTGGAACGAGGTCTGCGTTTGGTAGCGCTTGCCGATCGCCGTCAAGCGCGTTTCGTTGAACGCCGTCCCTTGCAGGGTAATGCTGGTCGGCAAACCGTGATCGCCGAAACCGTTCGGCAGCGCCAGCGCCGGAAGTCCGGCGAGGTTCCCCGGCGCGATCAGATCGGGCGTCCCGCTGAACTCCGTATACGTCTTGTCGAACGGTGCGCCGATCGGATACGTCACGGTTCCGATCGTCGGGCCGGCGACCGCGTCGAAGTCGCCGAACACGTCGTGCAGCGTACGCACCATCAGCGTGCGCTGGCGCTGCGCGTCGATGTAGTCGAGCGCCGGCGTCGCGTAGGCGACGTAACCACCGAGCTTATCGTCGCAGAACGTGGCGAGTTCAGCCAGCGCCGCGCGAAAATTGCGCGCCACCGCCGGCATGCAGCCCTTCGTTGCGTTCTTCAAGACGGCGATGCGCGGACGCCGTCGCGCGGCGGGGAACGGGCGGTCGACCGCAGCCGCATCGCCGGGGTCCGCGCCGGCGATCGCGCGCAGCACCAGCTCGCCGTCGCGTGCGCTGCGGACGATCGGGCCGATCTTGTCGAGCGTCCAGCACAACGCCATCGCGCCGTAGCGGCTCACGCGGCCGAACGTCGGCCGCAGACCGGTGACGCCGCAGGCCATCGACGGAAACACGATGGAGCCGGCCGTCTCGGTGCCGATCGTGAAGCCGGCCAGTCCCGCGGCGGCGGCGATTCCCGAACCGCTGGAGGATCCGCCGGCCCAGTAGGCGGGGTTCCAGGGCGAGCGCGCGGGGCCCGTGAACGACGCGTCCGCGTCGTTATAGCCGAAGCCGCCGGCGAGTTCGATCATCGCCAGTTTGGCGAGCAGCACGGCACCGGCAGTGCTGAGCTTGGCGACGACGGTCGCATCGTAGTCGAAGCGTTGACGGCGGTACGGCTCGGCGCCCCACGTCGTCGGTGCGTCCGGCGTGGCGAGCAAATCCTTGACCCCGTACGGAATGCCGTGCAGCGGTCCGCGCACGCGGCCGCCGGCGCGCTCGCGGTCGGCCCGGCGCGCTTCGCGCAGCGCGCGTTCGTGCAAGATCGAAACGACCGCGTTGTAGACCGGGCCGTATTTCTCGAGCCGGTCGAGGTAGAGCTGCGTCAGCTCGACCGACGACAGCGTTTTCGCGGTGAGCAGTTGCTGCAACGTGACGACGTCGGCGAACGCAACGTCCTCGTCGTTCACACCTCACCGCCCGCGACGCTGAAGCGCACGATCGGCGCGTCGCCGTTCTTCAGCCGCTTCTTCTTCGGGTTCAGCGCTAATGCCGCAGCGTCGTTGGCGTCGATCGCCTGCGCGATGGCCTGCACGTCGGCGGCGCTCAAGGCGGGATCGAAGCGCGCCCGCATCGCCGTCGCGAGCGCCGCGGATTGCGAGCTCGGCGGCTTCGGCGTCGCCGCCGCAACCGGATCCAAAGCCGCCAGCGAGATGCCCGCGCCGCCCGACGCGACCGCTGCCAAAAACGAGCGCCGACTCTTCATCCGGGTTCTCTACGAACAAGCCCCCCTTATGTCATCCCGAGCTTGTCGAGGGACAGCTACGATGCTGGTGAGCAGCCACTGTCCGATCGCGAGCGAAGCCGAGCGATCGGCCCTGATCGTGGCGATCGCTCGGCTACGCTCGCGATCTGGTCGATCGAATCAAATCGCGCACCTTGGTAGCTGTCCCTCGACAAGCTCGGGATGACAGGTCTGAAGCCCGGCCTTCGGGCCGGGCTTCAGACCTCCATCACCACCGGAATGACGATCGGGCGGCGCTTGGAGCGCTCGAAGATGGCTTTGGAGAGACCGGCGCGGATGTGTTCCTTGACGTTGCCGACGTCGCGTAAGCCTTCGGCCGAACAGCCGGCCAAGATCTCGTTGAGCTTGATCTTGAGCTCGTCGAGCACGCCGCCGGATTCGGGCAGGTAGAACACGCCGCGCGAGATCAAATCGGGGCCGGCGATGACGCGGGCTTCTTCGGAATCAACGGTAACGACGACCATCATGATGCCGTCGGCCGAAAGATGCTTGCGATCGCGCAGGACCGCTTCGCCGACGTCGCCGACGCCGGAGCCGTCGACCATCACGTTGCCGCCGTAGGTGCGTCCGACGTTGGCGCAGCCCGCGGCCGTGAATTCCAGCACCTCGCCGTTCTCGATCACGTGCACGTTTTCGGACTGCACGCCGGTCTGCGCGGCCAAGCGGCCGTGGGTGATCAGCATCCGGTACTCGCCGTGAACGGGCACGAAGTGTTTCGGCCGCACGAGATTGAGCATCAGGAACAGCTCTTCTTGCGAGGCGTGGCCGGACACGTGGGCGTTGCCGCTCGAACCGTGGATGACGTGCGCGCCCAACCGGTAGAGATTGTTGATCGTCTTGCCGACGCTCTTCTCGTTGCCGGGGATCGGGGTGGCGCTGATCACGACGGTATCGCCAGGAACGATGCGCAGCAGCTTGTGATCGCGCACCGAGAGCCGGGTGAGCGCCGACATCGGCTCCCCCTGCGAGCCGGTCGTCATCACGACGACTTGCTCCGGCGGGTACGACTCGACGTCGCTGAGCTTGATGACGAGGCCCTCGGGGATGTCGAGATACTTCAGCTCGCTGGCGTACTGCACGACATTGGTCAGCGAGCGGCCGAGAAAGGCGACCTTGCGGTTGAAGCGCTTGGCCTGATCGACGACTTGCTGGATGCGCGGCACGTTCGAGGCGAACGACGTGACGATGATGCGGCCGCTCGCCCGCGCGAAAATGTTCTGGAACGCTTCGCCGACGATGCGTTCGGAAAGCGTGTGACCGGGGCGTTCGGCGTTGGTCGAGTCGGAGAGCATGCACAGCACGCCGGCATCGCCGACGCGCGCGATTGCCGCGAAATCGGCCGGGTCGCCGTCGATCGGCGTCTGGTCGAACTTGAAGTCGCCGGTATGGAAGAACGCGCCCAGCGGCGTGCGAATCGCCAGCGCGCAGGCGCCGGCCAGCGAGTGGTTGATGTGGATGAACTCGGCGCTGAACTCGCCGTAGCGCACGGTGTCGCCGGGCTCGACCTTCACCAGATCGAGATCGCCGGGCTTGTGCTCCTTGAGCTTGGCTTTGATGAGCGCCAGCGTCAGCGGGGTGCCGACGATCGGGCACTTCGGAAATTCGCGCAAGAAATACGGGATGCCGCCGATGTGGTCTTCGTGCCCGTGGGTGACGAGCAGCGCGCGCAGCTTGTCGCGCCGGTCGCGCAGGTAGCTGAAGTCGTTGATGACGATGTCGACGCCGTACATCTCTTCGTCCGGGAACATCAGCCCGCAATCGACCGCGACGATGTCGTCCTTCGTTTCGAACAGCGTCATGTTGCGGCCGATCTCGCCGCATCCGCCGAGCGGGATGACGCGCACGTACGGCTCGTCCGGCGGGGGTGGGACGACGAGCGTGTCGGCGTAGGATTGACCGTTCAAATTCGGGCGGGTTCCTTGCTGGAAGCGAGTGCCGGCGTGACGGCAGCAGTATGACGAAGCGATATGGCGGCGCCGCGCTGGGATTCGCGCTCGCCTTGCTCTGCACGCCGGTGCGGGCTGCACCAACGGCGGCACCTCGCGCAACCACCGTACCCAAGGCAATCGTTGCGCCGGCCGCCGAAACGCTCGCCGCGGCGAGCGATCTGTACTCGCCCCGCGCCCGGCGGCTGGTGCGCAGCTACCTGCGGCTGCAAATGCTCGAACTGCGAAAAGCCGAGTTGGACCGGGTACGGGCGGTCATAGAGGGTAGGATCGGGGTGGATGCGCTGTTCTCGCCGGCGCCTGCCCCGCCGGTCGGCCGGGCCGCCGGTCGATAAAAGTTGCCGCGGACGGAACGACACGAAGCCCCTTTCTCGTTAGTATAAGCGCAACGAACCCCACCCAGACGCCCCCGTAAACGAAACAGGAGACAGCCCCTATGAAGAGATTCTTCGGGACGGCGGTAGTCGGACTCACCGGAGCGATCCTCGGAAGTTTTTCGATGATGCTCTTCGCGAGTACCCACTTCACGAACGTCGCCGGACCCGGAAACACGCCGCCCGTGGTCAGCGCCGCGCCGCTGGCCGTCAGCGGTGGCAGCGATCAGGACCGGATCGTCAACGCGGTCAAACGCGTCGAGCCGTCGGTCGTCTCCCTGCTGGTCACGGTCAACGGCACCCGCGTCGTGCCGACCGATCCGTTCCAGCAGTTCTTCGGCGGCGGCGCCGGACCGAGCCAGCAGCAGCGCTTCCAGGAGCGCGCCTCGGGCTCGGGCTTCGTCTACCGTAGCGACGGGCTGATCCTCACCAACAACCACGTCGTACCGAAGGGCGTCTCGAAGATCACGGTCGTGTTTGCCAACGGCGACCACGTGCCGGGGCACGTCTATGCGTCGAACCCGGGCGTCGACTTGGCCCTGGTCAAGGTCGACAACTACTCCAAGCTCCCGCCGCCGGTCGAATTCGGCGACAGCTCGAAGCTCAATGCCGGTCAGTGGGCGATCGCCGTCGGCGAACCGTTCGAACTGAAGCAGTCGGTCGCGGTCGGCGTCGTTTCGGGCTTCAACCGCGACGAACCGATTCAGGACGAGCAAGGCAACGCCCACCTCTTCCGCGGTATGCTCCAGACCTCGGCGCCGATCAACCCGGGTAACTCGGGCGGCCCGCTGGTCGACGACCAAGGCCGGCTGATCGGCGTGAACCAGTCGACGGCAAACCCGCAGGCCGGCGCCCAGGGCATCGGTTTCGCGATCCCGTCGAACCTCGTCCGCACGACCGCGGCCGACCTCGAGAAGAACCCCGGCAAGACGATCGACGCCACCGGCACCGGTACCGGCGTCGGCTACCTCGGCGTGGCGCTCGGCGCGCTCGACAACAACGTCCGGGCCCAGATCAACTACCCGGAATCGGCCGGCACCGGCGCCGTCGTGGTCCAGATCCCGCCCAACGGCCCGGCGGCCAAGTCCGACCTCTCGCCCGGCGACGTGATCCAGAAGATCAACGACAAGGACGTGGCCAAGCCGGACGACATCATCAGCACGATCAAGGCGATGAAGCCCGGTCAGACGGTCCGCCTCCAAGTCTGGAGCGCCGGTACCAAGAAGCTGGTCGTCCTGACCCTGGGCGAGCAGCCGGCCGACGTCTACATGCAGCAGCAGCAGCAACAGCAAGACGGCCAGTAGGCCAGCTCGGTCCCCAACAAGGCAAGCGGCTCCCTCATAAAAGGGGGCCGCTTCTGTTTGGCGGGCCTTGCGCGTGTGGGTAAAAGAAGCGGTGAGCCCGCAACCGGTGTGCCAGAAAATGTGTCACAGTAAGTGGAACAAACCCGCCTTCTTGGCGTATCATGATCGGTACGCCGCATTGGGCGGCAGCGTTACTTATCAGTCCTGGAGCTACGGTAAGCGGCAAGGCCCGAGCGAGAACGTTCTCGCGACGGATGGTCCACGCGGCTCGGAAAGCGAGAACAATTCATAATGGCTAAAGTGGTCGGCATCGACCTCGGCACGACCAACTCGGTCGTCGCCGTGATGGAGGGGCAGAGTCCCACCGTCATTGCCAACGCGGAAGGCAATCGGACGACGCCTTCGGTGGTGGCATTCACCAAGACCGGCGAGCGGCTCGTCGGCCAACTGGCAAAGCGCCAGGCCGTCACCAACCCCGACCGCACGATCTCTTCGATCAAACGGCACATGGGGACGGACTTCACCGTCAAGATCGACGGCAAGGATTACACGCCGCAAGAGATCAGCGCGATGATTCTCCAGAAATTGGTGAACGACGCGTCATCCTATCTCGGCGAGCGCGTGACCAAAGCGGTCATCACGGTGCCCGCGTATTTCAACGACGCCCAGCGGCAAGCAACGAAGGACGCGGGTAAGATCGCGGGCCTCGACGTGCTGCGCATCATCAACGAGCCCACGGCGGCGGCGCTGGCGTACGGCTTGGACAAAAAAGGTAACGAGACGATCCTCGTGTTCGACCTCGGCGGCGGCACGTTCGACGTGTCGGTGCTCGAAGTCGGCGACGGCGTCTTCGAAGTGAAATCGACCAACGGCGACACGCACCTCGGCGGCGACGACTACGATCACCGCATCGTGGAGCATCTCGTCGCGGAGTTCCGCAAGGAACAGGGCATCGACCTCAGCGGCGACCGCCAAGCGATGCAGCGGCTTACCGAAGCGGCGGAAAAGGCCAAGATCGAGCTCTCGAGCACGGTCCAGACCAACATCAACCTGCCGTTCATCACGGCCGATCAGAACGGTCCCAAGCATCTCGACGTGACCCTCACCCGGGCGCAGTTCGAGCAGCTGACGAACGATCTGACGCAGCGCTGCGTGCAGCCGTTCAAGAACGCGCTGGCCGACGCGAAGCTCGACGTCTCGAAGATCGACGAAGTCGTCATGGTCGGCGGTTCGACCCGCATGCCCGTGATCCAAGATCTCGTGCGCAAGCTGACCGGCAAAGAGCTCAACCAATCGGTGAACCCCGACGAAGTCGTCGCCATCGGTGCGGCGATCCAAGCCGGCGTGCTCTCCGGTGAAGTGCACGACGTCGTCCTGCTCGACGTGACCCCGCTCTCGCTGGGCCTCGAAACGCTCGGCGGCGTGTCGACGAAGCTGATCGAACGCAACACGACGATCCCGACGCGCAAGACGCAAGTCTTCACGACGGCCGAAGACGGTCAGACGTCGGTCGACATCAACGTTCTCCAAGGCGAACGCGAGATGGCTGCCGACAACAAATCGCTCGGCCGGTTCCGGCTCGAAGGGATCCCGGCTGCGCCGCGCGGCATACCGCAGGTCGAGGTGACGTTCAACATCGATGCCAACGGCATCGTGAACGTCTCGGCCAAGGATCTCGGCACGGGTAAGGAACAGCAGATCACGATCACCGCATCGACCAACCTCTCCAAAGAGGAAGTCGACCGGATGGTGCGCGACGCCGAGGCGATGGCCGCGGCCGACAAGGCCAAACGCGAAGAGGCGGAGATCCGCAACAATGCGACCTCGCTGATCTACTCGACCGAGAAATCGCTCAAGGAAGTCGGCGACAAGGCCGACGCGACCACGCGGTCCGACGTCGAGGCAGCCCTGAACGACCTGCGCACCAAGAGCGACAACGGCACCGCTGCCGAGATCAAAGAGGCGACCGAGAAGCTCCAGCAGGCCTCGTACAAGCTCGCGGAAGCGCTGTACAAGACCACCGGCGCGACGGATGGGGCGGCCGATGCAAGCGGTGCCTCGGCCAACGGTGCGGCTCACGACGGCGCAGCGCACCAAGAAGCTGCTCCGAACGACGACGTCATCGACGCCGAGTTCAAAGAAGCCAAGTAAGGCTTCCCATGAACGACGACCTCGGGGTCGCGTCATCCGCAGGCGAGCCGTTCATCACGAACGGCTCGCCTGCCGACGGCGCCGACGAACTCGCAGCAGCCAAAGCCAAGGCCGACGAGAACTACAACAAGTTTCTCTACGCCATGGCGGATTTCGAAAACTACAAGAAACGCGTCGAGCGTCAGCTCGGCGAGATTTCGCTGGCCGGCAAGAAGTCGGTGCTCAAGAAGATCCTCCCGGTACTCGACAACCTCGAACGCGCGCTGAGCTTCGATTCGGGTAGCGAAGGTCTACGCGGCGGTTTGGAAGCGACCTTACGCAGCTTCGAATCGGTACTCGAAAGCGAAGGCGTGAAGGCCGTGCCGCTCAAGGGCGCGCGGTTCGATCCCAAATTCGCGGAGGCGATCGGAACGCGTCCGGCAACCAACGTCCCCGAGGACACCGTTCTCGAGGAAGCCGCGCGGGCGTACGCCATCGGCGATGACGTACTGCGCGTCGGACAAGTCATCGTCGCCAAGTCCCAGTAACCTGACTCAACGCACATGGCCGTGAACTACAAGGACTACTACGCAATTCTCGGCGTCCCCAAAACGGCGGCGGCCAAAGACATCAAGTCGGCCTACCGCAAGTTGGCGCGCAAATGGCATCCGGACGCCAATCCGGACAGCGCGAAAGAAGCCGAGGAGAAGTTCAAGGACATCCAAGAGGCCTACGAGGTCCTCGGGGATCCCGAGAAGCGCAGCAAGTACGACGTTCTCGGCAGCGATTGGCAACGCGCGGCGCACGACGCCGCCCGCCAGCGCACCGGTGGCCGGCCCGGCGGGCCGGGCCCCGGTGCGGGCGCGGGGGTCGGCGGTTTCCCTGGTGGCGCAAGCTTCGGGGAAGGCAGCGGGTTCTCGGACTTCTTCGACATGTTCTTCCAGAACATCGGGCGCCGGCCGGCCGGCGGTCCGGCGCCGGGTCCCTCGCGCGCGCGTCCGCAGCGCGGCGAAGATCTCGAGACGACGCTCGACCTGACCCTGAACGAAGCCTACGCCGGCGGAACGAAGAGCGTCGCGCTGCAAATCGAGGACGCGTGCCCGAAGTGCGGCGGCAACGGCACGGTCAACAACCGCGTGTGTCCGGAATGCGGCGGCACCGGGCGCGTGCTGCAAACCAAACGCTTCGACGTCACGATTCCCAAAGGCGTGCGCGAAGGACAGCGCATCCGGCTCGCCGGCCAAGGCGCCGCGGGTCCCCACAACGGTCCGCGCGGCGATCTGTACCTGATCGCGCACTTCCCCAGCGACGGCAAGTGGGAGCGGCGCGGCGACGACCTCTACATCGATCTGCCGGTCAGCATCTACGATCTCGTCCTGGGCGGCGACGTCACGGTGCCGACGCTGGGTGGCGAGGTCAGCATGACCGTACCGGCGGGAACGCCGAGCAACAAGTTCATGCGGCTCGGCGGTAAGGGCATGCCCAAGCTCAAGAGTGAGGGCCACGGAGACGAATACGTCCGCTTGATCGGCACCCTCCCCACCGACCTGTCCGACAAAGAGAAGAAGCTTTTCCGCGAACTCGCCGCGCTGCGCAACGGCAAGAAATAACTGCCCTTAACCGGGCAGGCCCAACAGTTCGCGGAACTGCGCGTTGAGCTGGTTGTAGCGAACGGAATCGGGTGCGGCGATGATGACGTAGGGCCGCTTGGGATCGAAGATCTGCGGGTTGTTCCGCACGTCGCTGCGCGAGGAGATCTCGCCGCCGCCGCGGTTCACGATGTAGGTCTGGCCGGCTTTCGACGTGAGCCAGTCGATGAAGAGCCGCGCCGCGTTCGGATGCGGCGCGTGCTTGGCGATCCCGACCGGATTGAGCGTCACGAACAACGGTGAGGGATTGCGAAAGTCGATCGTCTTGCCGGCACGCTTTTCGGCTTCGGCCATGTAGCCGTAGGCGGTCGGCGTGGCGTCGAACTCCCCGGTTTCGAGCGAGGTCACGGTTTGCGTGTGCCCGGTGGTCTTCAGCGGTTCGTTGGCGGTGATGTTCCGCGCCAATTGCGCGCCCGCCGGCCCGGCGCTCTGCAGCATGCCGAGGTACCAGTTGAGCGCGCCGGTATCGAAGCCGAATTTGCCCTTCCACTCCGGCCGCGCGAAGTCGGCGAACGACGCCGGCGGCTTGAGGTGATCGCTCGCCAGACGCTGCGGATTCCACGCGATCACGGTCGTGTTCTGGTAGAGGTTGGTCCAGTAACCGTGGGGGTCGACGGTGCCGCGTATGAACTTGCCGGCCTCGGGCGGAACGTAGGCGTCGAACGCACCGGAGGCGACGAGCTGGCTGACTTGGACGAAATCGCCTGAGATCACATCGGCATTGTATTCTCCGGCGCGTTGCTCGGTGACGATGCGCGCCGGCAGCTGCGCGCTGCCCAAGCGCAGCTCTTTGACCGTGATGCCCGGATGCGTGCGCATGAACTCGTTCGCGGTTTGGTCCATGTCGGTGGTGTTCATCGTCGCGTACCA
>Ga0181536_10001209_pt1 | contig 30559 bp, 22 predicted proteins | sample PEATcosm2014_Bin_41_FD_121105 | JGI IMG/M metagenome (GOLD analysis project Ga0181536, IMG submission 121105) | Peatland microbial communities from MTU Mesocosm Facility, Houghton, MI, USA - PEATcosm2014_Bin17_60_metaG | ecosystem: Environmental > Terrestrial > Soil > Wetlands > Peat | place...
CGGCGCGAACCATATCCGCGCCGCAGTAAAATGCCCTGGGAGGAATTTCAGGCTCACCGCTAGCGCCGATTTGTTTCGCCCCAGCCCGGTTACCGGATCGTTTCCGCGCCCGCGCTGGTTTGACGTCAGCATGTGGGGCCGCCCGCTCGATACCTGCATGCTCGACGTTCGCTTCCGCGAGAAGTTTCAGGATGCCATGGCGGTGCTGATCAGCGACCAGGAGCGTGCCGGGCTCGACGTTCTCACTCATGGCGACTTGCATGTGGACGAGGATCTGGCTGGACGCGCGTGGCACCACTATCCGCTCCAGCGCTGGGCGGGCTTCGAAGGCGACCACCTACAGCCGGAAGAAACGACGGCGCCGTGGCTTCACTACCCACCCGGCACATTGCTCAACGAGATCTACACTGGCTGGCGCTGGCCTCATGTAGTCGGCAAGATTGAGCATCGCCCGCTTGACTATCCCAAGATCTGGCGGATCGCGCAGGGAAAAACGCGCAAGCCGGTGAAGTTCGGAACCTGCTGTTCCCAGGTGATGGCGCTGTTCCTGGACATTCACACGCCCCAGTACAAGGACAAGCGGCAGGTGATCTGGGACATGGCGGAGGCGATGAACAAGGAACTGCTGGCGCTGCGCGACGCAGGCTGCCGGTGCATCCAGATCGAGGAGCCCACGTTCCACTTCATGGCGAACACCTACGGGAAGGACCATGAGGAAGTGAAGTTCATGGTGGACGCGTTCAACCGCGAGGTCGCGGGCCTCGACGATGTGGAACTGTGGATCCACACCTGCTGGGGCAATCCGAACATGCAGCGCGTAATGGAAGACACCAGCTACGCCAACTCCCTAGAAATCTATCTGGAGCGTTGCCGTGGCGATGTCTGGACGCTCGAAATGAAGGATCGCAACCAGAAGGATCTAGAGCTGTTTGAGCCGTTCAAGCGCAATCTCAAGAAGAAGATCGCCATCGGCGCAGTGAGCCATCGCGCACTGCAAGCCGATCGGCCGGAAGACGTCGCCGCCGAAATCCGCAAAGCGTTGCGTTATATCCCGGCCGAGCGCTTAATCGTGTCGAGTGACTGCGGTTTCGGCCGCCAGGGATGTAATCGCGAGATCGCGTTCTACAAGGCGAGCGCCATCGCCCAAGGTGCGAATATTGTCCGGCGCGAACTCGGACTGCCGGTGACTCCCGTGCCGGCGGCCGACCCAGCCTTGCAGATAGACGTCGTACCGGGGCGAGTGAAACGAAGTTAGGGCCTTCCCAATAAAAAAAGCCGGTGAACGCTCGGAGGAGTGCGCCCACCGGCTGGTCCCGCATAAAGCCTGATGCGCGGAGCAAAGCCCCACGCGGCTGCGGCACCACTCAAACTGAACCAACCATTACTTCAGACGTGACCCACGCCACGCGGTTACGCGAGCCCCGCCCCGAGGCCGCGACAGAGAATTTCTTGAAGCTCGATTGTAGCAGAAGTCCACACTAACTGTTTCGAAATCGTGAAGCTGATTTTCCCTTCTCCAACTAACACCGCATAAATTCAGTTACTTGCCGGCACAATTTCCGTCTGGCGAAGGGGAAGATTTGGCAAACATGAAGAAGATCGTATAAAACATAATATATGGCTTCTGTTTTTTGGTTGTGTGCATGGCATGTGGAAGTCTGTGCAAACTTGTTCCCCACGCGAGTCTTTCGCACTCATCCAGCGCGACTTACGCGAAGCCCGGAAGCGCGCCATCCACTGGTAATTTTTGCAGAACCTAAGGCGCACAAAACAGTGCGGCAAAGTTTTCGGTCTTTTGTATCGCCCGTGGAGGTAACGTAAAACAGCTTACGATGTCTTCCGCCGGTTTAGCTTTGGAGAAAGGACTGCCCTGCAATCTGGATGCGGAGCGATTCGTCCTCGGCTCCATCTTGATGGACGACTCCCAGTTCGTTCAGGTTGCGGGAGCGCTCGAGCCCGACGACTTCAGCCTGGAGAAGCATCGCCGCATCTTCCAGCGGATGGGAGAACTCAGCGAGCGTGCCGAGCGCATTGACCGCGTCACCGTCGCGAACGAGCTTCTCCGCTATAACGAGCTCGAATCCTGCGACGGCCTGACCTACCTGGTTTCGCTCGACGACGGTCTGCCGCGCATCTTCAATGTCGACAGCTACGTCCGCATTGTCAAAGACAAATCCATCCTCCGCCGGATCATTTTCACATCCCAACACTTGATGAACCGGTGCCTGATAGGAGAAGAGGACCCGGAACAGATCCTGGCCGGCGCCGAGGAGAGCCTGCTCAAACTCGGCGACTCGCGCATGAAGACCGGCTTGGCCAGTCCGGCGCAGGTCATTGAGGATTACCAAGGCGGTCTCAACGCCTTTCTCGATCCCAGCAAGCGCATCAAGGGCATCAGTACCGGCTACACCAAACTCGACGAGATGACCGGCGGGCTGCACGCGGGTGAGCTGGTCATCCTGGCGGCCCGGCCGTCCATGGGCAAGACGGCGCTCGCCCTCAACATTGCGCAGCACGTGGCCACAAAGCTGAACGAAACCGTCGCGGTTTTCTCGCTCGAAATGTCCAAGGAGTCGCTGCTGACGCGCATGCTGTGCGCTACCGCTCGCGTTGATAGCCAGCGATTCCGCGCCGGCTACCTGAACCAGGATGAGCGCCGCAAGCTTCAGGCCGCCGCGGCGCAGCTTGTGGAAGCGCCTTTGTTCATCGACGACACCGCGGGCGCGAGCCTGATGGAAATGCATGCCGGCCTGCGCCGCCTCCAGCAGCAGCGCAAACTCGGTTTGGTAATTGTCGACTATTTGCAGTTGATGAGCGGCCGTGGACGTTTCGAGAACCGCAACCAGGAGATCAGCACGATCTCGCGCGGCATGAAGCTGCTCTCCAAGGAGCTGAACGTTCCCATGCTGGTGCTGTCGCAGTTGAGCCGCGCGCCCGAAACCCGCCAGGGCGACCACCGCCCGCAGTTGAGCGACTTGCGCGAATCTGGCTCCATCGAGCAGGATGCCGACCTCGTCGCCTTCATCTTTCGCGAAGAAGTCTACAAACGCGACCGCGAAGACCTCCGCGGCCTCGCCGAGCTCATCGTCGCCAAACAGCGCAACGGGCCTATCGGCAAGATCGATCTCGTGTTCCTGCATCACCTGACGAAGTTCGAGAACAGGGCGGAAGATCTGGGGGAATTGCCGAACGAGGAGTGAGTTGAACCGAGCGCTACACTGGAACTGTTGCAGCAGGCATCTGGATCGTGAATCGTCCGCTCGGCCTCATAGCATTCGTCGGCTTTTTCCTCGCATTGCTTGTTCACATCTTGACGCTCGCCAGCATCGATGTCTCTTCGCAATTTCCGTATGTGTGGTCACTCCACGTCGGAATGTTTCTGGTATGGATCCCCTTTGTTCTGTTTGAACGGAAGAGATTTCGGATGCAGCGGATTCGACTCGGCGAGATCATGAGCGGTCTTCCGCCGTGGGCAAGCTTCCTTGTTTCTGTGGCATTTGTTTATATGATCCTGAACTTCTTCCTGTGTGCCCACGTCTCGGGCGGTGGCAACGCTGACATCGTTGGCGGGCAGTACGTACTATCGAGTCATGGACGCATCCTCGCTCACCTCACGGAGAATGAGTATCACCTGCACAGGGCGTACGAGGTGCGCATGTTTTCAGGGGTCTGGTTGACCTTTTACCTTATACCTGGCATTTATTTCCTCTTTTGGCGAGAGCCAGCATCCATTTTCCCGGTCGGCATCAAGGTGTGACTTGACGTCAGCAACCAGAAAGAAGCGCGCATGGCTGCGAACGTCCGGAGCCCTTTTCCTGGCGCTCTTCCCGTTTTCACTGTGTCTCTTCGCCCAATCCCCCTCAGTTCCCTACGCGCAGTTCTTCGGTCCTGATTTCGACAACGTTCACCTGGATCACCCTTACCCTGGCGTCTACCTGTCGATTCGCAAGGTCGATTTCCGCAACATGAGGTTGATTGTGTTTGACCAGACTGGCAAGACGGACACCGTTCTGCTGTTCAAGAACGGTATTCACAAGTCGAAAACAAAGAGCGAGGTGGACGAAGCGAAACTGGGCGACGTGGCTTACCTCACCTCAGAGGGTGCAGCAAACCCTGAGTACGCTCTGGTCATATTCCACTGGATGTCCGTTGCGGGGGCAGCCGACACTGATGGCTACGCACAGGTGTTCGAACTCACCGGCCATGCCCTTCGTGTGGTCCAGCAACTCAGGTGGAATGAGCAGTTCGAAACCAGAGAAAAGTACGCTTTCGACGCAGCAACCAAAACTTTGGTCGCACGCTCGGCCCATTACATCACGGGTGACGCACACTGCTGCATCTCGGCGATGGATGTTTTCACGCTGAAATGGGATGGCAGCGCCTTTGTGCAAACGGCCGTCTCGACCGAACTCTCGGACTACGGCAAAAAGGAAGGAAAGACGCTCCCCAAATAGCTGCTTACTGGCCCGGCTCGAAGTACGTCTCTGCCAGCTCAGGCTTGGCTTCGACGGCCTTGCGCCAGCAGATGCGAGCCTCTTCCTCCTGGCCCATCGACTTGCGGACGTGGCCCAGGTTGAGGAGCGCTTCGGCGAACTGCGGTTGTTGCGCCAACGCCTGCTCGTAGTATTTCGCGGCTTCCTGCATGTCGTTCTTCTTTTGCGAAATCAGGCCGGCGTTGTAGAACAGCTCGGCGCTGCGCTCGCCTAAGTCGAGCAGCCGCTTGTGGAGCGAGAAGGCCCCATTGTAGTCCTGCTGCGCGAGCGACAGGGCGGCGAGGCCCCGCAGTGCATCCACGGATTCCGGCCGCAGCGTCAACACATCCTCGAACGCTTTGCGCGCCGACTTGGAATCGTCCATCTTCCAGTAAGCAATTCCGGCGTTGAGGCGCGCTTCGGGCCAATCCTTGCGCTTCTTGAGGCAACCTTCGAAGGCCTCAATGCTGGCCTTGTAATCGCCACGCTGCAACCGCAGATAGCCCATGCGGAACTGCGCGTCGTCCCATTCCGGGTCTTTCTCGGGAATCTGTGAATAGAGCTTCTCGGCCTGGTCGTAATTGCCCTGTTGCTCGAGCACCAGAGCCAGGTTCCACAACACCGCCGGCAGATTTTCATCAAGTGCCATGGCGCGCTCGTAAGCTTCGCGGGCGCGATCCAGGGCGCCGGTTTCCTGGAACGTCACACCCAGGTTGAGGTGCGCCTGGGCGGATTCCGGACGGATTTCTGTGGCACGGGAGTACGCTTGCGTAGCCTCCTGATAGTTGCCCGTCTTCTGATAGGCCACGCCCAGGTTGAACCAGTTTTCAAAGCTGTCGGGAACCAGATCGACGAGCTTCGCACAGAACTTCGAAGCCGCTTCGTAGTCTGCGCTGGCAAACGCGGAGGTCGCAAGACCCGCGAGCGCTGCCTGGGAAATCGGACGGAGGGTCAGCAGTTTTTCAGAGTAGTCGCGGACAGCGTCGTAGTCTTTGCGCGCGATCTCAAGCGCCACCATGTTGGCCAGCGACTCTTCCGATCGCGGATTGCGCTCCAGTAGCTTGGTGTACAGGTCCGCCGCTTCTTGCAGCCGCCCTGCCTGCTGCAGAGCGACGGCCTTGCCGAAAAGCACTTCCGGCTGCTCGGGTTGCTGGCTGAGGTGCTGATCGAACGCTTCGAGCGCCTGCTCGGAATTCTCCAGGTGCAACAAGCAGATGCCCAGGCCCAGTTGCGCTTCCGAATTACCCGGGGCGATTTGCAGAGCTTTGCGGAAGTTGGATGCCGCTTCGTCCCAGCGTCCCAGCTTTTCCAAACACACCGCCAGCTTGAAGTAGCCGCTGCGGTGGTGCGGTTCGAGCTCCACCAGGTGCGAGTACGCTTCCACGCCTTCCTGGTACCGCTGCAACTCATAGAGAATGTGGCCCATGGCCGAGAAGATGGCGGGCTTATTTTCACCGCGCTCCACCGCACGGCGCAGCTCGCGCAGCGCCTCTTCGGCCTTGCCTTCCAGGTGCAGAGAAACAGCCGTGGCGAGAGATCGGGAACGGCCTCCCTTGTCATCAGCATCAACCGATCCGTTGGCAATCCTCGCCGGACTCGCTTTGGCCGACGACGCCTTGCTGACCACAGACAGTCGTGGGGAAGCCCCAATCTCCACCGGGTTGCGATTCACTGAGCTCATTTACTTTCTCTCTTTCTCTCCCGTTCAATCAATCTTTCATGCCGCCGTGCCCTCTTTCCCGGCTACGACTCCTTCGGCACCAGAATCGAGCACAGCTTGCCTAAGAAATCGCTGTTCTTGGTAACCTTCAGCCAGTACACGCGAGCCTTCTCGCTGCCTTCGCTGAAGAGTCCGACCCCACCGGACTTGAGGCGGTCGTCGCTCCACGAATCCACCACTTGTCCTTCGATCGAGGTCAGGAACCGGTTGCCCTTCACATCGACAGAAACGCGATAGGGCCGGTTGTTGTGCATCATGACCGATAACGGCGTCTCGCCGTGTGATTCCCGCTTGCCATCGACAACCGCGTAGCGGACGAGCGCCACCAGAGGCCGCGGACCGGGTTCGGTAACCGCCAGCTTCATGGCGTAGTAGTTCTGCTCATCCTCGGCGCGGAAAACCCAGCCCACGCTCTTGCGCTCGATCTGCGTCAGGAATTCAACCTTGTAATCCGACATATCTTGCGAGGGCTTATACAGTGCCAGGCGGCCCGGGCGGATAAAGCCTTCTTTGTCGTACGCCCACGTCTTCGCGAAACCCTTGCCTTCCCAGCTCGCGAGACCGGCGTGGAAGTTATCGCTGACTTCATAAACCGCGCGGCGTTGGATGGTCAGGCGGATCAGGTCGCCCGGACGCATCGTAATGCCGTCGGTCTTGATGCTGGAGCTGCCGAACCACAGGAACGACGCCAGCATCAAACCCGCCGCCATCCCTTTCATGTAGCTTGGCACGGTGAACCTCTTAGCCGAACGCGCCTCGTTGATTGAGAGCACGTTGGACGGCTGCTCGTTGTAATTGGCCGTCTCAAATACCGTGACCGTCCTCGGTTCGGGTACGGAGACTTGCAGCGCTAGCGGGTATTCTTCGTAATGCGACTGCGGCAGGCAGAGTTCCAATGGGGGTTCCATGCACCCGAAGTGGCGCGGCGCCTGGTCCTCGGCATTACGCGCCCACACATTCACCTTTTTCAGTTGGTCGGCGCTGAATCCTGCCGGCGCCAGGTCGATCTCTGGAACTTCGAGGCCGGCGGTTTCTAGAGCTTCGGCGTTCTCGCCGGGCGCTGCCTGGTTCCTCAACGCGCCCAACGGCACGATGGTCTCGCTGGCAGCGGGCTCGTACTGCAGGTCGCTGGCGCTCGCCCCGATCTCCGGCATGGCCAAAGGAGCCGCCGTGAACTGCGCTTTGGCGCTGATGGGCCGCGCTACCGACTCCGCCACTACCGGTTCCGCGGCGAAGAATTCCGGACCGTGCTTCAGGCGCACCGCGCAATCCGGCAGGCTGATCGCCATCCGGCCGTTCAAGTTCTGCGCGCCATTGCGCACCAGCGTCGGCGCCGCCTTGGCCTCGAGCTCGGCGTCCAGTTTCGCTTCGGCAAGAGACGTGCCACCAAGTTCCGGCGAGCTGATGGGCAGCACCGACTCAAGTTGCATCGGGAGCCAACTCGTTCCGCGCGGCAATAGGATTTCGCCGATCTTGGTTTCTGGCCCGAAGGCGTCCGCTTGTTCCGGTGTTACGTCTAGCGGAACATCGGTCATCAGATCCTGCACGCCGGCTTGCACAGAGATGGCAGGCAGCAGCAGGCCAAACGTGGCGGCGTCGAAGATGGCAACTTCATCACTCAACGGCGTTGTGGCCCGGTCCTGCACCTGCGGTTCAACGTCCTCTGCTGCTAGCAGAGCGCTGGCAAGAATCTCCAGGTCGCCTGTTTCCACCGCAATTTCGGGCACCAGCACATCGAAAGTGGCAGCATCGAAGGTAGCGACTTCATCGCTCAAGGGTGCGGACGCCCCTTCGCGCGGGGCGGGAAACTCAATGACCATGGCAGACGCCATGGCTGGTCCCGCTGCCTCGACTTGATTGCCTCGGTCCATGCCCGCCGCTTCGAATTGCCACGCTAGCGGCGACGGACTTGAGGCCGTCGCAGGCTGTGCGCTGCGGAATCTGTCGAGTGCGGCCGCGCACTCCGCCTCCGGAAGCATGGCCATCGACGACCGCGTGGGAGCCAGGCTGAAGGGAATCTGCCAGCTCATCGTATCTTCCAACCAGATGTGTCCGCCGGACTGGGCCGCCACTTCGGGCAGTGCGCCCTCGGCTTCTATGCCCTCCGCGAGCGCAACGTTGGAATACGATGCCACCGGGAAGAATTCGACGCGTCCTGCTCCAGATGGGCCCGCAACGGCAGTGTGCCGCGTTTTGGTGGTGGTGGCAACCGGCTGCATCTGCGCGACCAGGCTTCCACAGACCGGCAATACAGCCTCCAGTAAGGGGTCCGGTACGAGCACGTAAACGTGGTTGAGTTCGTCGAAAACCGCGGGGCTCGATGTCCGTCGCTGGGAAGGCTCGACATTACCCGGCCTTGGGCCGATGCCGGCCGGTTGATCTAACATCGCAACACTGGCAGCACCGTGGTTCTGCTCGAAGCGCAAGCGCACGCTGTCGATGCTCAAGACGTTCGGAGCAATAGCGGTGGCGGCTCCACTGCCGGCGCGAGCCGCGATCTTGGCGGGCGCTGGTGCCAACGGCGCAAAAGACCGTGCCGTGGCGGCCAATGACGGGCGCGTGCTGGCATGGGCGAAATCTGGCATCGCGGGCAGAGCCGGTTTCTGGCAAGGTCCGCTCGGGTTGTGCCGCGTCACGGCCGGTTCCTGCACGCGCGGCTTTTCAAACTGGAAGCCTGCAATTCCACCGGAGCGGGGCATTCGGGAAGTCTTGGGAAGATCCTCTAGCGCTTTGCGGACGCGCTCGTGGAAACGCTGGCGATGCTCGCGGCTGCAGAAGTCCTCATCAAAGAGTCCCCGCAGCGGCCACAGATTTTTTCCACAATATTGGCAGCGCAAAAACGTCGCCCTTCCTTCGTGCGGTTTTCATTATATAGGAAAAATCCCCTAATTAAAGAGTTTTTCTGCCAAATTTTAGAAGAACGTCCCAATAAAAGTCGATTAATTAAAGTATATTTTCCAACGTCATACGAACCGCGGTTAGCAAAGGTTAGGCGTTGCGCCGTAGAAGTTATCTCGCGGTAGCCTTCGCTTGTTGCGGCGGGCAATTTTGCTAATTTTAGTTATGTTCCGGAAAGAAAACAGGGCGTCATTATCCAAAGATAACCGCGCGCATCATGGTTAGCGAAAACCGTCGCCTGGTGCTAACGCGCGTCGTCTTTGAGGGGAAATTCGAAATACAGAAGCTCGCGGCCGGAGGCGGCTTCCTGGATGCCGCTCACGTAGAGTCTGGCGCCGGGGCGATGCCCGGTCTGAAAGTAGAAGAAACCACCCGCCGATTCTCCCGCCGGGATCAACTTCGCCGAGAGCGCCCGGCCCTCAATCTCCCAGGCGTCCAGCGGATTCTTTTTGCCCGACATGCGTGGCATTCCGGTAGGCAGCGGGCTGGGCGCAAGCTTGGGATTGGCCGGACCCCGCAAATAGCGGACATCCGCCGCGGGTGTCGCATCCACGTGGCCGCCGTCGCGGTCGACATAGTCCACGCGAATGTGCTCCAGCCGAATCGTCTGGCCGCTGTCGTTCTGAATCACCACCAGTACGGGCGTGATGCCATATTGATACGGGTTCACCTTGCCAAAAGCGGTCTTGGCTTTCTCCTCGGTGTCGTAAACCGAGGCGCCGATCGTGACCTTCTCGCTCGTCTGGCGCGAGGCGTAGCTCGCGGCCGGTGCCATTTCGAACTTCGGCTTATCTTTGTCCGCCGCAGGCGCCTTGTTCAGGCTGGCCACCGCCGCTATACTCATCAGAAGAGCCAAGCGTTTGAAAACAAAAGGCATTTATTTACTCTATCGGGTTCTTCAGGCGTTGGCACTTCCGGCCATACTGGGCTACTTCCTCGTACGGAGCGTGCGCGACTCCGCTTATTTTACTTCCCTCGGCCAGAGACTGGGCTTCTTGCCCGCTTCCTTCAGACAGACTGTTCCCGGCGCCATCTGGTTGCATGCGGTTTCGGTGGGTGAAGTGGTTGCTGTCATAGAATTGGCGCGCCGCCTGCGTCTGGAGTTTCCCCGCGCGCCAATATTTCTTTCTGTTGGCACGCTGGCAGGCCACGCCACGGCGCGGGAGAAGCTCGCGGCCACCGTCACTGGAGTTTTTTTTGCCCCGGTCGACCATGTGTTCGCCGTCCGTCGCGTGTTGCGTACACTTCAGCCGGCGCTGGTCGTCATTCTCGAAACAGAAATCTGGCCCAACCTGTTCCGCGAGGCCAAGCGCGCCGGTTGCGGACTGCTAATTGTGAACGGTCGCATTTCAGACCGCACGGCAGCCCGCTATCGGCGCCTGCGCTGGTTTTTTCGCGAAGTGCTCCGCTGGCCCGATGCCGTATTGGCACAAAGCGAGTCCATTCGCGAGCGTTACCTGGCCATGGGCACTCCCGCCGGCCAGGTCCGCATCGGCGGCAACCTGAAATACGATTTTCTGCCGCGCGAGTTGGACGCCGCGTCGCCGGTGCGCCGGCTCATCGATGGTCTGCGGCCGGCCCAGGTCTGGATCGCCGCCAGCACCATGCCGCCGGCTTCGGCCGGAGATGTCGACGAAGATGACGCGGTCATCGCAGCGTTCCGCGGCCTTGTGCCAAAACATCCGCGCTTGTTACTGGTTCTCGTTCCCAGGAAACCGGAGCGGTTTGACTCGGCCGCTGCCAAGCTGGCGGCTGCCGGCATCTCGTTCGTGCGGCGCTCCAAGCTCGATGTGCCACTCGATCTGCCGGGCGTCCTTCTGCTCGATTCCATCGGTGAGTTGAGCGGTCTGTTTCCCCTGGCGGACGTCGTGTTCATGGGCGGTACATTGCCCGCGCGCGGCGGCCACAACATTCTGGAACCCGCTTTGTTCTCGCGGCCGATTGTCTGCGGACCGCACATGGAAAACTTTCGGCAAATCGCCGAGGAATTTCGCGAGCGCGATGCCTACATAGAGATCGCATCCGCCTCCGGGCTTGCCGGCGCAGTGGATCAGTTGCTCACCGATCGCGCCCGTGCAGCCGAAATTGGCCGGCGTGCTCTTGCGTGCGCGGAATCGAACCGTGGAGCAACGGAACGAGCGATGGCCGTAATCCGTGAAACCGCCCAACATGCCTGCCCAAACGTCCGGTCGACCCTGTCGTCGCTAATTCTCCTTTGGCCCCTGGCGCGCATCTGGAGTTCAGTCGGCGGGTGGAAGCAGCGCCGGAACATACGCCGGCGCCGGACGTTGGACGCCGCCGTCATCAGCGTCGGCAACATCACCATGGGCGGAACCGGCAAGACGCCTTTCGTCCTCTATCTCGCCGAACGCATGAGTCGCGCCCGCCGCCAGCCGGGTATCCTGACGCGCGGCTACGGCAGACATTCCGTCGATAAGCGCCTCATCCTCGAACCGGGAGCACAGGTGAAGACCGCGCAGACCGGTGACGAGCCCCAGATTTTTCTGCGCTCTGCCGTTGCGCCGCTGGGTATCGGCGCGGACCGCTTCGAAACCGGGCGCCGGCTCCACGAGCGTTTCAACACCGGCGTGTTGATCCTGGACGATGGCTTTCAACACGTGCGTCTCGACCGCCAGGTGGACATCGTCCTGATTGACGCCCTGTCGCCTTTCGGCGACGGCCATGTATTTCCGCTGGGTCGTCTGCGAGAGCCCCTCAAAAGTCTCGGCCGGGCGGATGTCTTTATAATTACGCGGAGTGATTGCGCGCCGGGCACTTGGGACATCGGGCGCGCACTGCACCGTTACAACCCGCACGCGCCGGTTTTTCGCGCGCGCTCCGTGCCCGAGCACTGGGTGGAAGCCGCCACCGGACTACAAATTCCGGCCCGCGAGTTGCCCTTTTCCCGGGCGGCCGCGTTCTGCGGCTTGGGAAATCCCGAGTCGTTCTGGAACATCCTGGACCGTTTAGGAATCGAAATCGCCGACCGCGTTGCCTTCGACGACCACCACGCCTACCGTCCGAGCGAGATGCGCCGCCTGGCGCGCCAATTCCTCGCCGCAAAAGCCGAGGCCGCCCTCACCACCGAAAAGGATGCCATCAATTTCTGCGAAGGCAGCACCGCACTGATGGCGCCGCTGCCCGTCTACTGGCTCAAAATCCGCATGGAGATCGACCGGGAAGCCGAGTTCTTGGCGTTTGTCGAGAGCCGGCTAGGGTCAACCACCGACGACAGGCAGGTGCGGCATGCGTGAGAATGAAGTCAGGAAGATGGCAACTCTTACCAGCAGAGGACGACTCACGATCCCGAAAGAGATCCGGCAGTACCTGAATCTGCAGCCCGGCCAGCGTGTCGCGATTCAAATTGTGCCCGACGGGCGAGTCAACTTGCGGCCCCTTGGTCGGGACGTGCGGGAACTGAAGGGAATCTTGCGATCTCGACGCCGGAGGCCGGTCTCCGTGGAAGCAATGAACGAGGCGTGCGCCCAAGGTTTTGCGGGTCGGTAAGATCCAACGATCGGACGAACGGTCTGTCCTGAAGCACGTCGGATACTGAGCCGTGACCAAAGGGAGCGGTTGCGTAACGCTTACGAACTCGCTGCGACAGGCCACCAGTTTGATGGAGTCAGCCCGCCCTCACTCCCCGCTCAAATAATCCCACTCCGTAACGCTATGCTCGACAACCTGCGGAATGTCAGCTTGGAGTAGGTAACCGTTAGCAGCAAGCTGCCGCGCAGCGGCTTCGATTTTGGCGAGATAGTCGGCGCGCCCCGAATAGCGTTCAGCAATCGACGCGCGCGGGTCATGGTGCAGCTCGCGATCCGCTTTGGATTGCGCGAACGGAATGAAGGAGCCGATCATGCTATTCAGCTCTTCCGGCGCTCCAATGTCGCGCGAGCGAAGGTTCCAGCCTGTATAAGTGGCGAGCGGAACTTGAATCTCTGGCATCCGAATCCCCGTGGTCTCATTGCCGTCACGATCCACTTGCGGCAATAGAATCGGGAATGCGCGGCCGACCTTCGGTGGCTCGTTCGTAATAATTCCGGCCGTGCGAAATTCCTCTCCGTAGTCCACACGGTATGCCTGCTGGAAGTGCGTGGGCACAGAGACGCCTGGAATCTTGGGGAATTGCAGAGCGTCCCGCGCCACCAGCGTGTTCTGGGCAATGTGCGGATATTGCGAGGCGGGCGGCTCCTTGCCGTCACGCACCCATCGATCCATCGCCACTAGCAGCGCGCGCATGGCCCAGCGGTAGTCATTCGGATTGCTGATATTCTGCGTGTGCGGTTTCGGCGGTGGGAAAGGCGCGGGCCCGTGCTGGCCGCCGGTGAGGAAATAAATGCGCGTGGTGTCAGGAATGACGGCATCTTTCTGGCCATCGATCGACATGTGGATGAGTGACGCCGCGCGGCCCCAGTATTCGTACGCTGAGTTGCTGTAGAAGATTTTCGGAACCGCGTTGTCCTTCACGGCGCGCACCAGTAGGCCGTCAGTCAGGCCCGTCTCGGGATCGGTCTCCGCAAGGTCGGTGAACGGGAAAATATCCGTCGGATAGAACAGGTTCATGAACGGATGGCCGTCTCGCGAAGGCTGCGCAAAACGGATATTGAAACTGCCGCGCCCGGCGCCAGCAACGTGCGCCAGCACACCGTCGAAGACGCGCCGGTCCTTCTCGTCGCGATTGAACCCGTAATAGACGAACGTGCGAAGGAAGCGGCCACTCTGCGAAATGCCGAAACCATAAGCGCGTTTGAGGTACCGGCTGGAATCTCCCAGCACCGTCTCCTGCCCGCCGTATTTGAGGAACGAAATCAGATCGCGCACCGCCGTCGGCCCCAGGCCTGCCAGCACAGGGTCCTGCGCGGTGTAAACCAGTTCATAAATCCTGCCAGGCTGGAATCCGGCGGGCATAACGACGTGCGTGCCCTCTTCGATATGCCAGTCGCCGCGCGGCACCGGCTGGCGTTCCCCGTCGCGCGAATCGCGAACCGTCAGCACCAGATTCGGGTCGTCCGGATTCACGGGTTTATACGGAATGTGCTCGCGGTCAGCGAGTGAATGGCGGGTTTCTTTGCGATCGGGGACGAATTCGGAGCGAACCAGGCCTGTGATCGCGTGGTCGCCATCCCGCGCCACCGGCGCATAGAGCCGCATGAGGCCCTCGGTCCGCGGTACGTCGAACTGCCATCCAAGCCAGACCAGCGTGTAGCCTTGCTCGAGCAGAAAGTTGTCGCCGAATTGCTCAGGCGTGCGTGGATCTAGCGCGCCGGCGGCATGATCGTACATGCTGAGCATGCCTTTGCCGCCACGGTTCGAAACTTCGAACAGCGCCGCGCCATTGCCGTGCGCCGGGTCGCGTGGCTTCAGCACGTAGAGATCGGCCGAGAATTCCACCAGACCGTCCGCGTTCCTGGGCGCCTTATCGATGTCGCAGATGATGCGGTTCGCTGGATTCTTCGGATCAACGGCAAAGTAAGCTCTGCCGATCACCCGCTCGTAGGGCCCGGCGGAACCGAACGATTTCCCCCCAAGCACATCCGATCGCTGGGAAATCTCGATGCGAAGCAAAGCCCCTGGCGCAAGTCCAGCCAGGCACACCGCAAGAACGCAAACACGTCGAAGCATGCGAGGGATTGTATCGCAATGGCGAGTGGTGGTGAGTGTTAGACGATAGCTGCGTGCAGATTCCTGCGCACGCCGGCTCGATCCGCAGGCGAAAGCCTCCCAGCTTTCCTGAGGATCAGGCGGTTATCCAGTGTGAAGAGCTTCACACGCGCCACGCACGCTTCGCGCAAGCCCGCGGCCGTGTGGTCGCGAAGCGGAACATCTCCGGGCGATGCGGAGTGCCCGGCGGACGTGATCATTTCCATCACTGTATGGCCATTTCTGTTGAAGGCTTTCTTGCTGACGATCAAGGCAGGCCTCCGCTTGGCCGCGGTGCGGTCGGTGAAAGGAAACGGGACCACGACTACATCCCAAGGATCACAGATCACGGAAGGCTTTTTCGTCTTCCGCACTCGCCCACTCATCGAGGGTTTGAGAGAGCGCCGAGTGATAGGCGGCGTCAAACGGGCCGGCGCGCTTCAACGTCACCACGCTTCCCGTGATTTCGTAGGAGACGAGATCACACGGTTCGGCGCCCAGAGTATCGCGGACCTTCTTCGGAATGGTCACCTTGCCTTGGTGCGAGATTCGGCTGGTCAGCAGCATACGTATGGATGTCAACTTCTTCCGAAGCCTTCCCATACATAGGCGCAGAACTTGCGCAGGGTGCGGAAGCCGATGCGCTCGTAAAGCTCGATAGCTTCGCGGTTGGCAGCGGTAACCGTGAGGCTGACGCGGCGGCAGCCGTGATCGCGCAAGCTGGCGAGCGACTGTCGCAATAGTTCGTAACCCACGCCCATCCCCCTCACCTGCGGCGCCACGCAGATTTGCGTGATGTGCCCCGACTCCGGGCCGACGACGCTCGCCAGCGAAATTCCCCCCAACCAGCCGCGCGCAAGGTCGAAAGCGACATAAGAAGCCGGCCGGAAAAAGGTCCCGCAGCCGGGATACTGAACAATGTTGTACAGAAAACGCCGAGCACCAGGCAGAGACCGGTACTGGTCATTAATGAAGCTGTCGATATGGCCTGTGTAAGCCGCGGCGATCAGTTGCGCCGCGCTCTCCTGGTGATGATCAGACCAGCGTTCGATATGGACGCGGTGACCGGCGGGACGATCCGGAAGCGGCGGAACAGCCTCAAAATCGACCAGCATGAAATTGCGATCGTAAACGGTCAGGAACTCGGAACCGGGCATGGCGCGCCGCACGCCGGGCAACAACATCATCAGTTGGGACTCGACGCGCCGTACCTGTGATCCCGTGACTACACCCTCGAGCACCGCATTGAGCAGGCGGCCCTCGTTCTCGACGGTGTGCGCGCTACGGCGCACGTAAAGATCGCCGACCAGGCCCTTGTGCTCCTCAACTACGAAGTAGGAATAACCCAGCACTTCCCCATCGGCCATGAGCGCGCAGCCGCTGAGCGCGCGCAAATCGAGGAAACGGCGTACGAGGTCGGCCGATTTTCCGAAGTCCCAGTCCAGTGCCGTCTTCCATTCACGCGTCTCTTCTTCGAGCAGGGCATCGAGATGGCTGGAGCATAACCGGCGCAGGTCGATCAGCTCCGGAGTCTGGACGGCAGGAACGGGTTCGAGCCGGGCGGCCATCTACCGGGATTATATCAGCGCTGTCTACTGCAACACCCGGTCGGCGACGCCCTCGTAGTAGTCAAAGTGAGTGCGAAACCCGATCCGCTCATAGGCGTGGATGGCGGGGGTATTTGTATCTTCCACATTCAGACCTACTGTGCGGATTCCAGATTCCGCCAAAGCCCCAACCACTGCGGATGTGACCGTCTGCGCCAAGCCCTGCCCGCGGCAGTCCGGTCGCGTGAAGATGTTGCCCACGCCTGCGACGCTCTCCTGGCACGACGCGACATGCACTCCCGCTACGGCCAGCAATTCGCCGTTTCGCCGGATGCCACGAAAGAAGCCCGTCTTGAGCTGAAACGGTGCGAACGCAATGCCACCGCCATCCCCGCAAGCATAGAGCCGCTGGATCTCATTGCAATCACGGATAGTTAGGGGCTCCGTTGCTCCGGCGCGCGGCTTCGCCTCTTCTAAGAACATGCGCTGCATGTGATGGCGATGACGAAACGTGTAGATACCCTGAGCCGCCTCCAACTGTTCTGGCCGGAGGTTGAGATATCCCGAGGTCGCTGGCAGAATCGCCAGCAGTTCCCGCACGGAATCAGAACCCCCCAGAACGAAGATCGGCTGGATTTCGAGTGCGCGGAAGACCATTGCCAGACTGTCGCCATGCCCCCACCAATCGCAGTGTTGGAACATGCCATCATCCAGATCGGCAAGGGCATAGAGTGACCACTCGCGGTCGGTGTTCAGCAGGCGGCGGATCTCCGATTTGTCGTTGAGCCTAACACAGGGCGGCACAGGCAACCTCCTCGACAGAAATGTCTTCAAGTGCTGAGTGTGCAATCACTTGGACCTGTGGACCGCGAGGCGCCCATATCCGGGGATCGGTAGGGCCGAACAAAGCAACAACCGGCGTGCCGACAGCGGCGGCCAAGTGCGTAATGCCGCTATCATTTCCGACGTAGACGCGGGCGGTGGCGAGCCAGCAGGCGAGTTCGTAAAGATCGTCGATGCGGACGGCGTCCGGCAGCAGATCTTCGGGGCCTGCGCACCAGCGGACGGGCATGTGCGGCTCGAGTCGGCGGGCGAGTTCCTGATAGCGGTCGAGAGGCCAGCATTTTCTTGGACTTCCGGAGAACGGATGAATCACGGCGAAACCGGCGTCCCGGCGCGGGCATTCGATGCGAGGAACTGCCGGAACCGGGCAGCCGACCTGGGCGGCGAAGTAGTCAGCAGCGTGGCTTGGGCAATCATCGGGCGGAATGGCGGTAAAGAACTGAAACGGAAGGCCTTGGACGGTTGCGCGGAACTCCGGCCGGTTGGCTCCGTACCAGGAGATGATGGAATCGAAATGGCGTATTTCGGCTTGCAACTTTTCGGAAGGTGCGAACTCCAATATATCCAGTCCGGTAGCGGCAATGGAGCGGGTCTGGTGGGCAAAATGGGCGAGTGGCAGGTTCTGAGAGGCGGCCCAGACCTCCACATAATCGGTTTTCAGGAACTCCATGGCCGGTAAGGTTAAGATGAAGTCGCCAATCGCCCCCGGCCGGATGATGAGTCGTCTATGCACGAGCAATCATCCCAATCTTGACAGACATTTAAGCATTGGTAGAATGGGTAAAAGTAATTCCTTTTAATTCAGGTACATGGCGCAGGCGGCTTCGACTCCCAACATAACTGAGCTAACCGACGTGTTGTCTACGATCGGTCGGACGCCCCTGGTGCGCCTGATGCATGTCACGGCGGATTTGCCGGGCATTGAGATCTACGGCAAGGCCGAGTACGCCAATCCCGGTGGCAGCGTGAAGGATCGGCCCGCTCTGAACATGATCCTGGACGGCGAGCGGACCGGAAAATTAACCCATGACCGTGTGATTCTCGATGCCACGAGCGGCAACACGGGCATTGCGTACGCCATGATCGCGGCGGCCAAGCGATACCGAGTGAAGTTATGCCTGCCTGCGAATGCGTCACACGAGCGCAGGCGGATCCTCAAGGCCTATGGTGCGGAGGTGGTGCTTTCCGACCCGGCAGAAGGATCGGACGGGGCCATTCGGAAGTGCCGCGAGATCTATAACGCCGATCCCGGCCGTTATTTTTATCCGGACCAGTACAACAACCCCGCGAACTGGATCGCGCACTTTGAAAACACGGGCCCGGAGATCATTGCGCAGACGGCGGGCAGTGTGACGCATTTCGTGGCGTCGATGGGAACCAGCGGAACGTTCACGGGTGTGACGCGGCGGATGCGTCGCGATATGCCGGGCGTCCAGTGCTATTCGGCTCAACCATCTAGCGGATTCCATGGGCTGGAGGGACTCAAGCACATGGCGACGGCGATCGTTCCGGGCATCTATGATGACCAACTCGCGGACGGAAACCTGTGGATCGAGACCGAAGACGCCTATCGCATGGTGCGCCGTTTGGCCAGAGAAGAGGGTCTTCTGGTGGGAATTTCGTCGGGCGCGAACGTGGACGCGGCGCTGCAACTGGGCCGCCGCCTGCACCGCGAAAATAAAAATGCAGTAATTGTGACCGTGCTCTGCGACAACGCGGATAAATACTTGAGTGAACACTTCTGGGACGAGGAATGATCGAGATTGCAGAACAGCCGTGGCGGCAAATGGTAGAACATGCGCGCGCCACTTATCCGAATGAATGTTGCGGTGCGATGTTGGGCACGATAGACGATGGGCGCAAACAAGTCATCATCGCGATGCCGCTTGAGAACGCTTCAGCCGGCTCCCAGCGTGCGCGGTACGAGCTACGGCCGACGGATTTGCTTAATGCCGAGCGCGAGGCGCGGAAACAGAGCATGGATCTGATCGGGATCTATCACTCGCATCCGGACTGCGGCGCGTACTTCTCCGAAACGGATTTGAAGAATTCGTGCCCATGGTACTCTTTTGTAGTTCTCTCCATCCAGAAGGGCGAGTTTGATCACGCCAACAGCTTCTTGCCTAACCCGGATCAGACTGCGGCGGAGAAGGAAGAACTGATTTACAACGGCCGCGAATGGACGCGAATTAAAGACCAATGCCTAAAGTATTAATCCCCACTCCTCTGCGGCAGTACGCAGACAAGCACGACAGCGTGGAGCTAACAGGCTCGACGGCAGGTGAGGTCCTGGGAGCTTTGACTGCCCAGTTTCCGGAACTGCGGCGCCAGATTTACAGCGACGAGGGCAAGCTACGCAGTTTCGTCAACGTTTATCTGAACGACGAAGACATCCGCTACCTGCAAAAGGATGCGACGCCGGTGAATGAAGGGGACACGATTTCGATCGTGCCCAGTATTGCCGGCGGCGTGGCGGTGGAAGCGCCTCCACAACCGGCCACGCTGTCAAAGGACGAAATCCTGCGGTATAGCCGGCACCTGATCATGCCCGAGGTCGGGATGGAGGGCCAGCTCAAGCTAAAGAGCGCGAAGGTGCTCATGATCGGCGCGGGCGGCTTGGGTGCGCCGTTGGGGATGTACCTGGCGGCGGCGGGCGTGGGGCGCATCGGGATCGTGGATTTCGATGTGGTGGATTTCACGAACCTGCAACGGCAGGTGATCCACGGCACGAGCGATGTGGGCCGCAAGAAACTCGATTCGGCCGCGGACACGATGCGCGGAATCAACCCATACGTGCAAATCGACAAACACGAGGTGGCACTTTCGAGCGAGAATGCGCTCGATCTTTTCAAAGACTACGACATCATCGTGGATGGCACGGACAACTTTCCAACGCGCTACCTGGTTAACGATGCCTGCGTGCTGACGGGAAAGCCGAACGTTTATGGTTCGATTTTCCGCTTCGAAGGCCAAGCGACGGTGTTCGCGTATCAAGGCGGGCCGTGCTACCGGTGCTTGTATCCGGAGCCGCCACCTCCCGGCCTGGTGCCGAGTTGCGCCGAGGGCGGGGTGCTGGGGATTCTGCCGGGAGTGGTTGGGCTGATTCAGGCCACCGAAACGGTGAAGCTGATTCTGGGCAAGGGCGAGCCGCTGGTGGGGCGCCTGTTGCTATACGATGCGCTGGCCATGCGGTTTCGCGAGTTGAAACTCCGCAAGAATCCGGAATGCCCAGTCTGCGGCGATCATCCGACCGTGACGAAGCTAATCGATTACCAGCAGTTCTGCGGTATCCCACAGCACCCGCCGGTTCCCGCGCCCGGAGTTGCGGAAGGGGAGATCGATCCGATCGAGGTGAAGGCCAAGATCGATCGAGGCGACCGCTTCGTGCTGCTCGATGTGCGCGAGCCGCATGAATACCAGATCTGCAACATTCCGGTCGCGAAGTTGATTCCGCTGGGCGAACTGCCGAAACGTGTGAACGAGCTAAATTCCGCGGACGAGATCGTGGCACACTGCAAAAGCGGGATGCGCAGTGCGAAGGCGGTGGAGTTTCTCAAGCAGGCAGGGTTCAAGAAGGTTAGGAACATGAAGGGTGGGATCCTGGCCTGGAGCGATAAAGTCGATCCGCGAGTGGCGAAGTACTGAAATGCGTTCCGAACTTGCCGTGACCGGTTTGTTGTGCGCGGTTACGGCCGCAGCGGCGACGAACCCGTCTACGGTGACGTTTGCCAGGGACGTCGCTCCGATTTTGCAACGAAACTGCCAGGGATGCCACCGTCCCGGCGAAGCGGCGCCGTTTTCACTGCTCACGTATGAGCAGGCTCGGCCTTGGGCCAAGGCTATGAAAGAGGCGGTGCTGCTGAAGAAGATGCCGCCATGGTTTGCGGACCCGCACTACGGCAAGTTCTCCAACGCCCGATCTCTGGCCCAGAAAGACATCGATACGCTGGTCTCTTGGGCCGATGCCGGCACGCCACTGGGCGATCCCAAAGACCTGCCGCCTCCCGTGGACTTTGTCGAGGGATGGTCGATTCCCAAGCCGGATATCGTCTACGAGTTGCCGCACGCTTATCAAATTCCTGCATCGGGCACGATTGAGTATCAAAAAGTCGTGGTGCCGAGCGGATTCACGGAAGATAAATGGGTGCAGTTTGCCGAAGCGCGGCCCGACGATCGCGCGCGAGTGCACCATATGATCTTGTTCATCCGCGAGCCGGGGTCACATTGGCTGAGAGACGCGAAGCCGGGCGTGTTTTTCGTCGCTCCGAAAACCACGGATGCAAGCGTTGATACGAGCGCGTTACCCAGTGATTTTTTGGTAGGCTATGCGCCCGGCCAGCCGGCAGAGATTCTGCCGCCGGGTCAAGCGAAGCTGATCAAGGCGGGTTCCGACCTTGTGCTGGAGATTCATTACACGACGAACGGCACAGCAAGCACGGACCGCAGCAAGTTCGGCCTCGTCTTCGCCAAACAGCCGCCCAAAGAACGCGTGCTGACGTTGTCCGCCACAAACGGGACGTTTAAGATTCCACCGGGAGATCCGAACTACAAAGTGGACGCTTCGTTTGCGTTGGGAACGGCCGTGAAGCTTGCTAGCGTGCATCCGCACATGCATGGGCGCGGGAAGGACTTCGAATACCGCATCGTCTACCCGACGGGAGAAACGGAGACTCTGCTGCGTGTGCCGCGTTATGACTGGCACTGGCAGCTCTGGTATAACCTCGCTACGCCCATCGCGCTGCCGAAAGGCACGCGGATTGAGTGCACCGCGCACTTTGACAACTCGCCCAATAATCCTGATAATGCGGACCCGACGAAAGAAGTGACTTGGGGCGACCAAAGCTGGGATGAGATGATGGTGGGCTTCTTCGATCTCACCTTCCCGGCGAACATGCCGGTAGAGAGTATCTTTCCGCCGCGGAAAGACGCGAAGAGCGCGGGCGGGCAGTAATCGCCGGCAGGCAGAGTCAATCCCTCTCGGTTTCACTTGACATTGATCGGGGTGGTTCGCTTTGCTGGAGAAATGGCAATGGTGAAAGTGGCGTCTGTTGACTCTGTGGGTAGAGATTCGGTGATCGAAGTAATGGTGGGCGACACGCCGTACGCAGTCTGTAATGTCGCCGGAAAGGTGACGGCCCTTTACGGCATTTGCCCGCACCGCGGCGGTCCGCTGGGACAGGGCACCATCCACGGGCAAAATGTGGTGTGCCCTTGGCACGCTTGGGAATGGAATTGCTCTACCGGCGAGAATGACATGGATCCGACGAAGAAAGTCGCTACCTGCGAGGTGAAGGTGGAGGGCAGCGACATTTTCCTGGACCTTCCGGCTTAGTCCGAAGACAGTGCCCGAACTTCCTGAAGTGGAGACCATTGCGCGCGCGCTCGGGCCACGGCTGCGTGGGCGCCGGATCGTCAGCGCCGAGTTTCGCAGCCCGTGCCTGGTATTGCTAGGCGACCCTGATGCAACCGCGGCGGGACTTACGGGGCGCAAAATAAGAGCGGTCAAGCGGCATGGGAAATTTATCGAGATAGAACTCGACGGCGGGCAGTCGTTTGTCGTGCATCTCGGTATGACCGGGAAGCTACTCCTGAACGGCGTGGCTGGAAAGCACACGCACGCCATTCTGACGCTGGATCGCGGAGTGCTGCTATACGATGACAGCCGTCAATTCGGGAAGCTGGAACTGAGCACGGGCCTGCCGGCACGCGTGGCGAAACTGGGTCCCGAACCGCTGGAAGTAACACTCGAAGAGTTCGCGGACCGATTGCGTGGGCGCAAGACGAAGATGAAAGCGCTGTTATTGAATCAGCAGTTCTTGCGCGGAATCGGCAATATCTACGCGGACGAGGCGCTGTTTCGCGCGGGGATCCATCCGCTGGCGATCGCGGCCCGCCTGCGTCCGGATCGTCTAACGAAACTTCACGCAGCTATTCAGCAAGTGCTTCGGGAAGCGATTGCAGCGGGCGGATCGTCGGTCTCGGATTACGTCGACGTCGATGGACGCCAGGGAAGTTTTCAGGTCCGGCACAACGTGTATCGGAGAACAGGCGAGCGATGCCCGCGCTGCGGCGGCACAATTCACCGAATTCTAGTAATGCAGCGGGGAAGTCATTTCTGCCCGAGATGCCAGAAGAAGTAGGCGGCGCCTGGTGGCTGGCCTCGCGCTTACTTAAACCGCTTCTTGTAGTAGAAGTCCATGCCGAATAAGCCATTCTCATCGCGCAAGGCTACTATCGACCATTGCTTGTTCAGCGACCATTCCACTTGGATGACTTGCGGGTTACTTTGAGTCAGATAAGTTATATAAGTAAACGTAATATCTGGAGTAACTTGTTGCTCAATGCTGAGCCTAGCCTGCGGGTTTGTAATGCCGGTAAGAGTTGGATCGATTTTAATCTTACTAACTCCGAAGAACCGTTGCAGAGGCCCGGAACTCGGGTTCGCCAGGGCTTGGCTCACAATGGCGGAAGCGCCCATTTGCTGCCAGCTTTGGGCAGCTCCGGTTTCGCGGGCGGCCAGAGTGGGATCGGTGGTCGGAGCACGTCCGGTGGCAAGCAACGCGACGATATCGGAAAGTTGCAGAGGTGGATCGGACCGGTAAGTCACATTCAGCTTATTCATCGGTCCGGAGATTGTAATAGTAACATCGACGCCGCGCGCCTTGGTTTGCAAATCCATGTTCACGATAGGCTCGATCTTGATGGGGTTAAAGAAGGAGATGGATCCTTGGCCAATCGTATACTTATTTCCGAACAAGGTTAGTTGGCCCTGGGTAATATTGATGCGGCCTAGTAGGGCCGGGTTCGCGATGGTACCGCGCAAACGAAGGTTGGCCTCAGCCTGGATTTGTTGCGCAAGCTCCGATTGCACCAGCACACCGGATGAAGTTTCGATCTGGACGTCAAAATTCATTCCGCCGAGCAGTCCAGTGCGTAAAGCGGGTGTGCGGGCGGGTTGAGTGGAACTTGCCAGTATGGAGGCGAAATCGGTGCGCGGGGTGAACCCCGAGCGCAGGATGGTCACTGTGCCAGAGACCAGGCTGCGCTGTGTAGTGCCGGTCCAGTTTAGCTTTGCATTGGCGAGCGTACTAACTCCCTCGGGATACCGCAGGCGCACCTGGTCGGCGGCGAGGTCAATATGAAGATCGGTCTCGCCACCCTGGTAGGAAGCGAATCCCGTCACGGTGACTTTGCCGCCTCCGGATTCGGCGGTGACGTTTTGAATGGTGGCACGGTCGCCCGTAAAGAGAATGGTTCCGTTCGCATTGGCGAGCCCGTTGGGAAAAGTCGTGAGCTGCAGATTGGCGTTCTGCAGCTCGATCCGGCCGGTCAACTGGGGCCGTGCCACCGGTCCGCGAATGGCTGCGTTGGCGATGAGCTTCCCCGATGAGACCACGTCGCTGCTGAAATCCTGGAGGGCGGCCAAATCCAGATTGCCATCTACGTGGAGATCGAGCGGATTTTTCTCGGTGAGCGATACGGATCCGGTGAGCGCTAGCTTGGTCGCTTGGCCAGTCAACTGCGCTGCCTCTACACGCACTACGGAGTTCTCAAGGGTGAGGCGAATCGGGTCCTGGTTGCGGAGCGCGATTGTTTGGGGCGTGTCACTTCCGCTGTCGACGGACGGCGAGAATATTGCGAGTTGTGGGATCTCGAGTGTGGCCTTCCAGTTTGCGGGCTGGAGCGCCGGCCCGGACACGGCCGCCTTGCCTTCGAGTGAGCCCGCGACTTTCCATTGCAAGGTTGGCAGCCGCAGCCACGACTCGAGAGAGGTGAGATCGAGCTTCGTGAAGGTGACTTGGACGGTACCGGGATAATCGTCCGCGAGACGCCATTTTCCATCGGCTTGAATAATGGAGTTCGCCACTGCCGACTGCAGATGTGCGACTAACATCGGTCCTTGAGTGCGGGCGACCAGACGCACAGCGCCCACGGGCCTTTGATCGACTTGAATGTCTTGGCCGTCGAGGTCTGCATTGATGTCAGTCAGTCGAAATCGATTCGTCTTGGATATGTCGGCGGAGCCTTTGGCATTAAGCTGGATGCCGCCTGTGACTGATAGCTGGTGCGCGAATTGAAACTGATCGAGCGGCATGCGATTGCTCAGGGCCTGGAACGTAAGGCGGCCATTTTCGAGGTCGCCGGCGGCATGCGCGTAGGTGGCAGAGAAGGTCAACCGGCTCCCACCCGCAACGGCTTGTGCGTTTTCCAAGGCCACCTGATTGTTGCCGTAACTCAAATGTCCCGTGAGGCGATCGAACGACTCGCCAAACAAGGAGCCGCGGTTGACGGTGGCGTCGGCTGTGAGGTGCGGAGCACCGAACGACCCGCTGATTTCCGCAGTAGCGGACAGAGTACCCGTGGCTCGGAGACTCGGGTTCGTAGCCAGCGCGAACAGCGCGCGGACATCGGCGCCGCGTATCGATGCGGTTGCCACAATCACACTGGCCGGCGCAGGCTTCCAATCGCGCAGGCCCAAGGTCCCCACGAATTGGGCGCGCACAGTACCGTGAGTCAATGATCCGTTCCAAACGCGCAGACTGGATTCGTTGAGTGCCACGTCCGCGACTAGCGAGTCAATCCTTTCCTGGGAATAAACAAAGCTTTCGAGCGCGGCGTGGCCGGCGATACCAGGAGAGGAGAGCGGGCCGGTCACGGTCCCGTTGAATGTTGCCGATCCCTTTTGGAGATAGACGGGCAGAACCGGGTGCGCCGTATGCGAGAGGACTTCCAGCGCAGGAGAGAGGTCGTTGAGATCCGTAGACTGTAATCGCACGTGCAACTGCCGTCCCATAGTGCCTGTGAGATCCAGCCGCGTGGATGGAAGCTGGAGGAATGACCGGCCCAGGTCCACGGCGCTCCGATATCCGTCGTAACTGGCGTCGATCAAACCTCGCACAGGAGCGCGCCCGGGCGCCGGCGAGATGACTAGTTGGGCATGAGTGCTGAACCGGCCCTGACTCAGCTCGCTAAGAAGACCCGTCATCCCCAGCGGACCGGATAACAAACCGTCCCACGGCAGCCGTCCCATCCCAAACGCTTCGGCGATGCGATTGAGCTCGAAATTTTCGGCTTCTCCTTCCAAGCCGATTTGGTCGAGTCTTTCAATGCGCGCGCGGCCGTTAAACTTCCCACCGAGCACCAAAAGGTGAATGCCGGTGAGATCGATCTTTTGCGGGTCTACGCGGAAGGCCGATTCTGCAAGCACGCCCCGCACCTGCACCTGGCCCTGACCAAAGGCAAGCGGACCACCTGTCAGGCTGCCAGTAAGCAGATAATGGCCGAAATCACGAAACGAGGCATTGCCTTTCACCTCGAGGATTCCCTCCGGACGCGTACGAAAGCGCAGCGTTCGCAACAGTTCGTCAAGCGACACACGGGCGGTGTATCGCAGCCGGTATTCCGGTGATGAAAAATCGTCAATCGCACCGGAAAGGTCGGCATTCGACCTCGGTGTTTCCAGGTGGGCGCTGGAAACGGTGAGCTTGTTCTTTTCGGCAGCCAGCGACACTTTCACCGACATGTCCACCGGCAGGTCCTTGCTGACGGTGAAATGCAGCGGCTGGACGGAGATATCGCCGTGGTAACTCGGCGACTTTCGATTGTACGCAACCTGCACATGAAGGTTCTCGCCCGCGGCATTCCAGGGCATTCTTGACGAGTTGACCTGAAAAGTCCCACCCCGCAGGCTGAACCGCCCGATCGCGAGGTCGAGAATGGCTTCGACCGGATTCTTATTGGAAGTTCGTGACTTGGGCTGCGGCACATTGGTAGTTCCGTCACGATTAACGATGAGGTGCACATCGGGCCGTTCGGCGTCCAGGGATTGCACATCCACGGACCGTTCCAGCACAGAGATAATCTTCAGGCGCGCGCTGATGGAGGCGACACGCAATAGTGGCGGGGAACCAGGCGATTCCAGTCCGTGAATCACGAAGTTGTTCAAATGAACCGTGAGAGTGCGCCAGTCGAAATCAAACGAGCCCATTTCGACGTGCCCGCCGGTGGCTTTTTCAGCCTCCGCCACCACACGCCGCCGCACCTGTTCCCGAAACCAACCCGTTTGAAGCAGGAGCAGACCGGCGCCAGCCGCCAGCGCAGCGAGCCCGAGTATCGCGGCACCAGCAATCAGCGCCAACCGGGAGCGGCGGCTCATCGAAACGCCTCCTGGTGGAATTCAATCCGCGTGCGCTTGCGCACCTCGGCCAGCCAGTCGTCGAGTTGTTTGTCGACGCCTTCGTTGGTCAGTATACGGCGGATCTGGTCCTGAACATCATCCAACGTGACCTTCCCGGCAGGCGCCTGCTTCCCCAACTCGGAGAGGTGCTGGTCGAAGTACGCGCGGATTTCGTCATCGGTCACCTGTACACCGGGGCGGAAGCGAATGTCGATGAAACGTAACAGGGAAAGTTGCCACAACAGGTGCGCCTTCAACTCGTCCTCCGAGATGCCGTAACCGGCCAGAGCCTGACGATACTCTTCGGCGCCGTGAAAGCGCTGCGCTTGAATCTGCTGCAGCATCGGCCCCACTTCTTCGAGTGAAGGCTGTGCATATCGGCCCAACTGCATTTCGCGGCGGATTAGCTTCTGTTCGATGAGGCGATCCGCGGCCTTTCGCCTGGCCGCCGGAGTGAAATCCACAGGGTCTCCATTCAAGAAATCCGTGAGCCGAATCTCGAGAGTGATCTCGCTTGCGGTAACGACCTGATTATCCAAAGTGACGGCAATACGGTCGATGGTCTCAGCCTGGAAGCCCGTCACCAACGCACCCAAGAGAACCGTCAAATACGCCGCCATCAGAAGGCCTGCCCGATCGAGAAAAAGAACTGCAGATGACCGGTGCTGTGGATGGTGCGCAGCGCGGGATTGTTGCCGCAATTCACCAGTTGGTCGATATTCCCGCTGCAGCCAAAGAAACTGGGCGGATTGATGCTATACGCCAGGTCCACGCGTATCGGGCCGATGGGGGTGCGGTAGCGAATGCCAAATCCGACGGCGTGGACCATGTAATCGAAATCTTGCAGGTTGTCCTGGTGCACGCGGAACGAGATGTTCTCCAGGTTGGAGTAGACGTTGCCAGCATCATGGAATAAAACGCCGCTGATATTGTCGCCGAAGAGTGGAAAACGGAGCTCGGTGCTATTGAACAGGAGCGCATTGCCGCCGATCGGAAATCCGGTGGTCGTGTCGCGGAGGCCGGCCTGGTTTTCGGCAAAAGCGCGGAGCGAGGTGCCGCCGCCGCCGAAGAACCGTTCGGGGAACGGGACCGCCTCGGACGCACTGGTGTACTGAGACCCGTAGCTGTAAGGAATGATGTCGCCAAAGGTCAGTTCCCGCGCTAGCACCAGCTTCCGGCCAAGGCGGTGATAAGTGGCATTGCGCGCCAGACCGCGAACGAAATTCACTTGCGAGCCAAAAACCCGGGAGGCCAGCCCGATGTCGACGGTGTTGTAGATCCCCTTGTGGGCATCGACCGGATCGTCACGGCGGTCCTGAATGTAGTTCACAGACAACATACCCACGCGCACCGGTTGCGAAAGCAGGGGGACGAGATCAGGACTGATCTTCAGATCCGAAGTGCTCACGCGGCGATAGCTGAACCGGTAGAGAATCGTGGAGGGTTTCGACAGCTTCTCGGAAAGTTGGACCGATCCTTCTTCGCGTTTGGCTGCAAACGTATTGATGCCGTGTGTGTCATCGTAAACGGCGCTAAAGGTCAGGGCCAGGTTATCGTTGTTGTGGACTCTTGGCGCTTGATAGCTGAGAATGGCGCGCTGCTCAATGGTGGAAGCTCGCGTTTGCAGGGTGATGGTGTGGCCGAGGCCGAGGAAGTTCAGGCGCGTGAGGTCGAAAGACACGCGCGGACTGAAACCCGCGGCGCCTGCCGGGCTGTCCAGACTGGTTTCGCTCGCTCCGATGCGGGCGATCTCAGCGCCCAAGCCGCCATCCAGCCGCCACCGGTTGGCTTCATCCATGTCAAACATGACGTACTTGTACTGGGCATCGCCGTCGGGGTCCTGAATAGCCATATCCACCTGGGAGAAGATGCCGAGGTCGTACAAGCGCCGCTGGGTGTCGGCCATGCGAATCGGAGACAGAGGATCGCCGGCGGCGAGCAACAAATTCCTGGCGACGAGAGAGGATCGGGTGTTTTCCAATCCTTCCACCACGACGTCACGCACAAACTGCCTTCGCCCTTCGGTGACAACGAAACGGAGATTGACGTGGTGCGGCTCGGGGCCAGGCACCGAGTTCCACTCGAAACTGGCGTTCGGAAATCCGTTCGTGAAATAGTAAGCAAGAATCGCGTCGCGATCCGCGGCGACGCTGAATTCGCTGAACGGCTGTCCCTCCACCGAGCTGAGCGTGGTGAGAATGCGGCTGGCATCCAGTTGATCGATGCCGGCGACATCCAGTTTGGAGACAAACCATTGCGCACCTTCCTGAATCATCATGAAGACCGCGATATCACCGACTCTTCCCTGATAGTCGTCTATGACCTTAGAAGTGACCTGGACGTCGCGGAATCCGTTCTCGGTGTAGAGATCGGCAATGGCTTCTTCATCCCGGCGCCGCAGGGCTTCGCTGTAGCGGCCGTGCCTCATCTGCCAGGATCTCGGTACGAGCAGCATGCGCTCACGAATTGTTTCAGTCCCGAAGTAGTGATTGCCCCGGATCTCTAGGCTCACGAAGCGATGGCGCCTTCCCAGGTTGATCAGGTAGTCGATCTCTTCCCTGCCGTTCTGCAACCGCTGCTGCTTGAACTCGACGTCTGACTCGAAGAATCCCTCGGCTTGAAACGCATCACGAAGATTTCGCTGGCCTTCCACGAGCAACTCGCGATCGACCGTGTGCTCCTCGTACACTGGCACATTTTGCTGCATCGTCTTGTTGGATACTTTGGCTCCGACGGGTTTGATATCCACAATGGGCCCGGGGTCGATGCTCAGAGCCGGGGTTACGCGGCGTGTATCGGAGTCATAGTCCATGGATTCAAGTTGCACCGTGGCCATGAGCCGTTGCTGCTTTTCGTATTTCTTACGCACATTGTCGACCGCCTGGTGGGTCCTGGTCTGGTTGACGGGACGCCAGCCTCCCACCCAACGGCGTTTCCATTTGGTGGCAGCGATGATTTTGTCCACGGCCATTTGCAGGCCGCCCAGCAGCGTGGGCGCTCGATACTTGGCGCGTGGGCCGCTGTCGACCATAAAGTGAACGTGAGCCTGCTGCGTGCGGGGATCGTATTCGATGCGCGACTGTAACTGATTTTCGTAGTAGCCGTCGGCCACCAAAAGCGCACGCGCGCCTTGCTCAGCCTGGCCCACGTTCTCCTCACGGAATGGCTGCCCCAGGATGAGCCGTGTCGCGCTCACCATCTGCCCGCGGCTCGGCGGTTGTGAGACGTTGCCCGTGACCAAAACACGCCCGACAAACCA
>Ga0181536_10001214_pt1 | contig 30514 bp, 29 predicted proteins | sample PEATcosm2014_Bin_41_FD_121105 | JGI IMG/M metagenome (GOLD analysis project Ga0181536, IMG submission 121105) | Peatland microbial communities from MTU Mesocosm Facility, Houghton, MI, USA - PEATcosm2014_Bin17_60_metaG | ecosystem: Environmental > Terrestrial > Soil > Wetlands > Peat | place...
TCGGTGTCGACGAAGGTCTGCAGGCCCTCCTGAGCGGTCTGGGCCAGACCCGCCACGGCTGCCATGGGTGAGCCGCCCATGACCGACCCGGCTACCATCTGGCCCTGCTCGACGGCCAGATCCAGGAATTTCTTTTGCATCGCAACAAAGGCATCCACACCGCCGTGGACCACGTCGGCGAGTGCCGCCGCCGGCCCTGTCAGGCCCAATCCTTCTTTGGTTCCCTGATGCACGATGTCGTTCTGCTGGACGGCCAGATCCAACAGGATTTTTTGCGCTGCAATAAAGTTGGCGGCGCCCTGGGCGGCGAACTCCACCAGCCCGTCGACGGGCCCGGAGGGCATGGAGCCGGCACGCTCCCGGACGAAACCGAGAGCCAGGGAATTCTGTTGCCCGGCCAGATCCAGCAGGATCTTTTGGGTGGCGGCGAAGCTTTCGGCTCCCTGCCGCGCCCAGGCGGCCAGCCAGGAAAGCGCGGCGTCGGAGGCGGGGATCGATTTGGTAGTCTTGGTCATGTACTCCTTCTTATGCTGCATTGCAGCATATTCTGAGTGTAACGGAAACACCCGGTGGCTGTCAAGCAGGGGTGTGCGACACAGAAGTGGAGAGACGTGAAGAACTCAAAGGAAACTGCAAGATCCGGGCGGTACGCGTACTTCAGGCCGCTCGGCCAGCCTCGGCGGGCCAAGGGAGAGACCGGTCACGGGCCGCCGACGGTCTAGCTAGGGGGCGCTCTGTAAACCATCGTCAGCCGCAGGCCAACTTCCGTTTGGCTCGTTCTATCTGCGTGCATCTGCGTTCATCTGCGGCCAATATCGGGTTTTGACGTTCCCGTTGGGCCCCAGAAAAGCATATCTGGCCGCAGATGAACGCAGATGCGGGAACAGTGGTTCCGCACTGTGGCGAACGACACGCCCGCGTATCTCTGGATGTCGTCGCCGACGGACGAAGACGTATTCATTAACAAACCATTCGCCGATTTTCTGGGCATGGACGCGGGGCTCATTCAGTGGAACCGGACCAACTACGTGCATCCGGAAGACGAGGAGCGGAGCCGCGCCCGGTTTCTCGAGTGTCAGGCCCGCCGTTGCGAGTACGCCGTTGAGTTCAGAATCCGGCGTTCCGATGGACAGTATCGTTGGGGTGGTCAGCCAGGGCTTGCCCAGGTTCTCATCAAAGAGGAATTCCTTGGATATGCCGGATCTTTGCTCGATATTACGGACGGTAAACAAGCGGAGGAGCAACTGCGCACAACGAATGCCGCGCTTGCGGAGGAATTGGAGGAGCGCACGCGCACAGAGAACGAGATCCAGGCGTTGAGTGCCCGTCTCATTAACGCACAGGAAGAAGAGCGGGCGCGCTTCGCGCGGGAGTTGCATGACGGCCTCAGCCAGCAAATCGCCGCTCTGAGCATTGCCACGAGCAACTTGAAGACGGACATTCCCGAAGAACAGGCGGGCGCGCGCAGAGCGATCGGCTGCAGCAGAAGCTGGCCGGCCTGGCCGAAGGCATTCGGCGGCTTTCGCACGAGCTCCATCCGGCCGTGCTGGAGCATGCCGGGCTGGCGGCGGCATTACGGGGTTATTGTTCCGAGTTCTCCTCGCCGACGGGAGTCAGGGTGGCGCTGGAAGTGGAAGGGCTCGTCTGGCGGCGTGCCGTCCGCCGTATCCCTGTGTATCTATCGCATTGTTCAGGAAGCCCTTCAAAACGTGGCAAAACATGCCGGGGTGACAGAAGCCTCCGTCCAACTGAGGCGTGCGCCTGGCGTGGCGATCCCGACCATCGCGGATCGCGGCGCGGGAATAGCGCCGGGCCGCACGGGCGCGGCCGCAGGACTCGGTTTGGTGAGCATCAAGGAACGTACCCGACTCATTAACGGTACCGTCCACATACAAAGCATGCCGAATCGGGGCACCACGATAACGGTGACGATCCCTACGGCTAATTGGACTGCGGCCTGTGCCTGAGCGGCTCCTGAGGCGGATGAGATTGGCTCGCCCGCCGCGGCCGGTCGCAGGGCTGTCTGGCCCACTTGGCGGTACCGGCTGGAACGGGCTTCCGCGGCGCGCGCAGGAATGGAAGAGAACGTCGACGGAGGGGCGGTGAACGGTCAGCCGCGCACGACGAGGGCGTATTCGCGGAGGAGTTCCCGGGCGGGATTGTACACACGGACAAAATAGGCGCCGGCCGCCAGGCCACGGGAAAGGGTGGCCTGCAATTTGTCGACCTGGGGAGCCCGGCTGGCTTGAAACACAGAATGCCCGGCGGCATCCACGATTTCCAGCTTATACTCGGAGAATTGCTGCAAGCCGGTTAAATCGAGCACTACGGTGAGTGGCCTGCCTGCGGGCGCGGCTGGCGTTGTGCCTTCGGTTCCGCGCGTGGTCTGGAGCAGAATCACGGCCGGTGTCGCAGGCGAATGGCGCACGGAATGCCACTCGATTCCGGCAAAGACCGCCAGGCCCACTGCAACTAAGCCCGCAGCCCAAGCCAATCTCGGGAGTCGCCACCAAGCTACGTCATGGGGTTGCTGGAGTGCCGCCCCTTTATCGCGTACGCCCTGCCGGATGCTATCCTCAAGGGCAAGCCGGTCCTGACACGACTCGCACACCAGCAGGTGTTCCTCAAATTCAGCCAATTGCGGCTCAGGCAAACGTCCCATCGCATACTGCTCCAGTGCGTCGTCAGTGGCGTGACACCCGTCGGCGAACTCCAACTTTGCATATTCCTTTCGGCGTACCATTACCGCTTTAGTGGTATTTCCCTCCAATTCCTCTCATCAAAAGGTACCAGACGTCTTGTAACCTTCCTTTTGCCGAGCAGGCCGAAGCGGGCTTTGGCGCGCGACTTAAGCAGGCGGAACTGAGTATCCGTCAACCCCATCTCGGTACAGATCTGTTCCGCCGGCTGCTCCCAAAGATAAAAGCGTATCAGAATCTCGCGATCGCGGGGCGCGATACTCTTCAAAACTTTGGCGGCAAGCTGCTGATTCTCCTGCCGGATGGCCGCTTGTTCCGGATTGCTGCCGGTGTCGCGCACGGCAAGTCCCCAGTCCAGGTCGAACTGTTGCTTGCGGCTGAGAACGTTGTCCTCGATTTGGGCCGCCACCTGGCGGCGGACAATCGTCCGCACGTAGCCCATCAGGCGGTCGGGTTCGCGCAACTCTCCCCGCTGAATGGCTTGCGCCACGATCAGGAAGGTATCGTGGACCCGGTCGTCCAGATCCTGGGGGCCGAGCTGCCTGCACAGATAGAAGCGCACGCCGCGCGAAAAAACCCGATACAGTTCTTCCAATCCATCAGGATCGTTTTGCCTGATTTTTTCGACCAGTGCGGCCCAGCAGGGTTGGGCCGAAGCCGGACGGTCATCCTCAGTGTCGGCAATATCGTTCACCATCATTGTTGGTTCCCCGTAACGAAATAAGCGCTCCAATAGAGCGGGTTTGAACGCCACGTGTGAGACCGGAGCATATCGATCTGGGCATGTTGTAACGCGACGGCCGGTCCGGCTTGCGGAGCCGCGTGCAAGTAGCGGTAGAAAGAGAGAAAGAGCGCTCCGGCATCGTCCGGAGTCGGCCAACGGCTGGCCACCACAGCACGGGCTCCGGCGGCCTGGCAGGCACGGGTAAGGCCCATCAAACCCGTGGCGGGAAGCGCATCGGCCGATCCGGAGCTGCAGCCGCTCAACGAAACCAGCGCGCCATCCAGATTCCAGGTGGCGATCTCGACCGGGCCCAGGACCTCGTGCTGCCCGGCACGGGTGAGGCTCAGCACGATGAGCCCGGACCCCGCGCCACGGCTGGAATCGACGCTGGAAGCGAGGACGTGGGTCGCGAAGTGGAGCACGGCAGGATGGTCATCGAGCGCGGCCTCCAGCCGGCGGCGGGAAGCGGACGCGCCTTCGAGCAATACCGGCGTTCGCGAACCGCTCCACGCGGCGGCGCAATCGGCCACTTCCCGCGCGGTACCGGCGAGGCGCGCCAGATGCAGATCGTCGCCGGCCGTGGAATCGCCCGCGCGCGCCGTAAAGAAGCCAAACAAAGAGGCGGGCTGTGAACCTTTCCACCGCGGATCGGCCATGTTGTAAACGGGGTCGCCCACGCCAACGAAGGGACCGGCGAAATGGCCGCCGTCGCGACTGGCCGGGGACAGCATCGCGGCGCCGGAAACGATCTGCAAAGAATGACGCTCAGCGAGGAATACAGGGCTCTGCGCGCGGGTGTCCTCGATCAGCGCGGCGAAGGGGAGCTCGAACAATTGAGCATCCAGCGCCAGCAGCCAGCGCGGTTTTTTCCGGAATGCGGGATCGAGCTGTCCAAACAACATGCGGAAGATCTGAGAACCGGCCGGTTGGGCTTCGGCGCTTCCCTGGCGGACGGCCTTGGTGAAGCGCGCCACCAACGCGCCAATCTTCGGGCCGGAAGGCAGGCGATACAGCGCGAAGTTCTCGCGCGATACCGCCCACAGGTAGGAATCGGGCGAGGCCAGGTGAAAGGCGAGGAAGGCGGCGTCCGTACCGAGACTGCGGCGGGTGTGTTCGAGAAGATCGGGCAGTTCCACATCGATGTTCGATCCGGCGCGCGATTCCCACTCGACGAGTGCGCCTTGCAACTGACGAAGCCGTTCGCCCGCCGGCCCAGGAGGCGCTCCCGGAGATCGCAGCAATTCCACCTCGGCGGATTCGAGCTTCCGCAGCGTCTCCCAGTATTCGGCTGGCAGCTTGCGGCGCCAATCGCGCGGCTCCGCCAGAAGCGCGCGCAGGCTGGCGGCGCGGTTGGCCTCCGCGGACTCGAAGGTCTCTTGCGCGAGCGCGCGGCGGTGAGTTGCGAAGTACAGCCTGTTTCCGGCTTCCACTAGCGTAGAATGAACTTTCCCGATCATGTTCTCGGTGCTGACCCTGGTGGCATCGTCCGGAAACGTTTCCCGGCGCCAGTTGCGGGCCAGCAGCGCAGCGATGCGCAGGTCGTCCAAGGCGTCCTGGAGACGGTTCTGCCGCAGGCGCACACGGCCGCGCACATAATGGATGTCCCAGACCGGCCATGCGCCGCCCGTCTCCTCGGAACGGGCAACCGCCTGATCCAGCAGCACCGAAGCCGAGCGCAGGTCGCCTTGCTCCAAACGCAACATTCCGAGATTCCGGTAGCAACCTTCGAGGCCGCGAAAGCGGTTGAGCTTGCGAATGCGATACGCCTCCAGGAGGGCGTGTTCGGCTTGGGGTATGTAGTCGCGTTCGTGTCCGTGCTCGTGTTCGAGGTATTCGTAGCCCAAGTCGTTCCACGCAAAGGCATACATTTCGAGGTCGCCCGCGCGGTCGGCGGCGGCAATTCCCTGCCTGTACAAATCAATGGCCTGCGGCATGCGGTCCTGGTGGGCCTGTAGGGAAGCCAAGTAGGGCAGCAATTTGGGGAGCCGCTTGAGGCGTTCTGGGCCGGACAAGCGTTTCATCGCGCGGCCGACGGCCTCGATGGCGGCGTCCATCTGCCGGAGATTGAAATACAGCGAGGCAATATTCAAATCCGCCCTTCCGGCTGTGTCACTATCACCTGAGGCTTCCGCCCGCTTGCGCGCTTGCAGAAATGTTTGAAGCGCCTCCCGATATTGGTGCAGGGCGAACTGGCATCTGGCCAGATTAAGGCGAAACTGCGCCGCAATTTTCGGTTGACCCGTGCGTAGCGCGTCGCGATCACCTTGCTCGGCGAGGGCGACGCCGCTACGAAAATCGCCCGCGTCGAATGCCTTAGAAGATTGCTGGAGTTGTTCCGTGAGCTTATCGCTGCGAACAGTCTTCTGGCTGGCGATTGCCAGGGGCGGCGTCCTGGGCGGCGGAACGAGCGGTAGCAGCGTTCCAGCGAGCGGGATTATCGTTAATAAAGAAACCAAGAACCTCATCAATCCCTGCCCTGCTTTGCAATTCTGGAATATTTCCGGTCTGGTGTTCTTTGGGGGTAGCCTGCAAGAGCACCCCCCAAAGAATCATACCAGCATTTGCCGTGGATTTGGCAATCATTTTCGCTGATTTTTGTTTTTAACGCGCTGGGTTAAGCGCCGAGTTCATACATTTCTTGTGCTCTTTAGAGCCCCAACCCGCCGAGGATGATGAAAATAATCGGTTCCATCGCTCGTTTTGCCTTGGAGATTCCCGGCCTTGCAGGGAACCTCTTTTCTCTTTTAAAGATATCGGCCGCCCGCGCGGAACCTGGAGGGCATTTCCGCTAAACAACTCAAACCAGAGGGGAAATTAATTACGCAGATTGGGGAACGGGGAATTAGAGGAATAAGAACAATGTATCCCGGTGATATTTCCTGCCGTCGAACTGCGGGCGGCGCGGCGCTTTTTCAATGGAGTGATCAATCGGCGGCTGCCACGGATTTCGGCCGCGAAGCGAAACAGCCAATCAGACGGTCTGGCCGAAGCGGAACCATACGGCTCTTGGCCTGCCGACGGCGAACTGAAGCTCACCGCCTGGAGTTTCTACGTTCGGCCGAGCGGACAACCCGAGGCGGGCTTAAGCCAGGCTTTAGGCCCGGCCTCCACCGAGTGGAATTTGGCTTTCGGGCTTTTGTTGAAAACAAAGGATCAAATTGGGTTCGTTTCGTAATCTGGTTTTTGGGTTCGTGGAGAGGGCCCTGCGGGGCGCGCCCAGATCGGTATTCGGATTTCAAACTCGGCATGGCCGGTGGGCCACCCACGGGCATCCCGCTTCGCGACGTCGCCGCGGATGTGTTTCGAGCGATGCTCTACCCGGTGCAAGCGTGACATGGCGGCGATGGTAATTCGGTGGCTGGATTGCTTAGGGCGTTTGTTTTCAGCGTGGACTGGGGATAGCGGGATGCGTCACCGTCACCGCACGGCGCAAGGCCTCATTAGTGGTAGCGGACTGCCGGAAAGCGTCGCCCCACGTTGCAAATTCACTCAAGGACGACCTTAATTCTCTTAACTCCGTTCTTCAGCTTTGTGTCTGTCATGTACGTCTCGCCGGCCGAGATCAATTCAGTGTCGGTGATTTTGGCCTCTGCGAATTGCTTACATTGTTCAGCGGGCACAACCACAATGACTGACTCCACATTCGGCATACCGAACTGTCCTGAGAAGTCTTTGCTCCCGTAGGTGACCAGCATCCCATAGAACTTCATGCCCGAGCCGCCGAACGTTTGGTCGAAGACTGCCAGTTGGGGTGCAATGATTTCCCGCACTACCTTTGCGGCTCTTACGTTCTCAGTCGTTCTAAGGGTATTGAATACATTTGCCGAGACGATCCCGGTGACAAGGACCGCAAGGCTCCCCTCGCGAATTGCGAAGCGGACGGGAAAATCATCGCTGTATTTTCCACCGAAAAACCTTATGTCGCCGTCAAAACCGGCGAATAGGTGTTCAATGGCGGATCGGTACTTTGCGCCATATTTACGCTGCTCGATGTCTCTGGCATCTTGGGAGTCCTTTGAGAACCAAGCAGGTAGTCCGGCTGCGACTTCATTGCTAGTTCGCAACTGAAGTGCCTCGTCCTTCATTTCGACTTGAAGCATCGTGGTTAAGCCGTGAATGGAGGCAAGAGTGCTTTCCACTGAAATCACTTCGAGAAACGGTGGCAACCCTGACGACGGGGCGCCCTTCACGCCGGACGCCCTGACGTCAGAAGCCCTGACGGGGGCTACGTCTGGTGTTTTCTTCGCTTGTCCAGCGAGCGAATTTTGCAGCAAAACTCCGAGAGCCGCACCTGGTAACAGGCAGAATCCCTTCCGAAGCGTGAGCATTCAATTATTCTCTCCGATCTGTTTAAAGAAACATCCATGCCAGTTGGCGCCTAATCGGCCTTTGATTTGGTGCCATCTAAATGTCGACGTGACGGATCAGGTTATGCGAACGTCCCTGACGCGGGTATCCGCCGTCTTTTTTATGCTCATGAATGCACTCCGCTCATGAATGCACTCCTAGGAAGGCACAGGAACCCAAGCACGGGGAAGAACGAGATTTCCCTCATTGCTGTACCTCCCTGGATCATGTACAATCAGAAACCCGAAAATCTCATAATTCGGTCAGTTCATACAGTCTCTGGGGGGTGGCGCCCAGCGTCGGGCCGGAGCGGTGAGCGTTGGTTTTTGCGGTTGGTGGGCACGAAACTCATGGGCGCAAACTTAGGGCGGCGCTTCGCCGTCGCGGAATTCCCAAGGCGGCCGGACTCCCTGGGCTCCGGGCTGCGCTGGTCGCTGGCTGGCGGATCCGCGGTTTCGCCCAGCGCCTTGCCGAAGCGCTTGCAGTGCAGTTGGTGGACCCAATCTTTAACCGCGAGCTTCCAACTCTGTTGGGGACTGGGGATGGCCCGGATCAAGGCATCCGGTCCGAAGCCGAGGCGCTTGGCCATCTCAATATCGAGTTGGTTGAGGCGGCACAGCTTCTTGGCCTCCGGCCAGGTGTGCCGCTGCGGTTTCTTGCCCATGATCGAAGGCGCGGCCAACCTCAGAACGGCACGTCGTCGTCGGTGATGCCTTGGTTGAAGGCAGGATCTTCGGATGGCGCGGGCGGCGCGGCCTGGCTGGGAGCGGCGGCCGGGCGGGCGGCGCTACGCGGCATGGACACCGGCTGTTGGCTATACTCGTCGGGGGCTGAACCGCCGGCGTCCTGACGGCTGCCCAGAAGCACGAGGTGCTCGCAGACGACTTCGGTGGTATAGACTTTCTTGCCATCCTTGTCGTCGTAGCTTCTGGTTTCCAGCCGGCCTTCCACGTAGACCTGCTTACCCTTCAACAAATAGTTGGCGACGTTTTCCGCCCGCCAGTACTTCACACGGTGCCAGTCGGTTTGTTCCTTCCACTCTCCGGATTGCTGGTCCTTCCAGCGGCGGGTGGTGGCCAGGTTGAAGGTCGTGACGGAAGTGCCGGAAGGAATAAACTTCGTTTCCGCATCTTTGCCGAGATTGCCGATTAAGATCACTTTATTGACGGATCCCATATGGCTGCACTGTAACACTATTTTGCATGGTTGTGGGCGCGCCACAGGCCGCCTCAGGGTGCTTAACGTCTTGGCGAAACCGCTCCCTGACGGTGGCGGCTCAGTAAGCGTTGCGAAATCAACGCGGCTGTTACCGAGCCGCGACCGTCAGGTCAGGGAGCGGTTTCTGTCAGCCAGGAATCCCCAGTAGGTTAACCACAAGCCGCCCGCACTATGCCGGCGGACGGAGACCGCCGCCTTCGTCCAGGACTTCGCGCACCTTGGCAAGCAGGACGTCAGGCGTGAATGGCTTGTTCAGAAACGCCTTGGGAGGCTCGCCCGGCGGGCTGTTGATGGGGCTGTCGCGGTAGCCGGACATATAGAGGACCTGGAGATCGGAGTTCTTTTCGGCAAGCCGCAGGCCGAGCTCGAAGCCGTTCATCTGCGGCATCACCACGTCGGCCAGCACCAGGTCGATTTTGTGCGAGTTCTTCTCGTAGATGGCAAGCGCGGCGAGGCCGTTGGCGGCCTCGATCACGGTATAGCCCCCGTTATGGAGCACTGCGGACAACAGCTTCCGGACGCCCTCTTCGTCATCCACCAGCAGGATGGTCTCGGAGCCTTTGGAGGCCGCCAGCCGGCGCGCCGCGTGAACCGCCGTGGCCGGCTCCGCGCGGGGCACATAAATCTCGAAGATCGTGCCGCAGTTCACCTGGCTATAGACGGTGATGTAACCCTCGTTCTGCTTGACGGTGCCGTAAACCATCGAGAGCCCCAGCCCGCTGCCCTTGCCATGCTCCTTGGTGGTAAAGAAGGGCTCGAACAATCGCGAGCGGGTTTCGGCGTCCATGCCGGACCCCGTATCGCTGACGGCCAGCATCACGTAAGCGCCAGGCTTTACGCCGGCCTTTTTGGCGGCCGCCTCGTCCAGTTCCAGATTGGAGGTTTCGAGCACCAGCTTGCCGCCGTTGGGCATAGCCTCGCGCGCGTTGGTGGCCAGGTTCAGGATGACCTGCTGCATCTGGCCGCCATCGATTTGGACGTAGCCGAGCGCTGGGCCGGGCAGCACAATCAACTCCACGGCGTCGCCCAGCAGCCGGCGCAGCATGGGTTCCATGCCGGCGATCGTGCTGTTCAGGTCGATCGCGTTGGGCTGCACGGCCTGGGCGCTCGAAAACGTGAGGAGCTGGCGCGTGAGCGCGGCGGCGCGCTCGCCGGCGTAGAGAATCTCGTCGGCGAAGCGGCGCAGCGGGCTGCCGGCGGGGATCTGGGCGCGCAGCAGATCGCTGTAGCCGGTAATGACGGTGAGGAGGTTGTTGAAGTCGCCGGCGACTCCGCCCGCCAGGCGCCCCACGGCGTCCATCTTGCGCGCCTGGCTAAGTTGCTCCTCGAGCTGGCGGCGGCCGGTAATATCGCGGAAAACGAGGATGGCGCCTTCCAGACGGCCGCGCTCGTCGCACAGCGGCGCGGCGCTCTGCTCGATGGCAATCTCGGTTTTGTCGCGGGCGATCAGCAGGACCGCGCCCAAATTGTGGGCGGTGGTCCGCGCGCGGATGGCATCCCGGGCGGGGCTGCCCGCGGGTTCGCGGCTGCCTTCTTCGATGACTGGCAAGATCTCGCCCAAAGGCCGTCCCAGGGCGTCGGCGCGCCGCCACCCGGTGAGCGCTTCGGCCACCGGATTGAGGAACGTGACGCGCTCTTCGCGATCGGTGGCCACCACGCCATCGGCGATACTCGACAGCGTGGCGGATAGCATGCTGCGGCTGTTGTGGAATCCGGAGACCAAGCCGGTGGCCGAAACCGATATGGCGACAAAAGATAACAGACAGCCGGCCAGGTTCGGACCGCCGGCATACCACGGCTCACCGAGCGCGACGAGCAATGTGCCGAGCGCCACGGTGGAGAGCGCGGTGGCCGAGAATCCGCCGACATGCCCGTAATACCAGGCGCTGGCGAATACGGCGACCAGGAAGGGCAGGAAGAAGTTCGGCTCCAGCAGCGGGCGCAGCAGCAAGGAGACGAGCACCGCCAGGGTGGTGAGAGCCAGCGCGAAGACGCCGCTGTGGAGGGATGAGTCTTTGAGCTGGAACACGATCTGCTCAGTTACAGAATACTATACTTACTATGTTTACGGTTTGGCGCTCACTCCTGCCCGAGAGGAAGCCAAACACCGCTCCCTGACGGTCGCGGCTCAGTAGCGTTTGCGAAATCAACGCGAGCGTTACCGAGCCGCGAGCGTTACCGAGCCACGAGCGTTACCGAGCCGCGACAGTAACGGAGCGGTTTCCCCAAAACGGCTAAGCCGCCGTGCTAAACTAACAACGTTATGGCAATTCCGAATGTCAAGCGGTTCCGGCCCTTCTGCCCCGAGTGCGGTGAGACCTTCACCGTCATGGCCGTGCTCCCGAAAGACGCCAGCGTGGAAAAGTATCTGGCCGATGTAGTGGCCCGGCACGATCACAAGGCGTACCAGGAGTCGAAGATCCTGCACTTCAAGGTGCGCGTCGGCCAGCAGAAGCAGAAGAAGGCCAAGTAAGATTCCGTTCAGGTGCGGGCCTGCAAATTCTTCAAGGCCCGCAGTCCTTCCTGCGCCGCTTCCGGATCGGGATCGTGGCTCAACTTCTCTAACTGGGGCACGTCGCTCGCGTCTCCGCTGCGGGACATGACGCGCGCGAGGTAGATTTTCTCGTCCCTGGTGCCCTGTAACAGCGGCGTGTAGAGCGATTTCCGCACACTTGGATCGCGCGCCAATTCCACCAAAAACGGGAATGCCACGCCGTGATAGGCGGCGCTGTTGAGCGTGTTCACCAGGAATTGGAGCGGGCTGAATTCCGAGACCTCCGTCTTGCCGAGCATCACCTGCGCAAACGCCATCGAGAGGCGCGGGGAAGTCTTGCCTTCGTCCTGATAAGCCTTTTCGAGCATGGGCAGGTCCGCGGGATTCTTCAAGCGCGCGTAGCCTTCGGCCGCGGCGGCGCGCATGTTCTCGTCTTTAGCCCCGAGATAGCGCGCGTAAATCTCGCGGCTGCTTTCCGCGGGCAGCATGGCGATGGCGGTCAGCGCGGCGCGGCGCACTTTGTTGTCGCGCGTGTGGTTGAGGACGTCCACCAAGTCGGGCAGGGCCGATTTATTCAGCAGCAGGCCGGTGGTTTCGATGGCCGCGATCTGCACCTTCGGGTCGAGGTCGCGCAGCAGGAACGCGATGCTGGAAGCCGCCTCGGGATCGCGGATTTTCTGCACGGCCACCAGCGACTCGTAGATCACCGCGGTGTCCTTGGAATGCATCGCCTGCACCAGATCCGGTATGGCGGCTTTGCCGCGCAGGATGCCGATGGCGCGCGCCGCGTTGGCCCGCGCTTCCACAGTCGCGCCATTGCGCGCCAGCGTGCCCAGCGCGGAGATCACGTCCGCGCGCGGCGTAATGTAAGGATCGATCACCTGGTCGTTGGTATCGGTGAAGTGGCCCTTGATGCTGGTGCCCACGCGGCGCAACGAAGAAGCGAATCCGGTCTTCAGATAACCGGGCAGGTAGAAGTTGACTAGGCCATCGGTGGCGCGTATCTGGATTTCGGCGTCGCTGTCGCGGGTGGCCTGAATCAACGGATCGAGGCTGTGTTGGGTGTCGATTTCCGCGATCTGTTTGACCGCTTCCAGGCGGATTTCGAAGTCCGGGTTGGTCAGCAGCGGGGCCAGTTTGGGAATGGCGTCGGCGCCGCCTTTGCCCATCTCGCGCACGTCTTTGGGCCGCAGCGCGGTGTCCTGGGCTTGGGCCGTCAGACAAAATGAAAGACAGAGCAGGTAGGGGATTCCTCGATGAAAGGCCATGCTCCTAATGTAGCAATTAACGGATGAACTCGACCTGAACGTGCCGCGGGATGAGACCCGCTTCATGGCCCAGGTCGAGCAACTTCTGCACCGCCGCGGGTACGATCTCGCCGGCGTCCAGCGTGTAGTGATTCACGTACATGCCGACGAACTTCTCCGCCAGGCTGGTCTCCATATCGCGCGCGAACTGCAACGCGTAGCTGAGCGCCTCGTCGCGATTATCGAGCGCGTATTGAATGCTCTCGCGCATCAGGCGGCAGCACTCGCTTTGGATATCGCCCGGCAAGGTGCGCAGCAGAGCGTTGCCTCCCAGCGGCAGCGGCAGCCCGTATTTGCTCTTCCACCACCGGCCCAGATCCAACACGCGGTGGAATCCTTCGCGATCGTAGGTCAACTGTCCCTCGTGAATGATCAGGCCCGCTTCCACGGAGTGCTCGCGCACGGCATGCATGATCTTGTCGAAAGGCGTGACCACGGCTTCGAAATCCGGCTGGAACAATTTCAATGCCAGGTACGCGGAGGTGAGCTTGCCGGGCACCGCGATGCGCTTGCCGGCCAATTCGTCCGGTTCGATGGGCCGCGCCGCCACGACCATCGGACCGTACCCGTCGCCGATGCTGGAACCGCTGGCCATCAGCACGTATTTGTCCGCCACGTACGAATACGCGTGGTAGGAGATCGCGGAGAGGTCGTACAAGCCCTCGACCGCTTTGCGATTCAGCGATTCAATGTCCTCCAGGATATGGCGAAAGGTCACCTTCGGGGAGCGGACCTTCTTGGTGGCCAGCGCATAGAACATGAATGCATCGTCGGAATCGGGACTGTGCGCGCTGACGATTTCCCGGGAACGAGGTGTCATATCGCAGGAGGAGTACATCTCAGTTTACACGGGATGCAGCGGGAACGGGAGGAAACGTACTAAAAAAAGAAAAGGACGGTCGGTCCGCGGATCGTAGACTCGAAGACCTCGTTGCCGGCCATCTGATTTGCGCTAGAGCGCAGCGCCTGAGCAAGGCGCTAATCCAGCCGTTCGAGAATTCCTCGTGCTGCCTGCCTACTGCCCGGGGTGACGACCGCCCCTCTTCTGGCCCGGTTCTATTGGCACCTCCTCGCCGGCGTCAGCAGAAGCCGGCCCTTCGGAATCATTACCGGCTGATTCCATATCTAGTGTCACTCCAATGCCTGCACTTGTCAAGTGGACCGAAGTACCTAGATAATCAAAGTGAAGCGGAACCGAACGCTCAACCCATCGGAGGGATTCGTTTTGTTCGATCGCTGGCTTTCACGCAAACCGCAGCCGCTCACCGGCGCACCGCCAATCCGCCGCCAGAAGACCTATTCCGGACAAACGGGTTATGTTTACCAATACTACTATGAAGGCCACCGGTCCTATAAGCGCGACCGCAACAACGGGACCGAGTATGTCTTCAACGTCTCCTCGGACCGCAAGACGTCCATCGCGGTTTCCGTTCTGGTGGGCGACACTGCGCTGGAGGATTGGCAAAGCCGGCACGGCCGGACGTTGTACGCCAGCGAGCGCTACGCCATCGCCAAGATGGCGCTGTTTCAGGCGTTCGACGAGCGTCCCGATCCTGCCACCATGGGCGCGGACGTGCTAGTGCGCGCAGCCGATGTAGAGGCGATCCTCATCACTCTGGGAATCGAGTAGCCGTGGCGCAAGCTTCAGCTTGCAGCGGCGAACTTCAGTTCGCCGTCCGCCCTACCAGGCGGCCGGAAAGCACGCAACCGCCCAAAAACGTGCCCTCCAGCGATCCCTTCCCGTGCATCCCACCGCCGCCGAAACCGGCCGCTTCGCCGATGGCGTACAGCCCGGGGACCGGTTGGCCATCGGCGGCGCGCAGCACGCGGCACTGCAAGTCGGTCTGAATGCCGCCCAGGCTTTTCCGGCTCAAGATGAATTCGCGAATCGCGATCAGCGGGCGCGCTTTGGGATCGAGAATCTTCTGAAACTTGCACGTGCGCACGCGGTCGCCCCGATACTGCCGCGCGTTGGCGATCCGCCGCAGTTGGTCGTCGTTGGAGTAGGCCGGACCGCGCTCGATCATGTCGTCCCACGCGCGCACCGTAGCGTCCATCCGCGCACGATCGATCCGCAGGCCGTAAAGGCTCTGCCGGTCCATCTGCTCCATCAATTCCTCGAGCTGGTCCGCCACCACGATGTCGTCCGGGCAGTCGCGGATCAGGCGGTTCACCAGGTCCCGGTTGCCGAACAGCACACTGGCGGCCAGCCCCAGTCTCTTTTTGTAACGGAACGCAGTCATATAATCGCAGCCCGAGACCGCCAGTTCCTTGATCGCGATTTTCCAGTTCATCACTTGCCAGGAATACTGGCCCGGCTGCGCGAGAACGCTGGCGACCAAATGGCGCGTGTCGCCATAAACCGGCATGGGGCCGGGATTCATGATGCGCTCGCCGCGCGCGTTCAGCCACAGCGCCGAGCGTGGCGGCACCAGGCTCAAGCCGTCGTGAGGGCGGCGCCTGGCGGGATGATGCACGCCCGCGGCGTAATGCCAATGCAGGTCGAGATGCGTCACGGCGCCGCCCAGCGCGGCAACTACGCGGTGCAGCAGGCCGTCGCCGTAACGGTGCGCGCCGTTGAGCAGTTCTTCGGGCGGATCTCCCCACGGCTTGTACCAATTGGCGCGCACGCAACTGAGATCGCCGCCGCACACGCCGCCGGATGCGATGATCACGTGCTCGGCGGTAACCGTGACGTGACTTGCGTCATCCATTTTGCGGCAGATGACGCCGTTGGCGCGTCCCCCGGTCATCTCAATGGCGGAGACTTCGGTATCGAAGAGCAACTCCAGATTCGCGCGCCGCGGGTGCGACTCCAGCGCGTCCAGCAGCCGCTGGACGATCTCGCAGCCCGTGCCCCAGACAATGTGCCAGCGGGGCACCGAATTGCCCGGCGCATAGAGGCCGCGCTCGGGCCAGTTCACCAGCGGCAGGAACGTAATCTTCTTCTGATCCAGGAATTCGAAGATGTATTCGCGGGAATTCTCGCAGTAGAAGCGGCCCCAGGCGCGCGGCCATTCGTCCGCCGGATCGTATCCGGCTACGCTCAGCCAGTCGCGCCAGGCGAGTTCCGGCGAATCGTGAATGCCGAGGCGCCGCTGGTGCGGCGTGCCGATCAGGTGCACGCCGCCGAAGGACTCTTTGGCGAGCCCGCCGAAATTCTCGCGGCGGTCCTTATCGATCAGCAGGACGCGCCGGCCGCGGCCGAGCAGCTCGTACGCGGCCACCATGCCCGCCAGTCCACCGCCGGCAATGACGATTTCGGTTTCGTATGTCCTCGCGCCGTCCATGAACGAATGCTCAGTATAGCCGGACCACGCCCTGCTGGTCGATAATTGGAGTATGGAAGAGCGGGAGATGATGCGGCGGTGGGTCGAGACCTGGAAGGAAGCGGGACCAAAGCTCGAGGCCATTCGCCACCGGGAGATCCGGGAGGCCGACAACCTGAAGGTATTATCGCTGCTGGAGGGCGCTTTCAATCAAGCGCTGCGGACTTCGCCGCTTAGACCTTCCTCGGGAATGGTCGAGATGCAGGAGTGGTTCGCCAAGCTGCCCCGATGATCCAGCTCTTCGAGGCGGCTAAGCAATTGCAGGCTTTCTGCGACGGGCAAGGCTGGCGCTCCTGCGTCATCGGCGGGCTTGCGGTACAAAGATGGGGCGAGCCGCGCGCCACGCTGGATGTCGATCTCACCGTGCTGGCCGGATTTGGCGGCGAAGGCAGGTTTATCGACGCGCTGCTGGCCGCTTATCCGGCGCGCATCAAAGACGCCGGGGAGTTTGCGAGGCGCCATCGCGTCGTTTTGCTGAGGACACTGGATGGGGTAGGAATCGACGTCTCGCTGGGCGCCCTGCCGTTCGAAGAGCGCGTCATCAGCCGTGCCTCCCTGTTTTCTTTCGGCCCTGGTCTCGATATCCGGACATGCTCGGCCGAGGATCTCATTGTGCTCAAGCTATTCGCATCGCGGCCGTTGGACATCCGGGACGCAGAGGGCGTAGCCGTCCGGCAAGTCCAGCTTGACTGGCAGTATATCGAGGATCAACTGCGCCCGCTCGCGGAGATCAAGGGAGAGCCTGCCATCCTCGCCACGCTGGCTCGCCTGCGCGAGCTTTCCGCATCTCTGCAGTGAGGCGGCCGATCTTCACCCACGGATTCCCGCTCCATGCGCGCAAACCCGTAAACGCACAGCGACGGAGGACATCCCGGTGTGTCATGCTATGTAGGGCGCAGACAATGATGCAAGCCAAAAGGAGGCTGGTACGGGCGACCCATCGAGTGTACATAGCACATCCGGCACCAAAGCCGACGAGGGTCAACGGCAGATGGGAAAGGGATGACTTCATATGGGATGCACTGCTGCTAAGTTTCTCGACCTGGGGCGGCTCCCGCGGCGACGAACTGCGGAATGATCCGCAAGTGACCTTTGATGTGCTGAGTGCGTGCCGCAATACGAGCCAGCGCGAAAAAAGAATGTCCGACGCGCTCGCGGCGGCTGGCGTCAGGTGGGCGACGAAGAAGACCCCGTTACTGCTGGAAAACTTCCAGATGATCGTCGACCACGGCGGTCCAGTTGCCGTGAAAGCGCAACTCAACTCGAAGGACGGTTGCGACGAGAAGATCAAATTCCTGCGGAGGTTTCGTGGCGTTGGCCCCAAGTACGCGCGGAATATGATGATGGATGTTTATCATCCTGACTCTTGGGAGAGCATAGCTGTCGATACACGGGTCCAACACGTTCTCGATGCGACAGGACTGGCGTTTCGCGATTACGGCGAGAAGGAGAAGTTCCTTTTAGAAGTCGCTCACGAAGCAGGGCTGAACGGCTGGCAGTTAGACCGGCTGATCTACAATTCCAACGAGGCCGTGCTCGCTGCCCTAAAAGAAGATCGCCGCATATAGCGCTCCGCCGGCTACGACGATTTCGGTTTGTTACCTAAGAGAGGGACAGGCCGGGAGGCCTGTCCTACGTGCCTTCCGACCAGCTTGCCAGATAGTGTTCCTGCTCGGCGGTGAGGCGGTCGATTTTCACGCCCATGGACTCCAGCTTCATGCGCGCGACTTGCTTGTCCAGGTCCTCCGGCACCGCGTAGACGCGATTTTCGAGCTGGCTGTGATTCTTCACCATGTACTCGGCCGATAGCGCCTGATTGGCGAAGCTCATATCCATCACCGAAGCCGGGTGCCCCTCGGCGGCCGACAGATTGATCAGGCGGCCTTCGGCCAGCACATTCAGCCGGCGCCCATCGCGGAACGAATACTCTTCCACGAACTCGCGCGTCTGCCGGTGCGAAGAACACATCCTGCCCAGCGCCTCCAGGTCGATCTCCACGTTGAAGTGTCCCGAGTTGCACAGGATCGCCCCGCTCTTCATGCGCTCGAAGTGATCGCGCGCGATCACGTGCTTGTTGCCCGTGACGGTCACGAAGATGTCGCCGATGACGGCGGCTTCCGCCATCGACATGACGCGATAGCCATCCATGACCGCTTCGATGGCCTTAGTGGGATCCACCTCGGTGACGATGACGTTGGCGCCCAGCCCGCGCGCGCGCATGGCGACGCCGCGGCCGCACCAGCCATAGCCGGCTACCACCAGGTTCAGCCCGGCGAGCAGGATGTTGGTCGCGCGGATGATGCCGTCGAGGGTGCTCTGGCCGGTGCCGTAGCGATTGTCGAACAAGTGCTTGGTCAGCGCATCGTTCACCGCCACGATGGGATACTTCAGTACGCCTTCCTTGGCCATGGCGCGCAGGCGGATGACCCCGGTAGTGGTCTCTTCGGTGCCGCCGACGATGTTGGCCGCCAGGTCCGGCCGCTTGCTGTGCAGCAGCGTGACCAGATCCGCGCCGTCATCCATGGTGATGTGCGGGGCATGTTCGGCCGCCGCCGTCAGGTGCTGGTAGTAGACGTCGTTGTTCTCGCCCTTGATGGCGTACACGGGAATGCTATAGTCGCGCACCAGCGTGGCGGCCACGTCATCCTGCGTGGATAACGGATTGGAGGCGCATAGCACCACCGACGCGCCGCCGTCGCGCAGGGCGATCATCAGGTTGGCGGTCTCGCTGGTCACGTGCAGACAGGCGGAGACGCGTTTGCCGGCCAGCGGCTGGTTCTTGATGAACTGCTTGCGGATGGTCTGCAGCACCGGCATGGACTGCGACGCCCACTCCGTGCGCCGTTTCCCCACGTCCGCCAGCGAAATATCCTTGATGTCACAGGCAACTTGCGTTTGCGTATCGATTGGCATGATTTCCTCTTTCCCGCTCCCTAACGGTCGCGGCTCGGTCAAAAACGGTTCGGTAAAAACGGCTCGGCAACTAGCGGACCGCGGCGTCCGCCACGGCTTCTTCGCGCAACGCTTCCGTCTTGTCGGTAGCTTCCCAGGTGAAGCTCTCTTCGGTGCGGCCGAAATGCCCGAATGCCGCCGTAATGCGGTAGATGGGCCGCCGCAGTTTCAGGTGATCGATGATGCCCCGCGGCGTGAGCGGGAAATGCGCGCGAATCAGCGCGGTGATCTTGTCTTCCGGGACGATGCCGGTGCCGAAGGTGTTGGCCATCACCGAGACCGGTTCGGCCACGCCGATGGCGTATGCTAATTGCACTTCGCAACGGCTCGCCAGGCCCGCCGCCACGACGTTCTTGGCGATATAACGGGCCATGTAGCACGCCGAGCGATCCACCTTGGTGGGATCCTTGCCGGAGAAGGCGCCGCCGCCGTGCCGCCCCATGCCGCCGTAGGTGTCCACGATGATCTTGCGCCCGGTGAGCCCGGTGTCGCCGTGCGGCCCGCCGATCACGAAGCGCCCGGTGGGATTGATGTGGTAGTGCGTGCCCGAATCCACCATTTCCCGCGGAACCACCGGATCGATGATGTACCTCTTGACTTCGGCGCGCAGAGTGTCGATCGAAACCGAGTCGCTGTGCTGCGTGGAGACCACCACGGCATCCACGCGCCTGGGCGCGCCGTCGACATACTCCACGCTCACCTGGCTTTTGCCATCCGGACGCAGGAAATCCAGAATGCCCGCGCGGCGCACGTGGGAAAGCTGCCGCACCAGTTTGTGGGCCAGCATGATGGGCAGCGGCATGAGCTCGTCGGTCTCGTTGCAGGCATAGCCGAACATCATGCCCTGGTCGCCGGCGCCGCCCGTATCTACGCCCATGGCGATGTCCGGCGACTGCGACTGGATGGCGTTCAGCACGCCGCAAGTGTTGCAGTCGAAGCCCCACAACGCATCGGCGTACCCGATGTGCCCGATAGTCTGCCGGACTACCCGCGGCACATCCACGTAACAGGTGGTGGTGATCTCGCCCGCGACGACGCAGATGCCGGTAGTGACCAGCACCTCGCAGGCCACGCGGCCTAGCGGATCTTGCGCCATGACGGCATCCAATACCGCGTCCGAAATCTGGTCGGCGATCTTGTCCGGATGCCCTTCTGTTACGGATTCCGATGTGAAAATCTGTCGCTGCATGCCTGTCCCGTCCGTTGGAAGAAAATCGTTCTTTTGGTTAGCTGGATTAAATCGAAAAAAAGCTGACGTTTCAGTGTAGCGGAGTGCAGGGGTCAGGTCAAATTGGCATCGGTCCAGGCGTTTAGGACTAGTGGTACCAGCAAGGTCGCGCCGGCTTCGAGATCGGGTTTTCGGCGGCATACTACTGTACACCGCGCGCTCGAAATCACCCCGCAGGCCGAACGCTGCATGATCCACAAACGGCAGGAACTGCATCATCGACACCGCGCACATCGATTCGCTTCGGATCGATCCAAAAGAATGTGTTGAAGTGCCCGGCCCACGCTAAGCTTCCCGCCGAGCGGCCGCAGTCGTATGCGGTGGCTCCAGGTTGTATATCCACATCGCTCGACAGGCGCGGCGATTCTTCCCCCATGAAGACCCCACCGCGCACCGGCTGATTATGGGCGTGATGAGGCGAGCGAAGCTCACCCCTGGAGTTTCTACATTGATGAACACAGCAAGGGAGGGCGGGCTTCAGCCCGCGCGGGGCTTTAGCCCCGCTCTTCGGCCAGCGAAGCTCGCCCTGGGAAGCTCCGTAGGGGCTTCGAGGCTTATAGGCACGGGCCCAACCGCAGCATGGCGCTCAGTTCCGGTTGACGACGGTTGTTTACGTTTCGTAAACTAGGCTTTGAGGGTTATCGGCAAGCCTGCGATCCTTAGGTTTGCCGAACGGCACCCTGACGCGTTGGTCCCGCTGTTGAACTGGTATCGGATCGCCAGGAGGGCAAACTGGGGATCGCTCGCTGCGGTGAGGAATGACCCTGCGCACGCCGATATTGTGGGAGGGAGAACCGTGTTCAACATTCACGGCAATGACTACAGGCTGATCACGCGCGTAAACTACCGGACAAAGCGCGTTTTCATCCTGTATATCCTGACCCATGCTGCACACGACCGGGGAGAATGGAAGAAATGAGCGTCACACTCCAGATGAACGAGGCGGCATATGCCAAGCTGCTGGTTAAGGTTTTGCCTCGGCCTATCCGTGAAGACGGCGAGCACGAGCGGCTCACTCAGATGCTGCTCCGCCTGGACGAACGCGACGGCCTTACCCCCGAGAAAGAGGCGCTAGCGGAAGTGCTGACGCTGCTGATCGAAGATTACGAGGAGAAGCATTACCCGATGCCTCGCGTGTCGCCCAACGAATCGCTGAAGGCCCTCATGGACGATCGCGGATTAAAGCACAAGGACATTTGGCCGGTACTGGGGAACAAAGGCGCGGCCACCGAAATTCTGAATGGGCGGCGGTCGATCAGTAAGGCGCAGGCCAAAAGGCTGGCCGAGTTTTTTCAGGTTCCCATCGATTTGTTCGTCTGAGACGGACGCGCAATGTATTGGGACCTAGTCGAAGTGAAACCGCTGCCGAACTATTGCTTGTCTGTCCGGTTCGCGGACGGGCTAGCAAGTTTTCCTGGATCGGGGCGCAGCCGCCCCAGATCTACGCGCTAGGCGCAGAACTGCCGGCTGCAGCCGACAGCGGCACACTGAAGCGTGCGCCACGAGGCTGCTAAACTATAGAATCAATTATGGCGTTGAGCAAAGATTTGCTGGAGATCCTGGTTTGCCCGCTGTGCAAGGCGAACCTCGATCTGAAGCCGGACAATAGCGGCCTGAAGTGCGTCCAGTGCCACCGCGTCTATCCGATTCGGGACGATATCCCGGTGATGCTGGTCGACGAGGCGAAGATCGAAGAGTGACCGAACTGCCCATCGGCTGCCGCGTGGCCGTCATTCGGCTGCGCTCGTTGGGCGACTGCGTGCTTACCACACCTGCGCTCGATATCCTGAAGCGCGCCCGCCCCGATCTGCGGGTCGCCGTGGTCGTGGAAGACCGCTTTCGCCCGATTTTCGAGGGCAATCCCGATATCGAAGCGCTGCTCGGTCCAAGCTGGCGCGAACTGCGCGCGTGGTCTCCCGAGTTTTGCCTGAACCTGCACGGAGGCAGCGCCAGCGCGCGCCTGACCGCCCTTTCGGGGGCGCTTCGGCGGGCCGGCTTCGCGCACTATCGCTGGCAGTCTCTCTACAACGTGCGCATCCCGCGCGCGCAACAGATCTTTGGCATGATTGGCGAAGAGCGCACGGTCCATACGGCCGAACACCTGGCATCGGCCATGTTTTATTTGGGCGCGCCGCGCGTGGAGATCCCGCGGGCGAAGTTGTTTGCAGCAACTGAAGGACAGGCCAGGAGGCCTGTCCTACCGGTGCCCTACGCCGTGATCCATCCCGTGGCGTCGGCGCCGGATAAGACCTGGTACGCCGGCGGCTTCCTCCGGGCCGCGCGGTTCCTGCTTGAATCGCTGAATCTCGATCCCGTATTCATCGCCGGACCGGGTGAAAATCTCGCCGCCTTTCGCGAATACCGCACGGTAATCGGCGCGCCGCTGGGCGAAATCAAATCCCTGTTGAGCGGCGCCGCGCTATTCCTGGGTAACGATTCCGGACCGGCCCATATGGCTGCGGCGTTCGGCCTCCCGGTGGTCGCGATCTTCGGCGCCTCCGATCCCGCCATCTGGCATCCCTGGCGCACCGAATCGGTGGTCGTCCAGAACGCGGCGGGCATCCAATCGGTCACGGAACAGCAGGTGCTCGACGCTCTGGAGCGCATGCGGGTGCACGCATGAGAGACCTGCTGCGGCTGCTCGCTTTTGCCAAAAGGTATTGGGTCTACCTCCTTCTTTCGGTGTTCCTGATGGCTTGCGTAGGCGCCGCGCACGGCCTGACCGCGCTGCTGATCGGGCCCATCTTCGATCGCGTGCTCAATCCGGCGTCCATCGACGCGCCGGTATTGTTATTTAGGGACCCGGTGTTCCATCACCCGATCTATCTCAGCCAGATCGTGCCCGGCGCCATGCACAACCGCAGCATCTGGACCATGGTGGCCTTCGCCATACTGGCCGTGTTCCTCACCAAGGGAATCTGCGACTACCTGGCGAATTATCTGGTGAACTATGTGGGGTGCTCGGCGGTCACGGACCTGCGCAACACGGTCTTCGACAAGGTGGTCAGGCAGGGCGCGCAGTTCTTTGAAGCGCACTCCACCGGGCGGCTGATGTCGTCGATCATGAACGATATCGAGAAAATCCAAGTGGCGGTTTCGCATATTCTGGCGGACCTGCTGCGGCAGACCTTCGTCGTGCTGGGTCTGCTTTTCGTGATTCTCAATATGGACTGGAAGCTGGCCCTGGTGAGCCTCACCGTGCTGCCCTTCGTGCTCATTCCAACCGCGCGCATCGGCCGCCGCATTCGCCGCACCAGCCGCCGCAGCCAGGATCACGCCGCCGAGTTGAACGAGATCCTGCAGGAAACGCTCAGCGGCCACCAGGTAGTGAAGGCGTTCGGCACGGAGCAGTACGAATCGCGGCGCTTCCGCCAGACCGCGCAACGATTGCTGAAGACCAACCTGCGGTACGTTCGGCAGCAGGCGCTGGCCTCGCCGCTGATCGAGATCTTCGGCGCGCTTACCATCGTCGGATTGCTGACCTACGCGCGCACGCAGATCAAGGCCCACACTCTGACCGCCGGCGAGTTCACCAGTTTCGTGATCGCGCTGTTGATGATGTACGAGCCGGTGAAGCGCCTCACCGGCATCCATAACATTTTCGAGCAGGCCATTGGCGCGTCGCAGAAGGTTTTCGAATACCTGGCGCACGCCGAGGAGATTCAGGAGAAGCCGGGCGCCGTCAAGCTGGAGCGCTTCACGGGCTCCATCCGCTTCGAGAATGTCGGTTTCCGCTATCCGCTCTCGCCCAACGGATTTCAGTTGAAGGCCCTCAATCTGGAAGTCAAAGCGGGCGAAGTGGTGGCGGTGGTGGGACCGAGCGGCGCGGGCAAGACCACGCTGGTGAACCTGGTGCCGCGATTCTACGACGTCACATCCGGAGCGGTGCGTATCGACGGGCGGGATGTGCGCGATTTCGATCTGGCGTCGCTGCGGCGGATGGTGGGGATCGTGGCGCAGGACACCTTCCTGTTCAACGACACCGCGGCCAACAACATCGCCTACGGCCGGCCCGGCACGCCGATGAGCGAGATCCGCGACGCCGCGCAATCGGCGCTGGCGGACGAATTCATCGGTAAGCTGCCGGATGGCTACAGCACCATCATCGGCGAGCGCGGGGTAAAGCTGAGCGGCGGGCAGCGGCAGCGCATCGCCATCGCGCGCGCGCTGCTGAAGAACGCTCCTATCCTGATCCTGGACGAAGCCACCTCGCACCTGGACACCGAATCGGAAATGCTGGTGCAGGACGCGCTGGGCAACCTGATGGCGGGCCGCACGGTGATCGTGATTGCGCACCGGCTTTCCACCATTCGCCGGGCCGATAAGATCGTGGTGCTGGAGCGCGGCGGCATCTTTGAAGTGGGCACGCATGAAGAACTGGTGAACGGCGGCGGCATTTATCAAAGGCTGCACGAGCTGCAATTCGTGGAGGCGGGAAGCGTGATGGACCTATGAGCACACGCAGTATGACGGGCTTTGCGCGAGTGCGCAAGGCGGCACCCGACGGCGAGATCGCGGTCGGCATCAAGAGCGTGAACCATCGCGGTCTGGATGTGCATTTCCACATGGCCGCGGAACTGGACCCCTTTGAAGGCGCCATCCGCAACGCGGTAAAGGCGAAGGTCGCGCGCGGGCACCTGCAGATCAACGTGGCGTTCAATCGGACTGCGCCGACGGATGCCTCCAGCCTGAACCGGCCTTTGCTGCACGCTTATCTCGAAGCCTTTCGGGAAGCGGCCGCCGAGTTCGGCGCGGAGGCCAAGCCCGATTTGAACGCGGCGTTGCGCGTGCCCGGAATGCTGCAGGCGGGCATATCCGAGGAACCGGACGCCAGTCTGGAGCAGGCGCTGCTGGAAGCCACCGGGGAAGCGCTGGATCTGTTGAACCGGTTTCGCGAGCGCGAGGGCGCGGCCATGGCGGCCGAGATGCGCGCGCGATGCGCATCGGTTTGCGATCTGGTGGCGCAAATGGAGAAAATCCGGTCGCGCGCGACACAAGCTTTCCAAAAGAGGCTGAACGAGCGGCTACGCGAGTTGTTGCGTGGCGCCACCATCGAGCCGCAGCGATTGGCGCAGGAGGCGGCGCTGCTGGCCGAGCGCAGCGATATCAGCGAGGAATTGATCCGCTTGAAGACGCATGCGGCCCAATTGGAGAAGTTGCTGGATGCGAGCGGCGAGGTCGGCAAACGACTGGATTTCCTGCTCCAGGAGATGAACCGGGAAGCCAACACGATCCTGTCGAAAACCGGGGGGCTGGGCGATCTGGGCCTGACTATTACGGACCTGGCGCTGGCGGCCAAAGCCGAGATCGACAAACTGCGGGAGCAGTCGCTGAACCTCGAATGAAAAAAGCAACCACAGATGAACACAGATACACACAGATGAAAACCCTCTCCATAACTGCTCCGTTCGGAAAACGCGTGTGCTTTATCTGTGTATATCTGTGTCCATCTGTGGTTCCATTATGACTACCGTCTTCATCATCTCCGCGCCGTCCGGGTCGGGCAAGTCCACCCTGGTACGGCGGCTGCTGGCCGGTGTGCCGGGGCTGATGTTTTCGATCTCGTATACCACGCGCGCGCCGCGCGGGAATGAAGTGGAGGGCGAGAACTATCATTTCCTCGCGCGCGCGGAGTTCGAGGAGCGCATCGGCCGGGACGAGTTCCTGGAGCACGCCCAGGTTTTCGGAAACTATTACGGGACCCACCGCGAGGTGCTGGAGCGGGCCCGGGAGCAGGGCCTCGATCTGGTACTCGACATCGACGTGCAAGGTGCGCGACAATTGAAGGGTAAGATTCCGGAAGCGGTGACTGTCTTTATCCTGGCCCCGTCCCGCGAGATCCTCGAGCAACGGCTGCGCGCGCGCAGCGAAGATTCCGACGCAGTAATCGAAAGGCGGCTTCGCGACGCGGCCAACGAGATTCGAAATTACAGTGTTTACGACTACGTGCTGATCAACAAAGAGCTGACCCAGTCCGACCAGACGCTGGCGGCGATCGTGCGCGCCGAGCGGGTGCGGCGAAACCGGATGGAAGAGCAGATCCGGCCGATTCTGGAAACTTTCGAGAAGAACGTGTAAAGGATGTATCCAAGCATGGGCGACAAGATTCCGCGCAACAACGCACACTGCACTATCCCGGACGATCCGGAACAGAGCACCTACCGCTTCATCATCGTGGCCGCCAAGCGCGCCCGCCAGTTGCAAGGCGGCGCGCGGCCGGTGCTGCCCACATCGTCCAAGAAGCCTACCATCATCGCCATGGAAGAAGTGCGGCGCGGATTGGTGAAATACGAGATCCTGGGCATTCCGCCGGTGGAAGAAGCGCCGGCCCCGGAAGTAGTCCTCTAAGGACGTGTCCAGAAATAACATTACCGACGCTGGCCATCTTCAGATGATCGTCAATCCGTGGGCTGAAGCCCACGGCGGTACGCTGAAGCGTAATGCCGCTCTGCATAAATTGGAGGGCGGGCAATCCTGCCCGCAGCCGGCTTTCAGCCGGCTCTGGCCGCCTAAAAAGGCGGCTGCGGCCAAGATTGGCCGCCCTCCAATTTACGCAGAGTGCTCGGTGCCCAAGCGGGAGTCATGAATATCGTCCTGGGCGTCGGCGGAGGCATTGCGGCTTACAAGTCCGCCGAGTTGGTCCGCCTGTTGATGGAGCGCGGGCACAGCGTGCAGGTGGTGATGACGGCGGGCGCGCAGGAATTTGTCCGGCCTCTGACTTTCGCGGCGCTCACCGGACGCAAGGTCATCACTGGGCTGTTCTCCACCGCCAACCCCGAGGGCACGCTTTCGAGCGCTATCGAGCATATCGGTGTGGCGCAAGAGAACGATCTGCTGGTGGTGGCGCCGGCCACCGCCGATCTGCTGGCGAAATTCGCGCACGGCCTGGCGGACGATTTCCTGACCACGATGTACCTCGCGTTCACGGGGCCGGTGGTGCTGGCCCCCGCCATGAACGGCAACATGTGGCTGCACGCCGCCACGCAAAGCAACCTGGAGAAGCTGCGCCGCCGCGGCCACCGCATCGTGGACCCGGAGGAGGGCGAGCTGGCCTGCGGCATGGTGGGTCCGGGGCGGCTGGCGGCGCCCGAGCAGATCGCCAAGGCGGTGGACGCCGAGATCGGAAGGCGCCGCGACCTGGATGGCGAAACCGTGCTGATCACAGCCGGTCCCACCCAGGAGCCGCTCGACCCGGTGCGGTACATCTCCAATCGCTCCAGCGGCAAGATGGGGTACGCGCTGGCGGAAGCGGCGGCGGCGCGCGGCGCCAAGGTGGTTCTCATTTCCGGGCCGGTGCACCTGGCGCCGCCGCGGGGCTGCACGTTCATCGCCGTACACACCGCGCGCGAGATGCGCGACAAGGTGTTCGAGAATCTGCAGCCGGCCAGTGTCATCGTCAAGGCGGCGGCGGTGTCGGATTTCCATCTGTCGAAGGTGCCGGCGCACAAGATGAAAAAGACCGCGGCGCGGCTCTCGCTGGAACTCGACCCCACGCCGGACATCCTCGCGGAACTGGGCCGCACCAAGGGCGACCGGCTGCTGGTGGGTTTCGCGGCCGAGACCGAAAACCTGCAACAGGAAACCCGCCGCAAGCTGGAAGCCAAGAACTGCGACATGGTGGTTGGCAACCTCGTGGGCGGCGAAGACGGCGCCTTCGAATCCGACCAAAACGAGGTGCTGCTGGCGCTGAGTAGCGGCGAATTCATTCCCGTGCCGCGCGCCTCCAAACGCGAAGTGGCCGATCGCATTTTCGATGAAATCCTGAAGCTGCGCCTGCACTTGTACGCCACCGATGGACGCTGAAACTCTGCGCCAGTATCTGGAGTATTACCAAGACTTGGGGATCAAAACGCTCTATCGCCGGGAACCGCTTGCTCACGCGCGCGGCTCAGTAGTGACCGAAACGGCCGAGCGCGAGCCCCTGTTCCAAATCCTCGACGACATCGGCGATTGCCATCGCTGCCGCCTGCACCAACAGCGCACCAAGATCGTCTTCGGAGTGGGTAACGAGCAATCCAAGCTGGTCTTCGTAGGCGAAGGTCCGGGCGCGGATGAAGATGCGCAAGGTATCCCGTTCGTCGGCCGCGCGGGCCAATTGCTCACGCAGATGATCGAAGGCACCGCGAAAAAAGAGGGTATTCCGCTGCTGCGCAAGGATGTCTACATCTGCAACGTGGTGAAGTGCCGCCCGCCCGAGAACCGCGCGCCGCAGCCGGACGAGATGGAGATCTGCGGCCAGTTCCTCGCGCGCCAGTTGCTGGCCATTGCGCCCAAGGCCATCTGCGCGCTCGGCTCGACCGCGGCGAAATACCTGACTCACAGCAAAGAAGGCGTCACCCGCATGCGCGGCAACTGGTATAAGTGGAACGAAATCCCGGTGATGGTCACTTACCATCCGTCTTACTTGCTGCGCGCCTATAACGTGGGGCCCAAGCGCGAAGCGTGGGAAGACCTGAAGAAGGTCCTGCATTTCGTCTACGACTGATCGAAGCTGAACGACATTTGATCCGCATACTGTTCGCGGCGAATGCTGTCCAACTCACGGGCTTCGCCGGTGCGTCCCCAGTGTTCCAGGATCCAGATCTGCTCCCAGGCGCAGTCTTCCAGGACGCGGCGGTCGCCGTGCTGCCCGGCGGCATGCTGCCAATCCTGCAGGATTTCAAAAGCTTCGGCCAGCCGGTCTTGCGCTTTCGCCCACGTCAGCGCGCGCCGCGCCAGCTTCGAGGCCAGCGGCCAATCCGCTTCCAGCGCCCAGGCGAAGGCGTGCTGCAGATCGGGCCAGTACGCCGTGAGATCCGCTGTGGGATCCTGCGCTCCGGTCTGCGCGCCGAACACGCCGGCGACGGCGAGTGCGTGATAGCGCGCCCAGCGTTGGCCGTCGCCCCGCAAGGCGAGCCGCTCGCGGACCAGCGCCGGAACAAGAAACCGCGGACCGTTGTCGTCCAGCGGCGCAAGCGCATCCTGCGACACGAACCCGGCCACGATGTCGCGCGCTTCCTCCGGCTCGGCGTCGGCGGTGCGCACGGCCATATCGAGAGGGAAGCCGGAGGCAGCACAAGCGCACATGGCCGACAGCAGGCGCTGCGCGGGGCCATCCAGGTTACGGATGGTGTCCGCTAACTGAGACGGGTCCCGGCTGGAGGAGGCATCCAGCAGGACCGCCGCGGCGGAGAGCGCCGGCGCCAGATCGTTGTGCCGCGTGGTCATCAGGACCGATGTCCGCCCGCGCGGCGCAAGCAAGGCGGCGGTGGCCGCCACGGCGTCGTCGAGAATGAGCAGGCAGCGATGCCTGGCCGAGAGACGGGGGATCTCGTTCAGGTTGGATTCCAGATCGCGGTCGAGGCGTACGCCCAACTGCGCGGCCAGGTCGCCCGCCAGCGCGGCGGCGGTGCGCGGGCCGCAAGTCAGCCAGAAGACCGCGTCAAAATCCTCCTGATGGCGGCGGGCGAATTCCAGGGCCAACGCGGTCTTGCCCGCGCCGGCAGCAGCCGCCAGTACGGCCATGCCCGGCGTGTCCGCGAGCAGCGCGCAGAGCGTTTCCAACTCGGCGGCGCGTCCTTTGAACGATGGCTGGCGCGCGGGAGCGAAGGGCGCCTTCCGCGGCACCGGCGACAGGCTCATCAACCATCGCTTGATGGCCCGGAATGCGGCCAAACGATTCTGGCGCAGGTCGAAGAAATTCTTGCGGCGCAGCAAATCGGGAAATTTCGCGTCGCGGCAGAGTAACGTCGCCAAAGCGGTGCCCACCTCGGCTGCCTGTTCCCAAAAGACCGATTTCCAGCGCTCCAGGACCCAGCGTGACGGGACGGCTTCCGACGAAAGCAGGACCAACACCACATCGGCCGAGAGGCCTTCCTCGACCTTGGCGATGAGGTCGCCGCCAGCGGGCATCTCACCTTCCTCTAACAGGACCTCCACGCCGGCGCCGCGTTCCAGGAACGCCGCTAGCTGCTGGACAAGTTCGCGATCCGGGGAGGCGTAGCAGGGGAAGACCTTGAGCATGCCTGAGGCTTCCATTATCGCAGGTGCGCAATGGAGGGCGGGCTTCAGCCCGCGCGGGGCTTTAGCCCCGCTTTTCGGCGAGCGAAGCTCGCCCTAGCTACTTTCCGGCGCAAAAGTGAGGGTCTATCCCCTGTGTTTTCACCGGTGGCGTGGCCGCCTCTCAGCCGACTCGTACAGTCGCGACGCCTGCAGACCCTTCGGCGCTCGCGAGAGA
>Ga0181536_10001216_pt1 | contig 30503 bp, 28 predicted proteins | sample PEATcosm2014_Bin_41_FD_121105 | JGI IMG/M metagenome (GOLD analysis project Ga0181536, IMG submission 121105) | Peatland microbial communities from MTU Mesocosm Facility, Houghton, MI, USA - PEATcosm2014_Bin17_60_metaG | ecosystem: Environmental > Terrestrial > Soil > Wetlands > Peat | place...
CGGCGTTGGTGGATCCTCGGGTGGTCCCATAACTGGCGCTGGGGGTGGTCCCATTACTGGCGCTGGGGTGGTCCCATGCCGCTGGCGCAACTCAGTTCAAGTGGTCCCATGTTGCTGGCGGGCGACATTTGGAGAGCTCCGGGGAGGCGCCGCATAGGGCTTCTTCGCTTGTGAGGACGAAGCGCCAACGACACTTCAGCAATGTATCGCTTGCCGGCTTCCAGACCGGTTAGTCGCCAAGTCGGGGCTTGAGGAGACCCCCTTGGAAAGGTGCAGGCAACGTGCACTAACTTCTTGATCCGCTGGGGGTTCGGCTACCGAGGGGGGGTTCGCCGTGGGGTCGCAGGAAACGCTGGGGGAGGTCCAAGGCATCGGCGCGCAGGAGGCCGACAACCTCCTGCATTCCAATGCCACGATGCTCGACGTACGTGAGGCGTCGGAGTGGCAGGCCGGTCACGTTCCCGGGGCGCTCCACGTCCCCCTCGGGGAACTCGAGAGCAGTCTCGGCACGTTGCCCCGAGACCAACGCCTCATCGTCATCTGCCGGTCGGGACACCGATCGGCGAAGGCGACCGCTCTCCTCGTCCGTTCTGGATTCGACGCGGTCAACCTGAACGGGGGCATCGTGGCCTGGGCGTCCACCGGCCTACCGGTAGAGAACGATGACGCGATGCCGGGCACGGTGGTGTGAGGCTTCCCTGGAGGCCGACACTTCCTCTTTCGCCAACAGCCCGCTGGGCAATGCGAGCCGGTCCATGCCGTAGCTCGCATTGCCCATTTGTGCGGAACTGATCAAGTCATCGATATCGCTACGCGCGGTAGCCCGCTGCGCTACGCCGTACCCGTCGTCTGCGCAATTCACCCAGGCCGATCAGGGCGAGCCCGATCACGATTACCGCCTCCTGGATCGGACCGGACCCCGCCCACGGCTCTCCGGTATGTACTGTGGTCGCCCCCGTGACAGGAGCGGGGGAAGTGACAGGAGCGGGGGAAGTGGTCGCGGCGGTTGTCGTCCGCTCGGTGGTGGCGCTAGTACCACCACTTGCCGCTGTGGCGACAACGATGCCCGAGCCGCCCGTACCTCCTGAGCCGCCGGAACCTCTTGAGCCTCCCGAGCCGGCCGAGCTACCCGAACCGCCCGCACCTCCCGAGCTACCCGAACCGCCCGCACCTCCCGAGCTACCCGAACCGCCCGCACCTCCCGAGCTGCCCGAACCGCCCGCACCTCCTGAGCTGCCCGTACCGCCCGCACCTCCCGAGCTGCCGGAACCTCCCGACCCTCCCGAGCTGCCGGAACCTCCCGAACCTCCCGAGCCGCCCGTACCTCCTGAGCTGCCGGAACCTCCCGAACCTCCTGAGCTGCCCGTACCTCCCGAACCTCCTGAGCTGCCCGTACCTCCCGAACCTCCTGAGCTGCCCGTACCTCCTGAGCTGCCCGTACCGCCCGTACCGCCCGAACCCCGGCCGGTGCAGGAATCCGAGCCGCCTGAAGCTGGGGGAGAGTGGGTGACGCCACCGGACAGGGAGCTGCCGGTGCCCGCCAGGTCGATCGCGCTCCTGCTACCGCCTTTCACCGTGGTGGCAGCCCTTCCCAAAACGCACGCGGCACACGGGCCCCCCGACGCTGACACGGGGTCGGCTGAGGCGGGCACGACGAGCACCACTGCGGCAACGAGGAGCATGACCACGCTGCCGACCACCATCTTGAGGGACGTCTTCCATGTCATGACTCTCACCGCCGGCGAGACCCATGGTCGCCCAAGCCCGACGACCCGCGTCTCAGCCGACCTTCCCGTCGCGAGCTGCCGAGCAGTGCCTCTCTCGAGGGCCGTGGACCAAGATTTGGCCGACGGCCCATGAGACGAACTGGCTTTCCTCGTCTGGTAGCTGGGATTTTTCACGTCCTACCTTCCTGCCGTCCAAGGCCTGTCACCTCCGTTAGTTTGGCAGGAGCCGGTCCGTATAGGCGTGATCCCTCACCAAGTCACCGGTAAGTCGGGCGTGTCACGGGTGCGCCGTGTAGGCGCCAGCAGCAGGTGTCGAAATTGCCCAGATGGCGCCAAACGTCGAGTCGTCGGCCCAGACCAGAACGGCATCGGAGTTTGCCGGGAACGCTGAGGATGACGAACCTCTGGTTGTCAGCTCGAACCGTCGGCATCTCGGCGAGATTGCTCGATCCATTCAGCCGCGGACACCACGGCAGCCTGGCGCGGAAACACCTTATCCATGAGGACTCGATGGACCTCTGGATCGCCATCCGCACAGGCATCTCGCAGGACTGTGAGCTTGAAATCGAGGTCGGCCGCCTGCCGTAGCGTGGAAAGCATGACGCCGCTGGTGGCGATACCGGCCAGTACGAGCGAGTCTACTTCGAGTGATCGCAACACGATGTCGAGATCGCTGCCGGCGAACGCGCTCACTCGTCGTTTCGTGACGATGATGTCGCCGGACCCAGGAGTGACCGCAGGATGAACCTGTGTGCCGGGGTCCGTCTCATGCAGGGAGCGCGATCCAGCAAGACTCGAGAAGGTCTTGTTCTTCGAATTCACCTCGGGTGCACCCGGTCTGAATGCGACCCGGACATAGATGATCTGGGTCTCAGCTGCCCGGGCCCCAGCTATGGCCTCAGCGAGCGTGGCGAGCAATGGTTCGGAGTACTCGGCGACACGGTCGACGATTCCCTTCTGCACGTCCATGACCAGCAGTGCTTCCGTCGTCACGGCAGCTCCCATTCTCGTCAATCACAGAGCGCTTCGACCTGACGCCGTTCCGTTCGCAGACGACCCAGTTCTTCTCACCGGGGTGCTTCCCCGTTAGGCCGTCTTGGCGATCAGCACATGACACGGGGCACGATGGGCGATGGTGTTGGGCACCGATCCGATGACCCGACGTGCCCCCCGCATGCCCTTGCTCCCCACCACGATCAGATCGGCGCCAACCTCCTCAGCGACCGCGATGACGACGTCGGCCGGGCTGCCGACGGCGGCTCGGGTCGTGACGTTGGCGTCGCTGATGGTCTGGGCCACCTCGGTGAGGAGTTTCTCGCTGGCACCCCGTGCCACTTCGCCACTCAACCCATGGTCGGCAACCGCCATCGCTCCTGCCTGGACTACCGCCACCCCACCAGTCGACACTTTGTAGGCGTTGACGACATGAAGCAGAGCGCCGTGCTGTCTTGCTAAATCGGCCGCCAAGTTCACTGCCACTGCGGCCGTGTCGGATCCGTCCGTGCCGACGACAATATTCGAGAACATTTCTCACCCCACTTGTTCAGGTTCGAAGGTGCGCCGTCCGTCCCAGTCCCATGGCCCGACCGTAGCCGCTCGCGTCCTCAACGTGCTGCGGACGCGAGCGGTCAGGTCCCCAGGTGATCTGGCGGACAACGCCGGCCCCGGGAATTCAAAGTGGTTCAGATGACCAGCGGGTCGAACGGCCCAGAGAAGGGCTCGGCTGTGCCGTGTGGTCTTCGCCATCGTGTGCGCCATAGTCGCCCACCCTTAGAATGACGGTTTAGGCGCTTGGATCAAGAGCACGACCGAGAATGTCAGGATTGCTCCGCCCACGCAGATCAGCCCGAGCCGGGCAGTACGCACGCGGAAGTGGCTGCTGATTCCAATGAGGAACAGCACGGTGGCCAGGTAAACCACTATTCGCACGTAGCTGTCGGAGTTGTCTCCAGCGCTCGCGCCGAGCGCGTAATAGGCGTCTGCTTGAGCATCGAGGCGGTTCGTCTGCGCCAGGTCGGGTTGGACGTACTGGGGCATGTAGGTGGGGCCGGGAGGAGCATCAGGGTTCGTGAATGGGTCCGTCGCTAGCCAGGCGTTGAAGGCGACGCGGAACTGCGGTCGGAAACGTCGCTCCGCAACCGTCATTGCCGTCTGATTGCCCACCGCATACGCGGTGAACCAGGCATTGAACGTCAATGCGTCGAAGTTCTTGGTCGTGTATCCCTCTTCCGCCGCGCGGCTGGCCTCTGTGCGGGCCGCTGAGGCTTTCGCCAGCTTGAGCGACGATTCGGTTCCCCATCTCGCCGACGCGTAGCCTGAAGAGGCCGCCATGATGGCGACGACGGCAAGGAGCACAGCTTCGACGATCGTGATGACGTGAGATTGGTCCTTGCTTTGGTCTTCGTCGTGAGTCGCGTGCTTCCGATGCTCCTCGATCTCTTTGCCGATCTCGGTGGGCGACAATCCCTCAGGCACTCGCAACTCCTTCGACTAGGACGTCGGCGATCGTAGCGGTAGAGATGCGGGGTCCCAGAGGGAACCTCGAATTCCGACCATTGCCGACAGCAGGGGGCCGCCTCTGAGTACGTTCTGGGCATGGTCCCCACCAGCAAACCGCCCGCTGCCGTGCTCCTCGACGCTGGCGGCGTGTTCGTCCTCCCCGACCCCGAGCGGATCCTGGGGGCCTTCACCCGTGCCGAGTGCTCCGTCCGCCGAGAGGTGCTGGCCGACGCGCACTACCGGGCCGCAGCACGGTTCGCCACCCACCTTGACGTCGAGGCAGGCTGGACCGAGGCATGGCTCGACTACCTTCAGACCTACGTCGCCGAGTGTGGCGTACCGCAGGACCGGCGAGACGAGGCCCACCGCCATATTGACAGCGAGTTCGCCGACGCGGCGCTGTGGGTCGAACCCGTGTCCGGAAGCCGCGAAGGCCTGCAGGCCCTGGCCGACACCGGGGTCCGGCTCGGCATCGTCTCGAATGCCGACGGCATGATGGGCCAGCGGCTCGCCCAACTCGAGCTCTGCCAGGTGGGTCCGGGTATCGGCGTGGACATCGAGTGTGTCCTCGACTCCGGCAACGTCGGCATCATGAAGCCCGATCCCCGGATCTTCGAGGCCGCCATCGACCTCCTCGGCCTCAACGCGGATCAGGTCTGGTACGTCGGCGACATGCCCGCTATCGACGTCATCGGCGCCCGGCGGGCCGGGATCCGGCCTTTCCTCATGGATCCGCTCGGCCTCCACCTCGATGCCAGCTACGAGCGAATCCCGTCGTTGGCCGCGCTTGCCGAGCTGATCGCGTCGACCTCCCGTGGGCGGGAGTCTGCGTGACCGGCGACCAGGAGTTCTCGCTTGCCTCGGCCCGGCACGCCGCCGACGAGGGCCGTCTGGCCCAGTGGGTGGTCGACTTCCTCGCCAGCCCGGGCAGTAGCAACCCCGCGCTGGCGGCCGCTCTCGGTTTCAGCGGCGCGACCTACCTCGGCCCGATCCTGTTCGAGCTCGACCGTCTCACGCCGATGGCCGGTCCTGACGGGGACGAAGTGGTCGTCCCCGTGGCCGAGGAGGTCTGGGAGTCCGACGTCGAGGCCATGGAGCACAGCATCGAGCAGGGGTGGCACCCCCCGCCGCTACTTGTCTCGCACCACGACGGCAAGTACTTCCTCGAGGACGGGAACCACCGCTACGAGACGCTGCGCCGAACGGGCGCCAGCCACGCCTGGACGATCCTGCTCTTCGCTGACGAGGTGGAGCGAGACCGGTTCTTGGAGGAGCAGAGGACAGGCGACCGGCCCCAGTAATCGGAAGGCACGCCGGTGTCCCTGCCGACGAGGAGCCACGGTGAAGATCGGCATCAACGCTATACGCATCTCGTTGGCGCCCCGACCCGGCGCCTGACGCCCCGATAGCGCCGTCGGCCATCACTGCTGACGACTCAGTCATCGTCGAAACCGAGAACTGAAATCCCCAGCGTGAAGGCGGCATCACTCCGCTAACCGGGCTCACACAGGGACGAATCTTGCGCTCTGGCACCAGCGCGCCGTCATTCTTCGATGACTGTCGGCGCTTCGATCTCGCTCCGGATGGTTGCCAAGACGTCGCGCCGATGTCGTAGTCCCGCCCGGTAGTCAGCGTTGTCGGTGGCGGCAATCTCATGGCTCAAGTCACGAAGCGTCGCGTCCAACAAGGATTGCAATTCGCCGACCTGTTCATCGCTCAGCCGAAGATCCATGACTGACAACCTCCTGGTTCAACGCCACGGTCTCTCCGCAGTCACGATCCACCGCCATCATTGGGCGCCTTGAGAACACTCGCCAACCTGACCGAACGTCCCGCACGTCGCGCCCTGGTATGGCGCTCCCTTTCAAGCTCATCAGGATACGTGTTCCGTTTCCGGGAGACGAAGGTCCCTCGGCTATTTCTCATATCCTAAGGAAGATGGCCGCCTTGCCGCGGGGGATTTCACTGGTTGTCCGCAGTCGCCTGGGAGAAGCTCCTAGGCGACCTCACCGGAGCAGGACCTCTCACTGTCGTTGCGACGGAGCGGACAAGCGCCGGTTCCTGGCGTGCCGCACTGGCATCTTCCCGTGCCGGTCGCCTGGGAACCGGTCAGCGATCACTGGCCGCTTCGTGCGCCGTTGGGCGCGGCGGGCGTGGCGTCGCTGGCCGGACACCGATCGACGTCCTCCTCACTATTCGACCTGGCGCCGGTGGCGCCTGCCTGCTCAAATAAGGTCGGGCGTGTACTCGACGGGCAACGAATCGATGGCGTGGACGAGAGCGTGCTCACCGTACTCCGGCGCTGCGCCCGAACTCACCACCATGTCAGGGAAGCGCCTGATCAACTCTTCGAAAAGGACCCGAATCTCCAGTCGAGCCAAGTTGACACCCATGCATACGTGCGGACCGATCCCAAAACCAAGGTGTGGGTTAGGGCTGCGGCCGATCGAAAGGTCATCAGGCTTGTCGAACACCTCCTCGTCGCGGTTCGCTGATTGGTAGAGCATCAGGACCTTCTCGCCCTCGGCGACAAGCTGCCCGTGAAGCTCGGTGTCGCCGGTCGCCGTACGGGCGAAGCTGATGACCGGGCTCACGAAGCGGCAAATCTCGTCGGCCATCGTCGCAAAATAGCTGGGCTCCAGTCGGAGCTGTTGCCACTGGTCCGGGAAACAGTTGAAGGCCCACATCCCACCCGAGATGGCGTTGCGGGTGGTCTCGTTGCCGGCCACCAACAACACCACGAGAAACATCGTGAGCTCATCGTGCGTCAGCTCGTCGTTCGACTCGAGCACCCCGTCTTCGTCTGCCCCGACGAGGATGCTTATGACATCGTCGGGTACGGCACCTCCGCGCCGATGCATTTGCCGCCGCTCTTCGATCATTTCGGATAGATAGCTCACGTATTCACCGAATGCCGCACCGGCCTCAACCAACACTGGGTCCTCGGGATCGCTACGGCCCTCACCACCCATCATGCGATCTGACCAGCGACCGAGCTGGACGCGGTCCTCCACCGGCAAGCCCATGAGTTCAGCGATGACGACCAATGGGATTGGAACGGCAATGTCGGTCACGAAGTCGCACGACGACCTGTCGGCGACGCGGTCAAGCACCTCAGTCACGACCTGCCGCACCCGTGGCTCCATAGCACGGATCATTCTCGGGGAGAACCCCTGGTTGATGAGGCGTCGCTGTCGAAGGTGACGCTGGCCGTCGAGGCCGACGATCGACAGGTCAACTGATTGCGTCGGGCGGATCCCGCGGCCCGAACAGAACAGGTCCGCGTGCGTCGACACATAGGAGATATCCGCATGGCGCGACAGCACCCACAATTCGTGCGCCTCGTCCCAGTAGATTGGCCGGTTGGCTCGAATCCACGCGTACGCCGCATGCGGATCCTGGTAGAAGCTACGGTCCAAGACGTCAATATCGCATGTCGGCCGGGTCGTCGTGGGCGCCATCAGCGTGAGCCTCGTCCCTGCGTACCGCCGCCATCGGATTTCCACTGATGGTCAGGGTGATCCGTCAAGATTGTGAAGATGCCCATATGTCACTCCCAATCACTGATTTCGGTCTCGGGATCTTGCGATGCTCTCCTGAGGTCTTTGGTACCACTGCCAGCAGCATCTCCCTCCGCCTACGGGTTGTAGAGCGTGGGGATGCGGATCGGCTCCCGGTTGAATGCCGGGAACTTGGGGGTGGCTGTGGCCCGATAGCGATCGGTCGAAATGGTTGGATCCTTGTCGAACTCAGGGATTACCTCCCGGCCAAAGGTCTCGATGATCTCGATCGCCTCCTCGTAAGAAGTGGCGTCCCCGGGCAGGCCGAAGCAGACCTGGTCCACGCCGTAATCGGCGAAAGGCCGAAGCTGTTGGCAGACCTCTTCCGGCGACCCGCACAGCAGGTAGCCGCCGGCGATCAGCGGATCGAGGTTGTCCTCGGTGAGTTGGATCGGCGCCGCCGGCCAGCGCGCCATGCCCGGTCGCGCCGGCATGGTGTCGTGGTACAGCGAGACCAGCGACGGGAGGTACCCGTTACCCCGGCGCGCCGCCTGGCCGCGCGCCACCGCCCGGTCGGCCGAGCAGCGCACGGCGGTGGTGATCATCACGTTGTCGTTCACGAACTCGCCCACGGGATCGACGCAGTCACTGATCCCCTTCTTGTAGGACTCGATCCACGGGGCCACGTCGTGCACCGACGAGAAGGTGAAACCCAGCGCCCCCTGACCGAGGCGACCGGCCTTTTCCCATGTGGCGGGCGATCCTACCGCCAACCAGAACGGCGGGTGGCCGGGGCCCCAGGGCTTGGGCAAGACGTTGTGGGGCACGTCCATGTCCCAGTGCGTGCCGTGGTAGGTGTAATCCTTCTGCTCCCACATGCGCACGATCTCGTAGATCACGTCGTCATAATCGGCTCGGGTCGACTCCTTGTCGTGGATGTTGAGCGTGGCGATCTCATGGCTGCCCGCTCCCCGGCCCGTGCCGAACTCGAAGCGACGGTTGGTGAGGTGATCGAGCGTGGCCACCTTCTCGGCGGTGCGCACCGGGTGGTTGACGCGTGGCGAGATGTTGAAGATGCCCGCCCCGATGTGAATTCGCTCCGTGGTTGCCGCCAGGTACCCGGCGTGGACGTCGTTGGACGCAAGATGCGAGTATTCAGACAGGCCGTGGTGCTCGGTCAGCCACACGAACTTGAAGTTGTTGCGGTCCGCCACCTGGGCCAGTTCCATCTCCCTGGTGAGGGCGACGTGCTCGCGATCGGTGTCGTGGGCCTGCGGACCGGGCAGGTAGCCTTGGAGAAAGATCCCGAATTCCATGGATGAGCTCCTTGCATTCGTCGGCCTGGTTCGTAGGCCTGGTCGGTGAACGAGTCGGTCGGGGCGTCGGCGGGGTGTCAGGTGGGCGAGACCACCTGCCCGGGCCGGAGATCGGTGAGAACACCGTCTTCGACGATGGGCACGCCGTTGACGATGGTGGCGACGAAGCCGTTGGGGCGGGCTTGGAAGCGGCCGATTCCACCGGGCAGGTCGTAGACCAGCTCCTTGCGCCCGGGGCGGCGGATGGCCTCGGGGTCGAAGATCATCAGGTCGGCCCAGTTGCCCACGCGCACCACGCCCCGGTCCCAGAACCCAAGGATCGCCGCCGGGACCGAGGTGAGTTGGCGGATACCCTGTTCGAGGGTCCACTCCCCGAAGTCGAGGACCCAGCGGCGCAGGAAGTACGAGCTGTAGTCCGAGCCGTCGTCGCGGGCGAGGTGCGCCCCGCCGTCGGAGGTGCCGATGATCATGTGGGGATCGTGTTGTGCCTCGCGCACAGCGGACATCCACTCGTCGGTCTCCGTGATCCAGCGGAACTGCGTTGCCAGGTCGTCGGCCAGGGCCAGCTCCACCATGGCATCGGCCGGGGCCACCCCTCGCTCCTTGGCGATGTCGAGGATGGAGCGGCCTTCGTAGCCGGCGAGCTCGGGATGCCCCACCGACCCCACGAACAGCACGTCCCAATGGGGTGGCGGCAGTGTCGAGCCCCGGTCGGGGTCCCGGTTGGGGTGCTCCACGGCATCGCGCATCGCATCGCGCAGGGCCGGATCCCGTAGCAGGCGCTCGCGCCCCACCACCGCGGGGGCGACCACTCGGTCCCACTCGGGCACGCCCTCATACAAGGTGGTGCCCTCGGCCAGCGTGAACGGGCGATCGAAGGGCCGGGCTAAGAGTAGGGAGTACACCGCCGATCCGGCCACTCGAGCACGGGCCAGGAATTCTTGGGCGACGTCCCACCCGGCGCCGGGAGCGTCGACCTTGTTGCGACCGCCGAGACCCTGGATGATGACCGGTAGCCCGCTCACCTGGCCGAGCTCGATCAGCAGGTCCATGTCGGACGCGTCGAGGCCTCCCACCGCACTGCGCGGCAAGTACGTAATGGTCCCGCGCTGCGCGCGGCCGAGCTCATCGGCCAAGGCGAGTAGCTCGTCGTGCTCGGCGAAACGGCTCGGCGCGGGGTGATTGTCGCCATCGTTGTGCGTTGGCGCATGCGTCGACGACAGCCCGGCGGCACCGGCGTCCATGGCTTCGCGCAGCACCCGCCCCATCTCGACCACCTCGGCCGCCGTGGCGGCGCGCGAGGAGCCGTCGGGACCCATGGCCCACCGCCGCAGGTTGCTGTGGCCGACGTAGCAGGCCAGGTTGACGCCGAGCTTGTCGGCGCGCGTGGCCAAGTACTCCGGAAAGGTCTCGAACTCCCAACAGATCCCGTCCAACGCGACCGGTGCCATGCCTTCAACCTTGGCGAAGAGCCCGGCGAAGAAGCGTCGGTCATCGGGCTGCACGGGGGCGACCGAGAACCCGCAGTTGCCGGCCAAAACCGTCGTCACGCCATGGAAACACGATGCCGTGGCGTACGGGTCCCAGGTGATCTGGGGGTCGTAGTGGGTGTGCGGGTCGATGATGCCGGGCGCCACCACCAGCCCCGTGGCGTCGATGGACCTTTCGGCGCGGCCGTCGCCCAGGCGGCCCACGGCCGCGATCCTGCCGTGGCGCACGGCGACATCGGCTCGACGCCGGGGGTTCCCCGACCCGTCGATCAGCATGCCGCCCCGGACCACGAGGTCGTAGTGCTCGTCCACGTCGCCTCCGTCAGGACGCCGCGCCGGCCGGACCGGCCGACGACAGGCGCTCGTGGAGCCCGAAGAGGCGGATGGCGTTGCCCCGCATGACCTTCTCCACCACCGCCTCGTCCAAGCCGGCGGTCATCTGCCGGGCGTCGTCGCCGGTGTGGGGCCAGGTGCTGTCGGCGTGCGGATAGTCGCACTCGAACAGCACATTGTCTTCGCCGATGTCGGCCAGGTTCCGCAACCCGAAGCGATCGGAGAAGAAGCACCCGGAGACCTGCCGGGCGAAATAGCTCGATGGTGGATCCGGGACCAGGTCGGCGACGCCACCCCAGGCTCGGTTGGTCTCCCAGATGTGATCGGCACGCTCAAGGACGTAGGGAATCCAGCCGATCTGGCCTTCGCTGTAGGCGATGCGCAGGCCCGGGAACCGCTCGAGCACGCCCGAGAACAGCCAGTCGCACAGCGAGAGCATGCAATTGTTGAACGTGGCCGTGGACTGCACGGCCGCCGGCGCGTCAGCCGAGGTGGACGGCATCTTCGAGCCGGAACCGATGTGCATGCACACGACGGTGCCGGTCTCGGCACACGCGGCGAACAGCGGGTCCCAATAGCGATCCTTGTCGTGGATGGACGGCCACCCAAGGTACGCCGGGATCTCTGAGAACGTGATGGCGCGCACCCCACGAACCGCGTTGCGCCGCACCTCGCTCGCGGCGAGCGGTGGGTCCCAGAATGGGATGAGACAGATGGGGACCAGCCGTGGATCGGCGCACCACTCCTCCACCATCCAGTCGTTGTAGGCCTGGATGCAGGCGAAACCGAGCTCCTTGTCGTTCGCCTCGCTGAAGGCCTGGCCGGCGAACCTCGGGAAGGTGGGGAAATTCAGCGACGCCTCGATACCCGCCTCGTCCATGTCGGCGAGCCGGGCCTTGGGTTCGTAGCAACCCGGGCGCATCTCCTCGAATGTCACCGGAGACACGGTGACGTCTTCGCGCGGCAGACCGGCGGCGGCCATGACCAGCGTCATGGGGTAGCGAAGGGTCTCGAACAACCAGAAATCGCACGGCGTAGCCGACGGGTCCTCGTCCCACGAATAGACGCCGCCGACACTGCCCATCCGGGCGACGCCGGAGCGCACGACCCGGGGCCCCTCGCTCCGGAACTTGGCCGGGAGCCGCTGCTGCCACACGTGGGGAGGCTCAATGACGTGGTCGTCCACCGAGATGATCCGTGGGAACACTGTTGCCATGCAAACTCCTCGGGCCCCGGCCGACATCCCGATGCTGCAAAATAGAACGCGTTCCAGAAAGGGCCAAAAGTCCCAACTCTGCCGCCCTTCGGCCGGGACGACCTCGACTCCAGAAATGGCCTGCCAAGGCCAAACGACCTTGGCCATGTCGCCATACTTTGCCGGGTTCGGCCGGACGACCGTCTGGGCCTGCGCTTGCGAGCCCAACCCCGCTCGGAGCAATGGCGGGAGTTCGTTGGCCCCTCGGACGGCTATTCGACCCCCGGACGGATCCGGTCCCGCAAGAAGGTGACCACAGCATCGGAGAAAGCGTCGTTGCGGTCACCGGCGATCATGTGTGCTGCCCCGGCGACGTCGACCACGGTGGCGCCGGGGATCCGAGCCAGGAAATCGTCGACACTCTCCTGGGTCACCACGTCACTGAGGAGACCTCGAACAAGCATCGTTGGAACGTGGATGTTGTCCATGGCGACATCGAGCAACCCAAAGAGACGGTCCGGCACGACTTCGGTCCGATCCTGGCTGATGACCTGGGGGTCCCAGTGCCAATACCACCGGCCGTCACGCTGCCGCAGCACCTTCATCAGGCCCGAAGGATTCACCGGCCTCGTTCGTTCGGGCGTATACGCGGCGATCGCCGCCGCCGCGTCCTCCAGCGTGTCAAACCCGTTGAACCCCGACTGCATGAACGCCTTGATGCGCTCGATGCCGGCGCCATTGGTCTTCGGGGTGATGTCTACGAGAACAAGCCCGGAAGAAACGGTCCGGTCACTGGTCCCCTCGGCGAGCATGGCCGCCATGCCTCCGAGCGAAGCACCAACGAGAACAGGTGGTCGTTCCAGCGCGTCGACGACGGCGACGCAATCTGCGCAGAATGCGGTGAACGAATAGTCGCCGTTCGGTGCCCAGTCGCTGTCACCATGGCCGCGCAGATCGAGCGTGATCGTCCGCCATCCCTCTTCTGCCACACACTCGGCCGCAGAACCCCACGCATGTCTCGTCTGACCTCCGCCGTGGAGGAAGAGGACGGGCCACGCGTCAACACGCCCGCGGATGTCCGCCACCAGTTGCAGACCCTCGAAACCCTCAAAGACGAATCGTTCGGAATCCATCGCCACCCTCGTCAGACTAACGACTCCTGGCGATGCGACACGCCAACGACCGGTGTCGGAGGTTGAACACAAGGAACCGACCCGAGCGGTGTCGAAAAGGTAGGTCGATGAGCTCAGACCGATCTGAATGTGCTGCCGATGTCGGCCGCCCAGGGCGCGCGCTCGGCGGTGAGCTCGTGGCGCATGTTGCCCTTGCGATCGCCCGTGTGGAGACATTCCGGGGCGATGCCCTCGAATATCTCAACGCTGCTCGTCGTGCACGGCCTGGATCTGGCCGCGTCGCCCCAATGGAACGACAGCCTGGCCGACAGCAGCTTTCGATGTCGTCGTCGAGATACTCGCCGCTACGGCTCGCACTCAACATGACGACCTCGCCGCCGTCCCCGCGCTCACGAGGTCGGAGCGACTCGGATCATCGGTGTTCACGGTCCTGTGAGGCTCAAGGGAGAATCTGATCACGATGGCCGCCGCGTGGCGGTCAGTTCCCGAAATCCCACCCCTCACCGGTCTCGTAGCGGTGTACGACGTTCTTGGCGATGAGGATCTTGTGCACCTCGTCAGGGCCGTCGGCGAGCCGGAGGGTGCGCGCCCCCATGTACATGGCGGCTAGGGGGAGGTCGTTGGACACACCGGCTGCCCCCCAGACTTGGATGGCACGATCGACCACCCGGCTGTAGGCGGCGGGCACATAGACCTTGATGGCCGAGATATCGGTGCGGGCAGATCCGTCGTCCTGGTCGATCTTCTCGGCGGCATGGATCGTCATCAGGCGTGCGGATTGAATGTCGATATAGCTCTCTGCGATGAATCCCTGGATGAACTGCTTCTCCTTCAGTAGGCCACCGTGGACCTTGCGCTGGCAGGCGCGCTCAACCATCAGATCGAAGGCACGCCACATCTGACCCACAGAGTTCATACAGTGGAAGATTCGACCCGCGCCGAGACGGTCCTGCGCCGCCTGGTGACCCTGCCCCACGCGTCCCAGCGCATTGTCAGCCGGAACTCGGACGTTGTCGTAGATCACCTCGCAATGGTCCGAGGTGTCCCGACCCCAGATGCCGATGCCCCGAACGATGTTGACACCTTTGGCGTTCGTCGGGACGATGATCTGGACCATCTGGCCGGTGTCATGCTCACTGCCTGGCGCGCTCACGCGGCACATGACGATAAAGAAATCGGCGGCGATGCCGTTGGACGTGAACCACTTGTGGCCGTTGATAACCCACTGGTCACCCTCGAGCACGGCACTGGTGTCGAGAGACCGGGGGTCGGATCCCGGGTTGTGGGGTTCGGTCATCGAGAAGCCCGACTCCATGGTCCCGTCGATCAGCGGGAGCAGCCACTTCTGCTTCTGTTCCTCGGTACCGTACTTCACAAGGATGGTTTGGTTGCCGGAGTTCGGTGCAACCACACCGAACAGCGACGCCGCCCCGATGGCGTAAGCGAGCACCTCGTTCATGTAAGCGTGGGCGAGGAAATCCAGACCCATCCCTCCGTACTCCTGCGGGAGGTGTGGCGCCCACAATCCGGCTTCCCAGACCCGCTGCTTGATCTCCTCCCGGAGTTGGTGGGCCTCGCGACGTTGGTGTTGCGGAACGTCACCCTCGCGGTGCAGGTTCCACAACTTCGCCTCGTTGGGAAGGATGTAGTCGTTGACGATCTCCGCAGTCCGCAAGCGGATGTCATTGATCCGATCGTCGAGCGTAGGGATGGGCTTCACGTTCATGGTCATGGTGGGGACCCTCTCGTTGCGCCTAACTCAGCAACACTAGGCCAATGCCACTCGCCTGTGACGAGAGTCCCGGGCTGAGGATCGCACACCGCTGCAGCTCTGGACGTCGGCGTGGCCCGGTCGTAACGGAACTGGGTCGTAGCGCCGGATCCACCTCGGCCAGGAGCGCGCCGTGCCCGGGCGAAGTACTCGGGACACGCACGGCCATTGCCGGCGGGTTGGTCGGGAGCCAACGCGCTCGCTCGCGGACACAGTCCAGGTGCTGGCTGCCCCCGTCGCTGGCGTCGATCGAAGTCTGCGCCTCGAGTTCGACACGAACGGAACCGGGCGTCTGGTCGGGGCAGATCTTCGCCTGCCACCTCTGGCATTCGATCACCCACAGCCGGACGTCCGAAGTGACCTGTCGCTCCGGGGTCAGTGGGCGTCGGGCGAGTGGCCGAGGACGGCGCCGTTGCGGAGGACGGTGACCGGACCGTCCTCGCTCACAACGATCACGGTGGCCAGTGGGTCATCGCGGCTGTAGCGGCGGCCGGACGTGTGGCGAGTGCCTCCGAGCGCTTCGACGGTCTCTTCGGCGGCATTGCTCGGTACCAGCCGAACACCGAGCTGGCGCAATACTCCTTCAGCGTCGAAGACGGCAGCACCGTCGACTTGGGCGAGAGCGTGGCGCAACGGGGCCAGGTGGGAGGCCCGGCCAATCCGCAGGGTTGGCGGCGTAGGGAGCCGCTCTTCGACCGGTGGTCCCGGTGCTGCATCGGGTCGATAGATGAGCAACGCTCCGATGCCCAGAGATCCGAGGTCGTGGACAGCGAACTCCAGCATCGCCCCGAGCACCGCTGGGTCCCCGTGGTCCGAGCTGGCGCTGAGGGCATCGATCCAATTGCTCACCGGCGGTTCGTGGTGCCAGCTGAAACCCTCCCAGCGAAGAACACCGAAGCTTCCGACGATCCGGACCGACCCGGCGGGGTGCCGCTGCACGATCGTCGCGTCGAGCACGAGGGCAAGCACGACGAGGTCCCGCTCGGAGCCCGCTGGCCGATCGAAGACGATCAATTCGTCCATGCCGTCGGTGCGACGCAGCAGCCAGCTCGAAAGCCCATCGGCGAAGCGGCGGGCGGCCGGCAGCGGTTGAGCACCCAGCGGGGAGCGGGTGATATCGAGTTGCGTCCCAGTCGCCCAGGTGGCCGGTTCCGAAGTGGGCTCGACGACCGTGCCACCACTCGCTGCCCGCCGTTCGTGAACCGGCGGACGAAGCGCGTGATCGATCTCCTCCATCAGCATCTTTCGGAAGGTCTCGTTTCCGGCCAGGCGAAGCCCGCTCTCCTCAAGCTCCTCGGCAAGCCGTCGCAATCGCCCCGAGCCCGCTTCGATCATCGGACCGAACGCTACAACCGGTCGACTTTGGGCCGGCGTGAGACCCTCCGGTCCACAGCCACCCCGGACTTTCCCGTCAAGCCCACTGACGGGCGAGTTGCAGGCTCAGGGGGCTACCGGACCGTTGTGAGGTGAAGCGTGGCCAAACGCAGCATTCGCGTCCGCTAACTCGGCGTGCCGCCGCGGACGCGGCGATTGGGTCGGTGCCCCCCGCTTCCCGCTCAGGCCAGGTCGAACAGCCCGTCGCCACCCACAACGACATCGGTTGTGCCCGTCCCCTCGGCTGCTTCCCGGGCCTGCACCAGCAGGATCCGGGCCCATGGCAGGGACGACAGCGCGACACAACTCCCACTCGCATCTGATGCCCTGCATGGTCCGAGCTGACCCAGCCTGCACGAGGGGACCCCCGCCTCTCCCGGACGTGCTCGATCCCGGCGTGCCTAGGGCCCGGATCGGGGATCGCCCCCATCGGACGCGGCTGGGCCCCGATTCTCGTCAACGTGTGCGCTGTCGGGCCCAGGCGAGCCCGACTCGTCGCCCCGAACCTTTCGTGCCGGCTGCGGCGTTCGCGCCAAGGCGGTGCCTCGCGCCGGGAGCAACGTGCCCAATGCCTCCCCCACTTCGGCCACCGACCCGGCTTGCACCACTCGCCCGTGAGCCAGCACTACGACCTGATCGGCCAGCTCCAGGGCCCGTCCGACATGTTGCTCCACGATGAGGAGCGACGTCCCTTCCTCGAGGACCGCACGCAGGGCGACGAACACTTCGTCGACGACAGCGGGGGCGAGGCCGAGTGAGAGCTCGTCGACGACCAAGAGACGCTGGGGCGAAGCAAGGACCTTGGCCAGGGCCAGCATTCGCTGCTCGCCGCCCGACAGCGTGCCCGCCAGTTGCCGTCGGCGCTCTCCCAGGCGCGGGAAGGCCACGAACGCGCGATCGAGGAGATCGGGGACGCCGCGCGGGCCGGCAGCGCGCCGGAAGGTAAGCACCAGGTTCTCCTCCACCGTGAGCGTGGCGAAGACGGATCGACCCTCCGGTGCATGAGCCAGGCCGAGCCGAGCGATGCGCCAGGCTGCCATTCGGGTGACGTCGCGTCCGTCGAAGCGAACGGAGCCGCCGGTGGCCGGGACAAGGCCCGAGATGACTCGGGCGACCGTCGACTTCCCGGCGCCGTTGGCGCCGACAAGGGCCACCGCACTGCGCTCGGTTACCGAGAAGGACACGCCGAAGAGGGCCCGGTAAGGACCGTAGGCGGCGTCGACGTCACGCAGCTCGAGCAGCGGCGCCGGGGTTGCCGTCTCGCTCATGTCTCCTGCCCGAGATAGGCCCGGCGCACACTGGTGTCAGCCAGCACTTCGTTGATCGACCCGTCGGCAATCTTGCGACCGAAGTCGAGGACGACGAGGCGCTCGACGGCCGAGGCCACCATGTCGAGGTCGTGCTCGACCAGGAGGACGGCGGTCCCCAGCTCGGTCCGCACCCGGTCGAGGATCCCCACCAGCTCACGGGTCTCAGCATCGTCGAGCCCGGACGACGGCTCGTCGAGCATGAGCAGGCGAGGGCGCCCCACCAGCGCTCGGGCCAGCTCGACCAGCCGCCCTACCCCCAAGCTGAGCGCCTCCACGGGGACGTCGGCCCGATCGGTCAGCCCCACCAGTGCGAGCAGCTCGTCCACCGCGGCACGCTCGTCGGGGGAAGGCAGGCCTAAACCCACGAGGTCCCTCCACAGGTGCCCGCTGCCGTGACCCACCCGCTCGGTGACGAGGAGATGCTGGCGAGGAGTCATGCCGGCGAACAATTCGAGGCGCTGGAACGTCCGGCCGATGCCGAGCCGACTCCTGCGGTACGTGGGCATGCGGTCGATGCGCACCCCGTCGAAGAAGACCGTTCCGGTGTCGGGGCGCACCAGGCCGAGCAAACAGTTGAACAACGTGGTCTTGCCCGCGCCATTGGGTCCGACGACGGCCACCGCCTCACCGTCGTCCACGGTGAGCGACACACCGGCGAGTGCCACGATCCCGCCGAAGCTCTTGGAGACATCAGTGGCCTCGAGCATTGCCATGGCTCACCTCCCTCCTGTGGCCGACACGGAGGTGGGCCGCGACTGCCGGCGGTGAACGGCGTTCACGACCTGCTCGACGCGATCGACGAGCCAGCGCTTCAGGTAGGCGACCACTCCCTCGGGATGGCGCACGTAAGTCAGCGCGGCGAGTCCGAAGATGACGGCCACCAGCGGGCTGTAGCGCGACGGCAGGGTGCCGACGAGCTCCTGGAGCACCGCGTAGGCCAGGCCCGCCTCGATAGCACCGGCCACCGTATGGACGCCCACCACGGCTACCACCACCACGAAGACCAGCGAGAATTGGTAGTTGAAATCGTGGGGCGACACGGTCTGCTGCAAGGACCCGTAGAGCACGCCGCCGATTCCTGCCAGTGCGGCCGACAGCGCGAAGGCGACGATGCGCATGCGGGGAACGTCGATGCCGACGGCACGCGCTCCGATCTCCGACCCACGCATGGCGGCGAGCTCCTGGCCCGTGGTTCCGCCGCGAATCAGCACGAGCGCGCCGGCGCAGATGGCGAGGAGCGCCAGCGCCAACCAGAAGAAGCTGCCGGCCGAGGTGAAATTGATCGGACCGATGGTCGGGCGCGGCACCGTGACCCCGCTCGCCCCGTTGCCGGCCCACGAGAAAGCGAACAGCAGGTTGTCGGCCACCAGGGCGAAGGACAAGGTGACCAGCGCCAGCGCGATACCGCCCAGGCGCAAGGTCGGGATGGCCACGAGGCTGCCCACCACGGCGGCCACCCCGGCGGCGGCCACCATGCCCCAGAGCACGGGCGTCCCGTGGTGTGCGGCTAGCTGGCCGGCGGTGAAGGCACCCACGCCAGCGAAAGTGGCCTGGCACAGCGAGATCTGGCCACCCATGCCGGTGATGAGGGTGATCGACAAGAACACCACGGCCAGGACCAGGCCCTGGGTCAATGTGAAGAGCCAATTCCCCGACACCCACGTCAGGGCCGAGACGACGAAGGCCAACGCCAACAGTCCCGTGAAGGCCCGCACCCCGAGGGTCACCTCCGTCAGGCGCTCCGGGGCACGAAGCGATACCGGCGGTGGGTCGCAAGCGGCCAACGGGTCCTCCACGTCCCGCTGATTGCGAAACGACGGCATGGCCACCAAGAGGACCACCAGCACCAGGAACGGGAAGGACGGCCGCAGCCCCGACGCCAAGATCGACCCCGAGGGCAGATATCCGCCCACGATCTCCTGCGAGATGCCGAGAGCGATTCCGCCGACGAACGTGAGCGGGAGGCTGGTGAACCCTCCCAGAGCGGCAGCGGCGATGGCGGCGACCAGCAGGTCGGTGAAATTCATTGGGTTCAGCGCGGCGAACACTGGCGACAGAAGCACACCGGCCAGGCCGGCGAAAAAGCTCGACAGCACCCACGCGAACGCCGAGACCCGGTCGGCGTCGATGCCGGCCAGTTCACTCATCCGAGGGCTCTCGACGACCGCCCGCATCCGGAGCCCCAGGCCACCGGAACGAAACAGCAAGCCCAAACCGAGGGCCGAAGCGGCAGTGACGACCACGGTCGCCACTTCCAGGCCGTTGACGGCCAAGCTCGCCACGTGGAAATAGACGTGGCCGGGGTTGAGGAACAGCGCCGGCGGTCCGAGCATCTGTCCGCCACCGAAAACGACCTGTGTGATGCTGGGCAAGGCGATCAGCAGGCCCAGCGCCGGGACCAGCTTGACCAACGTGGGGGCCGTCCGCGTGTAGCGGAACAGGAAGCGGTCAAGCACCAGCCCGATGGCCGGGCCGAGCACCACCACCGAGACGACGAATGCCGCCCAGGTCGGCCAGTCGTTACGCTTGGCCTCGTAGAAGACCACGGCCGACACGTATGCCTGGGCGCCGAAGGCCAGGTTGAACACGCCCGATGCCTTGTAGGTGAGCACCAGGCCCATGGCCATCAGCCCGAAGACGCAACCGTAGGGGATCCCCGGCAGCGCGTACGACAGGAACTGGCTCAACGTGCACCAGCGGCAATCACCGCGGGCCCCCCACCTAACCTGGCACCGAGGACAACGAAGAGACGGAAGCTGGAGATGGTTCGTCCGACCTCGGGTCAGGTGGCAGTGGAGGCACACCCAACGGTATAGGTGAGACGGCGTTCACGGGGGGCCCGGTCGGGTCGGGCACGGGAAAGCAACTGAACACGCTCGGGGCGACGCCGTAGACGGGGACGAAGCGTCCGTCTTGCACGACGGCGAACGCGCTGCAGTTGATCGAACCGTCGATCGGTTTGTGGGCGAAGGTCCAGTTCTGGGGCGGCTCGATCCCGTCGGCGGTGAAGTCCGTGATCTGGTTCAAGGCGTGCACGAGCCGAGTGCGACTCACATCTCGACCCAGCGAGCGCAGCCCGGTCACGAATAGGTCCGCGCTGACCCAACCGGCCAGCGCCGCTTCCGACGGAGAGCTGCCGGGTACGTACTTCTTGAGCATCGCCTCAAACTGGTCCATCCCGGGGTACTGGCCGGGGTCGAGTTGCGCCACCTCGAACGGGACGTGCTGGAGGAGGAAGTACACGCCCTCCATGTAGGGTGCGAACTGCGTGAGAGCGGACTGGTCATATCCGTTGAACCAATACTGGGTCACCCCGGTGACCCCATCTTGGGCCATGGTCTCCGACAACAGCACGTTCCCGCTCAGGTCCATGCACGACGCGATGAAGTCCGCTCCGCTGGCCTTGATGCGAGCCACGTCGGCATGAAGGTCGAAGGCCGGCGCGGGCACGCTCAGGTCGGTCACCGCGATGGGGATTCCGTACTTGCGGAAGGCGTTGATCACCGTCTGGCACCCCTGCTGGGCCTCGGGGAAAGCGTAGGAGACGATTGCCGCCGCATGGATGTGGTGCTGCTCGGCGAGGAAGGCCGCCTGGAGCTGCGGCGACGTGACGTCGGTGTAGGAGCCGGTGTTGCCGAACAGGGACGGCCCCGCTTCCCACTCGGAGTTGGGGTTGACGTTCAGGCCGAAGGTCGGGACATCATGCGAGGCCAGGATCGGGGCCCCGGAGAATGTTGGGGTGGCCACACCCACCACGGCGAAGACGTGGTACTGGCTCACCAGGGCCTGTGCCTGTTCGGCGTCGACCGACGGGTCCGACTCGTCGTCGAGCGGGTGGGCGAAGTCGATGCGACGGCCGTTGACCCCACCCTGGGCGTTGACCATGTCGACATAGGCGCTCACGCCGTCGAACACAGGGGCGAACTCCGCCGGCAGGGGGCCGGTGACCGACGCCAGGCCTCCGATGACGATCCGATGGGGGAACACCCCGTTGGTGTTGCCGGTGTTGGTGACAAACACTTCGGCATTGCCGGACGCCGCGATCAGGCCCACCAGGACGCCGAACACCACGAGCAGCACGATCGCCACGAGTTCTCGCACGCTTTGCAACGAACGCAAGAGACCTCCCGGGGGACGCTGAGTCGGCTGCCGTACTTTCCTGCCTGACGAGTCTGGCAGACGTCGCGCCGCCCTGAATCCCCACCTTTCTCCGGGAGCCGGCCCCATGCTTGCGTGATCCGCCACCGAAGCCCACAGGCCCCGACCTGGGCACAAGAGCTCCGGGGCTGCCAACGCCGCGCAGCCGAACTCCGGCGCCGAGGTGTCGGCACGTTGCGCACACTTCCTTCACCGCCTGCGCCTCTTGGATTCCAGGTCGTGCATGGGGCTGGGAGCACGATCAGCGCGATCGGTCGTGCGTGCCACGGATATCGGATGCGGTCAAAAGAGTGCGAAGACGGGCGACACCGCGCCGGTCTTCACCTGCCCGGGACGATCACATAGGCAGATCATGCGTACGCGAGACGGGCACGAGACCCGCCTCACTCGGCCCGCAGCAGTCACTCGACGAAGTTCGATATCACCCATCGTGCGAAACACCCGCGCTGAATGTGAGCTTCCGCGGGGCCGTTTAGGGAAAGGGGCCGCCGGTCGATAATCCAGCCATGGTACGCGGGGGTAAACCCGTGGTCCCCGGGCTTACCGTCGAAGAGGCGTTGGTCCGCGTGCGCAGCACCCCCTCGAGGTCAACGTGGCGAGCGCCGAAATTTGCCGGACTCTCCCTGGTCGCACCGGCCATCGTCGGGGCTATAGCCCTCGGGATCGTGGTCCTCAGCATCACGGCGCCAGGACCGGACCGGATGCGCCCGTCCACCAAGGTCGTGAGTACTCGCTCCACCGCGGCTGCGAAGCTGCGACCCACACCGGTTCCCATCGTGGCTGCCCGGGGAGTGCGATTTTCGCGGACCGGCGCTGCAGTATCAGCGTCGAGCCAGGCAGGCCGAACCTCGCCGTCGTCGGCGGGCGCACCTCTCTTCACGATGTCTGGCGCGGCGCACACCAGCCCGACGAAGTCGGTGGGCCCGTCGAAGTCATCAGGATCGCCGCCGATCGCCGGTGTTACGCCGCCTCCGGGCCAAAACGCATCCACCACGATCACGAGTCCGGCTTCATCTTCGCCACCGACCTCGGTGCCGTCACCCCCTTCGCCTTCGCCGGTCGCGGCATGGGATCTTCAATACCGCAGCGCGGTCACGACCCTGCAGGGCGACGTTTCGACCGTAGAAGCAGCCGAACCGACCTCGAGCGGCGACTACACCGACGTGGTCGGCAGCTGGGAACAGCTGGCGTCGGACGTCAGTAGCGCGCAGGCACTGCCCGCCGTACCCGATGCCACGGTGGAAGCGAACTGGAGCGACGCCCTCGAAGAGCTGGCTGGGGCCGTCGTCGATTGGCTTGGTTCGCTGACGTCGACCGCACCACCGTCAGGAACGATCGCCGACCAGGCGCAGTTCGACTCCGGGAACACCCTCTTCGCCCAGGGCGTGACCGACTTGGCGACTGCCGCGACCGCTGTCGCCGCGGGCTGATCGAGGCGACAGTGCCGCTGGAGACGCCGATGTCGATCCGAGGGTGGACCCCTGAACGGCGAAACGATCAGTTCGCAATACCCTCGAAAAGGGCGGAACATCGAGTGAAAGGAGCTCAGCCGACCTACGACGTCTTCTCTCCCGCAAATCCAATCGGAGACGATGCTGTGTTGCCGGCCGCATCTCCGAACTCGAGAACGCAAACAACCCCGGCGGCCTGCTGTGCTGGAGTCGGTGGACAAGGGTAGGCCGCCGCTTCCGTCGCCGGACTCGCTCCCGAGCTGTCGGTGCCTGGGCATTGCACGATCAATGCTCCGCTGCTGCCGCACGGTGGTCCCACCGTCCCCTGGACGACTTTGTATGAGGTCGAGAGCGTCCCACTCGAAGACGTGCTCACTACCGCACTAAGCGACGGAGCCGAGCACCCCACCGGCACCTTGGAACTGACTGGAGCAGGCAGCGCGACCGTTGGTTGATTTGGAGCTCCGTTGCATTCCAAGAGGTTCCCCTCCGAGCTCGCAGCAAATCCGCTCCCGGTCACGTTCACGCTCTGCATGTTGACCAGGCCGCTATTTGGACTTACCGCCACAGAAGCCGCCGACTTCTTCGGCGCCGACGTTGAGGTCGTCGAGGTCACACTCTTCGAGGAGCTGCTCGAACACGCCCCGAGCCCAAGAGCGGCAAAAACGACGACCGCCACCGTTGCCCCCATCTTTGCCCCGAAATTCATTCTCGGCCCCTCTCGACGGCTACCGCTCTTGTTCTACTACGCACCGGTCCCGAGACCGGTGCTTCACCTCGGCCAAGGCGGTAACGGCCCAGCATTACTCGAGAGTGTACGGCCCACCCGAGGGGTGTTGGAAGCGCGCACGAGGGGCTCCTCCATTTGACTGCCGCGATGCTCGACGTACGTGAGGTGTCGGAGTGGCATTCCGGTCACGTTCCGGAGGGCGCTCCACGTCCCCCTCGAGGAGCTCGAGAGCAGCCTCGGCACGTTGCCCCGAGGCCAACGCCTCGTCGTCATCTGCCGGTCGGGACACCGATAGGCGAAGGCGACCGCCCTGCTCTCTCGTTCTGGATTCGACGCGGTCAATCTGAACGGGGGCATGGTGGCCTGGGCGTCCACCGGCCTACCCATAGAGAACGATGATGCGATGCCGGTCACGGTCGTGTGAGGCTTCGCTTCGCCCGATCCACATCGCGAATGACCTCACGGCTGATTGAGAGGAATCTCCAAGCTTCCGTACAGGTTCCCCGATCATGATGAGAGAAGGAACCACGAACTCTCGACGCAGGACCGTCGACCGGTTCGGAGGGAGGACCACGGTGAGCCGACACACGCCAGACAATTCGATGCAGCCGGACCCGGCCATGCCACCTCCGATGTCGCCTCCTCCGCCTCCGTGGGTTCCTGGTGCGTCCGGTTCCGGACTCTCCGACGACTATTGGGAACCACGGGCCGACTCCTCCCGCGACAGCACCCACTATCCCTATGACGCTCACTACTTCTACGGCGTCCCACCCCGTCCATACGCACCGGCGCCGACGCGCAAGCCCTTCGGGAGTTGGGGAATCGCCGCCGTCGTGGCCGTTATCGTCGTAGCGGCCTCGGGCCTGGGTGGCGCAGCCGTAGAGCACGCCGCGAACTCCACTTCGGCGATGGCCTCGCCGGCCCTCGGCACCGTCCCGTCTCCGGGCTCCTCGGGAGCTGGGTCGGGCTCCTCGGGAGCTGGCAACTCGGCAGCTGGCGTCAACACATCGGCCATCGCCGCGCAGGTCGACCCGGGTCTGGTGGACATCACGACCACACTCGACAACGGTGGCGCTGCTGCCGGCACCGGCATGGTGCTTACCTCGACGGGCCTCGTCCTCACCAACAACCACGTCATCGAAAACGCGACGACGGTCGACGCCCAGATCGTCGGGACCAGCCGGATCTATACGGCCACCGTGCTCGGCTATTCGGTGACCGACGACGTGGCTTTGCTCCAGCTCCAGGACGCCTCGGGTCTCTCGACGATCACCCCCGGCAGCTCCTCGAACCTGAGCATCGGCCAGCCCGTGGTAGCCATCGGCAACGCCGGCGGCACGGGCGGCACCCCGACGGCGGTGGGCGGGACGATCACCGCGCTCGATCAGACCATCACCGCCGGCGACTCCGGCACGCTGTCGGAAACGCTGTCGGGCTTGATCGAAACGGACGCGGACATCGAGCCCGGAGATTCGGGGGGCCCACTCGTGGACACCTCGGGCAGCGTCCTCGGCATGGACACGGCAGCGTCGGGATCGAACGGCACGGGCACCAACCAGGGATACGCCATCGGCATCAATCAGGCGCTGTCCATCGCCCGAGATATCAAGAACGGCCAAGCCAGTTCGACCGTCGAAATCGGGGGCAGCCGGGCACTGCTCGGCGTCAAAGTGTCCGACGGGTCGCAATCGGGATCTGGGGGCTTCGGATTCTCCGACGGCTCGGGTGACGGTTCCGGCGCCGCCGGCGCCTACGTCGAAGGCGTGCAGTCGGGAAGCCCGGCTGACAACGTCGGGATCGGGGCTGGAGACACCATCGTGTCGATAAACGGCACGACCATATCGTCGGCCGAGGGCCTGAGCGAGGCCCTACTGGACTTCGCCCCTGGCGACACGGTGACCGTGGGGTGGGTGGACGCTCAGGGCACCAGCCACACCACTTCGGTCCAACTCACCACCGGCCCGCCGGACTGACACAAGGTTCGCTCGTCCTACCTGTCTCGACTCGGTCCCGGAAGTGACCATGTGCCCCTGGTCTTCTGATCGCCATCTCGGGCTCGTAGTCGGCCAAAGACCTGCCTCGTACCCGAGGGTGGCCACATCGACCGAGGGGCCAAGGTGGCGACGGAGCCATGGATCAATGGCCCAACTGCACCGACTGGCCATTGAGCAAGAGCGGCCGTTGCCCGAGGTGTCCAGCCGGTCGTTTCGTGCAGCGGCTTCCCGGCAGGGCAGTGTGGAGGAGTCGATCCTCGCCGGCGCACCCTTGCACGCCCTTATGGCGTCCTGTTCGACGCGCAGTATCGCCCCCGCCACATCGGTGACCCGAAGAGGCCCGGGCGCAAATGCCTACAGTGACGTAGGGGTCGGGGCGTTCCCCCGGTCCGGCGAGACCTGCTCAGCTGGTCTTTCGTTCGTCCGCCGAAAGTTCGACGTCCGATGGCGTGATCAGAAAGACGTTGTTGGCCACACGCTCCATGCCCCCACCGAGTGCATAGACAACCCCGCTACAAAAGTCGATCATGCGGCGCTTGAGTTCGCGGCTTGCAGTCTGGAGGTTGACGATCACCGGCTGGCTGGCCATCACGCTATCGGCGATCTGCCTGGCATCACCAAACTCGGTCGGAGTGACGGATTGCACATGGGGACTCAACTCTGTAGACCTGGCACGCATCACGCGAGGCGTGATCAGCGACACAGTGGAACTCTGTTCGCGTTCAACTGGATTGACCGTCTGCACCAGCCTTGTGGGCTGGAGCTCTTCCTCGTACCCCAACTCCTCAGAGGTGAGAGGCGAGTCCAAATGCTCCTCGGGCGTCGGCCCGCCATACTCATCGTCGATGAGCCCGAGGTAGCTCATGCTCCGCTTGAGAAACCCACTAGCCATTCGGCACCTCCTTGGAGCCCGAGGTTACCGTCGCTCTCGGGCGAAACGTTGGATCACGCCGGCCAAGCGAATGAGCCCCTGCCGGTCCCCATGTCCGATCGTCTCGGGCCTTCGGGTCAGGCGCTCGCAGACGTCAGCCCGGTTGGCCCCGGACGGTCCGGGGCGAAGGACCCGTTCGGCGCCGAGCAGCTCCGGCAGCAGCAGGTAGTTCCGAGAAGTCCTCACGTGCCAGGTTCGGCGGTGCCGCCGGCGTGGGTCCTTCGGAAAGGGGACTTGTCCAGCGTGTTCGCCATAGCCCTCCCTGGCAAGAGAAATCTCGGGAGCAACAGCGAACAGCGAAGGGTCGGAGTCACAATTCGTTGTCTCTCGTTGACGAACTCCCAGCCCGGCCTTGCGGTTGTGCCCACGGCAGTCCCTGGCCACCCGATGCCCCGGCCGGTCGAAGCGCCCGAGCTTCTTCAGGTCCCGGTGCTCGCGGACAGGGCGTCGGCGAGCTCGAGCGGGCTCTTACTCGGCCGGCGCAGGCGCTCGACGACCAGCTCCGTGCACCGGAGGGTGTGGCCCGGGACCCGGTGCGGGATCAGACTGTGGGTTGGAGCGGAAGGGCTTGCTGTTTGATGAAGTGGGTCACAACCGGGCGCCTCTGATCCATCGCACAACAACGGGCTGCAGACCGCGGGCGATCAGCATGACCACGACCACCGCCGTGACCACGCCGATCCAGCCGAACAGGGACCGGGCGAGGAAAATCAAGACGACCGAGAAAAAGGCCATAGCGACTCCGGCCATCGCTGCCCGGGTCGTTTGAGCGGGCTCCATCGCTATATTCAACGGCATGTCCGAACAATTGCCAAGCCGGGTCATGGACCGGCCAGGACGCTGGGCTTGGGGGCGATGATGAACGGACCGGCGCGGGCATTACGGTGCGGACATGTTCGTGGTCACCACCGAGCGCTTCGAGCAGCTGGTGGCCGATGCGCTCGACTCCCTCCCCACCGCGCTCGGCGAAGCCATGGAGAACGTTGCCGTGATCGTCGAGGACCGGGCCGAGGGAGACCGACTGTTCGGTCTGTACCAGGGCATTCCGCTGACCAAGCGAGGACCCGAGAGCTACCGCTGGGTAATGCCCGACCGCATCACGTTGTACCAGGAGACGATCTGCCGGGTGTGTTCGACGGAGGCGGAGGTCATCGATCAGGTGCGGAAGACCGTCATCCACGAAGTCGCCCACCACTTCGGGATCAGTGATCCGAGGTTGGACGAGCTGGGTTGGGCCTGAAGGGGTCACTTGGTCGATGACTACTTCCGCCGGTGCACCATCAACCGACTCGAATGATCCCGACCGGTAGGAGCGGAACGAGGACGACGATGAACATCGTCCCGGACACGGCCCGTGGCGATTCGTCCTTGTCGGCATCATGGTGTTGGCACTGGTGCTTCTGGTGATCGCCAACATCGTGTAGTCGGCTCGGGAATCACGAACGAATCCCGGGTCGGGGTGGGGCGTGGTGCCACCGCTCGGATCGCTCAGGGCCCAACGTTTGCCGGCCGGTCGAAGTCGACCTCAAGTAGGTGCGAGTCTCGCGGTCTACTGGTCAACGCCACCTGACCCCGATCGGCGTGGTCCTCCTGAAGCTCCCGTGTGCGAAAGCTGGGCGGGTCGGCCCCGGCCCAACGACTCTCGCGCGCCACTCTCAGTGCGACCACCAAGCCGTTCCGGTGGTCATCGATCCTTTCCAGCCAAGTGATCGGATTCGGTTTTCGTTCGATCGACGAACGGCGCGGCAGTCGGCGTCGCTACTGCCTCGGCGACATGAACGCCAGCCGTGTCGTCGATCCCGCCACGGAGTCGAGGGTCGCAATTCGCCGGCCGGTCTGCACGGCATTCCGGGCTGGTCGCAGCCGTTCGCCGAGGAAAGCGGCGGTCACGTCGAGGTCGGCAACCGTGAACGCCAGTCCGTAAAACCGGGCTTGTTCGGGTCGAGACGTCGCCACCGGGCCGACGACCTCCGCGATCGTCTCGCCCAGCTTGAAAAAGGCTTGCTTCATCGGTTGCTCCGGGGCCCCGGCGTCACGGGTGCCGCGCAGCGGCATTCCGGCAGCTTCGAACGCGCTGATCGTGCGACTCAGATCAGCCGTGGTAATCACGACGTGATCAAGAGCGATCACGTCGTTCGGGTGATCTGGAGTGGGCTGCGCTACGAGTGGGGCACTCTTGGCCACAGGGAGTTCGGAGAAACCGTCCGCACCTCGCAACGCCCAAGCCACGACGCCTCGGCCGGGCGCGCCCAGCTCGTGACAGATCCCGCTGATCCAGCACGCTTGATCGGCGACGAGAAACCCCAGTTCGCTCCAGAGTCCCGGGGGATCCGCCACAACCAGCGAGGCGATCTCGGCCACGACGCGCAACCCTACTCAGCGTCTGACCTGGACCTTGCGCGCCGACTTCGCGACACGCGAGCCGTCAGGCCTGCTGACATGACGGATCCTTTGGCGTCGCTCGCGAGGCGACCTCTGCCCCTCCGGTCGCGAGGGGCCATCGCCTCGTGGGTCCCACTGACCGCCGATGTTGACCCACGCAGGGAGCCTCTCGGGCTGTGACGCCCTTCGGGTTCGCCTGGTGGCGATATGCCTACACTCGGCGTTTGGGCAGGGAGGAGTGCGCCACCATGGCGACCACAGCAAGGAACGTTGCCGGAGAGGCCGAGAAGGTCGACAAGAAGGCTGCCGAGGCTGAGGAGCGGTTCGACACCTCGGTCCAACTGAAGATCAACCACGTCAGCCGCGGAGAAGGTGCGGAACGGGGAAAGGCCGCGCGGCGCGCCGTTCCGCGAGCCATGGCGTCTGGCGTCCGCCGCCTGAACGTCGAAGCCCCGTAGAGATCCTGGCCGAGCAGGCAACGACTCGCGAGCCCGACCTGATCCCGATCCGTCATGCCCGAATGCTGGTGTCGCCCTTCACATTCTACCGAGGGGCGGCTGCCATCATGGCCGCCGACTTGGCCCACACCCCGGTGTCGGGTCTGCGTGCCCAGCTGTGCGGTGACGCGCACCTGCTCAACTTCGGCGGGTACGCGTCGCCAGAGCGGGACCTCGTGTTCGATGTGAACGACTTCGACGAGACCCTCCCCGGTCAACCCGGCGTGGCTTACTCGCTCCATCCGTCGCCCCCCCGAGCGGCAGTGACGTCGCGACCATGGAACTCGGCATCTTGTCGCTCAGCGACATCCAGACGAATCCCGACACGGGACAACGATTCCCGACCAACCGAGGCTTCCGTGTCGACCGAGCCCAGTTCGAGGCCGGCACCCAACCCGGCCAGGCGATCATGGTCGGCTCAACCGACGAACTGATCGAGAAGATCGTTGACGCCCACGAGGTGCTCGGTATCGGCCGCTTCGTCGGCCAAGTCGACTGGGGCGGTCTCCCGCGTCCACTCGTGGAGGAATCGGTCACCCGCTACGCCTCCGAGATCGCGCCCGCCGTCCAAGCCGCCATTGGTTCGACCACCACCTAGCCCGAACCGTTCAGTAAGCCCCGAGACGGATCCCGTGAGGGCCGACGATGGTGCGTTCGAGATGCGGAGTGGGCAGCGTGTGTCCGGAATGACCCTCCGATCCGCGTCGACGAG
>Ga0181536_10001218_pt1 | contig 30468 bp, 26 predicted proteins | sample PEATcosm2014_Bin_41_FD_121105 | JGI IMG/M metagenome (GOLD analysis project Ga0181536, IMG submission 121105) | Peatland microbial communities from MTU Mesocosm Facility, Houghton, MI, USA - PEATcosm2014_Bin17_60_metaG | ecosystem: Environmental > Terrestrial > Soil > Wetlands > Peat | place...
ACATCTCGGCATAGGCGCCGTACACGAAGAAGCGCTCGGCGAGCTCGACGGTAGGGACGCTGTATTCCTTCTCCACCGGGGCGAGGACCGCGCCGTCGCGGTAGGAGCGCATCACGTGCTCTAGGTCCTCGTCGCCGATCTGGCGGATGGCCGACAGACCCTTCGCGATGATCTCTCCGTGGCTTCGATGCGAGCCGAAGATGTGGTCCTGCGGTGAAAGTGAGTAGGCCATACCCACCGCCGCAGCCTCCTGTCCAATGGATAGGTGCGCGGGCCCGGCGTGGTTGTAGGTGACGCCTTTGTATGCGCCCTTGGTCTTGATCTCATTGAGGATCGTCTCGAACTCGCGGATCGCGCACATGTCGCGCCATATGTGCAGAAGGTCATCGGGCGAATAGCGCTCGCACTCCTCGGCGAGGGACTTGTCATAGACATTGACCGGGATGTCATGGAAGTGGATGGCACCTTTACGAAACACTTCGTCCGGGGATACGAGAATGGACTTTGGCATCGGGTCTCTCCTAGGCCGGTTGTTCTTGAGCCTTGAGGATCGCTGCGCGCAGCGCCTCAGCCACCGTTGGGTGCGGGAAGATGATCTCGGCGGCTTGCGCGAGCGTCATCTCGGCTTCGATCATCGCTCCGGCGGCGACGATGAACTCACTCGACATATCACCGATCGCGTGCACTCCGAGGATCTCGCCGTACTTCGCGCCGGCGAGCACCTTGACGAGTCCGGTTTCCTTCACGTGCTCGACGAGGAAGCGACCGGCGAGATTCATCGGCACGACGGCCTTTTTGTACGCAATGCCAGCCGCTTTCAGCTCCTCTTCAGTCTTTCCCACCATCGCCACCTCAGGGTGGGAGTAGATCACCGCGGGTATCGCGTCGTAGCGCATGTGATCGGGCCGGCCGAACATCGAGTTGACCGCGACGATCCCCTCGCGCACAGCCGCGTGCGCGAGCATGTGCTTTCCCGTCACGTCGCCGCAGGCCCAGATGTTGGGCACGTTCGTGCGGCCCTGGTCGTCCACGCGGATGCCGAGGGAAGTCGCGTCAACGCCCACTTCTTCCAGTCCGAGCTCGGCGACAAGTGGAGCGCGCCCGGTGGCATTGAGGATGTAGCTCGCAGAGTCACTGTCCTTCGCGCCGGATCCGTCCACAAAGTGCAAGGTGTCGCCGTCGATGCGAAGGACCGTGCAGGCCAAGTGGATCTCGATGCCGCCGCGGCGCAGGATCTTGAGCAGCTCGTCGGCGATGTCACCGTCGCAGCCAGACGCGATCCTCGGCAACGCCTCGTACACCGTGACATCGGTGCCGATCTCGCCGAAGAAGGACGCGAACTCAAGACCGATGTAGCCGCCGCCGATGATCGCCATGCGCTCGGGGACTTCCGTGAGCTCGAACGCTGAGGTCGAGTCGAGGACGCGCTCACTGTTTATCCCGGGGATCGGCGGGACCGCGGGTCGCGAGCCCGAGGCGATGAGGATGTTGTTGGCCTCGTGGCGCTCACCTTCCACCTCGACCGCGTTGCGACCTATAAGGCGGGCTGTTCCTTGAAGGACGTCCACGCCCGTGTTGCGAAGGAGCCCAGACACACCGCGCTTCAGTGTGCCGACGACGTTTTCCTTGCGTGCCAGAAGCGCCGGCATATCGATGCTCGGCGTGTCGACGATGACGCCGAAGGAAGCAGCCTCCTTGCATTCGCGAAAGAGCCGGGAGGAGCGAAGGAAGGTCTTCGCCGGGATGCAACCCACATTCAGGCAGGTGCCGCCCAACTCGGCCTTCTCGATAAGGGCCACGCGCTTCCCGAGGCTTCCGGCATGCGCCGCGGCCTCGTATCCGCCGGGCCCGGCACCGATGACGATTAGATCGAGCACAGCGATTTCACGCTCGCAATCTTTTGCTTGACGACATTGAGGAACCGCGCCCCGGGCGCCCCGTCGATGACCTGGTGGTCGAAGGTGCCAGAAAGACCGATGACGTCGATGAAATCGACCCCACCGTCTGATGTGCGCACGGGCTTCAGCGTGATGGCGTCCACACCGAGGATGGCAACCTGGGGTGGGTTGATCACGGGCGTGAAGGATTCGATGCCGATCCCGCCGAGGTTGCTGACGGTGAAGGTGGCATCGGCCATGTCGTCAGCACCGAGTGTTCCCTCGACAGCTCGAATGGAGAGCGCCTTCATCCGCCCCGAAAGCTCTGCGACGCCGAGCTCTTCTGCCCTCCGGACGACCGGCACGACCAATCCGCGCGGCGTGTCGCAAGCGAAGCCCAGGTTGATGTGCGCGCGTTGATACAAAAAGCCGTCGATCAACTCCGCGTTGACCGCAGGAACATCGAGCACGGCCTTGACCGCGCAAAACGCGACGAGGTCGTTGACCGTAATGTCCGGGGCGCCGGGCGAGGCTTTGATCTCGCGACGCAGCGCCAAGAGCTCCGTGGCGTCGGCCGAGGTGTGAAGGGTGTACTGCGCGGTGCTCGCGAGCGACTGTCCCATGCGTCGCGCGATCCGCTCGCGTATTCCAGAGAGGCGCACCGGTGGAGGAACGAGATCTTCCGCACGGATCATCCCGCCCGCGCCCGAACCCGCGCCCCTTATCTCGTAGCCGCTTTCGATGAGCCTTCGAGCGGCGCGGGTGTAAGGCGGCGAGGAGAGGAGCTTTGCGCGCAGGTCCTTCTCGAGGATGCGCCCATCAGGCCCGCTTCCTTGCACGTCCGGGGAGGCGATGTTGTGCTCTGACGCGAAGCGTCGCGCTCGCGGGCTCATCTGTCCGACCGAAGCGGGGAAGTCTTTCGCGGGCAAATCGGCCAGGGTCGTAGGTCGCACACCGCTTGTTGCAGCGCTCTCGTTCGTACCGTAGAGCGCACTGGGCACCTCTGTCGCGCTTCGCGCGTCCGGCTTCGCCGCAAAGGAAGGCACTTGAGCGTTGCTCGCAGCCGTCATCGATGAAGCCGAGACGGACGGGGCGGGCGCCTTGGGCCGGTAGTCCTCGATCGCCTCGCCCTCTTCGCCGATGACGCACACGTTCGTGAAGACCGGGACCATCGCGCCCTCGTCGAAGAACAGCTCGAGCACGGTCCCGTCTGTGGGCGCGGTGAGATCGAAGCTCGCCTTGTCGGTCTCCATCTCAGCGAGGATGTCGCCGGCGTGAACGACGTCGCCCTTTCGCTTTTGCCAGGCGACGAGCAAGCACTGCTCGACGGTGTTGCCCAGTTTGGGCATCTCGACTGGCGTTGCCACGTGCTCAGGTCCTCCTCTTCAAGAGCTTGGTGGTGTCATCTTTCATGCTCGCTGTTCCTTTGCGGGCGGCTTTGAGCTCGCGACGTTCAAGAGCTCCCTTTCTGCATCCACACACCAGTGCCCGTCGTCGAGCTTTGACGCAACGGTCGGGAACACGCCTGCGAGCTCGGCGAGTGACAACAGGCCGACCTCGTGCAACATGGGATAGATGATGATCTTTCCGGCCATCGTGCGTTCTTCGAGTGCCGCCAACCCAACTGCGGCCCCTTTCATGCCGGAGATCGCATCGACGGACAGATTCGTGTCCAACTTCCCGGCGGCGATCCTTTCGAGAAGCACCTCCATGTCTCTTACGACCGAGCCGCTCGATCCGAACATGTAACAGCGGCGCGCGATGTAGGTATCGAGGTCGACGTCCTGGCGGGTCGCGACGGCGATCCCCGCGAAGATGTTGATGAGGCCTCGGTCTTTGCTCGACGCGATCGCGTCCCTGACCAACGATGGCACCGGGACGAGGATGAGGTGGTAGCTGAAGGTGCCGACGAGAGGCTCGGTGTTCGGGTTCACGAGCCGCAGGCTCACGCCGTTCGCACGCGCGAGCGGTTCCGCTTTGGCCTGCAAGGATCGCAGCCGCACGTCATCGAGGTCGGTGCCCACGACGGTGAGTCCTTCGACATTCGCGGACAGGGCGCGGAAGATGTGCATCTGGCCCATCGGTCCGGCCGCGCCGATGGCGAGCAGCGTGTCGTTCCTTCGAAGCTCTCCGGAAGAAGGGATAGAGACGTAGGCGTCCGCGGCCGAAGAACCGGCGGTGCCGATCCAACGCGTCGCCTCGTAGTGAACCCGGCCGACTCCAACAGACACCGGTGCCCCGATCGTCGCTCCCCCCAAGACGACGTTGATGATGCCGCCTGAGGCGAGCTTGTCGTTGAGCACGTCGATGGTCGTACTTGAGGCACCGAAGTAGACGACGTCGTCGAAGGCCGCGTCCACAAGTTCGGCAAGCTCGCTCGCGTGCGCCACCGCTAGGTTCGGGCCGGCCCAGGGGATGTCGACCTTCGCCGTTGCGACGACGGTAACGCTGGCCGGTGGGAATCCAGGCTGCGCCGCCTCGGCGAGGCCGGTCACGGCGTGACCGTCATCGACGACGACGAGGAGCCTTCCACCCGGGGCGAGCGTGCGCCGGTTCGTCGTGGAATAGGAGTTCTCGACACATGCCCACGGCTCCACCAACGCGACGGCCGATGCGCTCGGCTCCTCGGACACGGAAATGAGCGAGCGCACACCGGTGTCGGGGTCGACGACGACGCGCTCGTCCATGAGCACGTACTCCTGGAGGCCGCCCTCGAAGTTGTACCCGAAGGCGGCGTTCGAGCCCTTGGTGGGAAGCGTGCGGTAGTCGGTCTGCACGAGACAGCGTTCGCCCACCTTGTGCCGGGTGACGTCTTTTCCCACGGCGACGATGCGACAGCACACCTCATGTCCGGGCACCGTCGGCTCCTCGCCAGGCACGTAGCTCGCAATCTCTTCGAGCACCCCTGGGGCGATGCCCGACACGATCGCACCCTTTCGGGGGTGGGCCGAGAACTGGTTCAAGAGCTTGAGGTCGGAAAAGCACAGGCCGACGGCCTCGACCTTGGCCACAAGTTGGTGGGCGCCGGGTCGTGGGACGTCCTTTTCGGTGTTGAGCACGAGGCGCCCGGGCCCGACGAGTTGGACACCGTACTCGGTGCGAGGAAGAGCGCCGTCGTCTTGATCTGGTGTCATCGGTTCTGCTTGTCGTTTGTCGTGCTCGTGGCGATCGGGTGGCATTGGACGCTAGTGCAGCATCACTTGGCCACCGGTTACCGGAAGCGCCTGGCCGGTTTCGTACTCCTGATCGATCAGGTAGTAGATGGCCTTCATGACATCGGCCGTCGTGCACCCACGACGCATCGGCACCTTGTCGGTGTAGAAGTTCTTCACGTCGTCGAGTGTCTTTGCGCCGGGGACCTTGCCGGTGTTGAGGTACTGAACGAACAGCCCGGTGTCGGGGTCCGACCACAAGGGTCCGTCTAAGAAATTGCCGGGGCAGACGGAGTTCACCTTGATCCCGTCTGAAACGAGCTCGAGGGCAAAGGACTGAGTGAGGCCAACGCCGCCGAACTTGCTGCCCGCGTAGGCGAAGTTCTTTTCCGATCCGACAAGGCCGGATTTCGAGTTGATCTGGATGATGTCGCTCCAGTATCCCGGACGTACGCGGCGGGGGATCGCCATGATCGGCACTGCCTTTTGCACACAGAGGAAGTAGCCCTTGTAGTTCACCGCGGTGGAAAGGTCGAAGTCGCGCTCGCTTTGAACCTTGACGCTCGCGGCCCTGAGCACACCAGCGTTGGACACGAGCACATCCAAGCCGCCGTAGGTGCGCACGATCTCATGGATCAGCTCTTCGACCGACGCCGGGTCCGAGACGTCGACGTGCAGTCCGATCGCGCGCCCTTCGCCCCATCTACTGGACAATGCCTCGGACTCCTGTGTCGCACCCGCGTCGTTCACGTCTCCCATCGCGACGTGCGCGCCCTCAGCAACGAGGTCTTGTGCGATCTGCAGACCAAAACCTTGCGCCGCGCCAGTGACGAGTGCCACCTTGCCCGCGACGCGCCCGCTTCGAGCGCCAGAGGACGCCACCTCCCGTCGATAGGACTCGACCTCCCATTCCTCGATGAACCGTCGCAGCCGATCGGTGAGGCACTCGATTCCGCCCAGCCCCGCGGCGCCCGCCATGACGTCGATCGCGTCCTTGTAGACCTGGCGCACCGCGTCGGCCTCCGACCACGTGTCGCCAGCCGCGAACAGTCCGAGCCCCTTGACGAGGACGACGTTCGGGAGCGTCTCGTGTTCGCGCCGGTACTCATCGACGGCGCGCACGAGGCGCTCGGTCGGCTCAGCACCGGGTGTGTCCTCAAACCACATCGGATAGGACTTGCAGTAGACGATCTGGTCCGGACAGAGCGGGCCGAAAGCGGTCAGCGCCTCTCCGTCGCTTCCGCCGGCGAGCCGCATGGTCGAAGCTGAGTCGTCAAAGGTGACGACCTTCAGTTCCTCGCGCGCGCCAAGCAACACTCGAAGCGCCGGCGCGATCGCATTGATGAGCTCGCGTGATCGGGTCGCACCTAGCGTGGAGATCTCACCGAAGGGCTCTGATGACCGCGTCGGTGCGAGCACGCGCTCGAGCTCTTTGAACAGCCAGTCGGTGCGGTCCCGGATCTCGTCAGGGGTTTCTCCGCTGACCACGAGGCCATGGTTTCCCATGACGATCGCGAGCGGGCCCTCCCGGCCCGTTCTCGCCTTGTAGTCGCGAAGGGCCTGCTCGAGCGTCTTGGCAAGCAGGAACCCAGGGTCGACGGGGCCGATCCAAAGGACCTTGTCTTCGAGTTCACGCTCGAGGATCGCACCGCCGTCGCGCGCGCAGCCAAAGGAGTTGACGAGCGTTGGGTGCGTGTGAACGACGAAGCGGCCAGGAATCAGGTGGTGCAGCACCGCCTCGACCGATGGACGCTGGCTCTTTTGTGGCTCGACGCGCGCCGCGAGCACCGCCTTTTTGAACTGCTCCTCTCGTTGCTTGGGCTCGGCGCTGGGCGTGCTCTCGAGCAGGGACTGCAGCGCTCCTCGGTCGAGCTCGACGATCCCCTCTGGTCCGATCGTCGCGAGCGCGTAGCCGCTCGCCTTGACGAAAAGGTGGCCCTCGAGCTTCACCGAGGTGTTGCCGCCGCCGGCGAGAACGAACTCCGGCTTGGAGCCGTAGTAGTGGGACAATGCGAGCAGGTGCTCGAGCGGGCTCGCCGAGGCGTCGAAGGACGGCCATGACGGCGTATGCGTTGTCATGGTTGTCGTGCCTCTACGGATCGCTTGGTGTTCGTCGGTGCCACGTTGGCGCCCCTGTCTTCGTTTGCTCGGCGGAATGCGTCGATGACCATCGAGCCGAGATGTGAGAGCTCGCCGATGCGCTCTTCTTGTGTTGTGAAACCCGAATGCAAGTTACCCCGCGCGTCGACGTAGCCCGTTTGGCCGCGCGCAGATAAGTACTGGTGTGCTGCCACGACGCACGCACCTTCCCAGAACAGCTGAGCGACGCGTATTGAAACCGGCACGTGGCCCTTGCACTCAGGCGTCATAGGCACCATTTCGAGTGTGTTGTGCTCGGTGCCGCCCACAATGATGATTCCTTTGTCGCGAAGTGCGTTCGCGTAGCGGTCCACGGTGCTCGGGTCGTTACGGCTCGGGATGAGCTCGGCACACCAGATCCCTCGAGCGATGAGCGCGTCCACGAGACCGTCGACCGAGTTCTCGAACGCGCACACCGGTGAGGCTCCATCCGCGAGGATCGGATAACACGGGATGCCGCCGAGTCCGAGCACGAGCGCGTGCGCGTCGTCGGTGTCGATGACGGAGTCCTCGACGTACGCTGGCTTTCCCGCTTTCATTAGATGCGAACGGATCTGGTTCTGCACAGCCACCGGGTCGTTCGGCGTCGTGCACTTCCCGCCGAGCACCGTCTGCAGCATTCCGGCTCGTTCTTTCCGGGGGAAGCTCGCGAACAGCGCCTCCTGGAAGGCCTGGGCGACGTGGCGCTCCTGCAGGTAGACCGTTGTGAGCGGGACCGCGTAGCGACGCGCCAGCATCGATTGGACTGATGCAGCAGTGATATCCGTAGATATGCCTCTGCTCTTAAAGATCGCGGCCGTTGCCTCGGTCAGCGCGGACATTCGGGCGCTATCTGCGTCGCGGATTCGCTCCATGAGCGACTTCGCCTCGATGCCCATCGGAGCAAAGTGCGAAATGCCCTTGCCGCACACGTACATGCGTCCTGGGTTGTCGGGATCGTTGACCTTGATGCCGGCTTTCTTCAGCTCTTCTTCGAGGCTGATGATCTCCACGCCGAAGAGAGGGAAGATGCCTTGTGTGCGCGCGCAGTGCGCGAAGCGTGCGTAGATCGAAAAGTCGTAGTAGTTGTTCGCGCCGAGAACGGCGAGCCCAGCTTCACTGGCCCGCTCGACCGCTTGTTCGACGGTCTCGAACGCCGAGAAGTTTGGCGGCACGTGAACATGCGCGTTGACCTTCGGGGAGCGCTCGGCATCGTCCTTAAGAGTCCGATCGCTTCGAAGCGCGTCCATGGCGAAGCCGCGTCGGTGTGTGTGGACCCCGAAGGAAAGTTCGGGAAGTGAGCGCAGCGGCGCGAGGGGATCGGGGAAGTCTGCGTCGGTCCCCTTGTCACCCCTTTGAATCGGTAAAGATCCCATTCCCAATGTGCGGTTCTTCCCAAGAGGCTGCTCGGGCGGCTCGAACGACGAGACGGTACGAGAGCCCTCCCGAGCGCAGCTTGATCGCACTACCGGCCCAAACACGTCTCTAACGTATCACTCGACATATCGCCTTGATATGTCGAGGTGATACAGTGGCGCCCGTGATCGAGCTGGCGATCCTCGGGCTCTTGAAGGAGCAACCGATGCACGGCTATGACCTGCGCAAGAGGCTGCGCGGGGATTTCGGCCTGCTCGCGAGTCTCTCCTTCGGCTCGCTGTATCCGGCTCTCGCGCGCCTCGGGGCCGAAGGAGCAGTCCATGAGCTCGCGTCCGATTCGCCTTCAACGGACGCGCCGGCGAGAAGCGCGTTCCTTTCTCCTGGGTCCCTTGCGTGCGAGCGGGCCGCGTTCAAGGCCTGTCTCGCATCGCGGCGCGGCGCTTCGAGCAAGTCGAACACAGGCACGCGGGGCCGGCGCGTCTATGAGCTCACCTCTCGCGGTGACGCGCTCTTGCACCACTTGATCGCAACCGAAGTGCCCGAGTCCGAAGGTGAGCGTGGCTTCGCGTTGCGCTTGGCCTTTGCGGGCTACCTAGAACCAAAGGAGCGTCTCTCGTTGTTGCAGCGGCGCCGTTCCCAGCTGCTCGCCACGCGGGAAGGCTCACGCCGTGCGGGGGATCGGCCTGTCCGGCCGCTCGACCGCTACCAGCGCTCCGTCGTCGATCATGCCAAGGAAGCGACCGAGCACGATCTGAGTTGGATCGATGCGCTCATCGCCACCGAGGAAGCGACCGAGATCTCCTCATCTTTTTTCGAAGCCTCACATCGCAGTGCCCACATCGCCAAAAACCCGTCTGTCATTGCGAACGCGTCGGTAGCCCACGCGCATCCCGCGTTCAAGAAGACAGCCCTCGAAAGGAGCAAGCTATGAGTAGCACGGCCCGCAGCATCAAGGTCGCCATCGCGGGAGTCGGCAACTGTGCCAGCTCCCTCTTGCAAGGAGTCGAGTACTACCGCGACGCCGATCCGAGCGACCACGTGCCGGGTCTCATGCACGTCTCACTCGGTGGCTATCACGTCCATGACACGCAGTTCGTGGCGGCCTTCGACGTTGACGCGGCGAAAGTGGGCGTTGACATGTCGAAGGCGATCTTTTCCTCCATGAACAACACGCTCCGGTTCTGCGATGTCCCGGCTCTCGGTGTCACCGTTCAGCGCGGGCCGACGCTCGATGGTCTTGGCATCTACTACCGAAAGGAAGTGGAAGAGTCGCCGGCCCCGCCCGTCGACGTCGTTGAGGTGTTGCGCAAGAGCGGCGCCGAGGTACTCATTGCCTACCTGCCGGTGGGCTCCGAGCAGGCACAAAAGCACTACGCCGCGGCCGCGCTCGAGGCAGGTGTCGCGTTCGTCAACGCCATCCCGGTCTTCATCGCGAGCGATCCTGAGTGGGCGGACCGTTTCACCGCCGCGGGCATCCCGATCATCGGTGACGACATCAAGAGCCAGGTCGGCTCCACGATCATCCACCGGGTCCTCACTCGGCTGTTCGAAGACCGAGGCATGATTCTCGATCGCACGTACCAGCTGAACGTGGCCGGCAACATGGACTTCGAGAACATGTTGGAGCGTGACCGGCTCGTGTCGAAGAAGATCTCGAAGACCCGTGCGGTCACGAGTCAGATGGACCGAGCGATCTCGCCGGACAACGTGCACATCGGTCCGTCGGACTACGTCCCTTGGCTCGAGGATCGCAAGTGGGCTTACATCCGCATGGAAGGCCGTAACTTCGGTGACGCGCCTTTGAACGTGGAGGTGAAGCTCGAGGTTCACGACTCGCCGAACTCGGCCGGCGTCATCATCGACGCGCTGCGCTGCGCGAAGATCGGCCTCGACCGTGGCCTCGGCGGCCCGCTCATCGGCCCGTCGTCGTATTTCATGAAGTCCCCTCCGGTTCAGTTCCATGACGACGAGGCCTATCGGATGGTCGAGGCCTTCGCGGCCAACTCCTAGGGCTCATTTCGCTAGGCGGTTCTCAAAAGGCCGCCTTTAGCTGAGGTCGCGGCGGCGAAAGAACCCGTCAGTCCTCTTCGTGCGACAAGGCACCGCTTCTTGTTCGGAGTGACCCAAGCGTGGGCTCAAAGAAGCCCGCATGAGTTCGCGGACGAGATCTGGGCGATCAGCTTCCAGAGGGCCGCGTGCTCGAGGCCCGGACGATGAGCTGGGGCTCGAAGCGGACCTCGCGGTGTTCATGGGGAGAGCCGAGGGTCTCTTCTAACAAGAGCTCGGCGGCGGCCGCTCCGAGCTCGTACTTCGGTTGGCGCACCGAGGTGAGCGCGGGAGAGAGCATCGAGGCGAACTCGATGTCGTCGTATCCGACGACGGCGATGTCGTCGGGGACGGCGATTCCGGCGTGGGCTAGTCCGCGCAGCACTCCGAGTGCCAAGAGATCGTTCGCGCACATGACGGCGGTCGGCCGGGTCGGCGCGGCGAGGAACTGCGCGACCGCGCCTTCGCCGTTTTCCTCCGTCAAGGCGGGTACGGCGATCTCGTTCAGTGTTGCGCTGGCGCGCCGGCGCTCCTTGCGCACCGCACGAAGCGCACCTTCTTGGCGATCAGCGCACTGCTCGATGGTGATGGGCCCGTTGACGAACGCGATCGTCTCGTGGCCGAGCTGGAGCAAATGGCTCGCCGCCAGCTCTCCGCCTAACACGTCGTCGACGGTGACCGAGCACAGCCCGTACTCGCTTCCCTCGCGGTCGAGAAGGACGGTCGGGATGCCGTGTGCCGCAAGGAGCGCGATGCTGGTCAAGTCACGCGCGACGGGCGTGATGAGCAGGCCGTCGACGCGGTGTTCCTCGAGGACGTGGACGTAGCGCTGCTCGCGTTCTGCGGACTCGTCGCTCGAGCAGAGCATGAGGACGTAGCCCTGTTCTCGTAGCACGTGCTCTGCTCCGCGCACCATCTCGGTGAAGAACGGATTAGCGATGTCGAGCACGACGACGCCGATCGTTCGGCTCTTTCCCACGCGCAGCTGATGGGCTGCTTCGCTACGCACGAAGTCCGTCCGTTTGATCGCGTCCAAGACCCGCTCGCGCGTGGCCGATGCCACGATGTCGGGATTGTTGAGGACATTGGAGACCGTGCCGACGGAGACACCCGCCAGGCGGGCGACATCGTGGATCGTGACGCGGCGGGTGGCCGAGGATGCCGTACCCGCGTGCTTTCCCCGCGGTCCCCTCGACATCGGGGCTTTCGCGCTGTTCAAGAGTTCACGCGCGGTGTTTTCGCGCACCGCGCAGCGTGTCGAGTGCACAAGCAATCTGAAGTTGCGCACAAGGCTTCTTGACAGCCCACATTGACAATCCTACTGTGGCCGTATCGAAATTTGAACGGTTCATTTCTCGCTCGAGGTCGATGCCCCAGAGCGAGACCGGCATCACGAAGTTCAAAGGGACGGCAGTCGCGTGTCGCCCCAGCGGGGGTCGCGACATGGCATCGGAGCTCACATCCGAGAGCAATTCCCAAGGCGGTCCGGTCGTGGCCGATGAATCGAAACCCAAGCGCACCGAACCGGCGCTCAAGGTCGAGCACGTAAGGAAGTACTTCGGCGCGGTGCACGCCCTCGAGGACGCGTCTCTCGAGCTGTTCGCGGGCGAGGCGCACGGCCTCGTCGGCGAGAACGGAGCCGGCAAGTCGACCCTCGTGCGAATCCTCGCCGGCGTGTTCCCGCCCGAAAGCGGAACGCTTTTCGTGAACGGCCGAGAGACGGTCCTCAACGGCCCGGCGGACGCTCGTGATGCCGGGATCGCGGTCATCTACCAGGAGCCGACGCTCTTTCCGGATCTCACCGTGGCAGAGAACATGTTCATGGGGCGCCAGCCCTTGCTCAGCGGTCGCCGGATCGACCGACGTGCCGTCGACCGTGAAGCCTCGAAAATTTTCGAACGCCTCGGCGTGCGACTCGACCCGCACCGGATCGCGCGCGGGCTGTCGATCGCCGACCAGCAGATCGTCGAGATCGGCAAGGCGTTCACGCTCGACGCGAAGGTGATCGTCATGGACGAACCGACGGCCGCGCTCTCTGCGGTCGAGGTGGACCGGCTCTTCACCGTCGTAAGGACACTCTGTAGCGAAGGCGCGGCGGTGCTGTTCATCTCCCACCGGCTCGAGGACGTGTTCGTCCTCTGCGAGGAAGTCACGGTGTTTCGAGACGGTCGGCAGGTTCTCACGAGTCCAACAGCTGGCCTTACCGGCGACGACCTCGTCCGGGCGATGGTCGGACGCGAAGTGGAGGACCGGTCTACAAGCACCGGTACAAAGCGGGGAGACGTCGTCCTTGAGGTCCGACACCTGAGTCGAGAGGGCGTGTTCATGGATGTCTCCTTCGACGTCCACGCCGGGGAGATCGTCGCACTCTCGGGTCTTGTCGGAGCCGGGAGAAGTGAGGTGGCGTGCGCGATCTTCGGGATCGACCGCTACGACGCCGGAACCGTCACGATGTCTGGATCGCGCCTGCGGAAGGGCTCGCCGACTGCTGCCATGGACGTTGGCATCGGGCTCATACCCGAGGACCGTCGCCTGCAGGGTCTTGTCATGGAGATGTCGGTCGAGCGGAACATCGCTCTTGCCTCGCTCGCACGACTGCGCACGGCAGGCGTGATCAGGACCCGACGCGAACGCAGCTTCGCACGTGACTGGGCGTTGCAGTTGCGCGTCAGATACGGCCGCCTCTCTGATTCCGTCTCGACGCTCTCGGGTGGCAACCAGCAAAAGGCGGTGCTCGCCAAGTGGCTTGCGCGCCAACCGAAGCTCCTCATCGTCGACGAGCCGACGCGCGGCATCGACGTCGCCACCAAAGCGGAGGTGCACCGGCTGATGTTTGAGCTGGCCGCGAACGGCGTCGCAATCTTGATGATCTCCTCAGAGCTCCTCGAGGTCCTGCACGTTGCCGACCGCATCCTCGTCATGCGCGAGGGGCGGATCGTGTCCGAAGTCGCCCATGCCGATGCAACGGAAGAGCGGATTGTCGGTGCGGCGACCGGTCAGATGGAAGTGCAAGCGTCATGACGGCCGCGATGGAACCGGTCGCTAATACCCCGCTCGAGCAACCGTCTGCTGGTGGGTTCCAGCTCGCCGACATGGTCTTCCGACTGCGCGAGTACGGCATCATCGCGGTGCTCGCGATTCTGTTCGCCATCACCGCAGGCATCCAACCGCGCTTTGTCGCCGGCGGCAACATCACCTTCATCCTCTTCGACACGACCATCTACGCCCTGCTCGCGCTCGGCGAAACGCTCGTCGTCGTCACCCGGAACGTCGATCTTTCCGTCGGGTCCATCCTCGGGATGTCCGCGTACCTGTCGGCGAACCTGTTCAGCGAGTACCACGGGATCCCGGTCATCGTGGTGTTCCTCGCCGGGATCGGAATCGGGCTCGGCTGGGGGATCGTGAACGGGGCGATCACCACCCTCGGGCACGTCCCGGGTCTTGTCGTCACCCTTGCCACGCTCTACATCATCCGCGGTCTCGACGAGCTCATCGTCGGCGGCAACGAGGTGGTCGCGCAGTCGCTGCCCACGTCGTTCGTCGACATCGGTAAGTCGACGGTGTTCCACGTTCCCTACCTCGCGATCGGGATCGCGATCGTCATCGCCGCTGGCGCCTACTACCTACGCACGTTCCGATCGGGCCGAGAGTTCTACGCGATCGGCTCGAACCCCGATGCGGCACGGCTGGCGGGCATCCCGATCGGCAAGCGCGTCTTCACCGCGTTCGCCGTGAGCGGGGCGATCGCCGGTCTCGCCGGCGTCTTGTGGGCGTCCATTTACGAGACGATCGACTCGACGGCGGGGACCGGCTATGAGCTCACCGTCATCGCGTCGGTCGTCGTCGGGGGCGTCGCGATCTTCGGCGGCAGCGGCAGCGTGATCGGCGCTGCGCTCGGGGCTCTGCTCCTCGAGTCGATCAACGTCGCGCTCTACGTGCTCGGCATCTCATCGATTTGGACCGAGGCAATCGCCGGCCTCTTGCTCATCGTCGCGATCTCGCTCGACCGTGCGATTCTCGTCCGGCTGACCGTCGCCTTGAGGCGAATGGGTGCGCGCCGTGCAGCGTGAACCTGAGATCACGCCGGCTGGCGGTACCACCTGGGAGGCTGGCGGGGGCGCGCAGCCCGCGACCGAGGGCGTCGTTGTGCCTGGCAGCGAGACGCGCTCTTGGAAACGCAGCGTCGTTCGTTGGGAGTCCGGGCTCGCCATTGTGCTTGTGGGCGTCATCCTCCTTGGCTGGGGCGTCTCGCCGCAGTTCCTCACGAGCGCCAACATCTTCAACATCTGCTTGTTGAACGGCGAGATCGCGCTCATGGCGCTCCCCTTGACGCTCATCATCGTCACGGGCGAGATCGACCTCTCCATCGCGTCGACACTCGGCCTGTCAAGCGCAATGTGTGGCTACCTGTGGGAGCACGGGTGGCCGATGCCGGGCATCATCGTGACCTGTCTTGCTATCGGCGTCGTGACCGGCTCGTTCAACGGGCTGCTCGTGACCCGCGCCGGCCTGCCGTCGCTCGCGGTGACGATCGGCACCCTCGCGCTCTACCGGGGCATCGCGCTCATCATCCTCGGCCCCACCGTCATCTCGAACTTCCCCGCCTTTTACACACAAATCGGGGTGAACTCCATTCCCCACACCCCACTGTCGTTCTCGGCCGTCATCTTCATCGTGCTCGCGATCGTCTTCACCATCGTGTTGCAGGCAACGCCGCTTGGCCGGTCGATCTTCGCCATGGGCGCGAACAAGGATGCCGCGATTTATGCAGGGATCCGGGTCAAGCGGATCAAGACCGGGTTGTTCATCCTCTCTGGGGTGACTTGTTCGCTCGCCGGGGTCCTTTGGACGTTCCGCCTCGCCACGTCCGAGTACGACAACGCGATTGGCTTGGAGCTCTCCGTCGTCGCGATCGTGGTGCTCGGAGGCGTTTCGATCTACGGCGGAAAGGGATCGCTCGTCGGGGTGCTGCTCGCTATACTCGTCTTCTCTGGGCTCGAGAGCGCACTGTTCTTGACGAACTTCCCAGAAGAAGCGGAAGGGGTAGTAACTGGGGGACTGCTCCTCGTAAGTGTCCTTGTCCCGAACGCCTCGCTCCTGTCCGTTCGCTTGCGGGAAACCCGAAAACGCCATCGATTGTCCAGCCGTCCTTAAGGGGGAAGGGGGGTTCCACTCAGGTTGTTTTTGTCAGCGAAATACGTGAACCATGACTTGAAAGGATTCAATATATGAGAATGTCTTCATTCAAAAGACGAGCGGCCATCAGCGTGATGGCCGTCTCACTCGGCGTCGGGCTCCTTGGCCTGTCGGCGGGTGTGTCGTCCGCTAGCGGACCGGCACTGGCGAAGGGCCTCAAGGTCTTCGTCATCCCGAAGAACCTCGGGAACCCGTACTTCACCACCTCCGACAGCGTGAAGTCCGGCGGAGCGCTCGCCGCGCTGAAGAAGCTCCGTGAGAAGGGTGTCGAGACGAGTGGCACCGCCGCGACACCGGCATCCCAGATTCCGGCCATCGACGCGGCGATCTCGAAGGGCGCGAACGCCCTCATCGTCTCGGCGACCGACCCGACCGCGCTCTGCCCGACACTGGCGAAGGCCATGAAGGAGCACATCGTGGTCGTCACGTACGACTCCGACGCTCCGACGTGCCGGAACCTGTGGATCGAGCAGGCGACTTCCCAGTCGATTGGCGCGAGCGAGGTCGACCTCCTCGCGAAGGAGATCAATGACACCGGGCAGATCGCGATCGTCAGCGCAGCTGCGGACGCGACCAACCAAAATGCCTGGATCGGGTACATGAAGACGGAACTTGCGAAGTACCCGAACATGTCGCTTGTCGCGACGGTCTACGGGAATGACGACCCGACGACGTCGACCCAGGTCACTGAGGGTCTTCTGTCGGAGTACCCGAACCTGAAGGGCATCATCTCGCCCACGACGGTTGGAATCGCCGCTGCTGCCGCAGTGCTCGACACGGCCGCCTACCGCGGGAAGATCATGTTGACGGGCCTCGGCACGCCGAACTCGATGAAGCAGTACGTGGCTGACGGTACGGTCACGGCGTTCGAGCTCTGGAACCCAGCTCAACTGGGCTACCTCGCTGCTTACGCTGCTGTGAACTTGGCGTCGCACACGATCACCGGCAAGGTCGGTCAGACCTTTACCGCTGGTACGCTCGGCAAGTTCACCGTCGGCCCAGACAAGACGGTGCTCCTTGGCGCTCCGTACGTCTTCGACGCGGCGAATATCGGCAACTTCAACTTCTAGGAAATGGCGAGGAGGGAACGCCGCGTTCCGCGGCGTTCCCTCCTGATGCCAAAGAGCGAACATGGCGCACCGGATTTGCTTCCAGTTACACGTGAGGCCTGATCGGACGGCCGAGTACGCGCGGCGTCACGCTTCGGTATGGCCGGAGATGCGCGAGGCGCTTTCCAACACCGGATGGCACAACTACTCGCTCTTCCTGACGGAGTCGGGGACGGTCATCGGCTACCTCGAGTGCGACGACTTCGAGGAAGCCCGCCGCAAGATGGCGGAGACTGAAGTAAACGAGAGATGGCAATCGGAGATGGCGCCATTCTTCGAAGGCCTCGAGGGAGCGACGGCGGACGCGAAGATGGTGGCATTGCCGGAGATCTTCCACCTCGACTGACCAATTCAAAGGACGTTGCTGGCTACGTGTGTTCCGTGATGAAGGAAGAAGGTACCAAGCGATGAGCAATCTCAACGAAGTTCGCGCCGCACTGCGCCAGCAGAGAATCGAGACGCCCTCCTGGGCGTTCGGCAACTCCGGGACGCGCTTCAAGGTGTTCACCCAAGAAGGGGTGGCCCGCAACGCGTACGAAAAGCTCGATGACGCGGCCCAGGTCCACCATTTCACGGGCGTGACTCCATCTGTGGCGCTCCACATCCCTTGGGACCGCGTCGACGACTACGAAGACCTCGCGAAGCATGCGGCTGGCCTTGGGCTGCAGATCGGCGCCATCAACCCGAACGTCTTCCAAGAGCCCGAGTACCGTCTCGGCAGTGTGTGCAACCCGGACCCAAAGGTACGGAGGAAGGCGACCGACCACCTCCTTGAGTGCGTCGACATCGCGCACGCGACGGGTTCCCCCGCGGTGAGCCTCTGGTTCGCCGACGGGACGAACTACCCCGGCCAAGACAGCATCCGTGCCCGCCAGGACCGGCTCGCGCAGGCGCTCAGAGAAACCTACGACGCACTCGGCGACGGCGTCGGGATGCTGCTCGAGTACAAATTGTTCGAGCCGAGCTTCTACACGATGGACGTCCCCGACTGGGGCACGTCGCTCGTCCACTGCCTCGCGCTCGGCCCGAAGGCGAAGGTTCTCGTCGACACGGGTCACCACGCCCCGGGGACGAACATCGAGTTCATCGTGGCGGGCCTGCTCCGTGCCGAGAAGCTCGGCGGCTTCCACTTCAACAGCCGTTTCTATGCCGATGATGACCTGATGGTCGGCGCGGCCGATCCGTTCCAGTTGTTCCGGATCATGCACGAGATCGTTGCTTCGAACGCGCATCTTCCAAGTGCCGGCGTGGCGTTCATGTTGGACCAGTGTCACAACCTCGAGCCCAAGATCCCGGCCGAAATCCGCTCGGTGATGAATGTTCAAGAGGCGACCGCGAAGGCCCTCCTCGTCGACCACGAGGCGCTTCGCGCCGCGCAGGCGCGAGGCGACGTGCTCGGTGCCTACGGCGTCCTCATCGATGCGTACAACACCGACGTTCGGCCATTGCTCGCCGAGGTGCGCACCGATGCGGGGCTCGACCCGGATCCGCTCGCGGCCTACGCGCGCTCGGGCTACGCGGCGAAGATCGTGGCCGAGCGGGCGAGCGGGCAATCTGCTGGCTGGGGCGCTTGAGAAAGACGAGAGACCGGTGACGACGTCCCGGCGAGACGCTCGTCGAGCACGACGCCTTTTTGCACGTGGTTGAAAAACGAGGTCAACCTTGGGCACGTCGCGATCACCACGTTCGTTCTCGCGGGCGCTGGGTCCTCGCGCACGACCGTTGTGCGCAACTGCTTCGAGCCCGACGCATCGGCGCCATTGTTTCGATGAGCGAGGGCGCCTCGCGCGAAGCACGCCAATGAGCGCGAGGCGGACATGAGCTCGGCGCGCCTTCATGCCGCGATCGATCTCGGGGCCTCGAGCGCCCGGCTCATTGCCGGTCGTCTCGAAGACGGGTGCCTGGTCACCTCGGTGGTCGCTCGTCACCCGAACGTGCCGGTGCAGCTGCCCGACGGTCTCCACTGGGATGTGCTCGGCCTCTTCCAGGCAATCATCGAGGCCCTCGCCGACCTCGCCCGGCACTCGGGCTCGGTTCCGATGTCGGTGGGTATCGACGGCTGGGGCGTCGACTTCGGTCTGCTCGACGCGTCCGGCCACCTGCTCGGAAATCCGTTCCACTATCGCGACCAGCGGACGGCGGGCCGTATCGAGCAATTAGACCGGCTCATCGGACGGGAGAGGATCTACGAGGCGACCGGCATCCAAGAGATGCCGATCAACACCGTCTGTCAGCTCCTCGCGGAACGCGAATCTGCGGCCTATGGAGCAGCAACAGAGCTCTTGATGGTCCCCGATCTGTTCGGCTACCTGCTCACCGGCAAGTCGCGCCTAGAGCGAACGAACGCGTCGACGACCCAGCTCGTCGACGCCCGCACGGGCGAATTCGTCGGGTGGATGCTCGATGCGCTCGGGTTACGCAAAGAGCTCTTCGCGCCGTGGATCGAGCCTGGCGAGGAGCTCGGGAGCGTGCTGGCGGAAGTCGCCCACAGCGTCGGGATGAAGGTGCACCCAGAAGTCGTCGCCGTCGCGTCGCACGACACCGCTTCGGCCGTGCTCGCGGTTCCTGCATCTGGCGACGACTTCGCCTACGTCGTGAGCGGCACCTGGTCACTCGTCGGGCTCGAGCTCGATGCTCCCGTGATCGACGAGGCGAGCCGCAGGGCAAATTTCTCGAACGAGCTCGGCGTCGATGGGACCGTTCGGTTCTTGAAGAACGTGATGGGCCACTGGATGCTTCAAGAGTGCGAGCGGTCCTGGGCACAAGAGGGCCGCACGGTTCGCGTCGTCGATCTGTTGGACGAAGCGTCGCGCTGTCCGCCGTTCCGATCGCTCGTCGACACCGGTGATCCGGCGTTCGCGGATCCGGGCGACATGCCCGAGCGGGTCCGTGCCGCGTGCGTCCGCACGGGCGAGCCCGTTCCCGAAAGCGACGCGGCGCTCGTTCGCTGCCTTTTCGACAGCATGGCGCTCGCCATCTCCGACGCGATAAGTGAGGCTCAGCGGTGCGCGAGACGAGAGGTCCAATCGGTGCACGTCGTTGGGGGAGGCGCGGCGAATGCGTTCCTGCTGTCCCTTGTTGCCGCGACAACCGGTCTCGAGGCCGCGGCGGGCCCGGTAGAGGCCTCCGCGATCGGGAATCTCCTCGTGCAACTTCGAGCGACAGGCCAAATGGGTGGGCGCGCCGAGATGCGCGCGTTGGTGTCGAAGTCCTTCCCGGTCACGAGGTGCGAGCCGGACCCCGCGCTCGTTAACGCGGCCACATCTGCTCGTTTGCGTCTTCAGGAAGTATCGGCGGCGCGCAGAGAGCGCGTGCGCGCGTAACCCGATTCACCTCTTTCAGGGAACGACGAGGACCGGGCGGTGCTCTCTTGTAAGGAGCTGTCGCGGGACACCACCGAGGTGCAGATGCGGGTGGGTCGAGCGTCCCACGACGACGAGATCGGCTGCGCAGGTACCTGCCAGTTCATCGAGCTCGGTGACGACATCGCCGCTTCGGTGGGTGAAGTCGCCGCCGACCCCTGCTTCGGAAAGCTCCTTCGCGACGAGCTGTGCGAGTTCGTTGTAGCTGTCGGGATCGACGAGGGACGGGGGAAGCGGGAAGAATCCGCCGATCGCGGCGGTTGCCGGGACGTGGTCGACGTAGCACGCATGCACGCAGCCGTGCTCGCGCACGGCAAGGCCGACGGCCATCGCGAGAGCACGGTAGCTCTCCTCCGAGCCGTCGATCCCGACGACGATGCTCGTTATCGCCATGACGATGTCCCCCCGGTCGATCTCGGTTCGGCGTCTGCTTCGTGGGCTCGACGCTTCATGGAGAGGAGCCCGCGCCCTTCTCGTCGGGCCACCTGGCCGATGGCTCTGTGGCCGCGGTTGTTCTTTCGCGCGCGCGGCGCCTAGGGCCGTGTCTGTGATCATCTGATTGAACCGCTGCGATGAGCGACGCCCCGACGCGAAGCGGCACGCCCGCGCCATCGGTCTCGGGTGATGCGCCGTCCCTGCTCGGGGTGTCGACCGCCCAAGTGCCGAGGCCGGCCTTTTGGGCAATGGACTCCGCGTCTTCGTGCACGTACTTCTCGCCTCGGAGTGCCGACGCGACCGCCGCAATGAGGCTCATGACGGTCGCAAAGAGGAGGATGATGACGAGCGCATCCTTGAAAGACGGTCCGATGAGGTGGGGGAAGAAGGACCGGCTCGTCAGCGCGGCGGCCTTCGCGGGGCTGAGGCGGCCGAGCACCGCGGGGCCAAGGAGGCTCTTGAGGGGGTTGATGCCCAAGAAGGCGGCGAAGATGTAGCCGAGTGGCGGCACATGGGAGAGCTGAGCGGCCTTCGCGACCGGGATCCCGTGGGCGATGAGTCCTTGGTACATCGCGCTCGGCACCTTGGCATTGAGACCGACGACAAGAAGCGTGAAGAAGAGCCCCATGGAGATCGGCATCCCGACTTGGGCGAAGGTCACCCGCATTCCCGAGGCCGCCCCCCGGTGACGCGCGGGAACCGAGTTCATGATCGACGCGGTGTTCGGCGAGGCGAAGAGGCCCCCCCCGATCCCATTGACGAGCATCACGGCGGCGAAGGGCCAGTAGCTGAAATTGGCCGGGAAGGCGATCATCGCCGCGTACATGGCGCCTGAGAGCAGCATGCCCCCCGTCGCGAACGGACGGGCCCCGTAGCGATCCGACAACTTGCCCGACACCGGCCCGGCCATCACGAAGCCGATCATCCAAGGAATCATGTAGATACCGGCCCAAAGCGGGGTCCTCGCGAAGCTGTAGCCGTGTTGGGGCAGCCAGATGCCCTGGAACCAGATCATCAACATGAACTGGAAACCGCCGCGCCCGACAGAGCCGAGGAACTGCGCCGCGTTCCCAGCCGTGAAGGCCCGGATGCGAAACAGCGACAGGCGGAACATCGGATCGTCCACTTTCAGCTCGACGAAGACGAACACGACGAGCAGCGCGAGACCGCCGAAGATCATCTCCAAGACGAAGGGATCTCCCCAGCCGGTGAGCGAGTTTCCATAGGGCTTGATGCCGTAGGTGACGCCGGTGAGGACCATGATGAGGCCACCGGCGAAAGAGAGGTTCCCGAGCCAGTCGATCTTGGCCTTGATGCGGACTCCGATCTCCTTCAGCTTCATGTACGCCCAGACCGTCCCGAGGAGGCCGACCGGCACGCTCGCGAGGAACACCCAGCGCCAGCCCACCTGCGAGAGCAGCCCGCCGACGAGGATGCCGAGGAAAGAACCGACGATTCCAGCGACCATGTTCATCCCAAGAGCGAGGCCGAGCTGCTCGGAGGGGAACGCGTCGGTGATGATGGCCGCCGAGTTCGCCATGAGCAGGGCCGCGCCGATGGCCTGGAACATGCGCAGGGCGACGAGTTCCATGGCACCGGCCGAGCCTGTGCTCCACACGCACGACAAGAGGATGGCCCCGAGGGTGAACCAGGCGAAGCCGAGGTTGTACATCCTCACCCGGCCGAACATGTCGCCGATGCGTCCGACGGTCACCACGAGGGCGGCCGCCACCAACATGTATCCCATCATGATCCAGAGCAAATAGGGGAAGTTCGCCGGCTGCAGCGGGTTCAGGTGGATGCCTCGGAAGATGACCGGTAGGGCGATGATGAGGCTCGTTGCGTTGAGCGTTGCCAACACCATTCCGATGGTGGTGTTGGAGAGGACGACCCACTTGTATCGGGGTCCCACGACTGGCCGTTCGGACGGGGCGAGCGCGCTCAATGTATCGCCGCCCTCGCCTCGTCGCCTTCCCCGACCGGTGCCGGGATGCTTGGGCGTTCGATCGCGAGCGACTCGAGCACGGCGACGGCGCGCTCGAGCGCCATGCGGTCGGCCTTGTCGAGCGCGCCGAGACGTTCAGAGAGCCAGGCGTTGCCGACCTCGTCGCGTCGGGCGAGGAGGTCCACGCCTTCCCTTGTCGCGACGAGGTGCACGCCACGACGGTCGGCCGGGTTCGCCCTACGGGCGACGAGACCAGCTTCCTCGAGTATGTCGGCAAGGCGCGTCGCGGCTGGCGAGGGCAGACCCTCGATTTCGGCGAGGTGCCCGACACCGAGCGGTCCGGCGCGCACGATGGTGGCGAGCGCGGAGAGCTGGGCGATCGTGAGTTCAGACGGGTCCTGGCGTCGCAGTTGGCGAGAGAGACGGATCATCGAAAGTCGGAGCCGACTTGCAAGCACGCTCGGTGTCCCCGCCTTGCGCATCGAGGCAACGCCTCCTCTTCTTGCCCGCCGGTCTGGCGAAGCTGCGCTCGTCGCTCCGGCGGCCTGGCACCTAGTGGATGATTAATATACCATTGATATTAGATATCAATAGTACATAATTGGGCCGACCGCAACGAAGCCTCGAGGTCCTCGATGAAGAGAGCTCCGAGGAAGGCTCGCTTTCTTAGCGGTCGTGGCATGTTCAACTCGGACCCCTTTCTTCGTCCCTTCATCGGTCACTCGCACCTCAGCGTGGTCAAGATGTGGTCCCATGTTCTTGGCGCGGACGTGTTCGGCGGGACCAATCTGCGTCCTCGTCAATGACGAAGCGGGGCCAACCAAGGTGCCTTTCTCCCTCGTTCTTCGCGAGGAGTATTGCAAGCAACGAAGAACGCGCGAGTGTCGAGGATGCAAGCGATCTCCTCGGACTCCTCCCGCACTGAGGTTTCGCGTTCTCGTGTTGAACCGACGTCGTCTCGAGCCCAACGACGAGGCTCATGCCTTGGTCGATTAGCCGACCAAGGCGCACAACTCGAACGCGTCGCTCATGGCGTGTTGCACTTGGTGTAGGCGAGAAACGTGGCCGGTGCAATTGCGAATGGCGAAGTTCTTCCGACGGCGTCGACATATGTTCGCGCGATCTCATGGTCTTTTATGATCTGTCAGCTCTGTACATAGGATCCCGCGATCTTTCGTTGGGAGATCCTCAAGGCACCGACGCGTGTCGTCGCCTCTTCGAAGTTCCTGTCGTGGAACGCGAAGAATGCGCGCGGGTGAATATCATCGGTCGCAACTCAGTCATCTGATCGGCGCGATCGGGGAAGCCACATGGCGAGCACGCAAGTGACACTCGATACGTCGGGCGATGTAGCCGTGATCACGGCGATCGGCGAAATCGACATTGCAACAGCGCCGATGCTCCTTCATCGCTTCAGCGAAGTTCCACAAGAGGTGCACAAGATGGTCATTGACCTTTCAGGCGTGACGTATCTTGACTCGAGCGGCCTAGGTGTTCTTGTCGCGTTCGAGAAGCGATTGCAGGTCGTATCCCCAGCAGTCGGGATCCACGTTGTTGTTTCACAGCCTGAGATCTTGAAGCTTTTCGAAATAACCGGGCTTGGGGAGACCTTTCCCATCGCGTTGACCCTCGAGAAGGCAATGGCGTCGCTGTAGGTGGACCGCGAAGCAAAAGAGCACTCGTTGAGACGAAGACGTTGCCCCTTCGTTTCAGGCAACGTTGCTTGACGCCATTGTGAGGTCGAAGTCCTTCAATGCGGAGATGACGCGACGCGGTGGAGCGATGCGACAATGATCATGACTTTGGTCTCAGGTCGTCGCCTCAACGTGGTTTGTCCGGGTGAAGAGCGTTTTCGTCTTCCCCGGACTGCCCGTCGATCTCGACCTCAGCGTGAAGCGAATCCGTGACGTCTTTTGACACCAAGTGCTGTTCTATAGGGTTAGCGACGGATTCGTCGATGCCGACACAGAGGTGTCGGACGTGATCAATTGGTGAAGCCTGCGTACAGCGCGAGCAAGCGAGCGCGACACGTGCATCTGGCTCACTCCGAGGCGCTGAGAGATTTCCACCTGTGTGAGGTCCTCGACGAAGCGCAATCGGGCGACCTCTCTTTCGCGCTCTGGTAATCGGGACAATTCGGCTATGAACGCGAAGTGATTCTCGATGAAGCTGTACTGCGCATCCTCAGAACCGAGAAGATGCTCCAAAGGTATGCCGTCTTGACCCGAGAATTCGAGTGACGCAGAGCGGTATCCGTGGCCCGCTTCAAGGGCTTCGACAATATCGTCCTCAGCCACTCGAGCTTCCTCGGCAAGTTCGCGCAGTGTCGGGGACCGTCCGTTGCGCTGCGAGAGCTCCTCGATTGCCGTTCCGAGTGCAAAGTAGAGCTCTTGGACACGTCGAGGCGCGCGCACCGACCATCCACGATCGCGGAAGTGGCGTTTGATCTCCCCGATGATCATCTTCGTCGCGTACCCATCGAATCCGAAGCCAAGCAATGGGTCGAATCGGTCGACTGCTTTGATGAGACCAATAGATCCGGCTTGGATAAGGTCGTCGAGCGCCTCTCCCCGATTGGCGTATCGCCGGGCGAGTTGTTTCACAAGGCCGAGATTTGACGCGATGATCTCCTTGCGCAGGCTTTGATCACGCGTCCTTGCGTACGTCATGAGGTCTTCTTCTAGACGCTGCCGGTCGTCCTCTCGAGTCATTTGTTGTGGCTCGACGCACGGTCCTTGCGAAGCGATGCGCGACACATGCTGTCGTTGACCCTGGAAATCTCAAAGTGGTCTACGACCGCGCTCAGAATCTGCTGTGACAGCTCGAGCTGAGCACTCTCCTCCGCGCCCGCGTTCTCAAGCGATGCTCGATACGCAACAGGAGAGACGACGCAGGTCATCTCGAAGGTGTCTTCGTTCCAGGCGAACGCGCACTCACAAACCGCGTCCGTTTGTGCGCCGAATGCGCACGAGGCGCAGAGCTCACCGATTCCAATGCGGAGATCTTCGAGCTCATCGAATGGAAGGTTCATCTGCAGGGCTATCGCCCGAGCAGTCGTGCGCAGGATCACCCACATCTCGGGACGTGCCGGGAGCACCAAGGTTGCGCGTCTCAAGTCACGGGCCATGGCGCTCACCATTGCACCATTTGGACGGCCGAGTGTCACATCGACCCCGCCCGGTGAGCTCGACGGATGTGGGTCGTCGTCTCGAAGGCCTCGCCTCTTCTCCTAGTGCCCTTTGGTCAGATGCGACCTGTGATTCCTCGTGTTGTTGCAGGCCATGTGGGAACTCAGCCGAGGCGCCACGATTGCCCGCCAAGGTGACCCTCGAGCGAGCGCACATCGAGGTCGAATGAGGATGGTCCATGACGAAGGGGGGCAAAAGGGTGCAGGATAAGGCGTGTTCGTCCTTGCGCTGGGTCTTGCGATCGGTCTCGTCCTTTCGCTCACCGGGGTTGTCGATGTCCCCGCAGACCGATTCGCGACGGCCGCCGACGAGGTGATCGTGCGATCGGGCCACCGCGTCATCGAGGCTCTCCCCGTCAGCGTCCAACACAACAGGGTGCTCCCCGAGGTCATCGTTCTCCTTGCTGTTGCGGCGCCAGGTCTCGCGAGCTGGTTGCTTGCGTGCTGCGCAGGTGCGTCCATTTATTTGCGGCGCAGCCTCGGCGTCATCGCATTCATCGTCGGCGTCGGATGCTTCTTCGTTCTTCCAAGTCATCAGGCGCTCGTGCTTGCCGCCGGACTCGCGATCATTGGATTGTTCGCGCGCATCGCCACTTCGCTCTTTCTTGCTGTGCCACTTGTCGCGGCTTCGGTCGCGCTCGGTGTTCGCCAAGCGATACGAGTCATAAACAACAGTGCGCCGGGGCTTTCTGCTGCTAGCCGAACCCTTAATCAGATCAGCGACGTCAGCTCGGGGATTTGGCACGTTGTGGCGATCATCATCGCCTTGGCACCACTTGGCCTTGCTGCGCTCCGACTTCTTCGACTGCCTCGCTCGCTCAAAGCGTGAAGTTGTCATCGTGCAAACCCGTTGATGCGCGCAATATGGAAATATCAAGTACCGAGTAACTTCGGTTCTGTGGTCTTGAAGGCGGGGTTTTGAAGTCCGATTTGCCGATGTTTCGGCGCGCGTTGGAGGCTGCCCACATCGACAGTCGACAGAAGCATCGCCAACCAAGCGCCACCGCGGTCATCGTTTCCTCATGTGCATCACTTGCCGGTTCGCTCCTCGCAGACGTAGTTCTCGTCGTCGTCGGTACGTCGATTTTCCCGTCCACGAAGGGATACGGTCACTTTCGATTCAGTGACTATGGGGAGCTCACGACCATCGGTGTCGTGATCGCATGCGTTGGCTGGGTGGTGGTCACGCGTATCTCGTCCGAGCCGCGCTGGCTCTTCTTCCGATGCGCAGTCCTCGTCACATGCGCGCTCTGGATCCCTGATATCTGGCTCCTTACGCGCAATCAACCCGCGAAGGCGGTCGTTGTTCTCATGGTGATGCATCTCGCCATTGCCCTTGTCACCTACAACTGTCTTGTGCGCATCGCGTCGGTCGATGCAGAAAAGCGTCCGCACGGCAATATCGATGAAATGGTGTCGAACAGCCTCGAGTCTTGCGTTAATGACGTTGGAGGTGATCTACAGGAAAGGGCCCATCGAGGGTCGGTCGGCAATCGGTATTGGATTGCGATGTCGAGTTTCGTTGGTCTCGAGTTCATGTTTGGGGTTGCGGCGCTGCTGTTCGTACCCGTGGGACGACCAAGTGGTTGGGTTCCTGTGCAAGGACGCACGCTCTACCTGGTTCATGGATGTCTCGGGGCACTTCTCTTTCTCGGCGCGGTTGTTCTCTTCGTCTTGACCATGCACGCGGACCGCATATCTCGCATCGCGTCCGTGAGCGGGCTCATCGGAATTGCGTTCGGAGCAGCTGGGGGAGCGCTCGGCTCCTATCATTCCGCGCGACTCGCCGGGATGGGGCTCATGCTCCTTGGGGCACTGATCGCTGGCTTTGGATACCTCGTACCCGTCATGGAGCAAGCGCCGAGCAACTCCTCAACGTAAGAACGGCACGCAGCCGCGGCGTTCTCTTGAGCGAAGTTGCGTGCCGATGCCATGGCGGCAACACTTCTTCACGGGCAAGCAACAAAGGGGCAGGTGACGGCCATCTTGGGGTGGAGTTCGCTCAAAGGCATCGCGGCACTCTGCCTGGGAGCTGCCCTGTGCGTATCGCTCGGTGGATCGCCTGGCTCGACGGGCGCGACCTCAACGAAGCGACGAGCTGAAGGTCCAGCGTCGGCGACCGCGCCCCGGACGAGCGCGAAGAAGACAACCGCGGCAGCTGCGAAACTGCCTGTCAACCCGTTTCTCACGCGCGCCATGCGCGTGTATCTGCGAGGCCGCGACGGTGACATCACGGCGGCTTTGTACAACTTCACTGACAAAACGACGTACCTGTATCGCCCCGGGATCGCCGAGCAAACGGCGAGCATCATCAAAGTCGACATCCTCGCCACTTTGATCTGGGAGGAGCAAGGTTCTGCCGATCCTTTGGGTGGACAAGACCAAGAGGTAGCAGAAGGGATGATCGAAGACAGTGACGACGATGACGCGACCGAGTTGTGGAACGAAGTAGGAGGAAGCCAACCCGTCAGCAATTTCGACGAGCTCGTGGGGATGATCGACACCGCGCCCAACACCATGGGCTACTGGGGCGAGACGACGACGACCGCCGCTGATCAAATAGAGCTCTTAAAGTACATCGTTCTCCCGAATTCGTTGCTCGACAACGCATCTCGTGTTTATGAACTTGGTCTCATGGAGAACGTCGTGGGTTCTCAACGTTGGGGAGTGTCGACCGGACCTCCGGCGAGCGCAACCGTAGCGTTGAAGAATGGATGGGTTCCCATCGTGGCGGACGACTGGCAGGTGAATAGCGTCGGCTACATCAATGGTTTCGGCCGTCGGTACCTCATTGCCGTGCTTACCAACGGGAACCTCAACGAGAGCTACGGGATAGACACCATTGACGGGATCTCACGAATTCTTTGGTCCGAGCTCGCGCCGTCCAAGGAGCCCTCGCGCGACTGACGCAGATCGTGTGATTGGCGCATACAGCGCCGCTCAGATCACGACCTAGGAGAGCGCGTCGGCAGTGTGTCGACCGAGCATCCGGTCGACAATCGTGCCCATGTCGATGTCCTCGTGGATTGCTCGGCGGATGATGTAGATGAGTGCCGGGATCGCCCAGAAATCGCCGCACACCCACAGAATCGCCGCTCCGATCTGTTGATCGGCGAACGGTGGGAGCGTCACTCCCGGAACGTGGTTGTAGACGCTGTACCAAGAGGTCGACGAGAAGATGCTGAGTGACATGGCGAGGATGAACATGACGACATTCGTGCTGATGATTGCCCAGAGCTGACCGATGGTCCCGAGCTTGGGCTTTATGGGGTGCGACGGGATGATCTGCAACCAAAAGAACACGCCGGAGACGAAAAAGCTCGAATGCATCAGCCAGATGTGCACCGCTTGGTTTCTCTCCGCGAGGTCGAAGAGCGCCGGTATGTGCCATATGACCATGATGACGTTGAAGACGACGATGGCGACAGCTCCGCTCATGAGGAATCGCCCCACAGCCCGCAGTGGGCGCGCCCAGCTCGACAGGAGCACTGCGCGGCCGAGCACGCGCCGCACCTTCACCGGCAACCCGTGGACGAGTGGCAGCCACGGTGCGCCCGAGACGATGAGGATCGGCGCGAAGAACATGATCAAGATGTGTTCGATCATGTGAACGAAGAAGTAGTCGCTTGCCCAATAGTCAATCGGCGAGTCGACCGCGATGAGGAGCACCCCGAGGCCGGCATAGAAATAGAGCGAGTGGATCCTTCGCGTACGTGTCCGAGCGGGCGTCGAGCGCGCTCGCAAATGCCCAAGTCCGATCTCGTGCCAGATGATCAGCACGCCGACGATGATGAGGAACGGATCGAACGACCAGTTGTCCACCACGTAGCTCACGATGCTCGGCTCTTTTCTTGTCGACGAATGATCACGCCGCGTGGACGCGATTGCGTGACTGCGCCGGGACCCATGGGACCGTTCTCACGCCTATCACGCTGAGCCGCCTTTGTCCCCTGTTCCCATAAGCGAGCGTCCCGTCTGCGGGTTTCCGATCCTGTTCTCGGAGATTGTTCCTTGCGCACCGCCAAAGTGCAAGGAAAACGTGCCGCTCGCACGATCCGAGGCGAGGGGGGAGCGCCGCGTCGAGGTGGTGTTGAGGGACCGAGCTCGGGCAGTAGTCTTCCAGCGATTGTCTCCGAGTCGCGATCGTTCCGTGAGCGCCTACAGCTCGCCACCTGCTCCGAGGAGCGGGCGCGACGTGGCGCTGAAGCTCGCAGCGCTCGTCGCAAGCTGCGCACTTGTGGGGTTCATCGCCTACGCGATCGTCATTGCGAGCAGCGGGAAGCCTCCGGGCGCGACCTTCCCTTCCTCGTCGCCTCGCCTCGTTGCGCGCGGCACGCTCGCTCCCTCTTTCGCCTTGCCACGCCTCGGGGCGAAGGGTCGAATAGACCTCGCCGAGCTACGCGGCCGACCGGTCGTGATGAACTTCTTCGCATCGTGGTGTGTGGACTGTCGTGTCGAACTTCGCGCTTTGGCCGAGCTCGCGCGCGCACAAGCAGGCCGGGTGGAAGTCGTGGGTATCGACGACGAAGACTCGAACCCCGGGCTCGCGAGCCATCTGCTCAGCGACGCGCACGCGAGCTATCCCGTCGGATCCGACCCCAACGGAAACGTCGCGAGCACATATCTGGTGAGCGCCCTTCCGGTGACGTTCTTCATCGACGCTA
>Ga0181536_10001221_pt1 | contig 30415 bp, 34 predicted proteins | sample PEATcosm2014_Bin_41_FD_121105 | JGI IMG/M metagenome (GOLD analysis project Ga0181536, IMG submission 121105) | Peatland microbial communities from MTU Mesocosm Facility, Houghton, MI, USA - PEATcosm2014_Bin17_60_metaG | ecosystem: Environmental > Terrestrial > Soil > Wetlands > Peat | place...
CGGCGCTCATCAGAGAATTGGAAGCGTTGGCGCCGCCTAAGGCCGAAGTTGCCAAGCGGAGAAAGGTGTCGTAGAGTGGGTTACAAGGGAGCGCTACTTTCCACGGAGCTCCGGGCATTCCCAGCTTTCCTCCAAAGCGGACTTTATAAGCTTGGATCTGCCGCGAATTGCCACGGCCTTCGGCCACAACGGGGTATGAAAAAGGCGCGCTCGCGCGCGCTGGCGGCCTGCGAGGCCGCCGCAGGCAGAGTGCCTGCCCCACAAAAGGGTAAATCACTAAGATATTGACTCTGCGGGACTTTGAGGCAGGGCTTTTCCGAAGGACACGATCTTCGGTGCGACTTGCTACCATTGGTTTGGCAGCCATAAGGGAGCAACAAATGCGCTGGTACCACTATGTGGCGTACTTCTTCGGGGGCGCATTCCTCGCGAACGCGCTTCCCCATCTCGGCAATGGGATCTCTGGGCATGCCTTCCAGAGCCCCTTCGCATCACCACCCGGGGTAGGCTTGTCCTCCTCGACGGTCAATGTCCTGTGGGGCCTCTTCAACCTTGCCGTCGGCTACCTGCTCGTCTGTCGTGCCGGCAACTTCAATCTGCGCAAGACCCAGCACGTGCTCGTCCTCGGGGCGGGAATTCTGATCATGTCGGTAATGCTTGCCCACGCATTCGGGCGATTCCACGGAGGGCTGTGAGCCCAATGGCACTTAGTCTTCGCCAGGCGGCCTAAGAGGCCGCCGCAGGCCGAGGGCCTGCCCCACTTTCAGATATGCTGGTCGAGGAGAAAGCATGGAATACAGATTGTTGGGCGCGAGCGGTCTGGAAGTTTCGGTGCTGAGCTTCGGCACGATGACGCTGGGCGGGGAAGGGCGGTTCGCCGCGATAGGCAACGTGCAAGCGGAGGAGGCGCGGCGCCAGATTGAAATCTGTATCGACGCAGGCGTGAACCTGTTCGACACGGCCGACATCTACTCGTTTGGCAAGTCGGAGGAGGTGCTCGGCCAAGCACTGGGCGCACGCCGCAAAGACATCGTCCTGGCGACCAAAGTCTTCGTTCGGCTCGGGCCCGGCACCAACAAAGCCGGCCTCTCGCGCCGCCACATCCTGGAAGCCTGCGAGGCGAGTCTCCGCCGTCTCGGAACCGATTACATCGATCTGTACCAGGCCCACAACTTCGACTCCCTGACACCCCTCGACGAGACCCTGCGCGCCTTCGAGGACCTGATCCGCGCCGGTAAGATCGGCTACGCCGGTTGCTCCAACTACTCGGGCTGGCAACTCATGAAGGCCCTGTCCATCTCGGACCGGGCCGGGACTCCGCGCTATATCTCGCAGCAGATCAACTATTCGCTGCTGGCCCGCGATGCGGAACACGAACTGGTGCCCGCCGGCCTTGACCAGCGGACGGGGATCATGGTCTGGAGCCCGCTGCAAGGCGGCCTTTTGTCCGGCAAATTCCGCCGCGGGCAGGCCAAGCCTTCGGAGTCGCGGCTGAACAGTCTCGACGCGCCCGGCACCGTGGATGAGGAGCGGCTCTACAGAATCGTCGATGCACTTGCCGAAATCGCCGCCCAGCGCGGGGTTTCCATTTCCCAGGTGGCGCTGAACTGGGTCACGCGCAAGCCTGGCGTGGACACCGTCATCATCGGCGCCCGCAACGAGGAGCAACTCCGAGACAACCTGGCCGCCGCGAACTGGACCCTCGCGGACGCCGAGGTGGAACGTCTCGACGAAGTCAGCGCACTCCCACTGCCTTACCCCTACTGGCATCAACAGAAATTCGCCGGGGATCGCAACCCGCCGGCGAAACACGTCCGGTAACGTTCGCACGAAACTGCGGCAGACGATCCGGGAGCCGGGTGCTCAAACCGGATGCGTGGGACGCGCCGGAAGAGGGGTTGCGCTTCCGGGATTTGACCCTTCTGAACAGACCAAAGTCTCCGATGGAAGGGATGGCGGAAACTCGATGATGGCATGCAGGCCAGCGAACTGAAGTTCGCCGCTGCACGCTAACCGCTTGCCGTTCGCATCCCGCTCCCGGGGTCCCCTCTGGGGGGCGGCACCTTCAGCCACATGTTTGGCTTTTCCGGCGGACTGAACCCTTACTGGGTCGCGGCGGGGGTAGCGTGCGCGGTGGCGATCCGCCTTGGGTTCCACCCCAGGCAGGTGCGGTGGGTGGAAGCGATTCCACTGGCCTATGTGGCCTGGCGGTGCGTGGGCTTGCTGTTGATGTGGTGATTCAGCCGGGATGTACCTTCTCGTGCCTCTCCAGCATCTCAACGAACTGCCGGATGCGCCGCGCGCGCGTCTCGGCCTTTTTGACGGTCTGGATTCGCCAAAGAATGGCATAGCGATTCGCGCGGTCCAAAGTGCGGAAGAACGCTTTGGCCCGCGCGTTCCGATCGAGGGCGGCCTGCAAGTCATCCGGCACTTCAGCTTTGCCGGGCGAATCGTACTCCGCATCCCACCTGCCGTCCTGCCTGGCGCGCTCGACCTGTTGCAGACCGGCGGGCTGCATGCGACCCGCTTGGATGAGCGCTACGGCCTTCTCGCGATTCACCTTCGACCAGATGCTTTTGTTCCGGCGCGGTGTGAACCGTTGCAGCCAGGCGTGCCCGCTCTCGCCCTTCTTTTGCGCGTCGATCCAGCCGTAACAGAGGGCCGCTTCGCTTTCTGCGCAGCCGCTCAGAGCGCTTCGCCGTATGACACCGACTGGATGGAAGATCCTTTCTTGGCGAGGCGCAGCCAGACGCCGGTCGATGCAGCGTGGTTCGCGTCGAGCCAGGCGGTCCAGGCGGTTTGGCGGGGAAAGAGGAGGACGGACATAGCTACAGCGGGGCTGAAGCCCCGCGCGGACTAAAGTCCGCCCTCCACGGGGAGGCCGGCTCGTTGCCAGGCTTTCCATCCGCCATCGAGCGAAATGACATCGGTATAGCCCATCTTTTGCAGGTTGTCGGCGGCCAGCGCGGAACGGTATCCGCCGCCGCAGTAGAGCACCAGGCGCGTGTCCTTGTCCGGCACCTTGGCCTCGATATCGCGCTCGACGATTCCCTTCCCCAGGTGCACGGCGCCGGCCGCGTGCCCGGCGGCCCATTCGTTATCCTCGCGCACGTCGACGAGCACATGCGGTTCGCCCGCGGCCTGCATTTTCCGGTAGCCTTCGATATCGATCTGGTGCACGCGCGATTTTGCGTCATTCACGATTGCCAGGAAACTTTCGTTGTGCGCCATCGTTACTCCACTCTCCTGATTTGCCCGCCTACGCCGGCGAGTTTCGCCTCGATTTTCTCATAGCCGCGGTCGATGTGGTAGACGCGGTCGATCACGGTCTCGCCGCGCGCGGCCAGCGCCGCCAAAACCAGCGACGCGCTGGCGCGCAGGTCGGAAGCGATCACGCCTGCGCCGGTCAGCTCGGAGGGTCCCGCCACGATGGCCTGGCGGCCTTCCAGCCGGATATTAGCGCCCATGCGGGCCAGCTCCTGCGCGTGCATAAAGCGGTTTTCGAAGATGGTCTCGACCACCATGGCGATACCCTGCGCCTGGGTCATCAGGGCCATGTACTGCGCCTGCAGATCGGTCGCAAATCCGGGATATTCTTCGGTGGTCACATCCACGGACCTTAGGCGCTTGGGCGCGCAGATCTGCACGCTGGTGGCGTCGGTCTGGGTGATTTCGGCGCCGGCCTGCAGCAGCTTGGCCACCAGCGCGCTCACGTGTTCGGGCACGCAACCGGTAATCTTCACATCGCCGCCGGTGATGGCGCCGGCGATGAGGAAGGTGCCCGCTTCAATGCGGTCGCTGATGATGGTGTGATCGGCGCCATGCAGTTTTTCGACGCCGCGGATGTGAATGGTGGAAGTGCCGGCGCCCTCGATTTGCGCGCCCATCTTCGCCAGCAGCGCGCACAGATCGGCGACCTCGGGCTCGCGCGCGGCGTTGCGCAGAATGGTCTCGCCGCGCGCCAGCACGGCGGCCATCACGAGGTCTTCGGTGCCGGTCACCGTGATGCGGTCGAAGTGGATGGTGGCGCCGCGCAACCCCTCCGGCGCCTCCGCCTCGATGTAGCCGTGGGCCTGCCGGATGCGCGCGCCCAACTGCTCCAGACCGAGCAGGTGCAGATTGATGGGGCGCGCGCCGATAGCGCAGCCGCCGGGCAGGGAGACGCGCGCGCGACCGGTGCGGGCCACCAGCGGGCCCAGCACCAGGCTGGAGGCGCGCATGGTCTTGACCAGCTCATACGGGGCTTCCGATGAAACGATGCGCGGCGTGTCGAGGCGGATGGTCTCGCCGTCGACTTCCGCCTGGCAGCCGATATCGACCAGCAGGCGCTGCATCGTGCGAATGTCGCGCACGCGGGGAATGCGCCGCAACGTGACCGGCTCATCGGTGAGCAATGCCGCCGCCAGGGCGGGCAACGCCGAGTTCTTCGATCCGCCGATGGGGATCTCGCCCTGCAAACGAGGGCCGCCTTTGATTACGAATTTATCCATAGACTAAATGGAACCACAGATGGACACAGATGCACACAGATGAAAGCAAAAACAAAATCTAACCGCCGATGCACGCAGATGCACGCCGATAAGAACCAGAATAATCGGCGTGAATCGGCGTATATCGGCGGTTTCTTTGGCGCCAGGGCGGGCAACGCCGAGTTCTTCGATCCGCCGATGGGGATCTCGCCCTGCAAACGAGGGCCGCCTTTGATTACGAATTTATCCATAAACTAAATGGAACCACAGATGGACACAGATGCACACAGATGAAAGTAAAAACAAAATCTAACCGCCGATGCACGCAGATGCACGCCGATAAGAACCAGAATAATCGGCGTGAATCGGCGTATATCGGCGGTTTCTTTGGTTTTCATCTGTGTTTATCTGTGTTCATCTGTGGTTCCAAGTGCCTTTGAAATGCGCCCGTTAGCCGCGGCCAGGCGTTGCTCGGCGGCTTCCCGATTTGCGCCTGTTTTGGCCATGACTATCGCCGTGGCGACCTTGTTTCCGGCGGCCTCCAGCATGACTTCGGCAACCTCGTTGGTTACGCCCGCAGCTTGCGCTACGATGCGGGTTGCACGGTCGCGCAGCTTGGTGTTGTTCGGCTGCACGTTCACCATCAGGTTGCCGTAGACATATCCGAGCCGGATGAATGTTGCCGTACTGAGCATGTTCAACACCAGCTTCGTGGCCGTGCCCGCTTTCATGCGCGTGGAACCGGCCACGATCTCGGGGCCGGCCAGCGGCGTGATGGCAATGTGCACGGCGCGTGCCAACTCCGAATCGGGCGTGCAGCTTATGCCCGCCGTGACTGCGCCCAGGCGGCGCGCTTCGGCGACCGCGCCCAGCACGTAGGGCGTGCGGCCGCTGGCGGCGATCCCCACCAGCACATCGCGCGCGGTGAAGCCGCGTTCGCGCAGGTCGCGCGCGCCGATGGCCGGATCGTCCTCGGTGGTTTCCGTAGCGTGCGCCAGCGCCTGCTCGCCGCCCGCCATGATGCCTTGCACCAATTCGGGATCGGCGCTGAAAGTCGGCGGGCATTCGGCGGCATCCAGCACGCCCAGGCGTCCGCTGGTGCCGGCGCCGATGTAGAACAGGCGTCCGCCGCGCTGGATGGCCGCGACGATGGCGTCGACGGCGCGCGCAATGGCCGGAATCTCGCGCGCGACCGCGTCGGCCACCTGGCGGTCCTCGGCGTTGACGATTTCGAGGATACGCGCGGTGGGCAGCGCATCGATGCCATCGGAGGCGGGGTTGACCTGTTCGGTCAGCAGATTCTCAAGCATTAGGCAAGTAGGCCGGCCTTCCGCATCACGGCGCGCGATGTTTCGAGACCCAGCCGGGCACCCTCTTCGGGCGGCATGTCCTTCAGGCCGCGGCCGAAGACTTCCACGCTGAGGGCGTCCTGGTAGCCGATCTGCTGGAGCGCGCGCAGGAATCCGACCAGGTTGATGACGCCCTCGCCGGGCATGAGCCGCTCGTTGTCGCGGATCTGATCGGGCGGCAGGTTCGGCGCGTCGCTGAAGTGCACGTGGACGATGCCGTCCTTGCCCGCCTTGATGATGTCGTCCGTGGTCGCGCCGGCGTGGTACCAGTGCCACACGTCTAAAAGCAGACCCACATTCGAACCGCATTCGCGCGCGAACGCCAGCATTTCGGGCATGCGCCAGATGAACTCGTAAGGCTCCATGCGGCGAAGGTGCAACGGCCCCAGAAACTCCAGCCCCAGCCGGACGTGCGAGCGCGCCAGCACGTCGGCACAGGCGCGGAAGCGCTTCAGATAGAGCGAACGCAACTCGGCCATGGGCGTTTTGCTGGAAGGCATGATCCAGGTGATCATGCGCGGGCAGCCGATGGCCGCGGAGAACGACGCCGCGTCGCCCAGCTTTTCCAGGTCCTGGCGGAAGGCGCCATCGTCCTTGCGAAACTCCACGGGGAGATTCACGGCGGCCGGTTTGATCTTCAAATCTTCCAGGAGGGCGTTGGTGGCTGGCAGGCCGGCTTTCATAGCGGCCGCGAGATCCACGTCCACGCCGGGGTAGCCGACCTTGGCGGCCAGACGGGCGAACTCCGGCCAGGGGACGCGGCCGGCGACCACAGTTGGGTTGAGAGAGAGGTACACGATTCATTGTGGGGGGAATGCGGTGCCGGGCGCAAGGGGAAGCGCGCTGCGTGGCGCACGCTTTAGCGCAATGCCGACCGGATCGGCCCGCCACCAGCCGAACAGTGCATTCAGATCAGAAGCAATGCCCAACAGAATCGCAGACAGGAGGTTGCAAACATCGCGAAGGTGTCAGAGGTCTACCGGGCGGGCGTCGGGCTATTGAAGGCTGTTTTGTGCGATCGTAGCCTGATAAAGATGAGCCGGGGAAGTGGCGAACAGCGGCGCTGGCCGGATCGCAGCGGGCGGGTGGAACCGGGGCATCATACAGATAGCTGCCGCCCTCGGCTGGCATGGCCGCCGCCGGTTCGGCCCACACCAGGCCGTCCGAAAGCGCCAGCACAGTGCCCACGGCCCAGCCCAGCAGGCATTGCGTCCCGCCCATGGCGCCGATCGGCAGCGGGATGGTGACGAAGGGGCACACCGCGAGCATGTTGCTCATGTTCAGGGCGGTGCCTTCGAGCAGTCCCAACCCGCGCGTCAGCCCATGCTGTCCGGCCATCGTTCGATACTACCAACGCGGCGCACGGCTGCGCGTCTTGTTGTGGCATTGTTGTAAGATGGCCCAGGAGGAGGCAATATGTTTACACCCGATCAAGCCAAAGGACTGTCCATGGTTTTCCTGCAAGGCCTGGGCAATGAGGGGCCCATCACGCGGCGCGTACTGGCGGCCGTTCCGGCGTCGCAGCTCGATTTCAAGCTGGGCGAGAAAGGACGCACCACGCGCGAATTGATGTGGCACATCGTGCGCAGCGAGAAATGGTTCGGCGAAGGAGTCGTGGCGGGCAGTTTCGGCGGAGACCCGTCCGATGGTCCGGCGCCCGCGACCGCGGCGGAGATTCTGGCCTATTACGATGAGCACGTGCCCCCGATTGCCGGTAAGATTGCTACGCTTTCCGGCGAGAAACTCGCCACGTTCGTGAATTTCTTCAACGCCTTTAATCTGCCGCTGGTGTTGTACATGGATTTCTGGATTAAGCACACGGTACACCACCGCGGGCAGCTCAGCATGCATCTGCGGGCGATGAACGCGCACGTGCCGAACATTTACGGCGGCAGCGCCGACGAACCGTTTGGAATGCCGGCGTGAACGGCGGGACTGAAGTCCCGCGCGGGCTAAAGCCCGCCCTCCTGGTTACGGTGGTGGTCCCTACGCTGGCTGCGGATGCGAGGCTTCAGGAGTGCGTCGCCGCCCTGGAGAAGCAGACGCTGCGCGATTTTGAAGTGATTATCGTCGACAATAGCGGTTGCGGAGCGGTACGGCGCAAAGGGGCGGCGCCGCCGGATGTGCGGGTTATCGAAGAGCCGCGCAACGTGGGTTTCGGCGCGGCCATCAACGACGCTTTCCGCCAATCGCGCAGCCGGTATCTGGCTACGCTCAACGACGATGCAGCGCCTCATTCCGGCTGGCTGGCGGCCCTGGTATCGGCGATGGAGGCGCGGCCGGATGCCGGCATGTGCGCCTCGCAGGTGCGGCTCTACGGCGAAGACGCGCTGGATTCGGCGGGTATGCTGGTCTGTCGAGATGGCAGCAGCAAGCAGCGCGGCCAGGGGCGTCCGCCGAGATTCTTTCCGGTGGCGGAGGAAGTCCTGTTTCCGAGCGGGTCGGCGGCGCTTTACCGGCGCGCCATGCTGGAACAGATCGGCGGGTTCGACGAAGACTTCTTCCTTTACTGCGAGGACACCGATCTGGGATTGCGCGGGCGCTGGGCCGGCTGGCGCTGCCTCTATGCGCCCGAGGCGGTGGTGGAGCACCATTATTCGCACTCGGCGGGCCGCGCCTCGCGGCTGAAGGCTTATTACGTGGAGCGGAACCGCCTGTTCGTGCTGGCCAAGAATTTTACGGCGCGGATGCTGGCCGCCGCGCCGTTTGTGTCGCTGGCGCGATATGCGTGGCATTTGCGATTCATGCTGCGCGGACGCGGGGCCGCCGCGCGGTTTCGCCTGGAGGGCGACTCGGCCTGGCGCATGGCGTTTTACGTGCTGCGCGCGCACGGCGCGCTGCTGCTGAATGCGCCGGCCCTGTGGCGCAAGCGCCGCGCGATCCGCCGCACGGCGCGGTTGACGCCGCACATCTACCGGCGGCTGCTGCGCTCGCATTCCATTTCGGCGCGGCGCGTGGCCGAGCTTTGACTGTGGGACAGGCCTCCTGGCGTGTCCTGTTTGTGTTACAAAGGCGTCGTAAGCCGCAGGACAGGCCAGGAGGCCTGTCCTACCTAAGTGAACAGTGCTGGATCATGACCACGCCCACGCCCGCATCATCCGACTCGCTGCTGATCATCGTGCCGGCCTACAACGAGGAAGCCGCGGTGGGCGGCGTGGTGCGCGCCATCCAGGCGGCCATGCCGGGAACGGCGGTGCTGGTGATCGACGATTGCTCGACGGACGCCACGCAGGCGGTGGCCCGCGAGGCCGGCGCGAGGGTGTTGCCGCTGCCGCACCACCTGGGACTAGGCGGCTGTGTGCAAGCGGGCTACAAGCTGGCCTTCGAGTTGGGATATGGATACGTCATCCGGGTGGACGGAGACGGGCAGCATGACGCGCGCGACATTCCGCGCGTGTTTGAAGCTCTGCGCACATCCGGCTGCGAGATGGTGATCGGATCGCGCTTCCTGAACGGGAACGGTTCCAGCCCCGGCGCGGTGCGTGGCTTGGGCATACGCTTTTTCCGCATGGTGCTGCGCCCCATCCTGGGACAGCGCGTACACGATCCGACCTCCGGTTTCGTGGGGGTGAACCGCAACGCGTTGCAGGTTTTCAGCAAGAGCTTTCCGCTGGAATACCCGGAGATCGAAGCGCTGGTGGTGTTGCAGCGCAAGCGATTCCGCTTCCTGGAAATTCCCTGCCGGATGCAACCGCGCACCACCGGCCGCTCGTCGATCACGGCCTCGCGATCGATCTACTACATCGTGCACGTACTGCTGGGAGTATTCGTGAATGTGCTTAAATTCGACCAGCGGCCGCGGCGTCCCGGCAGGCGTTCCAGCAAGCCGGGAAAATCATAGAGGAGATTTATGGACCGCCTTTTAAATGCGTTGACGGTTTTGAGCGGCCTGCTGGTGCTGTTCGTGCTGGCCTCGGTGCGGCGGGCGCACATCCGCGTGGAATATTCGGTAAGCTGGTTACTGGCCGCGGCCGCTTTGTTGATTCTCTCGCGCTCGCGCGGCTTGCTGGAAGCGGCGGCGCACAAGCTGGGACTTTCCGATCCGCCGCTGGCCCTGCTGCTGATCGTGGGCTGCGTGTTTCTACTCATGTTTTACCGGTATTCCGTGATTCTCTCCAAGCTGCGCGACGATAACATCGCGCTGGCGCAGCGCCTTGCCATCCTTGAATTCCACTTACAAACCTTGCGGGACGGCCAGCCCCATGGCTGAAGCGCGGGGCATCTCCGCGCGCACCAAGGGCGGCCCCAGGGGCCGTGCGAAAGGCCCCGACAAAACGAGGTCGCGCGCCGCGGAGAAGCCGGCCGCCGCGCCGCGGAAGCTTGGCGCGCGGTGGTGGATCTACGCCGCCGCCGCGGCCGTGGCTCTGTATCTGGCGTTTCAAGTGTACGCTCCCGCACTCAGCGGACCCTTTGTTTTCGACGACACCTTCCAGCCCTATCACACGCCCGATTTTCCCAATGCGCTGCACTTCTGGATCAGGGGTGTCCGTCCGCTCCTGATGTTCAGTTACTGGATCAACTATCAGTTCTCGCAAGCGCCGCTCGGGTTTCACGCCGTTAATATCCCGATCCACTTACTCAATAGCTTCTTGATATTCCTCATCGCACGGAAGCTCGCGCTGCGTGAATCGCCCGATTGGATACTGCCAGCCTTCGCCGCAGCGGTGTTCCTTCTCCATCCCATCCAGACGGAATCGGTGTCCTACATCGCCGGGCGGTCGGAAACCCTGAGCGTGTTCTTCTTCCTGGCCGCCTTCGCCGTCTTCTTATACAGGCGGCGGCCCGAAGTTTCCTGGAAGACTTCCATCGCGGTGCTGGCGTTGTTCGGCGCCGCAGCCGCCACCAAGGAACACACCATCGTGCTGCCCGCTCTGCTGCTGCTGACGGATTACTACTGGAATCCGGGATTTTCGTTCAGCGGTATCCGGCGAAACTGGCGGCTCTACGTTCCCATCGCGGTGGGAACGGCGGGCGGCATGGTATTCGTCGCGAGAGTTTTGGCGCACGCGGAGACCGCCGGCTTCGGGATGAAGGAGTTCACCTGGTACCAATACTTCTTCACCGAGTGCCGCGCGTTCTTCGTCTACCTGCGGATGCTGGTGTTCCCGGCCGGCCAGAATCTGGATTGGGAGTATCCCATCTCGCGGAACATTCTGGATCACGGCGCCATCTTCGGACTCGCCGCCATCCTGCTGCTGGCGGGCGCCGCTATTTACTTCCGCCGGCGCTATCCACTGGCTTCTTACGGCTTCCTGGTCTATCTGCTGCTGATGGCGCCGACTTCCTCGTTTGTGCCGATCAAGGACCCGGTCGCCGAGCGGCGCTTGTATCTGCCGATGATCGGCATCTTGCTGGTAGCGATCGCGGCGCTCGCGCGCATTCGCGTGGATCGCCGCAAGCTGGCCGCCGCTTTATGCGGAATCGTCGCGGTGCTGGCTATTGCGACTTATCGGCGCAACGAACTTTGGGCCAGCGACATCGCCATCTGGGAAGACGCAGCGCGCAAGTCGCCCGGCAAGCAGCGCGTACATTTTCAATTGGCGCACACTTACTACGCCCATGGCCAGTGCCGCGATGCCATCGCGCAATATGCGGAAGCTGCACGGGTCGAGAAGCCGGATTACGGCGTGCTGGTGGATTGGGGCCTGGCTTACGACTGCAGCGACGAGCCCGATGCGGCGGTGGGGAAGCTGCGGGAGGCCGCGGCGCTCGAGCCGAAAGCGCACGTCTACACGCAAATCGCCATGGTCTACGCCAAGCGGTCGCGCTGGCCGGAGGCCTTGGAGGCGCTGGCGCAGGCGGAGAAGCTGGATCCCAACTACGCGGTGACGTATTACTACCGCGGCGGGGTGCGCGCCAAGACCGGCGATTTTGCCGGAGCCGTGGCGGACTACACGCATGCGCTGGCGCTCGATCCATTGATGGAACCGGCGCGCGAGGGCCTGGCGTACGCGGAGCGGCAGTTGGGCGCGCCTCGCTGACATGCGGCCGCTGCGCATAGGGGTCAACGCGCTGTACCTGATTCCGGGCGGCGTGGGCGGCACCGAGATCTATCTGCGGGAACTGCTGCGCGCGCTGGCGGAAATCGACGCGCGCAACCAGTATTTCATTTTCACGAATCGGGAGACCGGGCCGGACCTGGTTCCACAGCAGCCGAATTTTCAGGCGATGCCGCAGCGCGTGCGCGCCCGATTCCGGCCGGCCCGCATTGTTTGGGAGCAGACCGCGCTGCCGCTGGCTGCCGTGCGCCTGGGCCTGGATGCGCTGCTCAACCCGGGCTTCACCGCGCCGGTCTACTGCCCGTGCGCGGCCGTAACCGTGTTCCACGACATGCAGCACAAACGCCATCCGGAGCACTTCCGCTGGTTCGACCTGCCGTTCTGGCGCGTGCTGCTGTTCGCATCGGCGCATGTAGCCACGCTGCTGCTGGCGGATTCCGAGGCTACGCGCGCGGACGTGCTGCGCTACTACCGCCTTCCGGCGGGGACGGTGCGGGTGGTCCGGCTGGGCGTGGACCCCGCGTTCTTCGGATTGCGGCGGGCGCCCGAGAAGCTGCTGCTGACGGTCTCGACGCTGCATCCACACAAGGGCCTGGAAGCCTTGCTGCGGGCGTTCGAGCAGTTCCGCCGCGCGCAGCCGGGCTTCCGGCTGGCGATCGCCGGGTTGCGCGGCTTCCACGCTGTCGCCTTGGAACGATTGCGCGACGATCTCGGGCTGAGCGGCGCGGTGGAGTTCACAGGCTGGATTCCGCGCGCGCAACTCTACGATCTGTACGCACGCGCCTGGGCGTTCCTGTATCCATCCATGTTCGAAGGGTTCGGCATGCCCGTGGTGGAAGCGCTGGCCGCGGGTATTCCTGCAGGCTGTTCGGACATCGAGCCGCTGCGCGCGATAGCGGGCGAGGCCGCGCTGCGGTTCGAGCCGGGCGATGTGGAAGCCATTTGCAGCGCGATGGTGCAGTTGGTGGCGGATGAACCGTTGCGCGCGCGGCTGGCTGCGGAAGGGCCGGCACGGGCTGCGGCGTTTTCATGGACGGCTACGGCGCAAGCTACGTTGGATGCGGTGGTGGATGCGGTGCGTATGCGCTTGCAGGCGGCCTGAGAGGCCGCCGCAGGCTGAGAGCCTGCCCCACGAGCGCGTAAGGAATCGCGCGCCGCATAGACTACCTATTTAGAAAGGACGATGGAGCGCAAGGCCGCATTCCTGAGGATCTATGAGCAATACGCGCCGGCGCTCGTTCGGCTGGCGGGCGCGTACGCCGCCGCGCGCGAAGACCGCGAGGACCTGGTCCAGGAGATCGCCGCGGCATTGTGGCGAGCGCTGCCCGGTTATCGCGCGGAAGCGAGCGAGCGCACGTGGCTGTACCGGATCGCGCACAACGTGGCGATCACGGCGGCGGTCAAGCAGCGCAAGCGGGAGAAGCGGGAGGTCGCGCCGGAGCCGCCGCTGGACCTTCCGTCGGCAAGCGCCAGCGCCGAACAGCATCTGCTGGTGGAGGAAAGGCGGCGCATGCTGTTCGCGGCGATCCGGGGGCTGGCGGCGGTAGACCGGCAAATCACGGTGCTACACCTGGAAGGCCTGAGCTGCGCAGAAATCGAAGCAGTGACCGGCATCGCGGAAGGGGCCGTGGCGGCGCGCCTGACGCGGATCCGGGAAAAGTTGCGCCAGGCCATTCGGGCGCGGGAGGCGGGCGATGGCCGATAAAGACGAACTCGATCAGCTTTGGTGCGGCCAGCCGACTGGTCCGCCACCGAAAGGAGAAGACATGTTAACGATGGCGATGGAGAGAGCGAACCGGTTCGATCGCACGATCAAGGCTCGCAATTTGCGCGAATGCCTGGGGGCGGTACTGCTGACGGCGATTTTTGCCTTTATCGCGTGGAATTCGCCCAACGCGCTGGCGCGCGCCGGCAACCTGGTGGTCGCAGCCAGCGGTTTGTGGATCCTCTTCTGCATGCTGGGCTATGGGCGCGAAGCGCCGTCGCCCGCGCCGGATCGGAGCGTGGCGGATTTCCAGCAGGCGCTGCTGCGGAAGTACGACCACCAGATCCGGCTGCTCAAGAACGTGAAGTATTGGTACCTGTTGCCGCCGTATACGGGGCTGATGATGGCGAGCGTGGGCATCGTGAGGGCTCAAACCGCGGTGGGCCAGCCGGGCTGGCCGCAACTGATCGCGGTGGCGATTTACACGGCTTTGTTCGGGTTCGTCTGGTGGCTCAACGAGGGGCCTGGCGTCCGAAAGCTGCGGCGGGAGCGCGCGCGGCTGTTGGCGGAGATGAAAGCGGCAGCAGAGATGGACAGGCCAGGAGGCCTGTCCTACTGAACGATCAGCTTCAAACGACGCCGTGCGGCGTCAGCTTGAAGTTCACCTCTTTCAGGTGCTGCCCGGCATCGAGCGAGAGGGTAGTGCCGGGCCGGTTAGGTCCGCGCGCGCCGTAGCTGGTGCTCACGAACCCGTTGCGGCTGACGGAGAGCCGGTATTTGCCGGGCTCGATATCCTTGGCAAACTTCCCGCCTGCATCCGCGGTAGTGGAGTAGCTGGTTTCGAGGGAGGCGGTGTTGGGGTTCAGATCGACGCGTTGCAGCCGCAGTTCGGCCTTCTTCACCGGCGCGCCGGTCGCGACGTTCGACGCCTGGCCTTCGATTCCGCACAGGTCTTCCGGCCTGGTGGGGTTCGGTTGGGCCGCAGGAGCGTTGTTTTGGGCAGGCGCGGCTTGCGGGGCTCCGGATTGGCTTTGTTGCGCGAACAGCGCGGCTTGCAGCGAAAAAAATCGACAGGCGGATCTTCATCGGTGCACTCCGGCGTGTTTGTGTTCAAGATAGCACGGGGAGCAGGGCTGAAGCCCTGCGCGGACTGAAGTCCGCCCTCCAAATGAGGGAGGGGCCGGTTGCGAAGCCGGCCCCTCAGCGCACGAGACGACGTTTCGGACGGGTCGAGCCGTCCAAGAGGATGTTCCTTTAGCCTAGTAGTTGCGCGACGGCCGGAATCCTCTCTAGATTTTTTTCTTCTTCCGCGCCCCAGGAGGGCCGGCAGGGGTAGATCCTAGGGTGGATGGCGAAGCGCTCGTGGTAGAGGAGGGCAATTTCGCGTTCGAAGTGTTCCACGACATCGGGCCGCATCAGGTTGACGGTGCAGCCGCCGAAGCCACCGCCGGTCATCCGCGCGCCGTAGACTCCTTCAATCCCCAGGGCGGCATCCACCAGGAAATCGAGCTCGTCGCAACTGACTTCGTAATCGTGCTGCAGGCTGCGGTGGGACGCTTCGAAGAGCTCGCCCATGCGCTCGACTGCGCCCTCACGGCAGGCCCCCACGAACTCGACGACGCGGGCATCCTCGGTGACCACGTGGCGGGCGCGGCGCGCGATGATGGGCGGCATGGAAGACTCGGCCTCTTCGAACATGCCCGGGGTGACGTCGCGCAGGCTTTCGACGTGCGAGTGGCGGCGGCGGACCACGTCGACAGCGGCGGCGCACTGCTCGGTGCGTTCCTTGTAGGCGGAGCCGGCCAGTTCGTGTTTGACCATGGTGTTGACCGCCACGAAGGCGACCCCATCGGGGAGGCGCACGACCTGATGCTTCAGGCTGCGGCAATCGATGCAGATGGCGGCGTGCTCCTCGCCGAACACGGAGATGTACTGGTCCATGATGCCGCAGGGCATGCCGACGAAGTTGCGCTCGGCTCTCTGGCAGAGACGGGCCAGGTCCAGCGGCGGCATGCGGCGGCCGGCGAGCATGGCCAGCGCCGAGGAAACCTCCAGCGCGGCCGAGGAGCTGAGGCCCGCTCCTTCCGGCACGGTGCTGCGAACGAGCAGGTTGGCCGGCGCTACGGGTGAGCCGGCGCGGATCAATTCCTGCGCTACGCCGATGGGGTAGTCGGTCCAGTGGCGGCGCGGGGTTAGCGCGGCGATTTCGTCGACGGGCCACTCGGCGGATTCCCGGCGGTCCTCCGAATAGATGCGCAGTTTGCCGTCAGGCGCCGGCGCGGTGGCGACGTAGGTTGCCAACTGGAGCGCCACGGGCAGCACGAAACCGAGGTTATAGTCGGTATGCTCGCCGATGAGATTGACGCGGCCCGGGGCACGGAAAACGCGGATGCCATCCGCCGATCCGTAGAGCCGCCGGAAGGCGTCGATCACGGATTGCTCCCTTTCTGCAGTCGGGTGGCGCGCCAGGCCATCACCAGCAGAAAGAGCCCGAACACGAGCATGGCGGCGCCGGAGTACAGGTTGACATTGACAGTCGTGAGGGCGGCGCGCGTTTCCGGCGCAAAGACGCCCATCCCCAGGAGGATGAGGCCCAATACAGTAAAGAACGAGCCCGAAGGCACTCTCAGATCCATATCATCTAAACCAAATATTGAGGATGAGGAGCAATATTACTACGATAACAGTCAGCGGCGCGGGGCGTTGGTACCACTTCGCGGTGTCGTCGTGGGGGACTTTGGTGAGGCCGTAGACCAGCCCTTCCATGTCCTGGTCGGTGCGCGGCGTGGTGAATGTGCTGACCGCAATGGAGATGACGAAACAGGTGGTAAACGCGATGATGGCGATCCAGAAGTTCTGCGCCATTTGCGAGGGGAAGGTATGGAGTTGGGCGATCCAGCCGCCCTTACCCTCCGCGACCGTGGACGAAAGCGTGAACAGCGCGGCGGCGGTGCCGATGGACAACCCAGCGAAAGCGCCTTGCGCGGTGGCGCGCTTCCAGAACATGCCCAGCAGGAACGTGGCGAACAGCGGTGCGTTCACGACCCCGAAGATCAGTTGCAACAAGTCCATGAGGTTGTTGTAGCGGGTGGCCAGGTAAGCGGCGCCGATGGACAACAGCACACCCACCACGGTGGTGACGCGGCCCACCGTGAGGTAGTGGCGATCGGGTGCGCCCGGGTGAATGTAGCTTTGATAGATGTCGTAGGTGAAGACTGTGTTAAACGCCGTAACATTACCCGCCATGCCGGACATGAAGGAGGCCATCAGGCCGGTCAGGCCCACGCCCAAAATGCCCGCGGGATAGAACTGAGCCATGAGGGTGGTCAGCGCCTGATCGTAGTCCGGGCCACCGGTAGCTTTCAGGGGGAGGGCGTAACCGAGGTTCATCTTCGAAAGAGCCAGCGCGGCGATGCCGGGCATAATGACGATGAAGGGCAGAAACATCTTAGGTATGGTGCCGATCAGCGGGGTGCGGCGGGCGGCCGACATGGAATCGGCGGCCATGGCGCGCTGGACGACCAGAAAGTTCGTACACCAGTATCCGAACGAGAGCACGAAACCCAGGCCGGCGATCATGCTGAAGAGCTCGGCCCCCATGGGGTTTTCGGTGGGGCTGCCCATGTACCGCCAGGCGTGTGTCATGTTCGGCGGGAGGCGGGCGACGATGCCTTGCCACCCTCCGGCCTTAGCGACCGACACGATGGCCAGCGGCGCGAACCCCGCGACGATGAGGAAAAACTGGAGGACCTCATTATATATGGCGCTGGTGAGGCCGCCGAGGAAAGTATACGCCAGCACGATGGCCGCCGAAGCCAGCACGGAAACGGTGAAACTCCATCCCAGTACGAGGCGCAGCAACAGCCCCAGGGCATACATGGAGATGCCCGAGGCGAGGATAGTCATCACCGCGAAGGTGAAGGCATTGAAGGCGCGGGTCTTTTCGTCGAAACGCATCTTCAGATATTCCGGCACCGAGCGGGCCTTGCTGCCGTAGTAGAAAGGCATCATGAAGATGCCCATGAAGAGCATCGCGGGGATGGCTCCCAGCCAATAGAAATGGCAGGTCATGATGCCGTACTTGGCGCCGGAGGCGGCCATGCCGATGACTTCCACCGCGCCGAGATTGGCCGCGATGAACGCCAGGCTGGTGATCCAGACGGGGACGGACCGGCCAGAGGTGAGGAAGTCGCCGCTGGAGGAGATGCGTTTGCGCAGCCTCCAACCGATGCCTAAGACAAAGGCGAAATACAGGGCGAGGATGACGTAATCAACCGGAGCGAGTTTCACGGATAGGGCCTCTGCAGTCTCCGAGGGAATTTAGGATTTGAAACCCCTGAGTTTAGCGCGGGGGATAGGCAAAAGCAAACGAGGGCGGGTGGCGCGGGTGGCGCACGCTTCAGCGTGCTGCTGTCGGCTTCAGCCGACAGACGGCGAACTGAAGTTCGCCGCAGCACGCTGAAGCGTGCGCCACAAAGGACTTGCCGTGCGGCGGCTCTGGCGATAAGATTGACTCGACAGGTCCGGCCTCCTCGGGCCGGGCTTGCGATGTGCATTTGGCGCCGGAAAGAAGGAGGATTATGCACCACTTCTGGATTCGTGCAGTGGTTCTTGCGGCGGTTGTGCCGGCCGCATGCAGTGGACAGCAGCCCAAACCGTCCTACAAAGGAGATGCCTCTGCCAGCGGTGTCCTGGCAGGGCGCAGCGGCAAGCCCATGGGGAACGCGCACGTGTTCCTGGGAAAAGTCGAAGACGATGCAGATGTGCTGCAAGGCACGCTAAGGTTAGGAGGGCTTCCGATTGCCCAGACGGACGCACAGGGGCATTTCAAGATTAGCGGCTTTTCTCCAGGAAGCTACACGCTCGTGTACTCCCCGGCCGGGGGCTCCTCGATCGTGCCCACCGAAATCAGTATCAAGGCGCTGCAGGCGGTTACCAAGTCGATCCTGCCGCAGATGAACGGTGTCGAGATCGGGTTGACGCAACCGCTCGACGAACGCAAGTGGAGCACATTTACTCTCCTCAAGGGTCATACTTTTCGCGGCGAAGGCGCCAACATGAAGATCTGGAATGCCACGCTCCGGCGGGGGGCGACAGGCCCTTATCTGGAGGTCCGGAAAGGTTGGATCTGGCAGGCGGACTTCAAGGACAAGGCTGAGATCAAGCTGGAAGCATGGAGCTTTTAGGCCGGCATCGCGAAATAGAGTCCCCATCGCATAGCTCCCTGGCATCGACGGCTCCAACGGTGCCAGCGAAGCCGCGATTTACCTGGAACGACGCGGATCGGTCTGATCTTGAAGCGAGATCAGCTTCCACCGCCGGGCTCTAGCGGCACAATTTCCTCCAGGTCCCGGATTAGTAGCGGCAGGTCGTCTATGAGCGTGTCGCAGACCAAGTCCGTATCAATATCGAAATAGGCATGAATAAGGCGGTTGCGCATTCCGACGATGTCTGCCCATGGAATCTGGTGGTATTCCAGCCGCGACTCGGCGCTGATCTTCGAGGCGGCTTCACCGATGATTTCAATGCACCGCACTGCGGCAAGCATCAAAACGCGATCACGCTTGAGGGTCTCCCGGTCTTTGCCGAGAGCAAAGGCCGCAGCCTCGCGGCTGGCCTCTTACATGTGGCGCAAGCGAACCCAATCAGTCGGCGGCATATTGAACGTTGGCTGTACGCAGTACTTCGTCGCGGAAATATGGGCTCAATTCGCCCGGCGTTCGCAGGTCGACTTTGCGGCCACCAAACAGCCGCGAAAGCTCGCGCTCCATGGCGGCCATTCGCAAGTACCCAACGCGCGCGCCGGGCTGGAATTCGACCAATACGTCCACGTCGCTCGGCTCCGAAAAACATGCCGTGAGTACCGACCCGAAAAGCGCAAGCCGCCGGATCGGGTTTCTCCGGCAGAACTCGTCAAGCTCCTTGTGATTGACTTCGATTCGACCGGCTGTCATTGCGACATCGCCGTTTCTTTTCGCAGCGTGCTGTGCTTGCGTCCGAACGGGAAGTAGATGGCGAATCCGATCACCAGCCAGACGAAGAAGCGCACCCAGGTCTCCACCGGCAGGGACATCATCAGGATCAGGCAAGTCACAATCGACAAGGCAGGCAGGTAGGGCGATCCGGGCACCCGGAAGCCGCGCGGCCGGTCCGGCTGCTGGCGGCGCAGCACGATCACGCCCGAGGAAACCACGATGAAGGCGAACAGCGTCCCGATATTCGCCAGATCCGCGAACCAATCGATATCGAAGACGCCGGCTGGAATGCCCACCACCAACCCGGCGATCCAGGTGCTGATGTGCGGCGTCTTATGTTCCGGGTGGATCTTCGAAAAAACTTTCGGCAGCAGTCCATCGCGCGACATGGCGAACCAGATGCGCGCCTGTCCGTACTGGAACACCAGCAGCGAGGAAAGCATGCCGACGATGGCGCCCACGCTCACCCATCCGCGGATATGATTGAAGCCCAGCGTCTTGAGCGCGTTGGCCACCGGCGCGGCATTGTTCAGAGTCTTGTAACTCGCAATGCCGGTAAGAACCAACGATACCGAGATGTACAGCACCGCGCAGATGATGAGCGTCGCAATGATCCCGAGCGGAAGATCGCGCTGCGGTTTCTTGCACTCCTCGGCGGCGGTCGATACCGAATCGAATCCGATGTAAGTAAAGAACACGATGGCCGCGCCGGTGAGGACGCCGGGAAAGCCGTTCGGCAAAAACGGGTGCCAGTTATCGCTCTTCACCGCGTGCGCCGCGCCGATGACGAAGATCAGAATGGCGGCGATCTTGATCAGCACCATGACGTTGTTGGTGCTGGCGCTCTCTTTCACGCCGCGCACCAGAATGTATGTCAGGATGAGCAGGATCACCAGCGACGGCACGTTGAACCAGGCCCCGGTCGGCCCGGTGGAGGCGAAAATCGGCCCCGAAATCTTAGCCGGCAAATGCCAGCCGAAGATGTTATCCAATATGTCGTTGAAGTAAGCCGAGAAGCCCACCGCGACCGCCATGTTGGACACGGCGTACTCCAGGATCAAATCCCAGCCGATGATCCAGGCGATGATCTCGCCCAGCGTGGCGTAGGCGTAAGTGTAGGCGCTGCCCGCAATCGGGATCATGGAGGCCAGCTCGGCATAGCACAGCGCCGCGAAGCCGCAGCAAATGGCGGTCAACAGAAACGACAGCGAAATGCCCGGCCCCGCTCCCGGCCTCCCCACCATGGAAACCGCGTGCGGCCCATGCAGGATGAGATCCAGAACGGTGGCGTGGAAGATCGACGTGTAGCGGAGCGTCTCGCCGGCGGCCGCCGTTCCGGTGAGGATGAAGATGCCGGAGCCGATGACCGCACCCACACCGAAGGCGGTGAGGCTCCAAGGGCCGAGCGTCTTGCGCAGTCGCTTATCCGGCTCCTCGGAAGCCTTAATCAGAGCGTCGATGCTCTTGGTGCGGAATAGTTGGCTCAAGGGCCTGTCCCGGGAAACCGCGTCGCGATTCTGACTTCTAGTCTGTGACTCCCCTCCAACCTGCCGATTCCACAGAAGGCTGGCTGTGGGGCGGCCAATCTTGGCCGCAGCCGCCTTTCAGGCGGCCAAGCCGGCTAAAAGCCGGCTGCGGGCAAGATTGCCCGCCCTCCAAGTCGTGTCTAACGTTTGCGCTGACCTTGCACCATCTTCTTGACTTTCTTCTTCATCGAGCCGCGCGCCACGCCTGCCGCGCGCTTGGCCTTGGGAGCCGCCTTCTGCCGCGCCGCTCTCTTCAACTTCTTGCGTTCAAGTTTATCGGTGATTGCCGTTGTATTCATTTCAGCCTCTCTTCAGCCCCGCGTACTTTTCCACCAGCTTCTTCAGCCCATATCGCGGAAAGCTGACTGTTATCTTGGCATCCTCGCCTTCGCCCTCGCGCCGCACTACCGTTCCGGTGCCATACTTGGGATGCACTACCGTCATGCCGGTTCTTGCGGACCTGCGCGGCGGAGCAACGGCGGGCGGCTTAGCGGGTGCACTTACCGGGGGAGCGGCCCCTGGGCCCGGCGGCTTCTGTGCCGGGAACGCCACTCCCCGGTCGGCGAAAAACTGCGAGATGTTCTCCAGGGAATTATACGTCTTCCCGGTGAAGGTATTGCGCTGCGCGCTCTGCCGCACCTGGTCGCGCTCGGCGTGCAGATCCACTTGCGGCACGCTATCTTCTTCGCCCAGATCGACAATCAGTTCGGCCGGCGCTTCCCTTAGAAACCGCGACGGCGTGGTGCGCTCCTGTTCCCCGCCCCCAAATCGGCGCCGAAATTTGGCCCAGGTCAGATACAGCCGTTTTTGTGCGCGAGTCATCCCCACGTAGCACAAGCGCCGCTCTTCCTCGAGCGCCGCCACGGACGCCATGGATCGCTGATGGGGGAACAGCCCCTCCTCCATGCCCGCCAGAAACACGACCGGGAACTCCAGGCCCTTCGCGTTGTGCAGCGTCAACAGGCTCACTTGCGCATGCTCGTCGACCGCGTCGGCGTCCGCCACCAGGGCGGCGTGATCCAGGAAATCGCCCAGGGTCTCGCCACGCTCCGCGGCCTCCGCAGCCGCGTTCACCAGCTCGCCGAGGTTCTCCAGCCGGCCTTCCGACTCGGGAGTACCTTCCTGCTCCAGCATCTTGCCGTAGCCGGTGCGGTCGAGCATGAACCGTATGGCATCCGGCAGCGGCTCGCTCATCGCGCGCAGCGACAGTTCCTGAATCATGGTGCGGAACGCCACCAGCGCCGACTGCGCGCGCGCCGGAAACAACTGCTGGTCGATCATGCGCGACACGGCGTCCCACAGGCTCAGCCCATGTTCGCGCGCGAAGGCGTCCACCTGGTCCACCGTGGTGCGCCCGATGCCGCGCGCCGGCGTGTTGATCACGCGCAGCAGACTCACCGAATCCTGATTCGACATGGCCAGCTTGAGATACGCCACAGCGTCCTTGATTTCGGCGCGCTGGTAAAAGCTGAATCCGCCGACTACCAGGTACTTCCGAGCATGCCGCCGCAGCGCTTCTTCGATCTGCCGCGATTGCGAGTTGGTCCGGTAGAGTACCGCCACGCGGTCGGTAGGATTTTCCGTCAGCAGCCGCTCGATGGTATTCGCGATGAACATTGCTTCGTTCTCGCCGTCCCACCCGGCGTACAAACCCAGCATCTCGCCGCGGTCGGCCTCGGTCCAGAGCGTCTTGCCCTTGCGCGCCTTGTTATTCGCCACCACCGCGCCGGCGGCCGCCAGGATGTTCTTGGTGGAACGGTAATTCTGTTCCAGACGGATGGCACGGGCGCGCGGGAAGTCGCGCTCGAAATCCAGAATATTCTTGATATCGGCGCCGCGCCAGCTATAAATGGACTGATCTTCGTCGCCCACCACGCATACATTGCCGTGCGTTTCCGAGAGCAGCCGCATCAATTCGTACTGGCTGCGGTTGGTGTCCTGATACTCGTCGATCATGATGTAGCTGAGGCGGCGGTTGTACAGCGCGCGGGTGGCTTCATCGTGGTAGAGCAGGCGCACGGTCTCCAGCAGCAGATCGTCGAAATCCAGGGCGTTGGCCGTGTGCAGCGCCTTCTCGTATTCGTCCCAGATCACAGCCAGCTTGGCCGCCGCCGGATCTTTCGCGTCGCGATAGAAATCCTGCGGCGTCTGCTTGATATTCTTGGCATGGCTGATGCGCGACAGAGCCGCGCGGTATTGCATGAACTTCTCGTCCAGCCCGAGGTGGCGGTAGGCGGACTTGATCAGCGCCAGTTGATCTTCGTCGTCGTAGATGCTGAAGCGGCGCGTAAACCCGGGGCGAAGCTGCGCCAGCGGCTCGCCATCCCGCCGCAGCAGCCGCACGCAGAAAGAATGAAAGGTCGAGAGATGCGGTGCGGAGGAAAGCTGCACGTCGCTCAACAGCGCGGCTACGCGCCCACGCATCTCGTCCGCCGCTTTGTTGGTGAAGGTTACCGCCAAAATTGCGGACGGGGGCACGTGCCGCGCCGTGACGATATAGGCGATGCGGTGAGTGATGACGCGCGTTTTGCCGCTGCCCGCGCCGGCCAGAATCAGCAGGGGGCCTTCGGTGCAGGCGACGGCTTCACGTTGTTGAGGGTTGAGACCCTTAAGAAAGTCCATGTCGAGGAGGACACTTCGGATTTTACCATGTGAACGGGAGGGAACCTGTTTCCGCTCCCGCTCCCCCGCTCCCTTACGGTCGCGGCTCGGTAACGTTTGTCCGCTAAACTGGATAACTGCGCAAATTCCTCTTTCTATTGTTGTACGCGGCGATGGCCGTGGCGGCGGCCTTGCTCGCCATGCGGTTTGTGGCGGGACCGTATCGTTTCGCGCTGGTCGCGGTGAATTCTCCGGTAAATGCCGGAGCCGCCGTCGCGGTCTCGTTCGTGTTGCTGGCCCTGATCGCCGCGGGGAATCCGGCCGCGCCGCTGCCGGAGCCGCGGACCGCCTGGGTGGATCTGACGATCCTCATAGCGGTCACGGCAGTGGCGTTCCGGCCCAACTTGAGATCGCCGTTCGTATACGACGACTATAGGCACATCGTCGAGGCCTCGCACACGACCTGGCGGATTCTCGCGGACGCGTTCAAGCGGGTCCCGGGCGGGCACGGACTCTTCTTTCGCCCGGTCGGATTCATCTCCTACTGGCTCGACTTCCAGTGGGCAGGCGGCAGTGCCATTCGCTGGCACCTGTGGAGCCTGGCCGCGCATGCCGCCAACACCTGCCTGGTGTATCTGCTGGTGACGCGGCTGGGCATGCGGCGCGCGGCGGCATTGGCTGCAGCGCTGCTGTTTTCGCTGCACGGATCGCGCGCGGAAACTGTCGCCTGGGCGGACGCCCGCTTCGACCTGCTGGCCACATTCTTCGCCCTGTGCGCGGTGTTGGCCGTATTGGAACATGGCCGCACGGGGCGGCGCGTGTGGTATGTGCCGTTAACTGTCTGCGCGGCGCTGGCCGTGTACACCAAGGAATCGGCATTCTGTTTGCCGCTGCTGCCGGTCACGCTGCTGCCTTCCTTGCCGCGGGCGCAATGGCGGCGCGCGATGGCGGCGAGCCTGGCGCTCGGCTCGGCCTGCGCCATTCTTTTTGCCTACCGCTGGTGGGCGCTGGGCGGAATCGGCGGATACGCCGACCGCACGGGCGTCAGCGCTGTCTGGCACTCGCGGCCGCTGCATACCTCGGAGGCGCTGTTTTTCCGGCAGTGGGCCTTCCTGTTTTTTCCGGTGAACTGGTCGGCGCCGCTGGAGTGGTGGCTGCGTGCGGCCGCGGGCGGCTTCCTGGCGATCCTGGTGGTCTTTGCGGGGCGCGGCGGGGCGCGGCGGGCGCGCCTCGTGGCGGGCCTGGCGTTTCTGCTGGCCGCGGATTTGCCGGTCCAGCACCTCTTGATGTTCCAGCCCGACTTTGCGGGCGCCCGCGTTTTGTACCTGCCGCTTGCCGGTCTCGCTATTTTCTGGGCCGCCGTGTTGGAGCGCGCCGCGCCGGGCAAGCTCACCTGGGCGATGGGCGCGGCTCTGATCGCATTCAACGTGGCGGCGCTCGAGCACAACCTGGGCCTGTGGCGGAAGACTCCGACAGCCGCCGCCGCGGTTTGCCGGGCGATGGGACGCGATCTCGAGAAAGACCCGCGGCCCGTATTTGTAAGCGGCCTGCCTGAGAGACTGCAGGGTGTCTACTTTCTCTCCAACGGATTTCCGGAATGCGTGGAGATGAATTCGGGTCAACCGGCGGCACGCGTGCGTGTGGTGGGTGCACCTTCGGAGGCAGTGCCGGCTGGCGCGCGCCGCTTCGTCTGGAACCAGGAGCAAGGCCGGCCGGAAGAGAGGCGGTAGGGCAGGTCCGGGGCATCGGAAAGCGCGCTTTTCGTCCAGCCGACAGAAGCCGGGGGCGACTGATGCCCGTTTGCGATATTCTGCTGTAGACTGTGGGGAGAAGCAGAATACTTGAAATAATTGCAAAAATTGCAACGACCATCGCAACCCTGGTCGGCGCCATCGGGGTCAGCTTTGCGGTGAACTCCTATAGCCAGAGTGTGCGCCTAAAGCGGGCCGAATGGCTTCAGAAGCTATACCAGCAGTTTTATGAACTCGACCGGTATAGGACTGTGCGCGAGATCCTCGATTACCGGCCGGAGCGGGAACTTGCCGAGATTTACGCGCACCTGAGTGACCAATCGAAGGACGATCTGGTGGATCAACTGTGGAAGTATCTCAACTTTCTTGAGTTCGTCGCAGGCTTGGTCGAGTTGAAGCAGATTAGAATGGCGAACCTGGAACTTCTATTCGAGTACCCTCTTCAAAGAATTGCGGACGACGAGCAGATCATGGCAAGGCTGAGTCAAGAGGGCTATGAGCACCTTCATGTGCTCCTGCGAGGACCCAGCTTTAGCCGCCATCTGTCATAATGAGCCTAGAGGTGCCAGATGGGTAGCACGATGCCTGAGTTGCCGTATCTTTTCGTCTATGGCACGCTTCGCGGCGCTGCCGGTACGGAGTGGTCCAGACTTCTGACGGCCAATTCCCGCTTCGTGGGTGCAGGCCGCACTCGTGGTGCGCTGTTCCACTTGGACGGCTATCCCGGAATGACAGCCCGTGCGGATGACGATACGTGGGTCAACGGCGAGGTCTATCTCTTGAATGCCCCATCCTCAGCGCTGCCGTTTCTGGACGCATACGAGGGATGCGGCCCCGGCCAGCCTCTGCCGCATGAATTCGAGAGGCAAATCGTGACTGTCCGCCTGGATAGCGGCCAGACTATCGAGGCGTGGGCCTACATCTATTCTCTCGAGACTGGAGACAAAGCGCGAATAACCTCGGGAGACTATCTTCAAGCAGGATCGCAGGGGCGACCTACTCGTGCCTCGCTGCCTTCTTGAAAGCTCGTTTTTGATCTCGCGCGCCATGGATGTCCAGGATCTCTATCCCTCGGCCCGCCCTTTGGTAGTAGATGCCGGCTGGAAAGCATTTCACCCCGGCGACGATCTCATCTAATGGTTTGCCGGCATAAGCATATTCGCCCAGTAGCCCAAAACGGTCCGTGATGCTGTCGATGAGCCGGTATGCAGCCTCGAGACTGGCCCGCTGAGCCCAGTAGAGAAAGATCTCGTCGAGGTCGAATTCCGCGTCCCTGGAGACACGATACCGCGTCACTGGCTGGAGACTTCCCGAGCAAGGCGCTGGCGGCCCCTCGCCTTTACCCCATCGGCCAGCTTCTTCAGCAATTCGCGGCCCTCATATTCCCGATATTCGCCGGCCTGGATTGAACCGATGCCCGCCCTGACACGCGGCCGGATATCTTCGAGTTGCTGCGCCGTCAGATCGCAGAGGATATCCTCAGCCGTGGGCTGGGCAAGCCGCAGTGCCCTTGGCGTCCTCATCGACCATCCGCCGCTCTTCACTTTCTTGCGCACGCAGCCCGCGAGACGATCAGTCATCGACACGTTCACCTGGTCCATGGTTTACCCGACTTTGAGTTTATTCAAGAGAATAGTGGGGTGTCAATCTTTGACATCTTTGAGCACGGCGAACTGAAGTTCGCCGCGGCACGCTAAAGCGTGCGCCACGGGGCGCAACGAACTTCCTGATAGACTGTGAACGGGATGCGCGACGAGCGTTACGTGCTGGCGATCGACATGGGCTCAAGCAGCGTGAAGGCCACGCTGGTCTCGCGGCACGGCGAACTGGCAGGCACCGGCCTGCGGAACGTGGATACGCTATTGCTCCCTGGCGGGGGCGCCGAGCAAGATCCCGAGCAGTGGTGGAACGCGGCGATCGCGGCGGCGAAGTCGGCGCTCGCCACCGCTGCGATTCCTCCCGAGCGCATCGTGGCGGTAGCATGCACCACCCAATGGGCAGTCACGGTGCCGGTGGATGAAGGCGGCCACGCCATCTGGAACGCACTCTCGTGGATGGACACGCGCGGGGGCCGTTACAGCCGGGCTGCTGTGGATGGCTGGCCTAAGGTCGAAGGCTACGCGGTATCGAAGCTGTTGAAATGGGTCCGGCTCACGGGAGCCGCGCCCAACCACTCCGGCGTGGACGGCTTCGGCCATATCCTGTACTTCAAGCACGAGCGCCCAGATCTTTACGCGCGCACTTACAAATTCCTGGAGCCCATGGACTATCTCAACTTCCGTCTCACGGGCCAGTGCGCCGCGTCCTACAGCACGATTTTTCCCTACTGGCTGACCGACAACCGCAACCCCAACCGCATCGACTACCATGCCGGACTGCTGCGCGCTTCCGGCATCGACCGGCGCAAGATGCCGGATCTGCGGCCCGTCGACGCTGTTCTGGGCGAACTGAAGCCGGAGGTCGCAGCGGAACTCGGCCTGGTTCCGGGCACGCGCGTGGTGATGGGGTCCGGCGACAGTCATGCCGCCACCGTGGGCGCCGGATGTGTGCGGGACTACGACGGTTATTTTTCGATCGGCACGACGGCATGGCTCAGTTGCCACGTGCCCTGGAAGAAGACCGATGTGACGCATTCCCTCGCCACTATGCCGGCCGCGCTGCCCGGCCGGTACATGGTCGTCGCCGAACAGGGCACCGCCGGCCGCTGCCTGGAGTTTCTGAAGAACAATATCCTGTTTCCGGCGAACGGGCAGACAGCGGAGGGAGATCTTTACGGAATATTGAATGCGGAGGCAGCGCAAGTCGCGGCCGGGAGCGAAGGCCTGATCTTCACACCGTGGATTAACGGCGTGCTGGCGCCGCGCGAGGATCACTACACGCGCAGCGCTTTCTTCAACCAGACAGCCCGCACCACACGCGCCCACTATGTGCGCGCGGTGATGGAGGGCGTGGCGTTCAACCTGCGCTGGCTCAAGGGTCACGTGGAGAAGTTTATCGGGCGGCAGTTCGCGCAGCTCAATTTCATCGGCGGCGGCGCCTCTTCGGAAATCTGGTGCCAGATTCAGGCGGACATCCTGGGCTGCCCGGTGCGGCGTATCGCCAACGCGCGCAGCGCTAACGCGGTGGGCGCGGCCCTGGCGGCATTCAGCGCGCTGGGCGAGATTCGTGCGGAGGAGATTGGGGAGATCGTGCGAGTGGCGGAGACCTACCAGCCGGAGGAAAAGCACCGCCGGGTGTACGATGAACAGTTCCGCGAGTTTTTGGAATTCTACCGGCGGATGCGGCCCATTTACCGGCGGCTGAACCCGGTGATTCATCCGGTATGAAGACAGGCCAGGAGGCCTGTCCTACAGGAAAGAGAGGCATCGAATTGTCTGAAGCAACGGCGAGTTACCCCCGGATCCCGGAGAAGGGCCGCAACCAGGAAGACATCCTGCGTGAGTTGCGCGAGATTGCCGCGCGGGAGGACGCCCGCTGGGAGACCGGGCAGATTTCCGGCAGTTACTATCACGCCGGCAAGGAGCATTTCGGCTTCCTGAACCAGGTCTACGGCCTGTTCTCGCACGTCAACATCCTGCAGCGCGACGTGTGTCCCAGCGGCACCAAGTTCGAGGGGGAGATCGTGGCGATGACCGCCCGCATGCTCAACGGCGATGCGGTGAAAGCGCCGGACGAAGTGGTGGGGGCGGTCACCTCCGGAGGCAGCGAGAGCATCATGCTGCCCATGTTGGCGTATCGCGAACAGGCGCGCGCGGCAGGCATCGCGGCGCCGGAGATGGTAGCGCCCGCAACGGCGCATCCGGCGTTCGACAAGGGGGCATGGCTCTTCGGCCTCAAGCTGGTGCGCGTGCCGGTGGGCGCGGACTTGCTAGCCGACATGGATGCCATGCGCGCCCAGATCAACGCGAACACCGTGGCGCTAGTGGGCTCGGCCGGCAATTACCCCTACGGCCTGATCGATCCGCTGGAGCGCTTGTCCAGCCTGGCGGTGGAGCGCGGCATCGGCATGCACGTGGACGGCTGCTACGGCGGTTTCATGCTGCCCTGGCTGGAGCGGCTGGGCTACCCGATTCCGCCGTTCGATTTCCGCCTGCCCGGCGTGACGTCGATGTCCTGCGACACGCATAAGTGGGGCTACGGCCCCAAGGGCGCGTCGGTGGTGCTGTACCGGAATCGCGCGCTGCGGCGGCGGCAATACTTCACGGTGAGCAATTGGGCGGGCGGGTTGTACGCCTCGCCGACCCTGGCAGGCAGCCGTTCGGAGGGTATCTCCGCAGCGACCTGGGCGGCCATGGTGTCGCTGGGCGAGGAGGGTTACCTGGAAACCGCGCGCCAGATCATGGCAGTGGCGGATGCCATCAAGGCGGGCGCCGCCGCGATTCCCGGGATTCGCATCGCGGGCGAGCCGACGTTCTGCATCGCGTTCTTGTCGGATTCGGATAAGGTGGATATCTGCCATGTGAACGACTATCTGACTGGCAAGGGCTGGCGCATGAATGGGCTGCAATCGCCTCCCGGTTTCCACTTCTGCATCACGCGCCCGCAGACTGTGCCGGGGTTGGCGGACAGGTTTTTGGGGGACTTGAGGGAAGCGGTGGCGTACGCCAAAACCCCGCCGCCCGAGGCATCGAAGAGCGGCGCGATCTACGGCGGGGGGCTGGCGAGCGTGCCGCCGGCTATGATCGCGCAGTTCATGTGCGACCATTTGGACGGTATGTACGCGCTATGAGCGGTGTTTGGGTTCCGGGTATTGCGCAGGACGGGCACCACGACCGGCGCGACGATAAGGTGAGTTTTAGCGAAATAGAGCGAGGATTTGATGAGCGAGCTCGTTTCTGAACTCCGGGCGATTTACGATGACCTGCGATCCTTGGCGGAGAAGCTTAACAAACCGGAGATTGTAATGCCGCTCGCAGCCCTAGCGGTAGTTTACAAGATAGCGGGTCGATTCGAAGGCAAGCTCTGGCTGGTCAGATGTTTAGAGGAAGCCAGTGTGTATGACCTAACGTGAGGGAGAGGCGTAGCGCTTCAGGTCCAGCA
>Ga0181536_10001222_pt1 | contig 30408 bp, 18 predicted proteins | sample PEATcosm2014_Bin_41_FD_121105 | JGI IMG/M metagenome (GOLD analysis project Ga0181536, IMG submission 121105) | Peatland microbial communities from MTU Mesocosm Facility, Houghton, MI, USA - PEATcosm2014_Bin17_60_metaG | ecosystem: Environmental > Terrestrial > Soil > Wetlands > Peat | place...
CAGAGCGGAAACGACCTCGGCCACTCTCCGCCAGAGAAAATGCTAGCGCAGCTCGCGCCCATTTTCATCACCTTTGGTGGCCCGCAGGGCCATGGGGCACTCCCTCACGGTCGCGGCTCGGTAACGGTCGCGTTGATTTCGCAAGGCGTACCGAGCCGCGACTGTTACCGAGCCGCGACCGTCAGGGAGCTTAGCTAACGCTATTGTTGTTATCGCTATCGCGCCGTTTCAGCGTGGGCCGGTCGTCCTGATCGGCCGGCTGCTTATCCTTGTCGTCCACCGTACCGGTGCCGCTGCCGGGACTCCGCCGCAAGGTCGGGCGGCTCGGGTCGTCCTTGCCCTTCTCCAATTTCCGGTGGTTGTGCAGCGAGTACAGGCGCGCCTTCACATCGTTGAACTCCGAGGTGTTGACCACGTACTCGGGTTTGGCTACCAGGATCTTTTGGATCTCGTTCTGAGAGGCCGCGATGCGGTCGTCCGTCATGGGGTGCGTCGAAAACACCTTGGCGACGGTGCCGGGCTTGCGCTTTTCCATGGTCTGGATCTTCTCGAAAAAGTCCACGAACGAGGTCGGATCGTAGCCCGCCTTATACATGTACTGCAGGCCGAGGAAGTCCGCTTCGCGTTCCATTTTGCGCGTAAAGGCCAGGAATCCCATAGGGATGGCCAGGTTCGCGCCCTGCATGGCAGCGTAACCAGTCCAGCCATAAGGGATGGCGATCGACGCGGCGATCATGGCGATTTGGGCGAGTTCGCCGCGGGTAGCGTTCCGCGTGCCGTGGCGCGCGGCCACGTGCGCGATCTCGTGCGCCATCACCCCCGCCAGTTCGGATTCGCTATCCGCCTTCAGGATCAAGCCGGAGTTCACGAAGAAGAACCCGCCGGGCAGAGCGAAAGCGTTCACCTCTTCGGAATCGATAACCTTGATCGTGAACGGAACTTTGGCGTCGGAATTGCGAACCAGGTTCTGACCGACCCGGTTTACGTACTCGGCGACGATGGGGTCGTCGATGATCTTGGCTTGGCGCTCGACTTCCTGCGCCAGCCGTTTGCCGAGGGCGATCTCTTTTTCCAAGGAGTAGAAATTGACGCCCTTGCCAACGTCCCGATTGCCGATTTCGTCGGGATCGTTCTTCTTGTCGTCGGCAAAGGAGCAGTTTGGCAGCACGGTGAGAACTGCCAGGAACGCTACGGGGACCGCTGAGATGCTCTTCATGCGTGCAAACTCCTGTTACTTACACTATACGCCAAACTGGGCGTACCTGTACCGCTGATTTGTATACGTACCGTGGGGCTGGCGGGTTACTCTACTAAATCGCGCCGTTTGATTGTGGGGCCGCCGTCGTCGGAAGAATCGCCGGCGGGCGCCCCGCTGCCGGGGGAGCGGCGCAGCACCGGCCCCTTCGGATCTTTGTCCGTGGAGCGCAGTTTGCGCTGGTTCTCGACGGCCAGCAGACGTCCCCGCACTTCGGCGTATTCCGAAGTATTCACTACGTATTGCGCCCTCTGCGGCAGGATTTTCTGGATCTCGGCCTGGGTCTTCTTCAGCCGGTCGTCGTTCATGGGGTGGGTGGAGAAGACCTTGGCGATGGCGCCGGGTTTCCGCTTTTCGAGCGACATCATCTTCTCAAACATGTCGATGGAGGCCGTCGGGTCGTAGCCGGCTGCATAAAGGTACTGCAAACCCAGGTAGTCGGCTTCGGCCTCGAAACCGCGCGAGAACGACAGGAAAGTCATGGGGATGCCCACGCCCGCGGCTTGCCGGATGGCATAGCCGCCCCAGCCTCCCAGGAAGATCAGGGGGAGCGTGGCGATGTTGGCAACCTGTGCGCGGCAAGCCTGGCGGGTCATGTGCCGGGCGGCCACGTGGGCGATCTCGTGCGCCATGGCGCTGGCCATCTCGGCTTCGGTTTCCGCGGCCGTCAACAGGCCGGTATTGACGAAGACGAATCCGCCGGGGAGCGCGAAGGCGTTCAGAACGGGGTCGTCGATCACCTGGAAGGTGAACGGCACCTTGGCATCGGAGTTGCGCACCAGGTTCTGGCCCACCCGGTTCACGTACTCGGTGACGATCGGGTCGTCCATCAGCTTCGCCTGGCGTTGGACCTCTCCTGCCAGTTGCTTGCCCATGGCGATCTCTTTTTCGATGGAGTAGCAATTGAAGCCCCCCACGTTGCGGTTGCCGATCTGGGTGGGATCGCTTTTCTTGTCATCGCCGAACGCGACGGTCAAGGAAGAAATCAACAGCACCGCGCCGGCCGAAACCAGCCGCATGACACGCCTCCTTAAGCGCATATAACGTATATTCATGATAATGGGTTTCGAAACGGTTGCAAAATCTCAGGACGAATTGTGGCTCCAGTACGCCGACCAGTTTCCCGTCCGCCAGCGCCTGGTCTATTTGAACCATGCCGCCGTGTCACCTTTGTGCCGTCCGGCGGCGGAAGCCATGCGCTGGATGGCCGCGGACGCCATGGAATACGGCAGTCTGCACTACGGGCAGTGGCTGGAGACCTATGAAGGGCTGCGGGTGGTGGCGGCGCGGCTGATCGGGGCCGGCCGGAGCGAAATCGCGCTGATGAAGAACACCTCGGAAGGCATCGCCACTATCGCCATGGGCCTGGATTGGCGCGCGGGCGACAAGGTGGTCGCCTTTCGCGAAGAGTTCCCCGCCAACTATTACCCCTGGAAAAGGCTGGAAGAGACCGGCGTACACGTGGAATGGCTCTCCTACCTCGATCCGCTGGATCGCATCGACCAGGCATGCCGGGGCGCGCGGTTGCTGGCGATCAGCTTCGTCCAGTATTTGAGCGGGCATCGCGTGGACCTGGAAGCCATCGGGGAGATTTGCCATCGCCATGGCTGCGCTTACCTGGTGGACGCCATCCAAGGGCTGGGCGCGTTCCCGGTGGACGTGCGGCGGGCGCACATCGATGCGCTGGCGGCCGACGGGCACAAGTGGCTGCTGGGGCCGGAGGGTTGCGCTGTCTTGTTTGTTTCTCAGGAGTTTCAAGAGTCGGTGCGGCCCGTGGAATTCGGCTGGACCAACGTGGCGGGCTACGCGGATTACGCTTCGCGCGATATGACCTTGCGGCCGGACGCCGGCCGCTACGAGTGCGGCACGCTCAACACGATCGGGTGCTATGGGCTGCGTGCATCGATCGAGTTTCTGCTGCAGGTCGGCGTCGAGGCCATTGCTCCGGCTGTCCAGCGGCTGGGCGATCTCGTCGCCGAGGGGGTTCAAGCCAAAGGATATGAAGTGCTCGGCAAGCGGACGCCGGCGAACGGGGCGGGTATCGTCAGCTTCCGGAAGGCGGGCGTGGAGGCCTCGTCCATCGTGCAGAAGCTAAATGCCGCCGGCGTGACGGCTGCCCCGCGCCTGGGTTGGGTGCGGGTGTCGCCGCACTTCTATATCAGTCCGGATGACATCGGACGCATGCTGGAGGCTCTGCCGTGAGCGCGCGGCTTCGCCGCCCGCTCACGACGGGGCTGGGGGCTAGGGGCTGGGGGCTGGGGTTTTGTTTTCTGCTGTTTTGTCCGGCTTTCAGCGCGCTCGTTGGCGCTCCGCCTTCGCCGGAGAGCTATTTCGGCCAGCGCATGGGCGCGGACCACCTGGTTCTCGATTGGGACAAAGTCGTTTCCTATTTTCAGACGATCAAAGCCAATTCCGACCGCATCCGCGTGGATGAGCTGGGCAAGAGCACGGAAGGCCGTCCGTTCATCGCGGCCACCATCGCCTCGCCCGAGACCCTGCGGAGCCTGGACTGGTACCGCGAGATCCAGCGCCGCTTGGCCGATCCGCGCCTGACTTCGGAAAGCGATGCCCAAAAGCTGATCGCCGAAGGCAAGACCGTCGTCCTGATTACCTGCTCGATTCATGCGACGGAGTTGGCATCCACCCAGACCGCCGTCGAGTTCGCCTATCGCCTGCTGACCGAAGACACGCCCCGCTTCCGCAGCATCCTGCAAAACACGATCTTCCTGCTGGTGCCGTCGCTCAATCCGGATGGGGTGGACATCGTAACGCGCTGGTACCGCCGCACGCTCGGCACGCCCTTCGAGGGCACCGGGCCGCCCGAGCTTTACCAGAAGTACGTCGGACATGACAACAATCGCGACTGGTACATGTTCACGCAGAAGGAAACGCAACTGGCCATCGCCAAGCTGCACAACGTCTGGCATCCGCAGATCGTGTATGACGTACACCAGATGGGTCCCAACGCCGCGCGCATCTTCGTGCCGCCCTGGCTGGACCCCATCGAGCCGAATATCGACGCCATTCTGATGCAGGAATCCAACATGATCGGGACGGCCATGGCGTCGGACCTGACCGCGGCCGGGCAGAAGGGCGTCGCCATCCATGCCATGTACGATTTCTGGACGCCGTCGCGGCATTACCAGGCGTTCCACGGCGGCATGCGCATTCTGACCGAATCGGCCAGCACTAAACTGGCCAGCCCAATCACGGTGGAACCCAACCAGCTTGAGCGTGACGCGCTGGGCTACAACGCGCGGGAGCGAAGCTGGAATTTCCTGGAGCCTTGGACCGGGGGCGTCTGGCGGTTGCGCAACATCGTGGACGACCAACTGATCGCCATGGAATCGTGCCTCTACCAGGCGGCCTTGCACCGCGAAGAACTGCTGCGCAACTTCTACAAGATCGGGCAGCGGCAGGTGGCCCGAAAGTCGCCGTGGGGGTTCTTGATTCCAGCGGAGCAACGCGATCCGGGCGCTACGCGAAAGCTGCTGGAGACGCTGGCGTTCGGCCAGGTGGAGATCGAGCATGACGGCGCCGGGCAAAACGTCATCCGCATGGCGCAGCCTTACGCCGGCTGGGCCAAGGCGCTGCTCGAGCGGCAGCATTATCCCGATATGCGGCTCTATCCCGGCGGGCCGCCGCAGCGCCCTTATGATGTGACGGCGCACACACTGCCGCTGCTGATGGGCGTGCAAGTGGATGCCGTGGAATCTCCGGTGACGGGCCTCAAATCCGGCGTCCTGCTGCGGAAACCGACTGCAGGACTGCCTGCCGCGGATAGCGATTCCTGGATCGCCATCAACCGCACATGGGCCGCGGGCGGCGCGGTCTGGCGCAATTCGGCCACGGGCGATTTCGCGACGGAAAATCACGGCGCCGGATGGAAGCAGGTACAGCGCCCGCGCATCGGCCTGTACCGCAGCTTCATCCCCAACAACGACGAAGGCTGGACCCGCTGGCTGCTGGAGCAGTTCGGCTTCGCGTACACGCGGCTCGAGAACCAGGAAATCCAGGCCGGCGGCTTGCGGAAACATTTCGATGTGATCGTGTTCCCCGATGCAAGTCCGGCGTCCATGGAAAACGGCCACAGAGCGGGGAGCATGCCGCCGGAATTCACGGGCGGCCTGGAAACCAGAGGCGCGGATGCGCTGCGCGAGTTCGCCTCCGCGGGCGGCACGCTGATCTTCCTGAACCGTGCGTCCGAATATGCCACCGAGCACCTGGGCGTGGCGGCCCGCAATGTAGCGCACGGCGTTTCCAATAGCGAGTACTATTCGCCCGGCTCACTGCTGAATGCGCGCCTCGATTTGCGCCATCCGCTGGCCGCAGGCTTGCCCGAGGATCTGGCGATCTGGTCCGAACAGAGCCCGGCTTGGGACATCCAGGGGGAAACTCAAGAGAGCGCTCCAGTGCGATATCCGGATGCGAATCTGTTGGCTTCGGGCTGGCTGCTGGGCGAGAAATATCTGGCCGGCAAAGCCGCTCTGGTGGATGCCCGGCTGGGCGCCGGCCACGTAATTCTGTTCGGCATGCGGCCCCAATATCGCGCGCAAAGTTATCGGACTTTCAAGCTTTTCTTTAACGCGCTGCTCTATTAGGCCCGCAATCGGGTGAGGGTGACTAACAGAAACCGCTCCCTGACGGTCGCGGCTCGGTAAAAGTCGCGTCAATTCCGCAAGGCTTACCGAGCCGCGACCGTCAGGGAGCGGTTTCCCCAAAACGGTTAAGCACCCTCGGGCCGGCATGCACTTGCATTTGTCCGCCCATTCAGGCAAGCTGGTACGTTTCCTACAAGTTCATGCGGGTACGCGTTCTCTATCACGACCATTGTTTCGACGGCGCAGCTTCCGCCGCATATTTCACCCGGTTCATGCAGGGCGTTTTTTACCCTGAAGCGGAATATGTCTACACCGGGATGGCCCACAAGGCATCCCAACTGTTCGAGGACAGCCTTTTCGATGGCGACGTAAACGCCATCGTGGATTTCAAGTATTCGAGCGATCCGCGCCTCACCTGGTGGTTCGACCACCATCAGAGCGCCTTCCTCACGCCGGAGGACGCCGAGAACTACCGCCAGGACCGCAGCGGCCGCAAGCTCTACGACCCTTCGTACAAATCCTGCACCTCGTTCATCCGCGCCGTCGCCAAGGAGCGTTTCGGTTTCGCCGCGACCGACCTGGATAAGCTCGTCGAGTGGGCCAATATCATCGACGGCGCGCAATATCCCGACGCCAAGACCGCCGTGGAACTGGGCGCGCCGGCCATGAAGCTGACGCTGGTGATCGAGAGCGCGAAAGGGTCCGGGATCATACAAAAGGTCATCGGCTGGATGCAGCATCGGAAGCTGAATGAGATCGCCGCGGAGCCGGAGATCCAGGCGCTATTCGAGCCGTTGTACCAGCGGCACCTCAATTCGGTAGGCATGATCGGCGGGCGTGCCATCGAGGACGACGGCGTGGTTTACTTCGATCTCACGGGCTACGACCTGGAAGGCTACAACAAGTTCATCCCATATTATTTGTTCCCGAATTGCACCTACACGGTGTCGGTGAGCCCCTCCAGCTTTCGCACGAAGGTATCGGTGGGGTCGAACCCTTGGGCGCCGGAAGTGCCCAAGCACAACCTGGCGACCATTTGCGAGCGCTACGGCGGCGGCGGGCATGCGCGCGTGGGCGCCATCAGCTTCGAGCCCGGGGCGCTGGAGAAGGCGCGCGCGGTGGCCGCGGAGATCGTGGCGGAGCTGAAGCGGTAGGACAGGCCTCCTGGCCTGTCTGCCGGCAGGCCGAAGTGGACGTCGGCCGCAGGACTGGAGTCCTGCCCCACCGCATCACCTACGCCGACGGAATATAGAGCACGATCTTGTGCGAAGCTAGATCGACCGTAACGGAGTCGTCCGGCGTCTTGGCCGCCGCGCCATCGCTCGCGGGATGATATTCAATCCGCAGTTGCTTGGAATTCACCAGGACTCTGAGGTAACCGAAATCCCGATCGTCGTAGTTGTCAAATTCGACCGTGTCGCTCCCGTGCTATGAAGCCGTGATTTTGCGCACCGTCGTTTTATAGTAACGCCCGGCCTTATAGCGTTTCACGCCAGGCCGGAGAAGTTTCTGTTTTTCGCGGGGACAGGCCAGGAGGCCTGTCCTACATTTCTTTGAGGCTCTGGTCGAGCAGCTTTTGGGTGCCCTCGTACGGCCCGCCCTGGCCTTCGAACTCCATCGAAAAGTAGCCGCGGTAGCCGGCAGCCTTGGCGATCGCGAAGGTTCTCGCCATGCTGACGCGAAATACTTTGCCGTTGTCGACCTCGGAATCCTTCACATGCGAGATATTGTACGCGTGACGGAACATCACTTCGACGGCTTTGTAATTGAAATCTTCGTCCCCTTTCAGCATGGAGTTGCCGAAATCCGGCAGCCCGCGCAGCCACGGGCTGTCGACGGTGTCGATCACCTTGACCAGGAAGAAGGCGTCTTCGCTGACCAGGTCGTCGTTCTCCAGGTTGATCATGACGTTTTTCGCGGCGCCGTACTCGGCGACCTGCTTCAGGCTTTCCGACGCGCGGCCTGCGTCGGGCGCGGCGCCTCTGGCCCCCTGGATGTGGACGCGGATGCTGGGCGAGCCAATGGCCACGGCGACGTCCACCCATTTCCTGCTGCCCGCGATGGCTTTGCCGCGCCGGGCGGGATCGGGATCATACAGGCTGGCGCCCACGCTGGCGGGGATGTTCACGATGTGCGCATGGGCCTGCTCCACCGCGCGCCGGAGCTCGTCGAGGTAGGCGGGCTCGGTGGATGGAAAATGTGCGCTGAGCGGCTCGATGTTGTGGATGCCGAACTTCTCCACGACCATGGCCGCAAATTCGGTCAGCTTGAGACCGGCGTGTCCGGGCCGGTCCATGAAATTGCGGAAGGGGTAGGAAGCTACCGCCAACCGGTCGCGCGGCGCGGTGGGAAAGTGGATATCGGGCGCGGCGGCGGATCGCGCCTGGGTCGCGAGGGCGGCGCAAGTTCCGATGAAGGTACGGCGGGTGATCGCGGGCATGGCAGCCTTTAGAATAGCGCGGGGACGCAAGGGGCGCACGGCTTGACATCTGATGTTCAATATGCTATCATCAAACATCATGAGGACCACCCTGGATATAGACGATCCGATTCTAAGGGAAGTCAAAGCGATCCACCAGAAGGAAGGCCGGTCCATGGGGGCGGTAGTATCCGAGTTGCTGGCAGACGCACTGGCTCGCCGCCGCACACCTCGCGCACGGCCGGCATTCCGCTGGGTGTCCCGTCCCATGAATGCGCGAGTGGACTTAGCCGATAAGGATGCCGTGTACGCAGTGCTGGATGCCGAGCAGCGATGAGTTACTCCCTTGACGTGAACATTCTGCTCTACACATCGGACCGATCCAGCGAGCAACACCCTGCGGCCAATCGGTTTTTGGCGCGGTGTGCGGCAGGCCCCGACATCCTATGCCTGGCATGGCCGGTTCTGATGTCCTACTTGCGAATCGCCACGCATCCGCGCATTTTCGACTCTCCGCTAACGCCGGACGAGGCGCTTGGAAACGTCACGGCGCTCCTGGCGCTCCCGAACGTCAGGACTGTCGCGGAACAGGACGGCTTCCTGGACGCTTACCGCCGCGTCACTGCGAACCAGGTAATTCGTGGGAACCTGGTGCCGGATGCGCAACTCGCCGCCATCCTGTTTCAGCATGGCGTGCGCACGCTTTACACCAGGGACCGCGATTTCCGAAAGTTCGAGTGTTTCGAAGTGCGCGATCCGTTTTTGTCGTGATGCCGCCCGTGCGGTGATCTGCGATACTGACCCTATGCAACCGACCGCGCACGCCATATCAGCCCCCGACCCCTCCGAGTACGCCCCATACTATGGCCGTTACATTACGCTGGTCGGCGGCAACGACGCGATCGCCGCGCTGGAAGACCAACCGCGCGATACCCTGGCTCTGCTTTCCACTCTAAGCGAGGAACAAGGCAACTACCGCTATGCTCCCGACAAGTGGAGCATCAAGGAAATGCTGGGGCACGTCATCGACGCCGAGCGGGTCTTCTCATACCGGGCGCTGCGCTTTGCGCGCAACGACTGCACGCCGCTGCCATCGTTCGAACAGGACGATTACGTCCGCGCAGGCAACTTCGCGGATTGCCGGCTGGCGGACCTCATCGAGGAATTTGTATGCGTCCGCCGCGCCAGCTTGTGGCTCTTCCGCCAGTTGAGCGCGGAGGCCTGGATGCGGCGCGGCATCGCCAGCGGCAACGAAGTCTCGGTGCGAGCCGTTGCGTATATCATCGCCGGGCATGAGTTGCATCACCGGCGGGTGTTGCAGGAGAAATACATCGGAAGTGGGGCAGGCTCTCAGCCCGCCTCCGGGAAAATATGAAATCCCGCTGGATCTGGATGGCATTGGTGTCCACTGTTAGTCTGCGTGCGGCGGATACAGCCGAAATCCGCTCGATCATGGCCAACCGCGTGGAAAGCGGCAGGGCCGTGGGCATTGTGACCGGCGTCATAGACGAAAAGGGACGCCAGGTAATCGCCAGCGGCAAGGTGTCGCTCGACGGGGCGCAACAGCCGGACGGCGACACGGTGTACGAGATCGGCTCGGTCACCAAGGTCTTCACCTCGCTGATACTCGCCGACATGATCGAGAAGGGCGAGGTGAAGCCCGACGATCCGGTCGCGAAGTTCCTCCCCGCCACGGTGAAAGTGCCCAGCCGCAACGGACGCCAGATCACGCTGCTGGATCTCTCGATGCAGGTGTCCGGACTGCCGCGTTTGCCGGACAACATGAAGCCCGCCGATCCGGCCAACCCGTACGCCGATTACGATGCCGCAAAGCTGTACGACTTCCTTTCACGCTACACGCTCACCCGCGATCCCGGCGAGAAGTACGAGTATTCCAACCTGGCCGTCGGCCTGTTGGGACATGCGCTGGCTCTCAAGGCGGGCATGAGCTACGAAGAGCTTTTGCGGCGGCGGATATTCGATCCGTTGGGAATGAGCAGCACTTCCATCATGCTGTCCGAGGCGCAGAAGAAGCGTCTCGCGCCCGGATACGACGCGTCGCTCAAGCCGGCGAAAAACTGGGATCTCGATGCCCTGGCGGGCGCCGGTGCGGTGCGCTCCACGGCGAACGACATGCTCAAGTTCGTGGCGGCCAACCTCGAGCTGACCGATACCCCGCTCAAATCCGCCATGCGCCGCATGCGGTCCGTGACGAAGGCCATAGGCGCCGAGGATATGGAGATCGGCATGGCGTGGCATGTCTTGACCAAGTTCGATACGCGGATCTGGTGGCACAACGGCGGCACTGCCGGCTACCGCTCGTTCGTGGGATTCAATCCGGCGAAGAAGGAAGGCGTAGTGATACTGTGCAACACCTTCATGGACAACGACGACCTGGGCAGGCACATCCTCGAAAGCCGCTATCCGGTGAGCACCGTCCACGAACACAAAGAGGTGCCGGCGGATGCGGCCGTGCTGGAACGCTATGTGGGCGAATACGAGCTGACGCCGGCCTTCAAAATCACGGTGACGCGCGAAGAATCGCGGCTGTTCGTTCAGGCCACGGCGCAGCCGCGCTTCGAGATCTTCGCGGAATCGGAATCGGAGTTTTTCCTCAAAGTCGTGGATGCCCAGATCACATTCCTGAAGGACGGGCTGGTTCTCCACCAGAATGGTATGGATCAGAAGGCGAAGAAGGTGAAGTAGGGCCCACTACCCCTGCTTCCGCGTCACGCGCCAATACACTCCATACCGCTGATCGACAATCCGGTTCAGCGGCAGCATGGAAATATCGCGGCTCTGCCCCTTGGTCCGGAACCCGAGTGTCGTTTTCGGAACCGGCTCGATCCACGACCGCGGATCGTTCGATTCGGCCACGAATTCCGGCGCCTCCTGAGGAGGATTAGGCATTTCCGGCGGGTTGTCGCCGCCAATCCGCATCTTCTCGGTCAAGCCCTCGCGGCCCAGATCTCCCGCCAGCACCAGCGGGCCGTACATAATGGCCTGTAGCGTCTCGTCGTCGGGCGTCGGATGGACATGGAAGTTCATCGGCAGAGTGGCGCGCAGATCGTCGCCGTTTTCCCACGTGCGATCGACCACCAAGTATCCGCCCGCGCGAGCCGCGGCCACCGGTATTCCATTCACCGCCACGGTCATCTTGCCGTCCGTCCAGTAGGGCTCGCGGATGCGCACAGCCAAGTGTGCGGGCTTGGCGCTCAAGATCCGCAGGCGCGTTTCGCCACGGGCGAGAGCCGCACCCTGGAGGATGCGGATGCCCTTCTCCTCCCAATCCAGTTCCGAGGCCACGAACAGGTTTACATACAAGCCATTCTCGTCGTGGAAATAGATGCTGTCGGCCAGCTTCGAAAACGATTCGACGCCCGTGCCGGTGCAGCACCAGAACGATCCGCGCGGGCTGGCGAACACCTTCCAATACCCCGTCGCCAGCGGTACAAAGTACATGGTCAGTCCGTTCCTGGGATTCATGGTGCCGAGGATGCCGTTGAACAACGCGCGCTCGTAATAGTCGAAGTAGCGCGCCTCGGGCGACCAGGCAAACAGATGGCGCGTCAGCTTCAGCATGTTGTAAGTGCAGCAGCACTCCTCGGTAGAGTAGCCGAGCTCGCCCGCCAGTTTGTCGGGGTCCGAGCGCCAGTGCTCCTCGTTGCTCGTGCCGCCGGTGGCGTAGGCGCGGTGCTGGGTCACTTGGGTCCAGAAGAACTCCGCGATGCGCCGGTAGCGCGGGTCACCCGTCAATTCGTAGCGCCGGGCCGCGCCGATGATCTTGGGGATCTGCGTGTTCACGTGCAGCCCCTTCAATTCGTCGCGCCCCTCGGCCAGCGGACCGAAGAGCTGCTCGTGGTCGAAACGGTGCGCGGCCTCGGCGTAATCCTTCACGCCCGTGACCGCGTACAAGTTGTAGAGCACCTCGTTCATGCCCCCGAACTCCACGCGCAGCACGCGGGCCATATCTTCGTCGCTGAGCGCATCGGTCCACCGCTTGGTCCATCCGGCCATGCCGCGCACCACGTCGAGCGCCTGCTCGTTGCGGGCCAGAACGTACATGTCGAGGAGGCCCGCCATGATTTTGTGCAGCGTGTACCAGGGCGCCCAAACCTTCTGGCCGGCTTTCAGGCGATCGAAGAACGACGGCGGGAACGCGCTCAGATATCCATTGCCGTTTGCCGTGCCGCTTGCCGTGCCGTTGGCCTTCTGGCACTTGGCCAGCTCGGCCACGACCAGGTTGCCTTTGCCGCGCAGGGCCGTGTCGCCGGCGCCGGCCGACATCAGCGCGCAGGCCGACAGAAAATGGCCGGTGAAATGGCCGCGCAACTCCACGTCCGGCTTCTCCCAGCCGCCCAGCGGTTCCGCCGAAGTGGGTAGCCCAGCAGTCAGACGGAAGGTGTGCAACAGCCGGTCGGCTTCGAGGCCTTGCAGAAAGTCGCGGTTGTGCTCCATCAATGCCAGAAGCGACCCGTCGGTCAGGCGGACGCTGTCCAGGTCGAAGGGCTGCGCTTGCGCCTGCACGGAGTCCTTTACGGACGCGGGTCCGGCCGCGGCGGCCAAGGGGGCCACGGCGGAAGCGGCGATAAACTGGCGGCGGGTGAGGTTCATAGCGGCACCGCCTTCCATTATGAGCCGATCCGGCAAGCGTTGGTGGGGCAGGCCCGTGGGCTTCAATGCTACTTAGTTTTCCGGACGAGACGCGATTCCGTATAAAGACGCGATTCCGTATAAATTGGAGGGCGGCCAATCTTGGCCTGGGGTCCCCTCTGGGGACGCCTTTTTTAGGCGGCCAGAGCCGGCTGAAAGCCGGCTGCGGGCAAGATTGCCCGCCCTCCGATTATGCAAAAACTCGAAAACTAAGTGGCGTTGGGACCGTGGCCTGCGCGGGACTCCCAGTGCCGCCTCTAGCCTAGCGCATGCCACTTACTTCCTGGATCCGCTGGCTGCCCGATCCCGCTCGACCTGCTGAATGATGTGAGATGTAAGGGTACTCATGTCAGGCGGCAATCGCACGCTGACCAGGAGCAGGTCGGGCGTTTGACCTTGCAGAATCGCGACGCCGTCGATAGGGTCGTCGCTTGCTAGCAGCCTACTCATTGTGCCGAGTCCCTCCGCGCGAGGGGGCGTTTGATACTCCACGATCCGGTCACCCCGGTAGATCAACTTATCGTTCGGGAAGGGGCCAAACGGAAAATGGCTTGCGGGCTCAAGCCCCTCTTTGATCACGCCCTCTACGAAGGCCTTGTATGCCGGGAAACCCGCGCAATAACGCGCGCAACTTCAAATCGCCCGGATGTGCCTCCCTCTACGCCAGCGACTTGAACGGCTGGCCCCGTAATCCCACGCCAGGTTGAAGAGAACAGATCGTCCCGCTTGATGGGCTGGGGTGTAACGAACAAGGTAGAGCCAGCCGAGCCATAAGTTCCAAAGCAATACCAGCCGCGCGGGGCCGGAACACCCGAAGCACTGCCAGTTCCATAGTACGCGAGCCTCGCAGCGACACTTGCATCTATCCGTACTGCCTTCCAGGCACTCTTCGGCGCGTCCAGTGGCCCGGTTTGACCGTCCGACTTGCATCCCACAAATGGAACGCGAACCACGGGGGCGCCTTGGCCCGATCGTTGACGGTTGGCCTGGGCAAATAGCGATAAAGGCGCCGCGATGAAAACGATGCAGAGTTGTCTGAGCCTTGATGTCGTCATCGTTATGAGCCCATCTGCAAAGTGCCGGCGGCGATCAGGCCGGCGCTGCTGGAGGAGTTGCCCAGATACACCGTGTAGACGCCCGGCGCGATCAGCCATCCGTTGGAATTAACGTCCCAATAAGACAGTGGGTGAGAAGAATCGTTGACATCCACTTCGATAGTCACCTGTTGCGCCGCGCCGGGCTGGAGAGACACTTTCTGCCATCCCACAAGGCGTTTGGGCGGCTCGCCGGTGGAGGCGGGAAACGCCAGATACACTTGCGCGACTTCCGCGCCGGCAACGGCGCCCGTATTAGTCAGATTGAAGGTTACCTGAAAGTTAGGGTTGGCGGAAGTCAGATTATTGACCACCGCGGCATTCGAGAACGCGAAGGTGGTATAAGACAGCCCAAAACCAAACGGAAACAGCGGCGTCAGACCCTGTGAGTCATACCACTTATAGCCGACGTTGAAGCCCTCGGAGTAACTCACGGGAAACGGCGTAGTGCTATCGGGTGGCTGGGGGATCGCCGGGCGCGGCAGTTGGTTCACGCTGGCGGGAAACGTGATGGGCAGCTTGCCGGACGGATTCGCCGCGCCGAACAGAAGATTGGCTATCGCCGCCCCGCCCTGCTGCCCCGGAAACCAGGACTCCAGCACGGCGCTGACGCTCCCGAGCCACGGCATCACTTGCGCGCTGGCGTTCTCCATGACGACGATGGTGTGCGGATTGGCCGCGGCCACGGCCGCTACCAGGGCATCCTGATCGATGGGCGGCGTATGAATCGCGTCGGTGAAGTTCAGGCTCGGCATATCCATGCCCTCGCTGGTCCACTGGCTGACGAACACGATGGCAACTTGCGAAGCGGCCGCCAGCGCAGCCGCCGTCGTCGCATTGGTCCCCGGATCGAACTGTACGGTGGCGTTGGGCGCCATCGCCTGAATGGCGTGCAGTGGCGACGATGGATCCCAGATCACCTGCGACCAACAGGGCGGGCAGGGATAGCCTTCCGTGAGGATCGGTCCGCCGGTGGGAGTGACCTGTGCCGAGCCGCCGCCGGAGAGCACCCCGATATCGGCGTGCGATCCGATGATGGCGATGGATTTGACCGCCGTGGCATTCAGCGGCAGTTGCCCGCCGGCGTTCTTCAACAGTACCGCCCCCTGCTCCTCCGCTTCTTGCGCGATGGCTTGGTCGGTGGCCGTATCGATCGGGCCAAGGGACTCCGGATAATCGAACAGTCCGGCCGCGTACATCGCGCGCAGGATGCGATGCACCATGTCGTCCAGGCGCGCCTGCGGCACTTGGCCGTTCGCGATCGCTTGCCCGAGGCTTCCGAAGTAGGCGTTGTCCGGCTGCTCCTGATCGAGACCGTTCAGCGCCGCATTCACCGTCGAGTGCGTCGCCCCCCAGTCCGACATGACGAATCCCGGAAACTGCCAATCGCCCTTAAGGATGTCGTTCAGCAGATGCGCGTTCTCGCAGTTGTACACGTCGTTCACCAGGTTGTAGGCGCACATCACGGACTGCACATTGGAGTCCTTGACGCCGATCTCGAAGGCCAGCAGGTCGCTCTCGCGCATGCCGCGTTCGTCGATCTCGGCATTGGCCGTGGTGCGCCCGCTCTCCTGATCGTTCAGCGCGTAGTGCTTGATGCCGCCGATCACGTGCTGCGCCTGAATCGCGCCGATGTGCGCGGCGGTGATCTTGCCGGCCAGGATGGGATCCTCGCCTTTCGTTTCGAAGGTGCGGCCGTCGCGCGGCTCGCGGCCGATCAGGTTGATGTTGCCGCCCAGGTTCACGTTCATGCCGTAGGCGCGCAATTCAGCGCCGATGACGCTGCCGTATTTCGAAGCTTCGTTCACGTCCCAACTGGCGGCGCTGGCGATGGAGGAGGGTAGCGCGGTGGCTTGGCCCACGCCGTTACCCACGCCGACGCTACCATCGGCGAGGTAGAGGTTGGGAATCCCGAGTTCCGGTATGCCCTGAACCACACCCGCGCTGCCGCGGGTGGGCGCGGTAGTAGACGTAACCGCCCCATACACGAGCTGGATTTTTTGATCCTGGGTCATCTGGGTGAGCAACTGGTCCGCACGCTGGTCCGGGGTGGGCGGCTGCACGGCGATCTCGACGGTGTTCGAGGTTGCGCCGCCGACGGAAAGAATCACGGGCACCGCATTGCCTGTAGGCGCGTTGGCTGGGACCTGGACGTTCACCTGGTATTCGCCGACGGATCCGGGCGCAAGGCCGGACCATAGCACCTGCGCGGGCACGCTGCCGATGGTGACAGTAGGCGCCGTTTTGGTGGCTGCCAGCGGATTGCTCGGGGCGGCTGCGCCGGTCGGCGGCTGATTGGTCACCGCGCCCAGTCCGGTGCAATAAATCAAAATGGTGGTGATGCCCGCCGCCGCCGGATTCGAGGGAGTGATCAATTGGTAGGAAGAGTCCTGGATGGCTCCCGGCCCGAAGCCTTGCCCATTCATGCTGAAAATGCCCGGAGCGAACGGCGCAAGATTCACCGTCTCGGGCGAACTGGTCTGACCGGCGAGGCTCGCGGTCAGGGATGCCTGGTCTCCGGCCAACTCCCACGGTATTTGCAGATTCACTTGGGTGCTGGAGGCGAAGAACAGGGGCGCATCGGTCGCGCCAAATGCCAGGGAAAGTCCGCCCAAGCTGGTGGGCAGGGGGACTGTCGTGGCCAGGGATGGTGTGGTGAGCAGAAAGTCTCCGTAAGCCGATGCGATGCTGCCGGGAGCCAGGGGCGCTCCAGGAGCGGAGCTGGCGGCGTTGATGACGCCACCGGAGTTGATGGAAGGCACGGGCTGGGCCCACGCGCCAGAGAGACTGGCCAGCAGGCACGCGAAAAAGGTGATGGGTCTTAGGTGATGGGTGATGGCAAACCCTTCAACCGCTTGCGATGAGTCCACGATTTATAACCTAACACCCAACACCCACAACCCATAACCCATAACCCTCTCGGGCTAGCGGCCTTCGTCCAAAACCTCGATGGCGAAGATGGACGCGTAGTTAACCGCCGGGACAAACTCAAAGTTCAACTTGCCCTGCGCGGTTGGCCGCAGTCCGCGGAATTTCTTGATTAGCGCATGGTTGGGGCCGGCTTCCTTCAGGATGTCCAGATTGCGGGCAATCGCCGACCCGTTGCAATAGACGTCGAACACGCGCTGTCCAGGGCCGCCGCCACCCTCATTTTCCTTGCCCCAGTAGGTTTCGGCGAAATACATGGTCACCGCGTAGGCGCCGGGCGCGACCGGAATGGCGTATGAGAAGTGGCCGTACCGCTCGTTGGCGAACAAGTCCGCATCGGGTGTGCCGGTAACCACTTTCCAGTGGTTGGATGTCTGGCCGCCAGAGTAATAATTGTCGGCCGCCCAGATTTGCCCCCGCGAATCGGTAACGGAATTGGGCTGGGTGACAATCCGGATAGGGTTGAGCCTGTGCGGCGGGGCGGGCTCGATCTCAATCGCGCTCACGATCGGTTGCTCGCGCTTGGCATGGAAACCCAGCCGGAGGATGCCGTCCGGCCCCGGCTGGATATCCCTGAATACCCGAATGTCGGCGATCAGGGGACCGCCGGCGTCGGAAACGATGTCAAAACTATCGATCAACACCTTGCCATTCAATAGGATGTCGAACACACGGCTATTCTCGCCCCCTCCGGTCTCCAGCCCCGGGCCGTAAACCGGCTCGGTAAAATGCAGCTTCATTTCGTAGGTGCCAGGTTTCAGGGGGATGTTATAGGCCGTAAGGCCGATCCGGCCATTTTGATAGAGGAGTTGGTCGGCTGTGCGGGCGAAAAACGTGCGGAAAGGTGCCCTTGGCTGTCCGCCGCCTTCGAAGTAACGGTCCGGTAACCAGGTGTGGCCCTGATGGTCGATGTACTTGCGGTCATAGCCCGCGAGGATCCTAACCGCATTGTCCGCCGCGGCAGCCACGGGCGGCGGAGTAAGGTGGGGCGGCGCTTCGGGATCTCGGCCGGCCGCGATTCGAAAGGCTGCCACGACCACGGCCGCTACCGCCACTACAATGATGGCGGCGACCCACAGCCAAATCCGGCGATTGCCGGAGGAGCGCGTGGCCGGTGCGGGCGGTGGCAATTCCGGTTCGTCCAAGGCTGGATCGGTGACGGGCTCGGCGGCCGATTCGAGCAGCGCTTCCCCGTTTGTCGGCGAGGGTGCCACGGAGTTGCCATCTTCCTGAAAAATCGGCGTATACATGCCGGGCGGGATGATGATTTTCAACGGCTGGTGGGCGCCTTCGGCGGCGTAATACTCGCGCAGCTTCTTGCGTAGACGATGGATCTCCACCCTGGCAATGGCGTCTTCGGCGGAATCGAAGTTGGCGGGGCGGCCCAAGACTTCCGTGGCGATGCTATACTCGCAAACCTCTGCGTCTTGGCCCGCAAAGTGTTTTTCGCAGATGTAATCGAGTAATTTGACTAGCCGCTGGGCGCGCGCAAAAGTGGGAGAAGCTAGGACCGCCGCGAGTTCCAGACGTTCCGCGCCCTTAACTCCACCATGATTGGCATCCCCCATTTGTTGCGATTATACACGTTTCGCGGTGCTCCGGCGCAAATGCAGCAAGTGTAAAATCCGGACGCCCTGCCGATATCAAGTTTGTAACAAGGCGTACATTATTGAAAACAAGCAACTTAACTGCAAATATGAGTTTGCGGAAGCCCTGTTACAGAGGCTTAACTCCTTTATTTCAAGCTGCCATTCAAACCCATTCGCCAATCGACGTAACTAAAATGTACTAGCGCCGCCAATTGCGGCGGGTTACATTCGCTCATCATAGCGAAGGCCAAAAGTGTGGTTGGGCCGATTGGACTGTGCGAACTATAGCTCTACATAGTTAAGGGTCTGAATATCCTTGACTTGACGCTGTAATAGAGATATGTTATTTGCAAACGATTAGTTTCAGCCTTCTCGGTGCGCCTTGTTTGGCGGGCCCAGAAGGCAGTCTTTGGCTAGAGAGAAGCAGATTTTGAGGTTAGAAAGGGGTCAAATGAATTCACCAGATCGGATGCCGACCTCCGTTATAGCTCGGCACACACATCCGGGAAGATCTTTCTGGTTGTTGGGACTACTGATACTGGTCCTGGCGGTCTCGCAGGTGCCCGCGTTCGCACAGTTTTCGAGCGGGTCGATAGGCGCCACGGTCACCGACGCCACGGGCGCGGTCGTCCCCAATGCGAAAGTCGTCCTGAAAAACGAAGCAACCAACGGCCTTCGTGACAGCGTCACGAACAGCTCCGGAAATTTCGATTTCCCGTCCCTTCCGCCGGCAACCTACACCGTCACGGTCACTGCTGCGGGTTTGCAGACCTTTGAAGAAACCGGTATCGTGCTGACGCAGGGTTCGCCCGTGCGCCTGCCCACCATCGTTCTCCAGGTCCAATCCACCAAGCAGGAAGTCGAGGTCATCGCTGGCGCCGACGTAGTGGTGCCGGTCGATACCGGACAAGCCAGCCAGACACTGAACAAGAACATGGTCGAGAACCTTTCGATCGTAGGGCGCGATGCGGCTGAGCTGATCAAGATCATGCCCGGTATGGGCGCGACCAATGGACTCGGCCAAGGCATGTGGAATAGTCAAACGACGATGAGCAACAACGGGCCCATCGGCAACTTTTCCGCCCAAGGCACCCAGCCCAATGGCGCCATGACGATGACGTCGGACGGCGCGAATCTCTTGGATCCCGGCAACCAGGGCACCCAGACCGCCAACATCAACCAGAACCAGGTTCAGGAAGTTTCAATCCTGACGTCGGCCTACGGCGCGGAATTCGCGAAAGGCCCGATCACGTTCCAGGCGATCGGCAAGAGCGGCGGCGCCCAGTTCCATGGAGGCGCCTATCTCTACGCCCGAAATGGCGTGTTCGATTCCAACGGCTCTTACAATAACAGCCAGAAAGCAGCGAGGCCCGACAGCAGCTACTACTATCCGGGCGGCGACTTTGGCGGCCCGGTGATCGTTCCGGGCACCCACTTCAACAAGAACCACGACAAGTTGTTCTTTTACGCCGCGTATGAGTACATGAAACAGAGTCCGGCCGGCAGCTTGCAGCAATATTTTGTGCCCACGTCGGAGATGCTGGCGGGCAACTTCACGCCGGCGTATCTGGCGTCCTTGGGGCCAAAGGAAGCCAGCAACGGACCGCGCAGCTTGGTGGGCACGGCCCCCAGTTCTTCGTTGGTCCCCAATGGCCAGATCCCGCAAACCTCGATCGATCCGAACTCGTTGGCAATATTGAAATTGATGCCCACGCCGAACACCGATCCCGTAACGAATGGGACGGGCTCCAACTATGAGTGGTTCGACGGACCGCCGGTGAATCGCTGGGAACTCCGGCTGCGCGGCGACTACAACATCAACGACAAAACCAAGTTGTTCTTCTCCTGGAACAAGCAGATCGAGCACGACCAGAACCCGGTCGCCATCTGGTGGACGATTGGCGGGTCTTTGCCTTATCCCACGCCTCAGAATGCCAACCAAAACTCCAATGTTTACAGCGCCAACCTGGTGCACGTGTTCAGCCCCACGTTGACCAACGAATTCGTCTTCGCTGAAGCTACCTTCCTCAACCCGATCATCATGAGCAACCCTGCTGCGGTAGACCCCACCAAGATCGGGTTCCAAATGACCGGCCTGTTTTCGAACCCGTACACGCCGCAGATGCCCAATACCTGGGGCTGGAGCGGCCAAAGTTCGGCGTCGATCGGTTTCGCCACGTATCAGTACGGCGAGCCATTCACGCCCACGCCCACGAACGGTTTCGGCAAGCTGTCGCAAACGCCGCAAATCAGCGACAACGTGACCAAGATCCAGGGCGCCCACACCATCAAGGCCGGCTTCTACTGGGACTACGCCCGCAATTACCAGACTAGCGGCACCGAGGCCGGCGGGACCAACGGGGGTATGGAATTCGATCCCTGGCACAATACCAGCACGGGCAACCCCTTGGCCGATTGGGTCACGGGCCGTGGTGAGGGCTTCAACCAGGACAGCAAAGAGATTGTGCAGGACATGAAGTACCACCAAGTTTCGTTCTTCGTGAACGACCAGTGGAAGGCCAGCCGCAGGCTCACGCTCACCGGCGGTCTCCGCTTCGAGCACATGGGCAATTGGATACCCAACGACAGCGAAGGCGTTGCCGTTTGGGATGGCGCCACATATAACAACAATTCGCCCACAGCCGCTACCAATCCGGCGCCCGGCTATACGGGGCTGGAATGGCACTCGATCGATCCCTCCATCCCGTTGTCGGGCTTCCCCTCGAAGACGCTCTTCATCGAGCCGCGCTTCGGCTTCGCTTACGACATCTTCGGGAACGGCAAAACCGTGTTTCGCGGCGGCGCCGGCCTGTTCCGGTACCAGATTGCTTACAATACCGCCAGTTCGGGTTACAACTATCCGCTTGGCGAGGTGACGGAAGGTGTCACCGGCAATTGCTGCGTGGGCTGGAATAATTTCCAACAATACACGGCCGCGCTCGGTGCCCCCGGGCTCGGCGGGAGTGTTTCTCCGCTGACCATGGGCGACTCGCTGACACCGCATACCTGGACCTACAATGTGACTATCTCGCAACGCATACCATGGCGCTCGGTTGCGGAATTCCAGTATGCGGGCAACCGCTCGTATGACCTGCTGTCCAATGGCGGGAATGCCGGCGGCGGCTTGGGAAACTTGGACTTGATCCCGGTGGGCGCGTTCTTCGGGACCGATCCGATAACCGGCCTGAACCTTTGCGGCCCGCTCGTTAATGGCGCATGCTCCAAGCAGCAGCCTGTGGGGTATACGTCGGGATCTACCACGTTTTCGGGCTTTCCAAACATCAACGATTTTTACCCGTACCATAACTACACGGCGATCAATCTGCAGGGCCACCTCAGCTATGCCAATTACAACGCTTTCATCGCGACGTGGCAGAAGCAATCGGGGCGCATGACCTTCACCACGAATTACACGTTCAGTAAGAACTTGGGCATTCGCGATGGAGAGAGCGCCAACGGCCCGCAAGACGGAGAAGGCTACGATCCGTTCAACGTCAAGGACTCCTACGGCGTGCTGGCCTGGGATCACACCCACATCTTCAACGCCGCCTACGTGATTAATCTGCCCGCTCCCGTGAAAGACAACAAATTTCTGGGAGGGGTGGTGAATGGCTGGGTCCTTTCGGGCATCACGCAGTTCCAGAGCGGTGCGCCCATTCAGCCCAACACCGGCTACGGGCTCAACATAGGGTGGCCAACCCAAATGCAACCCTCGGACTGGCTTGGCACCAACGCGATTCCGGACACCATGCCCGTCCTCACTTGCGATCCGCGGAAAAATCTGAGCGCCGGCCAGTACTTCAATCCGAACTGTTTCGCGCCTCCTACGAACCACCAGCAAGGCGACCTCATCTGGCCGTACATCAAGGGGCCCGCTTTCTTCAACAGCGACCTCGCGATTTACAAGGACTTCCTCTTCAAGGAGCACCAGAAGATCGAGTTCAGGTTCTCGGCGTTTAACTTCCTGAACCATCCTCTTCCGCAATTGGGTATATCCGGCAATGCCGACCTCAGCTTGAACTTCTCCGGGCCCAACGGCACTTTGAGTCAAACCAACCTGAACGCGACCACCAACGGCAAGGCCTTGTACAATGACGAGGTGCCGCGCGTGATCGAGTTCGCAGTCAAGTACAACTTCTAAGCTTCGTCCGCGAGGCTGGAATCAATCGAAGGGGGTGGCGCAAGCCGCCCCCTTTTTTCTTGTGGAGGGCGGCCAATCTTGGCCGCAGCCGGCTTTTAGCCGGCTCTGGCCGCCTGAAAGGCGGCTGCGGGCATGATTGCCCGCCCTCCAACGTCACTGCGGATACGGATCGCCCGCATGCACCACCCGTATCTTATGATCCGTAAATACCGCCGGAGTTCCCGGCAACTGCACCTTCGGCATGTGGCAACGTGCGCAGTCCTTATCCGCCACTGGACAAGTCTTCCGCGTCACGCTATGACACGACAAACAAGCCCGGTCGTAACTGGCGTCGTCGCGAACCAAATCCACGTGCGGATCGTGGCAAGCCGTGCAGCGTATCCGCTTGTCGTTTCCCAGGAAGCACTGGCTGTTGGCCAGGCGGTACGGCTGAAATCGGACATTCTTCTCGCCAAACACACGCAACCCAACCACGGATTCCCACGTGCGATGACACTCGCCGCAAAAGTTTGACATTTCTTCGGCCGCCATCTCTCCCAGTTTCCGCGGGACTGGCGCCGGCTTACCCGCGGCTATCGCCTGCATGTGCGCGTCGGCGCCTTGGTGGCAATGCTCGCAGCTTACGCCCGGCTTCAGCGATCCAAGCGCCAACTTGCCCTGACTCAGGCTATCCGTGCCGTGACAGGTGAAACACGCGGCGATCTCCTGGTCCGTCGTCAGCCGCCCCATGGCTTCCGTCAGGTTGCGAGGCCGAACCCCCTCGTCTCCCATGGTGATCCCGAGCCCCTCGATCCCCTGGTAGTAGCTCACCAGGCTCTCGTAGAAGCGACCCTGGTATTCCAACGCGAATGTCAGGTTGTAGACTCCGAAGGCATACCGCACCGGCAGAGTCAGCGTGCCGTAGCCGTCACTTACCGTATAGGTGCTTACCCCGTTCTTGCGCTCGATGGCGTAACGGTATCCGTTCGCTTCCAGCGTCAGCTTGGGGTGCGCCTCCAGCGATTCCTGGTTGGGAGGCAGTTCGATGCCGATCCCCATAGCGGTTTTCGGCTGCGATTGCGCCTCGACGCGGTGGCAGGTGGCGCACGTCATTTGCCCGGGACGCGCGGGCGCGCCATCGACGGCGCCTGTCAGCGCCACACACAGCCCCGCGGCAAGCCATCGTCGCCGCGCTTCTCGATGTCCGTCCATCAGTTTTCCGGAGGGCGCCCATCGCTGGCCTTAGCCCGCGCGCGGACTTCGACTCCGCCATCGGCGCTCTGTCCAGTTACTCCGCGGCTTTGGACTCCCTGCGCCATATCTATTGATACCAGCCGCTCCCGGCGCGCATCTTCCGTGCGGCCCGCCCAGGAATACGCGCTCGCCAGGGCCATGTGGTGTTCGAGCGCCGCCGGGTCCAGACGCTCCGCGGCTTCCAGCCTCGCGATAGCCGGCCGCAGATCTCCCATGAGCAGCAGCACCTCGCCATACACATACTCCGCCAGCGCATCCGAGGGCCGTTCCGCAGCCGCCTTCTTTGCGTATGGCAGCGCGCCCGGCAGGTCTTTGGCGTACACCAGCAGCAACGCCAGCATGGCGGCCGCATCCGCGTTGGCCGGGTTCAACTCCAACTCGCGCCGGAATTCCGCCATCGCCCGATCCGGAAGCGTGTAACTCAAGTAAGTGCCGTATAAGTAGTGAACGCCGGCTAGAGTTGGGTACTCCTTGACTAACTCCTCGAAACCGGCCTGCGCCTTATCGGTTTCACCGAGAATCCAGAAACGGGCCGCTGTGCCCGCCTTCACCACCGCATCCAGCCGCTCCGCGGGTACTTCCTTGGGCAGCGACGTCTGGTGGAGAGCGTTCAATCCAAGGCCCACGATCAGCATCGGTTCGTGCGCGCCTCCCTGCGCATACCGCTCCAGTTCCCGCTTCCCCTGAACGAAGAACCCCTCTCGCGACAACAGCAGCCCATAGTGAAACCGGACCCCGGCCTCCACTTCCGGCGCCGGATCCTCGCCCGCCGACAGCCCTTGCTGAAGGTGGTCCAGTGCCTGATCGTACTTGCCGGTTTCGAACTCGCACAGACCCAACAACCACCACGCCAGCGCGCGTCTGTCATCCAGCTTGACGAACTCGCCGAGGGCGGCCTCGCAGCCGACGTACTGGTAGGTGGCATAGGAGAGCGTTCCCAGAAACCACCAGCCCTCCACCCACGAGGCACGCAGTTCGACCGCTTGCCGGTAGAGCTCGATGGCTTCCGGGATGCGATTCGCCCGGCGCGCCGCCGCCGCTTGCGCCGCCAGTTTCTCGAAAGTGGCGGCCTTCCCGCCCACGGCCACGATCGTACATAACACGGCGGTGCGGGCGAGGGCGATGATCGCTCGTTGCAGGAACCCCTCCAATACAGCACCTTGGCGGCGTGCAACAAATCTGGTTACGCCGCGCTTGGTAATATCTTACCTGTTTTTTCCTTTCGGCAAAACGGGGATTGCTGACTGGCAAAGACCGCTCCCTGACGGTCGCGGCTCGGCAACAGTCGCATTGATTTCGCAGGGCTTACCGAGCCGCGACCGTCAGGGAGCGGTTACTCTGATTCAGTGGACGCCCTGGGCCAACTTTTCGTAGCGATCGAGATCGGCCTTGAGGGCGGCTTCCAGTTCCTGGTTTCGCTGTCCGGTGACCAGCGCGAGCGCACTCCGCGCGGTGGCCACCGCTTCCGGATATTGTCCGATCTCGGAATACATCGCGGCCAACATCTGCAGGATTACCGGCTCTCTCATCTGGGAGAGCTTGGCTGCCTCCGCGAGTTGATTGGCCGCATCTCCGAATCTGCCTTTAGCCGCCAGGACCCGCCCGAAATTATAACGATATCCGACGTTTTGGGGCGCCAGGGACACGGCTTTCTCCAGATGAAGCGCGGCTTCATCCAGGGCTCCGGACCTGGCCAGGGCCGCCCCCAGGTTGTTGTGCCCGTCCGCGAAATCGGGCTCGATCTCGATCACCCTCCGCAAATGTTCAATGGCTTCCGCCAGCCGCCCGCTCTCCGCCAGCGCGCCTCCCAGGTTGTTGTGCGCCCGGGGATTCTCCGGATCCAGTTCCAGCGCCCGCTGAAAATATGATGTCGCTTCGCTCATTCTGCCCGCTTCCGCCAGCGCACTCCCCAGATTATTGTTGGTCTGGGAACTGTGGTCATCCAGTTCCAGCGACTTTCGATACTCCGCGATGGCCTCGTCGGTCTTGCCGGTCGCCGCCAGCGCGACGCCCAGATTGTTGTGCGCCCTGGCGTCGTCCGGCGAAAGCTCCAAAGCCTTCCGCCAGGCGGGAACGGCTGCGTCGAACTGCTTCTTCTCCGCCACCTGGACGGCCACGTCGAAGAGCCGGTAGAACTCGGAGGCGGGTGCGTCGATGCGCTCCAGGCCGTCCTGAGGGATGTTGATGAACTCCGGGATATTCACCGCCCGATTTGCCGCGGTCGAGTTCTCGATCGCAATCGCCGGCGTGCTGTTGCCCTCGGCATCGATGTGCGTCAGATACAGGCGGGTGTACACCGAAGGCGACTTCGACGAGAAAACCAGCCAGCGTCCGTTCGGCGAGAAGCTGTGCCACGAGTTCATCACCGGTTGATTGCTCCGCAGGGGACGCTCCACGCCTCCTCCCACCGGAACAATATACAGTTTGCTGTCCGGGCGCATCAACAGGCCCGTCTTGTTGCGCACGAAGACGATCCACTTGCCGTCGGGCGAGACCTTGGGAAAGTCGTTGCTCATGCCGTTCTCCGAAGCGCCCACGATCCGCTCCGGCGGGCCGCCTCTGCCCTCGTTGAACGGGATGCGATACAGGTCGTACTGTATCTGGGTTTCGTTCGGATCGTTGGCAAACGCGGAGGCCTTCTGACCGGGAGAGTACGGATCCCTCGCCACGGCCCTGGAGAACACCAGGAATTTCTCATCCGGACTCCAGAACGCGCCGCTCTGCACGTATTGCGGGTCGTCGGCGCCAGGCAAAGGCTGCAGCTTTCCCGCCTCGCGGCTGTACCACGCCAGAACGCCTCGCGTGGGATAGAAGACCTGGCCAAATCCGAAATAATTATAGAAACCTTGATACATCCGGGAGTCCAGGCGGCTCCCGCGCGTGCCGGGAACTTCAATGGTGGTTACCACGTATTTCCCGGTCGGCGACACCTGGGACATGAATCCGAAACGCTTGGGCGATCCTTGCTCGGTGAAAGCGCTCCATCGAATAACGTATTTATTCTCGATGGACGACACCTTGTTAATGGGGATCAGCCCGTACAACGCTTTGTCGTTCTGCGGCCCGTCCACATCGATACCCAGCGTTTTTCCGTCGCGCGAGACGGAGTGGCAGTTGGCGCACGTGGGGAGATTCGTCATCACCACCTTGCTGCCCGGTTCGGAGACGTTCCGCAGACGCCATTTGATCTTCGGAAGGACAGAGTCAGGGAGAGGCTTGATGACCCCTCTCTCCCGGTCCTGAGGGGGTGGTGGGGTCAGCGGCACGTCCCGGTAGAAGATCGGGGCGCCCACCGGATCCTCGGAAATTGTAAATGCCACTTGCCCGCGGGAAACCGGCTCCTTTGTTTTCCGGTCGCGAAAGCCGGTGACGATCAGGGTCGCCGGCCGGCGCTGCGCATGCTTGACGACGGTTGCCCAGGTCTTCGCGTCCGGCTTCCAGATGTGGCTCTCTGCTTCCTGCGGCGTCAGCGTGGGCATGACGAAGTTGGGGAGATCCGTGTCGATTTCGCCCACCTGCAGCTTCTCGCCCGCGGACCACACCTTGATGTGCGGCCCGTGTTCCGCAAAGACAACCTCGATGAGCCAGGATGTCGCCTCCGGGCTCGCATCGCGCCAGTGAAAGGTTGGCGGGCTGATATCGCGAGGGAAAACGGAGCCTTCTTCGGGATAATCGACTGCTATTGCCGACGGAGTGCCGGCGGATACTGGGATCCCGGCTGCCAGAAACAGGAGGACGAGAATCGAGCGAGATGTCACCGGTCGGTGTAGGCAATGCAGATGCCAAAGCGAAAAGGCTTGGTTGCACCATTTCCAATTTCTTGCACTGGGTGAAATGGCGCAGTGTGGGGCGGAGTTGCCGAGCCGCGACCGTAAGGGAGTGGTTTCCCCAAAACCGTTAAGCGCTCGTTGTTATACTGGAACGACGAAAAGGCGCCCTCTTCACCTGACTCGGCTGCTATTCAATTGGAAGGTGCTCCTCATCTGTTGCGCGCTGTCCGCGCTCGGGGACACGGTACTGGGACCGATAACCTTCGAGGAGATCGCCGGTCGTGCCGGCGTCCACTTCAAGAGCAATTCCTCGCCCACCCCTCTCAGGCACCAGCCGGAGACGTTGCTGGCCGGCGTGGCCGTGTTGGACTACGACGGAGATGGATACCTCGATATCTTTTTCGTGAACGGCGCCGGCATGCCATCGCTCGTCAAGCAGGGTCCCCAACACCAGAACCGGCTCTATCGCAACAACGGCAATCTGACCTTCACCGACGTCACCGAGAAAGCCGGTCTGGGCGGCGCCGGATACGGCATGGGAGTGGCCGTCGGAGACTACGACAACGACGGTCGGCCGGACCTGTTCGTGGCCAACGTCAACGGGAATCAGTTGTTCCACAACAACGGGGATGGCACGTTCACCGATGTGACGAAGAAGGCCGGCGTGGGGGGCGGCTTCTACCAAGGCAAAAAGATGTGGTCGGTAGCCGCCGCGTGGCTGGACTATAACAACGACGGGTTGCTCGACCTGTTCGTTTCGAATTACTGCCGTTGGGATCCGGACACCGAAAAGGCGTGCTTTGTCAACGGCCGGAATGGCCAGCGAGTCGTCTGCAATCCGCGTTACTACCTGCCGCTTCCCAACACGCTTTACCGCAACAATGGCGATGGCACGTTCACCGACGTCTCCGTCCAGACCGGCATCGCGGCACACCTCGGGCGCGGCATGGGTGTGGCGATAGCCGATTACGATGGCGATGGCTACCCCGACATCTTCGTAGCCAACGATGTGATGCCCAACCAGCTCTTCCACAACATCCGTGGGCAACGCTTCGAGGAGGTCGCCATGCAGGCGGGCGTCGCCTTCGGGGAAGCAGGGAATGTCATTTCGGGAATGGGCGCGGATTTCCGGGATGTGCGGAACGATGGGCTTCCCGCCATCTGGATGACTGCGGTCGAAAAGGAGGGGTTTCCGCTTTTTGTGAATCTGGGCCACGGCCAGTTTGTGGAGAAGACGGCCGCGGCAGGGCTGGCGATGGACACCTTTGAGATGTCCGGTTGGGCGAACGGTATCGCCGATCTGGACAACGATGGCTGGAAGGATCTGTTTGTGGCGCGCTCAAACGTAGCCGACAACGTGCACGAGTTCTCGCCGCGGACGTATGAGGAACCGAATGCCGTGTTTCGAAACCTTGGAAACGGCAAATTCAGGAACGTAAGCGCCACGGCGGGGCCCGACTTCCAGATTCCCGGCGTGCACCGGGGGCTGGCTTTCGGCGATCTGGACAACGACGGCCGCATTGACGCGGTGGTCGCGGTGCTGAATGGCCAGGCCAAGATCTTTCACAACACCACCGAGAACGGCAATCATTGGATCCTGCTGAAGCTTACCGGCACGAAAAGCAACCGGATGGGAATTGGCGCAAAAATCCGGCTGACGGCGGCGGACGGTTCGGTGCAGTATAACCACGTCACGACCAGCATGGGATACGCGGGCTCGAGCGATTCACGGGTGCATTTCGGTCTGGGCGCGAACGCTGTGGCCAAGGAGATCCAAATCACCTGGCCGAGTGGGATCCAGCAGGTGCTGCGCGACGTGGCCGCGGATTGCGTGGTCACGGTCACCGAGCCCCTGCGCTAGTCACCGTAGCGCACGCTTTAGCGCGAACGACCCTGCGGGTCGTCACCAGTGTCAGAAACCTCGCGCCGCGACGTGGCGCGGGCTTCAGCCTGCAGCGGGACTTCAGTCCCGCCTTTTCAGCAACTTCCAGATTGGGTTTCTGGAAAGCGTGCAGCGGCGAACTTCAGTTCGCCGTTGCCTCTGCCGGGTTCAGCCCACGCCTGACGGTCATTCGAAGTTGGCGAGCTGAAGCTCGCCACGGCACGCTGAAGCGTGCGCTACGGGGTGCGGTGGCGGAACAGGGCGATGGCTTCGCCTTCCACCAGCAGTTCCGGCCGGCACAGCTTCGCCTGAATGCCCGTCGAGGCCGGCAGCGGGTCGAGACCCTGCTCCTTGTAGAACGCCCTGCGCTCTTCGTTGAACTCGCGATAGTCGCGGTCGATATCGCGCAGGTAGAAGGTGGTGCGGACGACGTCGTGCCAGGTGGCGCCCTCCGCTTCCAGCAGGCCGGTGATGTTGTAAAACATGCGCCGGCATTGCGCGCGGAAATCGCCCACGTGCACCGTTTCACCGTTTTCGTCAATGCTGGCCGTGCCGGAGATCAAAAGCACTACCAGGCCGTTCAGGTCGATCCGCATGCCGCGTGAAAAGGAACTGGGCCGATCGTAATCATAGGCCTCGTTGAGCACGCGCAGGTCGCTGACGGCCCTCTTCTGAACGGCCGCGCCGCCGATTTCACCGATCATTTCTTCGAATAACATTCCCTGTCAAGCCATTTATCTACATGACCGAAATGGGTGTCGGCTGGGTCATTTAAGAACATGACCAGACACGCGAGTCTTTTTCTCGTTGTCGTAAAATGAAGTCGATCCGCAAGGGGTCGCG
>Ga0181536_10001223_pt1 | contig 30391 bp, 29 predicted proteins | sample PEATcosm2014_Bin_41_FD_121105 | JGI IMG/M metagenome (GOLD analysis project Ga0181536, IMG submission 121105) | Peatland microbial communities from MTU Mesocosm Facility, Houghton, MI, USA - PEATcosm2014_Bin17_60_metaG | ecosystem: Environmental > Terrestrial > Soil > Wetlands > Peat | place...
CGCAACCCTGGCTCGATCGTGACTTGGGCTGAACTGCTCATCATCCTCTCCGTGGCTTCCCCACATCAAGGATGATCCGTTAGCCCGCCACAAATCTAGACGGCCAAGACCGGACGGTTACGTTGATCGGGCAAGAGCAAGCGCAGTTTTTTGGCGGCCCGTGGGTAATCGCGATCGTCAGAAACGGGTATCTCGTGGCCGAGTGGTTTGGCATGCCGACCATGCCCGCAACCACTTTCGACGTCTGGTCCTGCACGAAGTCGGCAACCGGGATTGCGTTCGGAATGCTGTTTGAGGACAGCCGCAATAACAAACTTCCCGGCAACGTGAAGATCGATCTCGACAGCGCGGCTTATGATTTCATTCCGGAGGGGCACCCGCTGACGGATCCGCGCAAGGCGAAAATTCAGCTAAAGCACCTGATGAGTATGACTTCCGGAATCCCGGGTGAGGACCAAGGGCTGGCGAGCCTCCCCGTTGCTCCGGGCCGGGGCGAATACGAACTTGCCTTGGGAAAGGACCTCAGCCGCTTTGGAGTCTCTGCCGCGACCCTTGCTGCCGAGCCAGGGGAAGTTTGGGACTACTCGGACGCAGCTTTTGCTCATCTTTCCCTGATTTTCGCCAACGTGGCACATCAAGAAATTCGTGACTACATGAAGGAACGGGTATTTCAATCCATTGGGATTCAGAACTTTGGCTGGGATTTGCAGGGTGGCGCCGGGCATATCGGGCCGCACACCAACGCGCACAGCGGCCTTCGTTTCTCAGCTAGAGATTTTGCGCGATTGGGCTATTTGATGGCGCATCATGGTGCCTGGGAAGGAAAACAGATTGTTCCGGAGTGGTGGATTGAACTGGCGACGCGAAGTTCGCAAAACCTGAATCGGAATTACGGGTACACGTTCTGGGTGAATTCGGCTGGCACGCAGTGGCCCAACGCTCCGAAGGGCGCATTTGCGTTCATGGGATATGCGTCCAACAGGTGTTACATTGTGCCTTCTCTGGACCTAGTGGTCGTCAGGCTGGGCTATGCGCCGAACAACTGGCCGGAAGGTGCTCTTCTTCCTGCGGTTGTCGACGCCATCGCCCATTCCGGCCAGCCCCACAAGTAGTTCAGTAAACGATTACTTGCGACGATTGGTCACGGCCATGCCAGGAACATGGAAATAAGGGCTTGACAGCTAAGAATGGCCGCTATACAATCCGTAATCGATTACAGAAACATTTAGAAGGGGGTACGGATGTCTCGCTACTTCGCTGCAATCGTCGTCATTCTCTTTGTGGTGGCGGCACTCCCGCCGGTCTGGTCACAAGGGTCAGTCGGAACGCTCAACGGGACCGTCCTCGACCCAGACAACGCCGTGATTCCCGGGGCTGCGATCGTTCTGGTGAACAAGGACACCGGCGAAGAGCATCGGACAACCAGCACGTCGGCTGGTGCTTACACGCTTCCTTACGTGCCATCCGGTACCTATAAGCTCAGGGTCTCAGCTGCTGGTTTCCGCACATCCGAGGCCGATAACATTATCTTGCGTGTGGCCCAGACGCTTACGGTAAATGTCACTCTGGAAATCGGTCAGGTTACTGAGCAGGTGACCGTCAGCGACAAACCGCCGCTGCTCGAAGCGGGCACGGCTGAGATGGGATCCTACATCAACCAAGAGGAGTACAAAAGCTGGCCGGTTTTCCTCCAAAATGGGGAGCGCGATATCCAGAACTTCATTTTTACAAGTCTTCCGGGTACCACCGGCAATACTTTCCAGGGCTCGATTAACGGCGGACAGGAGTTCTCCCACGAAATTCTCATCGACGGTATTTCGCTCGGCCATACTGACGTTAGTGGCGCCAGCGGGCAGAACCCCTCGGTCGAAGCGATTGGGGAATTTAAGTTACAGACCGGCGCAGTCAGCGCACAATATAACGGTGGGCAGACAGCAGTCGCCAACTTCACTATCAAATCGGGTACCAACGATCTTCATGGGACAGCCTTCTACTACATGCAGAATGAGGCATTGGATGCCCCGAACCTATCCACGAAGACGCAGGGACTCAAGAACCCGCCTTACCGTCAAAACAATGAAGGATACTCACTGGGCGGCCCGGTCTATATTCCCAAGGTCTACCATGGAAGAAATAAGACCTTCTGGTTTACGAACTACGAGAAAAGCCGCGTAACAAACCTGCAAACGAACGGATTTGGTACACTACCTCCGGTCGCTTTCAAAAAAGGCAATTTTTCCCAACTCCTCAATCCTAGCTATACCGGCAACCCGCAGTCCGGCACGGAGATTGGCACAGACGCGCTTGGCCGGCCGATCGTGTTCGGCGCAATCTATGACCCCGGGACCACCCGCACTGTCAACGGCACAGTCGTGCGTGATCCATTCCCCGGCAATATTATTCCAGCTTCGCAAATCAACCCCGTGGCTGAGAATGTCATTAAGAACATAGGCATTCAGGATCCCACATACAACACGATGGTTAACAACGTCCAGCAATTAGCCACGAATGCTCCATTTCTCAATTACTATAACACGGGCGTTAAGATTGACCATAACATTGGCGATAAGCACCACATATCCGGTTACTATAACCACTTCCACCAAATCAACAGTGACTACTCCAATAATCAGGAGTACCTGCCTGACCCGGGCCTGCCAACCAGCGGTTGGCAACAACAGAACCTTCCCGGTAACATCGTTCGGCTGTCGCTCGATTCCACACTAACTCCGGCCATCTTGAACCGGGTTGCAGCGGGCTTTAACCGGTATGTTGGTAATGACGGTGCGTATCCAACCACGCTGAACAAGGACTTGGCGGGGCAAATCGGCATCCAGAATGTGGGCCCCTCGATGTTTCCGGTCTTTGCTTTTGCTGGGACTCAGTACCAGGGAGGGACGATTGACCAGGAGGGCTCTGGCTATTCCGAGAGAAGATCGAACGGCAGTTATGTTTATCTGGACGATCTAACCTGGATTCATGGCAAGCATACTACCCGCTTTGGGTATCAATATACACGCTACCTTACGAACGACGTCTTGGCGTCCGATGCGGGCATTTTCGCTTTCAGCCCACAGCAAACGGATCTGCCCGGAAACCTGGATACTACCGGAAACTCCTTTGCAAGTTTCCTTTTGGGCGCCGTGCAAGGCGCCACTCATTCGGTTAACGGCTTCAGCAATGCTTTCCGCCAGCCGTATCACGCAATTTATGCCACCGATGACTGGAAAGTCACGCCCAAGCTGACTGTCAACATAGGCTTGCGGTGGGAGATCATCACGCCATTTTATGAAAGAACTGGCCGGATGTCGGAGGTGGATCTCAATGTGCCAAATCCAGGAGCGGGTGACCGTCCTGGTGCTTTAGTATTCGCGGGGCCCGGCCGTGAGCGCTTTAACGATACGTTTTGGGGGGAACTAGGCCCCCGTGCCGGAATCGCCTATCAAGTTAACAGAAAACTTGTGGTCCGCACGGGTTATGCCATCTTGAATACGCCGCCGGTCACTAATACCTGGAGAGATTCTGGATTTACCTACGGATATAACGCAACCGTCAATGTAGTCAAGGGGTCCAATCCGGACGGGTTCATTGACGATCCGTCGATATATCTGAACCAACCGTTCCCCAGTCTACCGGGGGCACTTCCAAATACCAACCCAGCGTCTGCCAATGGCTCTACCGTCTTTACAACGGCCAAAAATGCTAACCGTCCAGGTTACACCGGGAACTGGAACTTCACAGTTCAGTACGAGTTGCCGAAAGACACGGTTTTAGAAGTGGCGTACGTAGGTAACAAAGGTACGCGGCTTTGGGGAGGCACAAACGCGTGCACTCTCGCGGGTAGCTGCGGCGGCGTCTTCGGCGAGTACGACACCTTACCCTCTAGCCTTCTCTCGATGGGAGATATTCTGAACCAACCCGTCAGCCAGCATCCACAATACATTCCTTATCCTGGTTTCAATACTACGCAAACGGTTGCGCAGGCACTCCGCCCTTATCCGCAGTACCTGAGCGTGCAAGAGCAGTACCCGTACGATACCAACTCGAACTACAACGCGCTGCAGGTAAAGGCAACCCGGCACTTTAGCAAGGACTTGGGCTTTATTGCTGCGTACACTTGGTCAAAAGCTATTGGGTACGTGGACCAAAAGGGAGTCGGCGGATATTACTCCGTAGTGCAGGACTACTACAACAGAGGTCTCGAGCGGTCTGTAACATCGTTCAATGTCCCGCAGGTCTTAAAGATCACGTGGCTTTATGACACCCCCTTTGGAAAGGGCAAGAAGTTCGACTTGCACTGGGCCAACTCCTTTTTAGGCGGTTGGAGGTTAACTGCTATACAGAACTATATCTCTGGTCCGGCGATAGCAGTCACCGAGTCTGGTCTCAATATTCCGTTCGGTATTGGGTATGGGATTGGTCCTGACGTGATCAGCAGCAAAGAAACCTTGGGCGGATCACCGGGTAAGGTGGACTTCTTCAATGGAACTCCATACTTAAATCCAGCCGCATTTGCCGAAAGCCCGATAACTGCTGACGGTACGCCATTACGCGTCGGCACTGCGCCAAGGTTCCTTCCCAATGTACGCGGACCGGCCCAATTGAGTGAAGTCGGCCGCATGAGCAAGCGATTTCCGATTTATAAGCAAAAAGAAAGTACCTTCTTCCAAATCGGCGCGACATGGAGCAATCCGTTCAACCGGATTCAGTCTTATATTTTAGACCACACCGTCGGTGATCCGAACTTCGGCCAAGTCTATGCGGGTGGCGGTGGTAAGACGCTTCAGTTGGACGCGCGAATCGAGTTCTAGGGTAGTCGATTAGCTCGGGCGAGGGACGCCTCGCGAGCCTGGGCCGTCAAGCCGCGGCTCCGCGTATTTCCCGCTGCTATCCTGAGATTCACCCATGAGAACGACGGTAAAGGTTGCCTGGATTGCTGCGCTGGCAACCTTTTTTGCCTGCAGCCGCGTCAGCCGACAGGAGAACGCACGCGCACTCGCTCTGCGGCCTCTCAACCTTGTCGTCGTTACGATCGATACGCTTCGCCCGGATCACCTTCACTGTTATGGCTATTCGAAGATCGAGACACCGTCGGTGGACTCGGTCGCAGCAAGGGGTGTCCTATTCGAAAACGCCGTCACACAAACGCCCCTTACCCCGCCATCACACGCGAGCATCTTCACCGGCTTGTACCCGACGGTCCACCATGTGCGAGATACCGGCGGCTTCGTGCTGCAACCGTCGTCGATAACTCTGGCAACCATTCTCCAGCAGCAAGGCTGGGATACAGCCGCGTTCATCAGCTCAGCCGTCTTGAAAAAGCTGTTCGGCTTCAATCAAGGCTTCGCTGTTTACGACGATGAAATGCCCAAACCCGGGAACAGCCGCGATTTCCTGGAAGATCCGGAGCGGCGGGCAGGCGATACGATCGACCGTGCTATTCATTGGCTGGATGGGCGATCCGGCAAACCGTATTTTTTGTGGGTGCACCTGTACGATCCCCATCTGCCTTATCAACCGCCTTCCCCGTTCAAAGAGCAATACAAAGACCGGCCGTACGATGGAGAGATCGCGTATGCGGACCGGGAACTGGGCCGCCTATTCGCGGCGGTGCAGAAGAAGTCGCCCGCTGACAAGACAATTGTGGCCGTATTGTCCGATCATGGCGAGAGCCTCGGCGAGCACGGCGAGTATTCACACGGTGTCTTTCTCTACGATGCCACGCTGCGAATCGCGTTTCTGATGTCCGGGCCCGGCATTCCCACCGGCATGCGAGTGAAGCAGCAAGCGCGCACGATCGACTTTCTTCCAACCGTTCTGGAATTGATGGGCGGTAAAGCGCCCGCATCGGTTCAGGGCGTAAGCCTGACGCCTTCTTTTACCGGGCACGACGTGCAAAGTGCCGTGTCTTACGCCGAGACGCTGTACCCGAAAATCAACATGGGTTGGGCGGAATTGCGCGGCATTCGGACAAACCACTGGAAGTATGTGCGCGCGCCGAAGCCTGAGCTTTACGATCTTTCTCAGGACCCGGGCGAGACCGCCAACCTCATTGCGGCGCACGGCGTCGAAGTGCAGAAGTTCGAGGCGCAGTTGAAGGCGGTAATCGGGGGCGTTGGGACAGAGAGGGTGGAATCTTCTGTCATTGACGCGCGCACATTGGACCAGTTGAAGTCGCTCGGCTATGTTTCCGGGTTTACTGCGCGTACCTACGATTTGACCGGGCAGGGACCGGACCCGAAGGACCGGGTCGGCATCTTGAAGCTGCTGGCGCTGGCGGAGGATCCGAACGCCCACACGCCTGATTCCCGCCGTATCGAGCTTTTGCAACAGGCTGTCAAGGAAGACCCCGCCAACCCGGACTTGTACTATCAGCTTGGCGCCAAATATGAGAAGACTGGCCGTTATCCCGAGGCCGTGAAGCTGTACTATGCGGCGCTGGCGCGTGGCATCCAGAACGGGCGGCTGCATTCGCGCATCGCGGATCTCCTGGTGCGCTCGGGTAAGAAAGACGAGGCCATTCCGGAATACGAAAAGGCCATACAGTTAAACCCCGCGGACACGGCCAGCCAGACGAATCTCGCTACGGCATATATGGAGAAGGCAAGGCTCAGCGATGCCGAACGCGTCTTCAAGTGGGTGCTCACCACAGATCCTGTATCCGCCGCCGCGTACAACGGGTTGGGATTGATTGCGATTCAGCGACAGGACGCTTCGCAAGCCCGCGGCTATTTCGAGAAGGCGGTGCAGCTTGATCCAGATTTGATCGAAGCCCAACTGAATCTTGGTCTCATTTACAGAATGGCCGGCGAGGGGGCCAAGGCACGGACGTGCTTCGAAGCCTTCCTGGCTAAGGCGTCACCGGCGCAATATGGCGACGTAATCCCCAAGGTCCGGGACGCCTTGTCAGAATTAAGGTAGCCTGAATTGGGAAGGCGTATGCGGAACCGGGTGCGCCATCATCGTTCGACACTTCGCGCGGGCGCGCTCTTTCTTCTACTGCTTGCCAGCGACCCTGCTGTAGCCCAGCAGTCCGCAGACGCCTCTTGTGATCTCCTCAATAGCTCTTCTCTGCATTCGAACGCGCTTGCCGCCATGGACAAGCACCAGTACATTCTGGCCGCGCGTGAGTTCCAACAAGCCTTGGATTTCTGCCCGACACAACGGGCAATACTGCTGGACCTCGCACTAGCGCACGCCCGAAATCGGGACTTTCCGCCGGCACTTCGCGCCGCACAACAATTCCTGGAGTCGGAACCGATCTCTATCCCGGGGCGGCTGGCGCTTGCCAATGTCTATTTCATGGCACAACGGTTTGCCGAAAGCCGCACCGAATGTGAACGGGTATTGCGGCTTGACCCCAATGAACCCACAGCTCTCAAGCTCGAGGGCAACATCGATTATCTGAACGGCGAATTTGAGCGCGCCGAGAGTACCTTTGTCGGGTTGCTGGATCGGCATCCGCAAGACGAAGAAACAGCCTACATGCTCGGCCGCATTTACTATATGCAAGGCCGCATCGATTACGCCGCCGGTCAGTTCCAACGGGTTCTGAAGATCGACCCCCAGTCCTACAAGGCCTACGACAACCTCGGCCTGTGCTATCAGGCGCGCGGCGAAACCGAAATGGCGACGCGGTATTTCCTGACGGCGATCAAGCTGGTGGAAACAGACCATCCGGAGTATGACTGGCCCTATGCCAATCTCGCTGACCTGCTGCTGGAAAACAACGACTTCGAGAAGGCTTTTGCCGCGGCCTCAAAAGCTGCCGATCGAAATCCGTATGCCGCTCGCAACTTTTATCTGGGAGGAAAGGCGCTGTGCAAAATGCAGAAGATCGATTTGTGCGTGAATTGGCTGGAGCGCGCCGTCTCACTTGACGCGAACTATCCCGAACCGCTGTATTTGCTGTCGAAGGCATACGCGCAGGCGGGCCAAGAACAAAAGGCCAAGGAAACGCTCGATAAGTTTCAGGAGGTGAAAGCCAGGAAACCCCGGATCCGCCGTTGAAGTCGATGAAGCCAATCCTGCTTATGCTCCTTGCGCCGGTTTTGTGGTCGCAAGCTGGCGATACGACGGAAAAGGCCCGGCGGGCGGCAGAGCTTGTCCTGGCCGGAAAGCCAGAGGAGGCCATTCCGCTCTATCGGGATCTCGTGCGCGCCTTGCCAAACGATGGGGGGATACTGCTGAATCTGTCGATCGCCGAGTTCAAAGCTAAGCGCTACGGCGACGCGGCCGCGCACGCCGATGCGGTTTTGAAAATTCAGCCGGATTCGCCTGTAGCCAACCTGTTTCTTGGGTCCAGCTATGAGGAACTGGGAAAGTACGCTATGGCGCTCGAACCGTTGGAAAAGGTGCTCGCATTTCGGCCGCAGGATCGCAACGCTCGTTTGATGTTGGCAGAGGCGCTCTTAAATCTTGAGCGTTACGAGCAAGCAGTCGCACAGTTTGAGAATGCGCGGGATCTTGTTCCTGAAAATCCGAAGGTCTGGTACGGACTCGGCCGCGCGTACGAAGGATTGTCCGAAAAACTTTTCCAGCAGCTTGAAACCGCGAATCCTGAATCGCCGTATTGGCATGCTTTGGCGGCTGATTCGTATCTCAAGCAAAGGCGATATGGCAGCGCGTTCACCCATTACCGGCTTGCACTGGCCGGTAACGCTACTCTGTCCGGCGTCCACGCTGGACTTTCGACCGTATACGAGCGCACCGGCCACGCAGACTGGGCAAACATCGAGAGCCAACGCGAGCAACAAAGCGCGCCCGACTGTAGCAAGGGTGGGTTGGTCTGTGATTTCGCCGAGCGCCGCTTTCGCGAAATCATCCAGCCCGGGAAATCGTTAACCACGCCGGAAACGCAATACTGGACGTGCAAAGCTTATGCCGAGATGGCTCGAGAAGCATATGCGCGACTTCTGCAGATGCCGCCCTCCCTTGAGGCACACTTGCACAAGGCGAAGACACTGGAAGCTAGCGCGTTGGCTCGGGAAGCGGCAGTCGAGTGGAGGGAGGCGCTGAGATTGGCGCCAGACGACCTGCGCATCGGAACAGCGCTCGCCTGGTCGCTTTATCGAGCTGGCGAACTTGACTCGGCGCTGCCCATTCTGAGAGAGCTGCTTAGTAACGGCACCAACACTCGCGAGCTGAATTTTTTGTACGGCGCAACCCTGCTGAATCTCGATGAGCCCGAGAAAGCGATTCCGTTTCTCGAATCCGTAATTCGGCTGGACAACACCTTCCTTCCTGCTCACGCCGCTCTGGGCCAGGCGCTTTTGCAAATCGGCAAACCGATGTTGGCGATTCGTTACTTGAAAGCTGCACTCCCTGAAGATGAAGACGCCACGACCCATTTTGGGCTGTTTCGAGCCTATCAGCTAACCGGTCAGACCGACTTGGCAGCGCACGCGAAAGTAGAGTACCAAGAGGCCTTAAGCGCGGCAGAAACGAACCAACGGTTGCAGGAGACTGGAGCCATCGGGGCGCCGTGACATATCGATGAATATGAAACCTTGTCCTACAAACGCCATGGCTCTACTTGCCGCCGTTCTCGCCGTGTGTTCAGTTACCGGCTCCGCTGCATCGCAACTGCCGCCTGCAGGACCTGGCGAACTCGTAATATCGCGGGCCAAGTACTTAGATCGTGTTAGGGCGATATGGACGGGGCAAATGATCGGACAGTGGACCGGGGAGCTGTTCGAACACAAGGTGGCCTCGGCACTCAAGAGTACGCCGCTCTATCCCAGCAAAGGCTACGCGTCCATCGATGACGATTACTATTACGAGATGGTCGCCATCAGGGCCTTTGAAAAGTACGGAATCCATCTCACGGTTGAGCAATTAGGTGCGCAGTGGCTTGAAAACAACGCCGGCTCCTGGGGTTCGAGCGAACAGACGCTTTTGTTGCTCAAGCGGGGAGTAAAGCCGCCCGACACAGGCAGTCCGCGATACAACAAACTGTGGTGGACGATCGGGCCACAATTTAGCAGCGATGTGTATGGCACTTTGGCTCCCGGCATGCCAAATGTTTCGGCAGAAATGGCACGAAGGCTGACTCATATTAATGGCTACGCGGAAGGCACAGATGGCGCCGTGTTTGTATCGGGAATGATCAGCCTTGGTTTTGTTGAAAATGATACCAGGGAAATCGTCCGTAAAGCTGCAAAGTTGATATCACCGCTATCTCCATATCGCCAATGCTTGGACGTGGTCATCTTGATGGCGGAGGCTGGAAAACCACCCGAGGAAATATTTAATGTCGTCAATGAACGTTGGGGAATCGAATATCCCGCTACCAACAACGCCGTAGTGAACGGTGGAATTGTAGCCGCAAGCGTTTGGTTCGGGAAGGGTGATTTCTTGACCACGGAGAATCTGGCGTTTCGAGCGGCTGACTTTGCCGATACGGACTGCAACGCAGCGAACGCTGCCTCAGTTGTTTGCGCTATGCACGGAATGTCCGCCCTGCCGCCGGACGAAGTGGCGGCGCTGAACGACCGGATTTACGGTACCACCATGGGTCCGCTGAACCTCACGCCGCCAGTAGATGAAAGTATTGTGACGCTCGCAGAGCGGACGGCGGTTATCGGAGAGAAAATACTTCTCGCGCACGGCGCAAGAATTCATGGTGACAATTTAGTTATTCCCGTGCAGCAACCTGTAACTCAGGAGCCGGAGCTGTTCAAACTCTCGGATCTTACGAAATGGTGGAACCCTGATTGGACTCTGGAGCGCCCTGGATTTGGAGGGGGCGGAGGAGGGATCGAAGGAATCCGCGGAGCCACGTACTTGGACGGCGAGACACTTTCCGTTTGGCCGCGAGATGAGGTTCGTGGAGCATTATTGCGCCGCTTAATCGTGCTTAGCAATAACCCTTCATTGACCTTCGATGTAGGTGCAGATGCAGGTTGCGCTTGGCATCTGGCAGTGTTTGTGAATAATGATCAAATTCACGACCAAATAATACAAGGGGACGCGTTAGCAGAAGGGAAGGCGTCAGATCGTCATTGGGAGCATATCCATCTTAATCTGGCTGCGTATAAGCAACAGTCTGTCATCATCAGGCTCTATGATCTGGTCCTGGTACCAAGTCATTACGCAGGCAACTCATATTGGAGACACCTTGACGTCCAGTAGGCTGCGTGCCGGCAAAGCCTCATGAATCGCTCGTCACGGCAGCACGAAGGAATAGGACGTATAGCGGATTTCGCTCCAGGCAAGTTCCGGCATCGGATAGCCCGGGAAAAGCGGACGGTTGACCGGTGTGAAGTGAATGCGGACGCGAATTGCGCGCCGGCCCTTCTGGCTACTCAAGCCGTGAACACTTGCTAGTCTGACTGCGGAAGGACTGATCAAATGGAAGAGAATTCGAGAAGAGCATTTGTGCGTTGCCTCCCGGTAGTTTCCCTGACAGGCCTTGCTACGGCGGTCCAGGCAGCCCCAGTAAAGCGATCCTCGGCCGGCCTCGGAATATTCAATGTCGTGACTTTGGCGCCAAGAGAGATGGCTCCGTTTTGGATACCACCGCCATTCAGGCGGCAATTGAAGCTTGCACTCGCTCCGGCGGTGGCATCGTCGTCTTCCCGGATGGCGCCTATCTTTCCGGCACCATCGAGTTGAAGGACGACGTGACGCATCCTCAATCGTCTGCCACTGCATGTTGCTGGGATCGTCAGCGCCGCCGGACTTCAGGGGTACCAGGTGGTCCACAACGTATCCAGGACATGCGCCGGCACGGGTTGGCCCGCTGTAATGCTCGGCGCCGTGCTGGATCACGCCTGATTCGACCGTTGCTGTCTCGCTCACAGGCGGCGTACTTTGCTCGTGAGGATCGGGTGTGCGCGCCAATGGAGGGCTACGGGGGCACCGCCGCAGATACAGGTGGATTTTGCGAACCTGGCGGCGTCCAAAGAGCCTGCTATTGTGACCTAATGGAAGCGGGTACGTCCAGCAAGCGACTGTTACCGTGGCTCGTCGCAGTCGCGTTCTTCATGGAGTCGCTCGACACTACGATTCTGAACACCGCAGTGCCCGCCATCGCGGAAGCACTCAAGGTGGCTCCGCTTAGCATGAAGGCGGTGCTGTCCAGCTACACATTTTGAGCCTCGCGGTCTTCATTCCCATCAGCGGCTGGATGGCGGATCGATTCGGAACGCGCCGGGTGTTCGCATCCGCGATCGGTCTCTTCACATTGGGGTCATTTCTTTGCGGTCGATCCGTGCGCGTCGCACCCGGCGCTGGAGCATTGCGTCGTCCAAAGTTCAACTGGCGGATGCGCCTTCCGGCCACGAGCAAAGCCGCCCGTAAGTACGCTGCGTGTAATTCCCATAGGATTAGCCGCCCGAATTTGGGGGATTTCACATAGTGGATAACCTCGCTCAGCCGATAAGTCGTTTTAATACCATCGCGCTGCTTTGGCATTCAGCATGCCGTTAACCGCTTTTTTGTGGAGATTGGCCTGGATGACTGGAGGCCGACCATTGAGAAACGCGCCACGTATTCTCGTAGTCGATGATGAAGACGAAATTCGAGGATTCTTCACGCAGATTCTTTTGGAGAACGGCTATCATGTCACTGCGGTTGCAACTGCGCGTCAGGCTCTGAGGGCAGTGCGGAGCCTAGAATTTGAGCTTGTTGTGCTCGATCTCAGCCTGCCTGACAGCGACGGACTGGAACTCACTCGGCAGATCCGAGGCGAGATTCCCCATTTGCGCATTTTGGCGGTCTCAGGATTCATGGTCGGGGACATGCCACGTGAGGCTGTTGCAGCTGGGGCAAGCGCCACATTGCCAAAACCAACAACATCGTCTTCTTTGCGCCGGAGCGTCTCAGGACTGATGGCATACGCGGATTCCGTTATAGGACGGTGCGAGATAGCTGGCGCATAGTCGGGGCGCGCTGAACGCCAGTTCTCGGTCGCGCACGGCCTGCCGTGCCAGCGTCCGACAGTCGGTAGAGAGCCGTGGCCAAATCGTGTAAAATCCTACCAGCATGGCCACTTCAGATGATCGAACCCCGCTCACGAGCGAGCAGAAAACTCAGCTCCGTCATGATCTCACTCTGATCGAGGAAAAACTCCAAGACATCTCCGTCTTGATGCACGCCTGCTACGGCGACGAGAGTCCGGCAGCGATTCGTGCTGATGAAACTGCTGCCGCGTTGCAGCGCCTCAAGTGGGAGTTGGAACGAACGCGGCAAAAGGAGTATGCGGCTGCGGGCTAATCGCGCCTAGTCGCGATGGACACGGGTTTGCACGCTGGAAAGCTCGCCGCTGCTTCGGATCACGCTTGATCCGACCGTTGCTGCCTCGGCTCACTGCGTCGCTGTCTGTGGTGTTGGGTACTGTCCTAAATCTGCATTGAGGGCTTAAAACTTCGAGTCCGCATCGCCTCAAGAATATCCCCAAGTTGCTTCGATATCTTCGTCAGCTGTACCTCTATCCTGGCTACGGTCACGGCAGTGAACACCACCGCCGCCCAGAGCACCACGAATGCCATTTCTCGTCCGGACATGAGTTTTCCTCGCGAGAATGCTACCATGAAAACGCAAAAGGCCCGGCGGCAACCGGGCCTGAAACAAACATCTCCGAGTCAAGCAAATTCGTTGGCGTTCACAATCTGCCATTCCCTCGTAACAGAAACAGTCCCCCGCATCGCGGCCGGGCCCAGTCCAGGCCGAGCACAGCGAGCCGAAGGGTAGCCTGGACGGCCACTGCGGGTAGTGTGCGGGCCGGCGCCGTGCCGAAAGGGACGCGGTGGTGGCCAGGTCGGCATTTAGATTGCAGCACCCGTCAGATTTGCGGACCCCAACTGGCACACAGCCGATGGAGGCTTCAAAAAAGTGATGCGAATGGAAGCGGGGCGATGAGGCGAGGACCTTTGGAATAGAGGCCGTGACCGGGTAAGCTGCCATTCCCTCGTCTATGAGGATATGGCATCGTGGCCACCCGGCCTTCTCATGGAAGGACACTACCTGGTGTTGATTATCATCATTTAAGGTACTAAACTCGATTAATCGACGAAAATTTGGAGATGAAGTGGTAGGCGGAATCTCTGGGAATCCGACAACCCAGGTCCTGGGTGAAATGCCTCACACAGCGCAGCGCGAACCCTGCATAGTACTCCACGGCTGGGACTCGCGAGGCCAGGTGTGGCACGGGCCGGACGAGCTGGCCTACGCGCTCAGCAGCGTCAGGGAAATCCTTCGCAAGTTGCGCCCATTGGCAAGCAGTTGGCACGGAAGATTACATGCACAGATGGCAGGCCAACTGTCGCTCAACTTTTGCGCCTCGATCCATGACCTGGGCGATGCCGGACTTGCCATTATCGATCTGGAGGGCTCACCCGGCGGGCCGTTGGAGGTCACCCTGGTGGTTCCTGCGCATCGGCGGACCCGAGTCAGAAAGGACTTCGCCTTCGAATTCGCCGCGTTCCTGAGGTTTCTGGAAGGTCCGGAAAGCTCCGGCTCGGAGCTGGCGATTCATGATTACATCCATCGCGTGCTCAGTGAAACTGGCTCGGCCACAACCCTGGTCTTCTCCATCGAAACGCGCTTCCTCGAAAGGGAAGTGCAGATCCTGATCGCCGAGCAGGTGGAGCGGCTTGCCATCAGCATGATCGCGTGGATGAACGAAAAGGACGCTTCGCACTCCGCACATACTTCGTGACCGCTCGTCGCGTAGTCAGGCACCAACGCTCTCTCCGTTAAACCCCCTTCATACAGCACCGTGCTCAAATAATGCTCTCCAGAATCCGGGAGCACAACCACGATGGTCTTGCCCTGCCACTCCCAGCTCACGAGCGAGGCGCAAAGCGGCGTCGCCACAGGAGGTCCCCGAGAGAATACCCTCCTCGCGGCCCTGGGAGCATGAAACATACCGAAGCCCCGAGGCATTTTAGGACAATGGTCAAGGGATATAAGATCAGCGAGTTTGGAGCGAGTTTGCGGGGCAATTGCGAACTGGCGGGAGGAAGACGAACATGAAAGGCAGCAGCAGGATCGCGCTTGTGACTGGCGCTGGCAGCGGCATCGGCCGAGCGGTGGCCCTCGCTCTCCAGTCGGCGGGATATTCCGTGATGCTGGCCGGACGCCGCGCTGCGGAACTCGAGAAGACTGTGGCCTTGGCAAAGTCCCCGAGCGGCGAGATGCTCGCGGCCCCCACTGATGTTAGTAGACCGGATCAGGTACGCGCGCTATTCGCTAAAGTCAGGGAGGCTTTCGGCCGCCTGGACGTTCTCTTTAACAACGCCGGCATCAGCGCACCCGGCATTCCGATGGAAGACCTGACCTACGAACAGTGGAGCGCGGTCGTAGCCGTCAACCTCACCGGTACATTTCTGTGCGCCCAGCAAGCCATCCAACTCATGAAGTCCCAGGACCCGCGTGGTGGACGCATCATCAACAATGGCTCGATCTCAGCTCATGTGCCACGGCCCAACTCGGCGCCCTATACCGCGACGAAGCACGCCATCACCGGGCTCACCAGGTGCATTTCGCTCGACGGCCGTAAGTACGACATCGCGTGCAGCCAGATCGACATCGGCAACGCCGCCACGGAAATGACCGAGCGGATGGCGGATGGCGTTCCCCAAGCGAACGGCACGAAGATGGTGGAACCCAGAATGGATGTACGGCACGTGGCCGACGCCGTGGTTTACATCGCGAATCTGCCACTGGGCGCGAATGTGCAGTTCATGACGGTGATGGCTACTAAGATGCCGTTCATCGGACGCGGCTGAGGTTGCGAGGGACGCGCGGATTTGAGTGGTGCGAGTCCCCCCAGGCGCGATAAGCCCCTATCTTGCCGCGGCCCAAGGCGCCGAAAGAATGCCGCGCGCGTCTGCGCTCATCAGCGAGGCTGGCGTTTCCCGTCACTGATTTGAAGCCCCCAGATTGCTACCAGTACACTTGCGTGCTCACGAGCGAACCAAGCCACTTTCGTTCCCAAGAAAGGGACAGGCCGTGCAGTATCCACGTTATTAGCCAAAAGTCGGAGATCAGCGCTTCGAATCGCCGAGGACTGAAGCCGGGCTTCTGGCAAGGCGGCCCAACGACCCCGGAAGGTTCTTAAGTAAGTGGTCAAAATGAGAATCCAGGAGTTATGGTTTATTCTGTCTGTTTTCACAGTTCGCTAAGGATAATGTCACAGACGAACGGGCATCCTACCTTCACTTGCGAGTATACTCGCACGGCGGTTACAAAGTGACGAGGTCAGTTTAGCGAAAAGTCGGGCAGCAACCATTTGATTTCGGCCAACCTTGCTGACCAAAGAGCGATGACTTCAGTTAGCAAACGGCCACTCCCGTGCTGTTAGCATTGCTCGACCTGACAATTCAGCGTCATAATTGTGGGCATTCGTTGTGCTTTTCCCGTTCTGGAACATGTGGATTGGAAGATGAGACAACTGGAACAGATTCAAGGCGTAGTAACTAGTACCCGAGGCAACGTCTTCACGCCAAAGAATCTTCGACCTAAGGTCGTCCATAGCGACACCATCGACAAGCTGCCGCAGGACCTGACGATCAGGGAACAAAAGCAGGTGTTCGACTGCCAGGATCGCGGACTACTGGCCAAAGGAGGCCAAATGAAGACGACGGCAATACTCGCAGCACTCCTAGCGCTGGCAGTGATGCCAGCAGTCTCTCAACAGACCCACTTAATCTACGGAGCACGTTCTCACGCAGTGGGGGCACACTCTATCGAACCTACTCCCAAGCTCGTCAACGGGTACTACAATAGTGATTCGGTATTCGCGCAAATCGCGGACGGCGGGGGCTGGACCACTAGGGTAACGGTGGTTAACCTGTCGCGCATCACCTCAGCCGCCTTCACCCTGGACTTCTTCTCTAACACTGGAGGGCCGCAGCCCTTTACGTGGACAATGCAAGACCTGACTCCTGGGGAAGGAGCTTACGCCTCCCTTTACGGCTCGATCGAGCCGGGCGGGTCCAGGACCTTCGTCACAGCGAACATGGGCACCCCCGATGGAACAAACGAAGGCTACGCTGAGTTCGTAGCGACGTCAGATCAGTACACCACCTCCCCCAATATCAGCGGTTACGCCGTCTTCGTCAATACTGCCAATGGGAACGAAGCTACGGTTCCACTGGAGGCCTCGAACAACGGGAACCAGCTGATTGCTTGGAACCAAACCAACGGGTACGGAATGGGTGTGGCCTTCGTGAATGTGACCGGCGGCCCGATTACCGCCAACATCTACGCTTTTGACGAATCGGGAACTCTCCTGGCGTCGGTAAATGACTTCTCGCTCCCCGGTGGCTACCACAGTGCCGTGGATTTCACACAACTTTTCCCGGGGCATAACCTGACCGGGCTTAACGGAACAATGTTCATAGAACCGAGCAGGCAAGGCTTGTCGGTACTGGGCATACAATACACGCCAGCCGGCGGGTTCACTTCAGTCTCCGCCTTAGCGGAGGAATAGTTCCACCCTCGCCGGGATCATAATGCTCGCCGGATCCATCCCCGGCGAGCGATCCGGTGCGCCCACGTGCGGCGGCGCCACCCTCCGGACAAACTCCCCCGCGGCCATCGCTTCCGCTTCACCGCTTTCTTCTCACGTTTCAAGCCTTCCCCCGCGTGAGCCGCTTGGCCTCCGTTTCATCGCTGCCGCCATGGATGCCTTCTTCGCTCGCGCCGAGCGTTCCTCAGCCGTCATGTTCTTGGCAGCCTTCTCCCCGCTGCCGTACTTCTTTCCAATCGTGCGCAGGTATTCGCGCACTTCCGGTGAGATGCGTACCGGCGGTAAGACATGCCGCCCGGTAAAATCGTGGCGGCAGGAGTCCAGTTTCGCGAAACACGACCGAATGGGTTCGGGCCGCTCCGGTAGCCTCTGCGAACTTGTTTTGTCAAGAATTGGCGGTTTTCGAGTGCGGTATAGTGGTTCCCACGTAATCCCGATACGTACCTTTATGTCACGTCGCGTCAACTAGTTGAGGAGTCCCATCCTCCCTTCGTGTACCCACCCGTATCGTTGAAAAACGGGGTGGTTTAGCCAGTTGGATTAGCAAAGGATTAGCAAATCTCGAACGCCGGCGCATCGGTCGTCTCGGTAGCGCGGGCGATGGCTACGGTCGAAAGTTCAATTCGAACACGTGCGCACTCGACGGCGGTGGGCACGGCATACCGACAACTGGGCGGCGCCGGAATGAAGTGCGATCCTCTTGGGGCATCGGCGACGATGCCTGGTCGGGTTGATTGGTCGCCACGGACAACCGTTATCACCGAAATCTTTCCACGAGTGGAAACTTTCAGGTCATGGCCCTCGACGCCTGCCGCTAAGGACGGCAACCACCATGGCGAAGCCGGCTGCCGTCATGGTTGTCCGCGACTATGTGCTCTCCGCGCGCTCTCCAGCCGTAGGAACAGCCGATCCCCGAGCAATGGAAATGGACTCGAACTCCTGACGCTACTGGTTCGAAGTTCGCAGGTGAACCGTCCATGGGGTTCGCCGGTGTCTATAGATCAACAACTTAACGTTATGGCTGTCTCAAATTGTCCACTGAGATCCATGGAGTTTCATGGCCGTTGCTACCAGCGTTGCTACCAGAAAATCGGGAGCTACAGCCTCGGGCAAAATTCAGGCCGTGCTAGGTAACGCGGTAACGAACGAAGGTGTGGCGGCAGTCTTTCTCACCCTCGTGTTGCTCGAAGTCGCGGAACTCATCCTGCCAGTTGTAGTTAATCAGCCCGCGAAGACGCTCAATGGCATCTTCGTCAAGTACTGATGTTTTCGTTGCCACATATTTCCCTCCAGTTGGAGCAAAATGCGCTCCGCCAGGGGCGAAAACACTCCGATATCGGAGTACTTTCGCCGCTAGACGCAGCCCACGGCCACGCCCGACCTGGATCTGACACGAAGGTGGGCGTCCGAGGAGCTCACGAGTGCCCTTGCGGCGCCTACCGCGAAATGGTCGTTCGCCAGATGGAACCTCACGGCCAGCGACGAAGAACTGTTGCGCGTGTGAACGGCTCACAGGGATGCGGGAGCGCTATGCGGTTATGTCGGTAGCTCCCCTGGCTGATGGTGGTTCCAAACGACGCACATCCGCGGCTTGGGCGTCAAAGTGGGATAGTTTCCGCATGCCCCGTACAGGACCTTTCCACTTCTTGACGGCAGTTAGCTTGAGCCTGGGCGCCCTGGTTTTGTTGGACGCCGGACTATGTAGCGCGGCTTCCAGCCGCTACCCATCGGGCGGCGGCATCGGCGCTATCATCAGGCCGTGTATTGAAGGCAATCGCCGCGCCTGGGGCAGTCTGACGAATAGCGTTGATGACGACTTCGAATAATGCAAGGTGCCGGGGCGGCAGGCGCACGCCGCCTCCGATTACCACGCAATCGTAGTTCGCCGAACCTAACTGACGCTCCACCGTCGGCCCGGCGGTTTCGTCCGGCCGGATAAAACCAACGTCGGATTCCCATCCGCGTTCGGTGAACTGCTTCAGCGCAACCGCAATGCCGGCGCGAACTTTCTCAGCAGTCATACCCGGAGGCAATGCAGGGTCAGAAAAATCTACAGTCTCCGGATCCAAGCCTAGCAGCAGAATTCGCGCCATGATCTCTCCCTTATTCTTATTCTTATTCTTGCGAGCGCTTGGCGGTACCGTCATACTAGCTTCGCCGGAATTTGACAAGCTATCATAACCTAAATCTGGTCCCAAACGAGCCGGTTGGCAAAAACAAACTTCCGGATGCGTCATCCGGGACTTATCCGTTTCCTGTTTACGAAAGCCGCGGCTAGCGGGCCAATGGGCCCTCCCAGACGCGGGATAGCAGTTCTTTGAGCTGCGCGAAATGCTTGGACCCAAGCTCAGCGCTCCATTCGTGCTCGATGTCGCGGAGTATGTCGTGGATTTTTGAGTAAGCGGCGCGTCCGCGTTTTGTAAAGTGGATAATTCGCATGCGACCCTCGTCCGGTGCGTCGGACCGGACGATATAACCGAGACCTTCGAGGCTCCGGAGTAGCTGGTTCATGGCCTGCTTGCTTATGCCGGCGCGCTCGGCGAGAGTGCCCGGGCGCACCCCATCCGGACCTGGAAACTGCAGCACCGCAATATGTGGGATGCGTAGCTCGTCAAAGCCGGCCGCATTGAGCTCCTTGATGATACGGCGATGGATTGCATGAGCCGGAACGCGCAGAAGCGCACCGATGAGCACACCCCTCGTTTTGACCTGTGAACTTTTTGGCGTTGAAGGCGTTGACGCTTTCCGTAAATTTCGTTTACCATCATAACATGGTAAACGAAATTTACTAAAAGGAGACCCACATGGCACAGCAGACCTTCGACCTCCACGTCAATCCATCCGAGGAGAGCATCCGTGTTGGGCCGCTCACGGTGCGCTTCCTGCTCACCGGAGACAACTCGACTGGCAGCATCACGGCCTTTGAGCTCTTTGTTCCGGGCGCGCAGCGCCTACCGGCGCCAGCGCATAGCCACGACCATTACGAGGAGACGATCTACGGTATCGACGGAGTGTTGACTTGGACTGTCGACGGAAAACAAATCGACGTCGGGCCGGGGCAGGCGCTATGCATTCCGCGAGGCGCCATTCACCGGTTCGATAACAACGGAAGCCAGGATGTGAAGGCGCTCTGCGTGATCACGCCAGCCGCGATAGGTCCGCGCTATTTCCGCGAGTCTGCCGAGGTGATCAACGCGGCGGCCGGTGGTCCGCCGGACCGAGCGAAGATGGGGGAGATCATGCGCCGCCACGGCCTCACGCCGGCTCCGCCTCAGGCGTAGCGCCCGGGGGACGCTTCAGAGCAGGCGGTCGTCGCCACCGCCGCCGGCGCTGAACCGAGCACAACCCTTACGGGTCGTCCACCCTTCCACAATCCGGTCGTGTCCGGGTACGCCGTAAACCAAGGACTTAGCCGCTTTCCGATAGAGTATACTCGTCTGAATCGCTCATACGCCAATCTTTGCCGGCGAAGTGGATGCGATGTTTGAATTGAAGCACTCGGCGGATTTACTCTGCTAGTACAACAGCCATAATCCAAAAAGAGGAAGCAACTTAACTATGCCCGCGCCCCAACTCGATCACATCATGCAGACTGGCCTCGCTTTCTGGGCCTCGAAAACACTGTTGAGCGCCGTCGAGATGGAAGTCTTCACCGAGCTGGCGAAGCGTCCCGAAGATCTCGATACACTGACGGGACGTCTCGGTCTACATCCGCGCTCCTCCCGCGATTTTCTCGACGCACTGGTGGCATTGGGTTTCCTCGAGCGCCACGATGGAAAGTACTTCAACACGCCCTCCACAGACTTTTTTCTCGACAAGCACAAGCCATCCTACGTCGGCGGAATGCTCGAGATGGCGAATCATCGCCTTTTCCATCATTGGAACAGACTGACCATCGCCCTGCGGACGGGCCAACCGCAGAACGAGTTGACCCATGGCGGCCCGGATGTCTTCGCCACGCTCTACGCCGATCCGGAGCGGTTGAAGGAATTTCTGCGCGCGATGACCGGAATCAGCCGCGGCGCCAACCGCGCCATCGCTTCCAAGTTTCCTTGGGCGAACTATAAGACCGCCGCCGACGTAGGCACAGCCCAGGGCGACCTGATCGTTCAGGTAGCACTGGCAAATCCGCACCTTTCCGGCATCGGGTTCGATCTTGCCGAGGTCGCTCCCATCTTCGAGGATTACGTGGAGGCCAACGGCTTATCTTCCCGGGTCGGATTCCGCGCGGGAAATTTTTTCCGCGATCCGCTGCCCAAGGTCGACGTCATCATGATGGGCTACATCCTCCACGATTGGAACCTCGACGAGAAGCGGATCCTGATTGGCAAAGCCTACGACGCCGTTCCCGAAGGAGGCGCGCTGATCGTTTACGAGTCCATCATCGACGACGACCGGTCGAAGAACGCCTTCGGCCTCATGATGAGTCTGAACATGCTTATCGAATCTCCCGGTGGCTTCGACTACACCGGAGCCGACTGCATGGGCTGGATGTGCGAAGCCGGTTTCCGCCAAACGCGGGTCGCGCACTTGGTGGGGCCGGATTCCATGGTGGTTGGGATTAAGTAGTGTCCTGATGAACGGCCGCGCGGGTCCGCCGGTGAGTCATCAGTACGCTTCGCGCCCTGCTCGTCACGCCGTCCCCCGGCGATTCGAGGCCCCGGATCATCCCCGTGTGTAGCGCTCGCGCCCCAGGAAAACACTTGTCATTACCGAAAACTCCAGCCGGACACCCAAACCTGGTTTAGACCAATTGATCCTCGCCGAGACCGGCGTGTTAATTAATCGACTCTCCCTCATATCACGGGGACTGGGAGGAAAACTCGGCCGGGTAGTTCAGTGTCCCAAAGGGCGCCCCATCAGTGAGAAGTTCGTTTTGGGCTGGAAAACGTGGCACCAGGCGGAGTCGAGTCGAGGGCACGGAACGTACCACATATAATGTCGCGAAAGACCGGCTAAGCAGCGCGACGTGCGTATCGATGGTGCAGGCCGCCTACCTGAGGAATGGCAACGATACGACCATTCTCCGGTCTATCGACGGCTCTCGGCTCCGGGGCGTCTTTCGCTAGGGCTAAATGCGTGCGCGCCTTCTCGTAGTAATGAAAATAGCTTCGCAGAATCCGCCGCAGCGACTTCTCGTTCCACACAATGACGTGATCCAGGCACTCGCGGCGGATCGATCCGATCAGTCGTTCCACATATGGATTCTGCCACGGCGATCGCGGTGCCGTGACCACTTCCTCGATCCCCATATCCTTCGTGAGGGCAACAACTGTTCCTCCGAAAATCGCATCTCTATCCCGGATCAGATACCTGGGCGCTTGCCATGGGAATGCTTCGCGAATCTGCTGCGCCGTCCACTCTTCGCTCGGATGATCCGTCACATTGAAGTGCATCACGCGGCGGCGGTTATGCGACAAGACGATGAATACAAATAACACTCGGAAAGTCGCAGTCGGCACAGTAAAGAAATCCACCGAGGCCATTTGCTTCATGTGATTCGTCAGGAAGGTGTGCCAGGTCTGCGAAGGCGGATTCCGCCGTCGGCGCAGATACTTGCCCACTGTCGACGGGGCGACCTGGATTCCCAGTTTGAGTAGTTCACCGTGAATGCGAGGCGCTCCCCACAGGAAGTTCGCCTGGCCCATTTGTTCAATCAAATCGCGAATCGCGGCAGCGAGGCCTGGTCTTCCCGGACGGCGACGCGATTTGCGCGTCCAATAGCGCGCAAACGCCCTCCGATGCCAGCGGAGGACTGTGTCCGGCTTCAGGATGCGCAGCCAGCGCCGCCAGCCCGGCCAGAAACGGGACAACCAAATCCACAGCAGCCGATCCGATTGCCGCAGTCGGAGACGACGTGGCCCGCTTTGTTGCAGGACGGCGATCTGATGGCGGAGAGCCAGGATCTCAGCCTGCTGAGCGGCCCGGGTCTGAAATGTCGAGGCGATCAGAGCCAGAAGGGCGATTCGGGTTGGCTCCCGTTGTTGGCGTAGAGCCGGGGTTTTTCGGTATCCACAGTTGAAAATACATGGCGGAGAGAGAGGGATTCGAACCCTCGATAGAGTTTCCCCTATACACGCTTTCCAAGCGTGCGCCTTCAACCGCTCGGCCATCTCTCCGGGTTCGTGGGTCTTGTGCCAGTATAGCAACCGCTACTGGTTGATGATGGTGCCGTCGCGTTTGCGGATCTCGTCCCAGCCGCCGTTCAAGCGGCGCCGCTCTTCGCCTTCGAAACTGCCGTATGGATACTTCGCTGCCAGCTTCTCGTCGATCTCGATGCCCCAGCCCGGCGCTTCATTCACGTAGAGATACCCATTCTTCATCACCGGGCAGCCGTGGAAAACTTCCTGTAGCCGCTCGTTGAAAGCCGAGTACTCCTGAATGCCAAAGTTCGGGCAGACTAAGTCCAGCGTGGCATTCGCAGCGTGGCCAACCGGTGAAACATCGCCCGGGCCGTGCCACGCCGTCCGCACACCGAACATTTCGCCGAACGCCGCGATCTTATGGCACGGCGTGATCCCGCCAGCCTGCGAAACGTGAATCCGGATGTAATCGATGAGGCGGTCGCGAATCAGCGGCGTCCACTCGTGCGGGCTGTTGAACAGCTCGCCCATCGCGACGGGCGTCGAGCACTGTTGCCGGATCTGCCGGAAATATTCGATGTTTTCCGGCGACAGCGGATCCTCCATGAAAAACATCTTGAACGGTTCCGCGTCTTTCACCAGTTGCACCGCCAGATTCGGCGTGTACCGCTCGTGCATGTCGTGAAGCAGTTCGACCTCCCAGCCCAGCTCCTTCCGGCACGCCTCAAACAATTGCAGCGCACGGCGCGCGGCCGGCCGCGGCTCGAACATGGGTTCCGAGTGAAGCGCTTCGATCTTCGCCGTCCCACGCCGCGAGCCATATCCCTCCATGCCGGGGACTCCCACCTGCACACGCACGTGGCGGAAACCGCGCTCCATGAACTTCCGCGCGTTGTCGATAACCTCCGGAATCTCGGCGCCGTCCGCGTGCGTGTAGCAATCCACCGCCTCCCGGCACTTCCCGCCGAGCACCTCGTACACTGGCATCCCCGCCTGGCGCCCTTTGATGTCCCACAGAGCCTGATCGACTCCGCTGATCGCGTTGTTGAGCACCGGTCCGTTGCGCCAGTACGAGCTGTTGTAACACGCCTGCCACGTGTCTTCGATGCGGTCCGCCGGCTTGCCGGTCAAGAACGGCCGCAAGTATTTTTCAACCGCCGCGTTGACCAATTCCGCGCGCTGCGTGAACGTCGCGCAGCCGTAGCCGTATAGGCCATCCTGGTCGGTTGTGATCTTGACGACGCTAAGCCGCAGTCCCGCGGGCGCTGTCGCAATCACCGAAACATCGCGGATCTTCGGCGACGCCATGCCGCGCACGCGATTCGCGAGAACACCGGCTAGCCCCGCGCCACCAGCCATCCGCAAAAGCTGTCTTCGATCCATCGGCGTCGCTACTTCTTCTCGCTCTCTTCCACCATGCTCTTCAGGCGTTCCATCTCGCGGCGGATCTTTCGCTCGCGGAATGTGAGCATCAGCGTATAGGCAGCCAGGATTACCCAGGCGGCTACAAAGCCCCAGATCAATCCCTGGAAGTTCCGCTGCAATCGGCCAATTTCGTCGCGAATGGCGTCAGCATCGGCCTGCAGCAAAAAGGCGACAACCGGAGTGAGCGTGTAAAGGTGCATGTTCGTCTTTCTCGCCTAGATTGCGTGTACCGTCCGGCGCAAGTAATCGATCTCGCGCTGTGTTTGCTCCTGGCGCAACCGGATCATGGTGAGGACTGCATACAGCAGAAACATCGCCACCATATTGATCGCCAGCGCGCGCGACCAATCCGGAGGGAAATACCCTTCTTTGCTAAAAAACACTGGTTGCGGATGGATGGTTCTCCACCACCGGATCGAAAAGTAAACAATCGGGACATCCGTGAACGCGAAGATCGAATACACGGCGGCAAATGTCGCGCGCTGCGTTGGTTCTTCGAGCGCTTGCCGCAGAATCATGTAGCCGGCATAAAGAATCCAGCAGATCAGTGCGGAGGTCAGCCGCGGGTCCCACGCCCACCACACGCCCCAAATCACGTGCGCCCAGATCGAGCCCGTCACCAGGTTGACCGCCAGAAACGCCAGCCCAACTTCCGTAACCGCTACGGCCAGCGCATCGTACTGAAACTTCTTCGTCACCAGAAACAGTACGCTGGCCACCAGCGCCACCGCCGAGCCTGTCATCGCCGCCGCGGCTGCCGGGACATGGAAGTAGATGATGCGGAAAATCTGGCCTTGTCTCATCTCGTCGGGCAGCATGGAGATCGCGTACAGATTTCGCGCCAGCAGAATCGCCACCAGCGCAAGCATCACAATGATCACTTTTTGTCGCATATGTTCATCCCAGCAAAACCGTCTCCATCAGCACCAGCGAAAGCGCCGTATAGATGATATCGAACCCAAACAACAGCTTGAACCATACGGTATCGTCGCCCGTGACCGGCTGCCCGGCAACCAGCAGCGCGCTGAGCCGCATCGCCCCCAGCAGCATCGGAATCATCACCGGATACACCAACAGCGGCAGCATCACCTCGCGCAGCCGGATGTTCACCGTTAGCGCGCTGAATATTGTGCCGATCGATGTGAGCCCCCACGTCCCCAAAACCAGAACCAACATCAGCGGCCAGAACTGCCGCGTCCACCGCACATTATAAAAGATGCCGAACACCGGCAAGGCCACAAATTCCACCGCCAGAATCAAAACAAAATTGGCTAGCGCCTTGCCCAGAAACAGCGCCGCTCCGGGCACGGGCGCGGCAATCAGGGCGTCCAGGCAGTCGTTCGGAAGCTCCCGTGCGAAACTGCGGTTCAGCACCAGCGTTCCGGCAAAAGTGAACACAATCCACAGCAGGCCGCCGGAAATCTCGCGCGTGGTCTCTTCGGTGGGATCGAAAGCGAAGCTCAGAATCAGCAGAATGACGAGCGCGAAAGCGAACGACGCGTTGATGGCTTCCTTCGTGCGCATCTCCGCGCGCAGGTCCTTAGCGGTGATCACCATCACCTGGCTCAGGAAGCGCATCAACTCTCTCCGTACCGTGCGTAGATCCAGCCCGGATCGCTCAACATCTCGTCCGTGCGTTCGCCGTGAAACGCGATGCGGCCCCGGTTGATGAGCGCCACGTGCGTTGCCAGTTCCAGGGCTTCGCGCAACTGGTGCGTCGACATGATCACCGTGCGCCCCGCAGCCAACGCGTCGCGTAGCACGGTTTGCAGCACCGCGACCGCCCGGTCATCCAGCGCCGTGAACGGTTCGTCCAACAGCAGCACCGAAGGGCCGTGCAGAAACGCCCGCGCTACCGCCAGCCGCTGCCGCATCCCACGCGAAAACTCCCGTACCAGTCCGTCCCGCACGCGATCGAGCCCCGTGCGCTCCAGCCACTCGCGCGCCGCGCTCTCTGCGTTCGGCAGACGATAGAGTTTCGCAAACAGGCGCAGGTTTTCAATGGCGGAAAGTTCGTCATACACCGCAATCCCGTGTCCGATGAATCCGATCCGCCGGCGCGCCTCCGCGTTGCGAGGCTCCTGCCCGAAGATGTGTGCTTGCCCTTTGCCGGGTTTCGAAAAGCCCGCCAGAATGCGCAGCAGCGTGGTTTTGCCCGCGCCGTTCCGGCCGATCAACGCCAGGCAGGCGCCTGGACGAACCTCAAAAGAAATGTCCCGGAGTGCGGGGTAATCGCCGTAGAATTTCCAAACGCCGGCGCAGTCAACGGCGGCGTCGCTCATTCTTTTCCTTCGCGGGCGCTTTCGCTGCTGCTGGCCCCGTGGCTTTCGCGGTTTCCGGAACCTGCGCGCGATACAGCAGAATAAATCCCAGCGCCAAAATCGTGAACGCCAGCACCAGGATCCATTTCATGCTGCCGTGGACCTTGGGCGGAATCTGCTCGTATGTCGCCCCGCCGCTGGAATCGTCGCTCGCGGAGTCATCGCCCTGCTGGAGTGTGCCGGCGCCGGCAATCTCGACCTTGAAGTCGGCTCCCTTCACGTCGTAGATCGAAGCTTTCGTCCGCGGCTCCTGCCCCAGCGCCTGGATGTTGGCGCCCGTGAGGGTTACACCGTTCGGCGCAACCAGGCGGGTCGGCGCGTTCTTCTCGATAACCTTCCCCTCGAACACGCCAGGCGCGTTGAACGGCACGTTGTAATTCAGATCGATGCGCGTTTCACCCGGCTTGATCGCAAACGCCACTTTGTAAACGTTCGGCGTGGACGTTTTCTCCACGGCCTGTGGCACAGGCATGCCTTGCGGCGCCGTGGCGTTCACCTTCACCGCGCCGTTAGCGGTGGGAGGAAGAAAGAACCGCAGCGTGCCACCGTCTACATCGTTATAGGTGACCTTGCCGTCATTGCGGAACATGAACCACTCGCTGACCATCAACTGCCCGCGCACCGGCTCGAACATCAGCACGTGCTGCTCCACTTTCGCATTCCCCGGCTTCTTCGAGGATTCGTACACCTCCACCGTCACGTCGTTCGATGGGCTTCCCGGCGGAAGCATGGTGTTGTACGTGACATCTTCATAGGCCGCCTGCACCAGACGTGGTCCCGGCCCTTGCGCATCCTGCGTGATGTGGAATTTGCCGTCCGCGCCCGATTTCACGCTCTCAATCTGCTCCGGCCCAGCCTGCCCCAGTTTGTAGAGTGTGACCGTCGCGCCGCCTTGCGGCTTGCCAAGTGTCTGATTGATCACTCGCCCGTCAATCGCAGCAAAGGCCAGGGAACAAGTGAACATGAACAGGAGCGTGGTTAGAAATCCCTTCATGCTTCCGCCGCCTTCATCGGTTTGCCGCACTCGCCGCAGAACTTGAGCGGCTGGCCAAACTCCGCCTGGCACGACGGGCAAACGTATTTCGCCGGACCCTTCACCGTCGGCGCCGTCTTCACCAGCTCCGGCGATGGCGCTGGAATCTTCCCCGCGGCGATTTCCCCCTTCACGCGATCAATCTCCGCCATCACCCCGGCCAGCTCGCGCTGCAAATCGAGCTTGGTCTGCTGATAATCGTGATCCGACAACTTACCAACCCGATACTCAAACTGCAAATCGCGAAGATTTTCGTAAATCGCCGCCTTGCGCTCATCCAAATGCTGGAAGGGTGAGACGGGTTCCGGCTGCGGCAGATCCTTCGCGCGCACCGACAGTATGAGCGCGAGAACTCCCACAGTGATGAGACATGCCAGTGCGATGGTCATTATTCGAGATGGGCGAGGTCTTGTTCGATCTGCTCGCGATACTTGCCTAGCGCTTCGTCGGCCGCCGGCGCGGGCGCGTCCGCCGCCGCGGGCGAGGCGTGCGTGTAGCGCCGGACAAACCAGACTATCACCAACACTCCCAGCGCTAGCGTGCTGTATGGGACCAGCCAGCCGAGTGCGTTAGGGTCGGCACGATAGATCTTGGCGCCGTATTCTTTGATGAATTCGTCGGTAATGCCCTGGTCGGACGTCCCTGCCTGCTGCATCTTGAATATCTTCGTGCGCGCGGGTTTGCAAAACCCGCATTGGCCCGACGACATCATGCAGTTGGCGTCGTCCGAACAACTCCCGCACTGGCACGAGATGTGCCGCGCCACACGCTTCACCGGGTCGCTCGTGATCTGCGATTCCGTCTGCGCTAGGCACAGGCCGGCCGCCGCCACGAGCAGTAGGCTACTTTTCCACCGTCGCATGCTTCCTCGCGATGCCGACCACTTGCGTGCGTGCATATTCCCGTTTCACCTTGCTTGGCACCAGCGCCACCAACGTACCGAAGATCAGCGTCAGCGCGCCGATCCAGATCCAATCCACCAGCGGAAATACGTAAGACTGTATCACTGCGCGGTCGTCATTCATGCCCGCAAAATTGAGATACAGGTCTTCGTTGAGCCGCTCGCGAAGTGCGACTTCATGCGTCGGCTGGCGGCTCGCTTTGTATACTCGCTCTTCGGGAGAAAGCACGCCCAGAGGTTCACCGTTCTTGCTCACTTCTATCTCTGCGCTCTGCCACAGGTAGTTCTCGTTCTCGCCTTCGTGCGTGGCCTTTGCGGTCAGCCGGTACGCACCGAGCGTGACCGAATCGCCGGCCTTCATCTCATCCACGCGGTTCTTGTTGAACGCCGCGCCCGTGAACCCGATGAACATGAGCACGATCCCCATGTGTACCAGGTACCCGCCATACCGCCGCGTGTTGCGATGCGTCAGCTCCACCACCGCATGCGCGAAGTTGATCTCATTCTTCGCTGCGATCTGTTTCGCGCCTTTGTAAAACTCAACCAGGATCGTTAATGCCACAAACAGGCAGAATCCGAACGAGATCAATGCATAGAAATTCCGCATCCCCGCCGCCACCAGCGCTCCCACCAGCACCACCGATGCGATTCCCGGCCACATGAAGTTGCGTTGCAGGCTCTCGGTCGAAGTGCGGCGCCACGCGAACAGCGGCCCCACGCCAGTGAGGAACAGCAGGAAAAGTCCGATCGGAATCATCAGCCGGTTGAACCAGGCCGCATCCAGGCTGATCTTCTCGCCCGATACAGCTTCCGAAATCACCGGGAACAGCGTGCCCCACAGCACCGCAAAGCAGCTCGCCAGCAGCACCAGGTTATTAAACAGGAAGCTCGATTCGCGCGAGATCACCGATTCAAGCTGTGACTCGCTCTTGAGATAGTCCAGCCGGTCCAGAATCAGGTAAATGGTCACCGCAATCCCGATGGCCATAAATCCCACGAAGTACTTTCCGATCGGCCCGGACGCAAACGCGTGTACTGAGTTGACAATGCCCGAGCGCGTCAAGAAGGTGCCCAGGATGCAAAGGAAGAACGTGGCCGAAACCAGCACCATGTTCCACACCTTCATCATGCCCTTCTTTTCCTGCATCA
>Ga0181536_10001224_pt1 | contig 30387 bp, 23 predicted proteins | sample PEATcosm2014_Bin_41_FD_121105 | JGI IMG/M metagenome (GOLD analysis project Ga0181536, IMG submission 121105) | Peatland microbial communities from MTU Mesocosm Facility, Houghton, MI, USA - PEATcosm2014_Bin17_60_metaG | ecosystem: Environmental > Terrestrial > Soil > Wetlands > Peat | place...
CAACGGACGCTGCTGAGTAAGCCGAACCTGGAAAAACTGATTTCCAAGACCGACCTCGATCTGAGCCTGAACGGGCTGTCCGACCGGGAACGGATGATCGGGCGGCTGGCCACCGAGATCAAGGTGACGCCGCAGACCAAGAACCTGTTCACCATCTCCTACCGCGACAAGAGCCCGAAGCTGGCGCACGACGTGGTGCAGACGCTGCTGACGATCTTCATCGAGGCCGCGACCGGCTCGAACCGCGCGGACATGGAGAACGCGCGGCGCTTCCTGGAGCGGCAAATCCAGTCGTATGAGCAGCAGCTGCGCGGGGCGGAAAAGCGGCGGGCCGATTTCCGCGTCCGCTACATGGAGATTTTGCCGAACGACCTGAACCCGAACGTCGGGGCCCTGGAAGGTGCGCGCACCGCGGTGACGACGATCACCGACAAGCTGCAGGACGCGGTCATTCAGCGGGACTCGCTGCGCCAGGAGGTCGAGAACACGCCGCCGATGCTGGTGGCGGAAGGGGGGGTTTATCAGCCCGGCGGCGGTCCCGGCGGCGCTCTGAGGAAAACCAGGCTGGAGGAAGCGGGGGACACGCTGCAGGGGCTGTTGCTGAAAGACACGGCACAGCATCCGGACGTGATCTCGCAGCAGCGGCTGATCGACTACCTGAAAAGCCATCCGGACGATGCCGGCGCCGGAAGGGAAACGAATCCCCGAAAAGCGACGCTCCCCGGCAAGCGGGCAGGCCCCGGCAAGGCGGAGAGCCCCGGCTCGGAAGCCGGCGACGACCCCGCGGGCGGTACGACGACCCCCAAACGGTCCGTGCCCAACCCGGTTTACGATCAATTGAAGATCAGCCTGATCCAGGCCGACACGCAGGTCGCCTCGCTGACCCGGCAACGCGATGAGGCGGTGCGGACGCAGGACCGGCTGGAAAAGATCTCCAAGGAACAGCCGGGCCTGTTCGCCGAATATCAGAACATGGACCGCGACTACACGGTGCTGCGCCGAAACTATGAAGAGCTGCTGGGACGGCTGCAGTCGGCCAACATCGCGCAGGCGGCGGACACGCAGGCGGACAAAGTCAAGCTGCAGATCATCGATCCGCCCGAGGTGGCGAGAATACCGGCCGCGCCGAATCGGCCGCTGCTGGTCACTGGCGTGCTGCTGGGCGGGCTGGCGGTCGGTCTCGGCATCACCGTTCTGTTCGGCCAGTTGGACCGGTCGTTTTCCTCGGTCGACGAGCTCCGGACGCTCGGGCTTCCCGTGCTGGGGGGCATATCGGTGCTCGGCATGGCGCCGTTCCGTCAACGGTTCATGACCGCGCTGCGGTTCGGCGCGGCGGTCGCGGTGCTGATGGTGGTGTACGGCAGCCTTATGGTTATCATCCTGCGCAGGGCGGCTCTGATCTGAATGTCCAGTTCCCCCAAGTCTTCCCTCATCGAACGTTTGGTGCAGGACCGGCTGCGCTCGGGCGCGCTGGATGCCTCGGCCGCGCACCTGCTCCGGCTTGGCGATACCGCGCCGGGCGATGCGACGATCCCGGCGGCAACCGAAGGGCCGGCCGGCCCGACCAACGGCGAGGCCGGCATGACCGCGCTGGTCAGGCCGCCTTTGCTGATGACCCCGCGCGGCACGGCCGCTCTTGATACCACCCCTTTGGGCGCGACATCGCTCGGGTCGGCGTCCCTGGAGATGAGCCCCAACGGCATGCTGCCGCCCGCCGCTCCACCGCTGGTGACCCGATCCCTGGCGAGCGAATTCCTCGCCGATCCGGCCCAGGGTACGCCGGCGGCGCGGCCGCGGCTCGATCCAACGCCGCCCCCCGTCGCGCCACCGCCATTTCCGCCAACCGCCGCCGCCCCGCCGGTCGCGGTCCAGACGAGCATGGCGCCGCCGCTGGAACCGGCACCGCTCGCGGCACCGCCGACGGTATCGCAGACCGGGACATCGCGGGACGCCGAACGGTCCGATCTGGTGCAGGGTCCGCCGACGATCGACGCGGTCGCCCTGGAGCGCGGCGGCATGGTTGACTGGTCGCGCACCCGCAGCCGCATCTCCGAGGAATTCCGCCTGGTGCAGCGGCAAATCCTGCGCGCCGCGTTCGGCCCAGGGGCGGAGCCGGGGTTCTCCAATCTGCTGATGGTGACCAGCGCGCGGCCCGGCGAGGGCAAGAGCTTCACATCGGTCAACCTCGCGGGCAGCATCGCGCGGCAGGGCGACCATCACGTACTGCTGGTCGACGCCGACTCGAAGCGCGACTCGTTCTGCTACGCGCTTGGTCTCGCCGAAATGCGCGGCCTGCTCGACCTGGTCGCCAACCCGAAGCTCGACCCCTCACCGCTCATCGTGAAAACCCCGATCGACCGGCTTTCCATCCTGCCGGTCGGGCGGGAGCGCGAGCGCAGCGCGGAACTGTTCTCCACCAAAGAAATGACCCGGCTCATCCAGAGTCTGGGCCGTCGTTACGCCGACCGGTTACTGGTCCTCGACGCGCCACCTTGTTTGTCCACGTCGGATCCGGCGGTTCTGGCACCCGTCGTCGGGCAGATCCTGTTCGTGGTCGAGGCCGATCGCACGCAACGCGATGAGGTGGAAGCCTCGCTCGACCTGATCCAGGCCTGCCCGAACATCACCCTCGTGCTGAACAAGCAACAGATCTCCTCGCGCTATACATTCGGGGCCTACTCGTCCTATTATTCCTCCTGACAACGGGGGAAAAGCAGCGTTGGCCAGGCAACATCACGGCGTCGCGTCCAGAACGGTTGCCTGTCTTCTGGGCGGCTTCCTGGCGGCGTTTCTGACCCATTTTCAGCTGGCGATCGCATTCCCGTTCGTCGACCCAACCAACGCGGACACGCTGCCGACCGGCGCGCCGGCCGGAACCGAACTGCCGGCGACGGACATCACCGGGCTGCAGAATCAATTGCGGCTCACCAATCCCGCGGCCATGGGCACTCCAGGCGGGTGGACGATCATTCCCCGGCTGACATTGCAGGAGATGTTCACCGACAACGCGCTGGAGGCGACATCGCCGCGCCGCTTCGATGCGATCACGGTGATCGCGCCTGGCATCTCGGCCATCGCGGACACAGCGCGGCTGCAACTGCACCTGGACTATCAGCCCAACGTGCTGCTGCACGCGATCAACGGACCGTTGAACGTGATGACGCAGCAACTGAACGCGACCGGCCTGGTCACCGTGGTTCCCGACCTCGCTTTTGTCGATCTGCGGGCGCTGAGCGGCGTTCAGTCGCGCTACGGGGCGCTCGCCGGCGCCGGAACCATCGGCAATGGGAACGCCGGGCTTACGTCGGCGACAGCCGCGTACGGTGGCGGTGGCCAGATTGGCACCAACCCGTCGAACGAGGTGCAGACCTCCAGTGTCGGCATGTCGCCATATTTGCTGGGACAGTTCAAGGATTACGGGACCGGCAAGCTTGGTGCATCGCTCAATGCCTCACACTACAGTACCATCAGCGGTTTCGCGGCGAACCCGTTTCCGACCGGCGGCACGAACGCCCAAAGCCTGTTGGCGACCGAACAGATCGCCCAGTTCACGACGGGCGAATTTCTCGGGCGGCTGCAGAGCGTGTTCCTCGCCGACTTTTTGCAATCGAGAACTCAGGCTGATACCGGCGCCACGGTCCAGGTGACCACACCTCAGGGGACGACCACCACGGTCCCGGTGACGTCCTTCACCTCGCAGCGGCAAACCATCACCGATCAACTTAGCTACCAACTGAACCGGACCTTTGCATTGCTGGCCTCCATCGGCGAGCAGCGAATTCAGTACACTGGAACGGTCGGCCCGCAGGTCAACGGGCTGACCTGGAAAGCGGGGCTCACGGTCACGCCGAACCCGGACAGTTCCCTCACGGTCACGTACGGGCATTTCAATGGCGTCGACGGCTTCCAGGCGAATGGGCACCTCGCCCTGGGCGGGCGCACGCTGGTGAGTTTCGACTATTCGAACACCGTCGGCACCCAGCTCGAGAACCTCCAGAACCAACTGAACAACAGCGCGCTCAACATCAACGGCCAGTTGGTCAACGCGGTGACCGGCGGTCCCAATTTCGTTGCGACGAACGCGCTCGGGGTGCAGACCGGGGTGTTCCGCTACAGCACGTTGAACGCCGCGCTGGCGACGACGTGGCTTCGCGACACGCTGCAGGCCAACGCGACCTGGTCGATCCAGACCAACCTCACGCCGGGCAACGTCCAATCGGCTGAGTTCATCGACCCCGCCACGGGTAACGTCATCATCATCAGCCAGCCGGCCGGCGCGAGCGGCCAATCGACCGATATAAAGACCGCCAGTCTTACCTGGACGCACGCACTCTCACCCGCCCTGACGCTCAACTCAAGCGCGTCGTACTCTTTCATCCGCCGATCCGGCGGCCTGGGCAACGACAACTCCCTGGCGGCCGCCGTCGGATTGCAATACGCCCTGTCGGCGTCGACGACGCTGAGCGCCCGGTATTCTTTTTTCGACCGGGTTTCGACGATACCAGGTTATAGTGTCTACGAAAACATCCTGCTCGTGGGCTTCACCAAACAATTTTGAAGGTATCGTGTACGAAAAGTTCTATGGCCTGGACGGCTGCCCCTTCCTGCTGACGCCGGATCCGCGGTTCTTTTTCAGTTCCAGCAATCACCGGCGTGCGATCACCCATCTCGTCTACGGGCTGGACCAGCGGGAAGGGTTCATCGTCATCACCGGGGAGGTCGGGGCCGGCAAGACCATGCTGGTGGAGCAGCTTTGGCTGCAGCTCAATCGGAACGCGTACGCCGTTTGCAAGGTGGTGACGACGCAGGTATCCGGCGACGATCTGCTGCGCCTGGTGATGGACGGCTTCGGCCTGAGCGTCGTCCCCGGCACCGAGAAATCGGTTCTGCTGCGCCGTTTTGAGAACATGGTGCGGGAGCAGCGCAACGCCGGCCGCCGCTGCGTGCTGGTGGTGGATGAGGTGCAGAACCTCTCTTTCGCCGCGCTGGAGGAGCTGCGGATGCTCTCCAACATCACGGTTGACGGCAAGGCGTCGGTGCAGACCATTCTTCTGGGCCAACCGCAATTCCGCCCGACCCTGGCCAGCCGGGATGCCGAGCAGCTGCGTCAGCGCGTGCTGGCCTCATTTCATCTCGGCCCGATGTCCGACGTGGAAACCCGGCTGTACATCGAGCACCGCATGAAAATGGTCGGCTGGGCCGGCAATCCGCGCTGGGAGGAGGAGGCGTTCGCCGCCGTGCACCGGCACACCGGCGGGACGCCGAGGCGGATCAACACGTTGTGCTCCCGCGTGTTGCAGTTCGGCGCCCTCGACGAGCGGACGGGGATCACCGCCGCCATGGTGGACGAAGTGGCCGACGAGATGGCCGAGAGCCTGAACGGCGCCGACGCGGCGGGGCAGGTGCATGACTTGCAAGGGGAGGTCGCGGTTGGTGGGTCGGTTGGCATCCGCGGGGGCATGCCCGCGAGCGCCTCGCCGGGTCAGCCGAACGGCCACGCCGCGCTCCGGCCCCACAGCTCCGGCGATCTGACCGATCTGCTGCACCGCATTGAAGCGCTGGAGGAAGTCACCGCGCGGCAGGATCGGGTCTTCCAGCGGATCGTCAAGCTGCTCGCCGCGGCGGTGGAGAAGGAGCCATGACCTTGCCAGTGCTGAATGCCATGACCGTCGATGTCGAGGACTACTTCCAGGTCCAGGCTTTCGCGCATCGGGTGGATCGGGCGAATTGGGAAAATTTCCCGCGGCGGGTCGAGGCCAACGTCGACCGGATCCTCGGCCAGTTCGAGCGCGCGAACGTGCATGCCACCTTCTTCACCCTGGGTTGGATCGCCGAGCGGCATCCCGCGATGGTGCGCCGCATCGTGGCCGCCGGGCACGAACTCGCGAGCCACGGCTGGGACCACACGCGGGCCGACAGCCAGACGCCAGAGGCGTTCCGCCAGGACGTGCGGCGGACGCGGGCGGTGCTGGAGGATATCGGCGGGGTTCCGGTGACCGGCTATCGCGCCGCGACATTCTCGATCGGCGCGCGCAATCAATGGGCGTTCGTCATCCTGCGGGACGAGGGCTATCGCTACAGCTCCAGTGTCAACCCGATCGCGCACGATCTGTATGGCATGCCGGATGCCCCGCGGCTGCCGTTTCAGCCGGATGGCGAGGGGTTCTGGGAACTCCCGATGACCACCGTGCGGGCGTTCGGCCGCAACTGGCCCTGCTCCGGCGGCGGCTATTTCCGGTTGCTCCCCGGCGGGCTGTACCGGGCGGGCCTGGCGCGGGTGAATGGGGTCGAGGGCAGACCCGGCATCTTCTATTTTCATCCCTGGGAAATCGACCCGGGCCAGCCCAGGATCGACGGCGCCGGGTGGAAGTCGCGGCTGCGGCATTACACCAATTTGTCGCGCATGGCGGTTCGTATCGACCAGATCCTGCGCGCCTTCGCCTGGGACCGCATGGACCGGGTCTTCGCGGATCTGCTGCCCGCGCCGGAGCGGGAGCCGGTGGCGCGGCAGCACGCCTCCCCGGTCGCCGCCTGAGCGATCGAACCCGCATGGCTGTCGCGATCCGTTCCCTGGATGACAACCGCGCCGCGGCCTGGGATGCGTTCGTCGAGGGACATCCGGACGGCACGTTCTTCCATCGCGCGGCCTGGTCAACGATCATCGAACGAGCCTTTGGCCACCGCGCCCTGTACGTCTGTGCCGAACGAGACGGCGCCATCACCGGCGTGCTGCCGTTGGCGCAGGTGAAGACGTTGCTGTTCGGCAACACATTGATTTCGGTGCCGTTCTGTGTCTACGGCGGCCCGCTGGCGGCGGACCCGGAAAGCGCCGCCGCGCTCTCGGCGCACGCCGCGTCGCTGTTGGCGAAAACCGGTGCCAGCGCGGTCGAGTTCCGCTTTCGCGGTCCGCACGGCGGCATCGCCGGTGGCGGCATGCATGGCGACCTGGCCAATGTCGGCACGCATGGCGGCGACGGCGGCACAGGCGCGATGAATGGCGGCGGGATGAATGGCGCCGTGGTCAATGGCGGCCTCAACGGCGGCGGCGACACCGGCTGGTTGGAGCGGCCCGACCTTTATGTGACATTTCGCAAGCGGATCGAGGCCGATCACGACAGGAACCTGAAGGCGATCCCGCGCAAGCAGCGGGCGATGGTGCGCAAGGGCATCCAGAACAACCTCCGCTCCGTCGCCCATCGCGACGCCGCCTCGCTGCACGGCATTTACGCCGAAAGCGTGCGCAATCTGGGGACGCCGGTATTTTCCCGCCGGTATTTCACCATGCTCGCCGATGTGTTCGGCGGCGACTGCGACATCGTGACCGTGCTGGACGGCGACACCGCGATCGCCTCGGTGATGAACTTCTACTTCCGGGACGAGGTGTTGCCGTATTACGGCGGCGGCACCGCTGCCGCCCGTCAGCGCGCCGGCAACGATTTCATGTACTGGGAGGTGATGCGCCGCGCCGCCGACCGCGGCTGCCGCCTGTTCGACTTCGGGCGCAGCAAGATCGGCACCGGCGCGCACGACTTCAAAAAGAACTGGGGGTTCGTGCCGGAGAATCTCCGTTACCGCTACAAGCTCGCGCCGGGAGCCTCGATTCCGGATCATAACCCGCTCAATCCGAAATACCGGCTGTTCATCGCGGGATGGAAACAATTGCCGCTGGCGGTCGCCAACGCGATCGGTCCATCGATCGTGCGCGGTCTCGGTTAAGCGCGATGCCGGATCTTCTGTTCCTCATGCAGCGCCTGCCTTATCCGCTGATCAAGGGCGAGAAGATCCGTAACTTTCACATTCTGAACTATCTGACGAAGTGGTACGATGTGCATTTCGGTTGCCTGATCGACGATCCGGCGGATTTCGAACATATCGATACCATCCGCGCGCTGTGCGCGACCATGCACACGGCACCGCTCGACCGAACCCGGGCGAAGCTGACCTGCCTGAGCGGCCTGCTGACCGGCGAGCCGTTAAGCGTCACGTTCTTCCGCGACCGCGGTCTGCGGCGCTGGGTCGCAGACGTCATGACCCGGGTTAAACCGGAAATGACGTTCGTGAATTCATCCAACATGGCGCCGTACATCCTCGATTTGCCGCCGACCGGAAAGCGGATCGTCGAACTGGGCGACGTCGACTCGGAAAAATTCCGCTCCTATTCCGAAACCGCCGGCCCGCCGATGCGCCAGATCTACCGGCGGGAGTGGCGCCTCGTGGAGCAACTGGAGCGGCGCGTGGCACTGGAATGCGACCACTCGGTGCTCGTCACGGAGGCCGAGGCAGCGTTGTTCCGCGCCAAGGTGCCGGAAGCCGCGCACAAGATCGTTGGCATCAGCTGCGGCGTGGACCATCGCTATTTCGATCCGTCGCTGGATTTCCCCCCGCCGTTCGACCCGGCCCTGCCGTCGTTCGTGTTCACCGGCACGATGGACTACCTTCCGAACCGTGACGCGGTGGTCTGGTTCGCCACCGAGGTACTGCCGATCATCCGCCGGACGCGGCCCGGCGCCCGGTTCTTTATCGTTGGCAGCAACCCGGCCGAGGCGGTAAAACGCCTCGCGAAGCTGGACGGTGTCGTCGTCACCGGCCGGGTGCCCGATGTGCGGCCGTACGTGTTTCATGCCACCGCCGCGGTTGCTCCGATGCGGATCGCGCGCGGCATTCAGAACAAGGTGTTGGAGGCGATGGCCATGGGAAAACCCGTCATCGTCACATCCGGCGCGCTGGAAGGCATCAACGCGACACCGGGGCGGGAGGTCATCCTGGCGGACGATGCCGAGACATTCGCCAATGCCGCGATCCGGTTGGCCGGCGCGGATGGCGCCACGACGCCGGAGGGCGTGGCGCTCGGCGCGGCCGCGCGGCGCCTGATCCTGCGACGCTACGACTGGGACGCCTGCCTGAGCGGCTTCGATGCTCTGATGCGGCCGGCTTCGCTGTCGCAATCAGGTCCGTCCCGCGCACCCGTCGTGAGCGGAGCCGGGTCATGAGCCAGCGGACGGCGGCGATCGATGACGAGCCGCTGGCGCAGATTCTGAGCGGCCTGCGCGCCGCGCTCCTGGGTCTGGCGATCGGCCTGGTCGTCCTGGGGCTGCTGTTCCACGCCGAGATCGCGGCGGCGGTGAAAACCTGGCTCGATTCGACCGCGTACAATCACTGCTTCCTGGTGATCCCGATCGCCCTGTTCCTGATCTGGGACCGGCGGTCGTCCCTGCGCGGGTTGACCGCGGCACCGGTTCCGCTCGTCGCCCTGCTCGCGCTTCCCCTCGGCGTGGCGTGGCTCGCCGCCGAGCGGCTTGGCATCATGGAAGGACGCCAGCTTGTCGCCATCAGCATGGTCGAGGTCCTGTTCGTCGCCATGCTTGGCTGGCGTCTGTGGCGCGCGCTGCTCGGCCCACTGCTGTATTTGTATTTCCTGGTGCCGTTCGGCGACTTCCTCACGCCACAACTGCAGGACGTCACCACTTGGTTCATCCGGCACGGCGTCGATATTCTCGGCATCCCCGCGTACATCGACGGCTATATCATCGAAATTCCGGAAGGCTCGTTTTTCGTGGCGGAGGCCTGCGCGGGATTGCGGTTCCTGATCGCCTCGATCGCATTCGGCGTGCTGTACTCGTTGATGATGTATCGCGCCCCGGCGCGGCGCATTCTGTTCATCCTCGCATCGATCATCGTTCCCATCATCGCCAACGGCTTTCGTGCCCTGGGCATTGTCGCGTTGGGTCATCTGCTCGGCAGCGCGCAGGCGGCGGCGGCGGATCATGTGCTGTATGGCTGGATCTTCTTCTCCATCGTGATCCTGGTGCTGATCGCCCTCGGCCTTCCCTTCCGCCAGGACGACCAACCGGAGGTTGCGACCGGCTCGCCGATGACGCCCGATCCGGGCGCGGCCCGCCTGGGTTTGGTCGCCGGTCTCGCGGTGGCGGCGCTGGCGGCGCTCAGCCCAGTACTCGTGCTCGGCCTGGACCGGGCGTCGGCGATGCCGGATCTGGCGCTGAGGCCGCTCGATCTGGCGCCGTCCTGTGTTGCCCAGGGGGCACCGGCGATGCCCGCGGCCGGCGCCACGGGGCGGGCGATCGTGCAACGGGTGAGCTGTGACGGCACCGTGATGAACGTCGAGGTCGAGGCGTTTTCGCCCCGCTCGACCGCCGCGCCGGTCAACGCGGAACGCCGGCATCTGACACGGCTCCCGGACGCGGAAGACATGTCGGAGGCGCCGTTGCGGTCGACCGGCGGCGCCCCCTTGCCCGGGTGGCGCTTCATCCTCGCCAGCGACCCCGCGTTCGTCGCGGCGGCCGGCCTGTGGATCGACGGCGAGCCGACGGCGCCAGGGATGGCGATGCGCCTTCGGATGGCACGGACCAGCGTGACCGGTGGGTCGTTCGCGCCGGTCCTGGTCGTCATCACGCCAGTCGCCGACTGGCCGAATGTCGATATGCGGCAGCGGCGGGAACTGGAAGAGCAGATCACCGAACTGCTGAAGGCGCATCCCGAGATCGACGATCAGGTCCGGGCGATCGCGAAGGGTGCGCGGTAGGGCGTTTCGAAGTCCGCGGTGCCGGTTGCCCCGCTGTCATCGCGCGCCCCCCCTGTCATTGCGAGCGCAGCGAAGCAATCTCCATCAGTGGGGACCGGGAGATTGCTTCGCTGCGCTCGCAATGACAGGGGGGCGCAATGACAGTGTGGGGGAGTTCGTCCGGGCGATGACGATGGAAGAGCGCCACCGGCCGCTCAGATCACCAGCCCGCCATCGACATGCAGGCTCTGTCCGGTGATGTAGCCCGCTTCCGGCGAGGCCAGAAATGCCACGGCGGCGGCGACATCGGCGGGGAGGCCGATGCGGCCAAGCGGGATGCGCGCCGTCTGGTCCGCGAGGACGCCGGGACCGATCGCCCGATGCGCGCCCTCGTCCTTGCGAATGAAGCCTGGCACCACCGCGTTCACCGTCACCCGCGCCGGCCCAAGTTCGATCGCGAGGGCGCGGACCAGGGCTTCCAGGCCGGCCTTCGCGGCGGCCGACGCGGGGAAGGTGGCGATGTCGGTCCGGAAGCTGTGCGCGACAAAACTGGACACCGCGATGACGCGGGGGTGGGTGGTCACGCGCAAATGCGGGATGGCGGCACGTGCCAGGCGGAAAAACGCCCCTTGGATGGCCTCCACCGACGCTGTCATGGCGGCATCGGACAAGCTCGCGAATGGCGTGCGATCGGCGAACCCGGCATTGGAGATCAGCACGTCCAGGCGGCCGAACCGCGCCACCGCCGCCTGGACAACCGCGGCGGCGGCATCCGGATCGGCGAGATCGGCGAGCATGATCTCGGCCACGGCTCCGGATGCGCGCACTTCGGCGGCGACCGTCTCGGCACCGGCCTGGTTGCGGCGAGTGTGCAGCAGGATCGCGGTACTGGGCGAAGCGAGCGCTCGGCAAATGGCGGCGCCGATGCCGCTGGCCGCGCCGGTGACGAGGATGCCGCGGCGCGGAGTTGAATCACTCATGGTGGGATGGATCATCCTTTCAATGCACGGCCAGCCTTGTCATTACGAGCCGTAGGCGAAGCAATCTCCCAGCCGTCGCGCACGATCGTCGAGATTGCCGTGTCGCCGCGCTCCTCGCAATGACAGGAGATGCTGTTTGCGTACCCGGATGCTTCGCGCCCTGCCCGCGATGAAACCATTCGGGCGAAAGCCCGTACGTCCGATGCCTCGCGCCATTTGGGCGCCGCTCGCGCATTCAGCCCGGAGATCCGCGACAGGAGGACGGCCAAATGAGCAAACACCCAATGGCGGACAACAACAACGGGCAGCGCGATGTCTCGCGCGGGACGGCGAGCCACGCGCGCCGTGCCGGCGAACGCGGGCGGACCATCGGCGGGACCGTCAAAATCACCATGGAATCGAGCGAAACTTTACCCCCGCACCGAAACGCGCTACGGCGGAATGAACGAACGCAGGGAGAAAGCGGATGTCGGACCACGACGAAGAACACCGGCCGGTGCGGCGCGTGCTCTGGGCCAGACTGCTGTTGATCCTGCCGTTCATCGCGATGCTCTGGGTGTCATCCTACAACACCGCCGAGCCGATGATCGCCGGCATCCCATTCTTCTACTGGTATCAATTGCTGTGGATCCTGATCTCCGCCGTGCTGATCGCGTTCGTCTACGCCGTGGAGCGCTGAGCCATGCCCCTCAACCCGACCGCGCTCATCGTCTTCGTCATCCTGTTCGGCCTCATCACGATCATCGGCTTCTTCGCGGGACGCTGGCGCCGAGGCGATATGGACCTGTTGCACGAATGGGGTCTGGGCGGCCGCCGATTCGGCACCGTCGTCACCTGGTTCCTGATCGGCGGCGATCTTTACACCGCCTACACGTTCATCGCGGTGCCCGCGTTGCTGTACGGCGCCGGAGCGATCGGGTTCTTCGCCGTGCCGTACACGGTGATGATCTATCCGTTTCTGTATCTGGTTTTCCCCCGCCTGTGGTCGGTCTGCCACAAGCACGGCTACGTCACCTCGGCCGATTTCGTGCGCGGCCGATACGGCAATCGCTGGCTGGCGCTGGCGATCGCGCTGACCGGTATCGTCGCCACGATGCCGTATATCGCGCTGCAACTGGTCGGCATGCAGGTGGTGATCGGCGCGATGGGGATCGAGACGTCGGGCTTCTTCGGCGACCTGCCGTTGATCATCGCCTTCGTGATCCTCGCCGCTTTCACCTACAGCTCGGGCTTGCGCGCGCCGGCGATGATCGCCGTCGTGAAGGACACGCTGATCTACATCACGGTGTTCGCCGCCATCATCGCCGTCCCCGTTCACCTGGGCGGCTTCGGTCCCATGTTCGCGGCGATCCCCAAGGCCAAATTGCTGCTGGCGGCACCAACCGGAAACACCTGGGGCAGTTTCAGCGCTTACGCGACGCTGGCGCTCGGCTCGGCCTGCGCGCTGTTCCTTTACCCGCACTCGATCACCGGCATCCTGAGTTCCTCCAGCGGCCGCGTGGTCCGGCGCAATGCCGCGTTGCTGCCGTCCTACTCGTTGATGCTGGGGTTGCTGGCGCTGGTCGGGTTCATGGCGATCGCCATCGGTGTCGCGACGATGCCGGAGTTCGCGCCGGGGTTTAAAGCCTACAGCAACAACTTCTCGGTGCCCGCGCTGTTCATGGCGATGTTCCCGGATTGGTTCGTCGGTGTGGCGTTCGCCGCGATCGCGATCGGTGCGCTGGTGCCGGCGGCGATCATGTCGATCGCCACCGCCAATACCTACACACGCAATATTTATCGCGAGTTCATCAATCCGAATTGCACGGATCAGCAGGAAAGCCAGATGGCCAAGATCGTCTCGCTGGTGATCAAGGCGGGCGCGCTGGTGTTCATCTTCTTCGTGCCGCTGCAATACGCGCTGTGGCTGCAACTTCTGGGCGGCGTATGGATCGTCCAGACGGTGCCCTCGGTGATCATCGGGCTGTACACGCGGTTCTATCACGGCTGGGCGCTGTTCCTCGGCTGGCTGGCGGGCTTCGGCACCGGCACGTGGATGATGATCGATAACGGCTTCAACCCGGTGTATCCGTTGAGGCTCCTGGGCACGACGTTCCCGTGCTATACCGCGCTGGCGATGCTGGTGCTGAACATCGTGGTGGCCACCGTGCTGTCGCTGGTGTTCAACGCGGTCGTGCCGGACAAGTCCCACGACATGACCCAGGCGGCGGATTACGCCTGAGGCCGGCATGCCGCGCCGTTGGGTGCCGCATGTCACCCAACGGCGAGGAACCCGGCTGGGCCGCTTCGCGTGTATTGAGTACCGCGTCCTGAAGAGACCACGCGTTGACGGCCAACGGGAGCCGTATCCGCCGGTTGTCACGGCGTGATTGAGGAATTCACACCGGGTCGGTGTCTTGTTGTTTCCGAACAACGCGGCTTCGCGTCCTGCCCCCGTCAACACTTCATCAGCATTTTCCCGTCAGTCTTCCCGGCGCAACCGGGAAAAGCCCAACATGCGCCCACCCCAACTCCGCGCCGCGCTGCCCTGGCTGATCGGCTTCTGCCTGTTCGCGAGCGTCTGCTGCCTCGTGCTCGCCGTATATCTGGGTCTGGCCGCCAAAACCGACGCCAACGACCGCGCCGCCCAGCGGATGGCCGGGCAGGCCGACCGCCTGGCGCGGCAGATCGACGCCGACATGGCCCAGTACGACGTGGCATTGCGGGAGGCCTCGCGTCTCCCGCCGCCGCACGACGCCGGAACGGCAGCGCCGAACATGCCGGTTCTCGACCTGCCATTGACGGCTCAGTACATCGGCTTCATAAACATCCTCAATGAGGTAGGCGACGTGGTCGCCGACCCCCGATCCAACGTGTCCCGGCCGGTGAACTTCGCTGGCCGGGATTATTTTCAGGATCACCTGAAGAACCCCGCCGACATCGTCATGATCGGCCGGCCCTTCGCCACCGCGCCCAACCAGCACGCCTCCATCCCCATCAGCCGGCGCCTCAACCGGCCCGACGGCGGTTTCGCCGGCGTCGTCGTCGCCGGAGTCCATCTCGCCTGGCTAAGCGATCTCCTGTCCCACAATCCGCCTGGCCCAGTGCCCACGATCACGATCCGCCGCGACGACGGGTTGATCCTGATGCGAACCCCGTACGACCCCGATGCGATCGGCCGCGGTGGCGCCGCCGATCCGGCCTGGCGGGAATATCTCCGCACCGGCCTGTCCCAGGCCGCCGATGATCCCGCGGGAATTCACCTGTTTCGCCGCCTCGGCACGCCGCCTTTGGTGCTGGAACTCGCGTTGGATCGCGCCGACATCGCCGCCGGCGAGCGGGCCTGGCTGATTTTTCTGCCCGCGCTGGCCCTGGTTCCCGCGCTTTGCGTCCTCGGCCTCAGTCTCGCGGCCCACCGTCTCCTGCGCCGCGGCGACCAGCTCAAGGCCGGCGCCGACGCCGCCAATGACGAACGCTTGCGTCTGCTGGCGACCATGAGTCATGAACTCCGCACGCCGCTGACCGGCATCCTCGGCCAAGCCGAACTGATGGCGGACGAAGGCGGCCTCAATGACCGGCAGACGACACGGCTGACCCGGCTGACCGAGGCGGGGATGTTGATGCGCGACATCGTCGACCAGGTGACCGACTTCGCCCGCCCGGACGACGGCGCTGAGCCATCCAACCTCACCGCGTGCGATCTCGATGCGTTGATCGACACCTGCCTGGGCATCGTCGAGGGCGAAGCCAGGCGGAAGGGCTTGCTGCTGACCGGCACCGTCGACCCCGCCACGCCCAGGCGGGCGATGCTGGAACGGGATCGGGTGCGGCAGATGGTGATCAACCTGCTCATGAACGCGGTGAAATTCACCGCTCAGGGATCGGTCGCGTTGCGGGTCACGGGCGACGCGGCGCGGCTGCGGTTTGCGGTCGCCGATACCGGACCCGGAATCCCGGCCGGCAAACGCCGCCGCCTGTTCCGTGCCTACGACCGCCTCGACACCCCGGCCTCCCGCGCCGAGGGCACCGGCCTCGGCCTGTCGATCACCGAACGCTTCGTTCGTCGCATGGGCGGCCAGGTCGGCCACCGCGAAAATCCTGGCGGCGGCAGCGTATTCTGGATCGAGCTGCCGATCACCGAACCGGTCGCCGCGGCACCGGAGGTCGCACCTCCCCCGCCGCCACCCGAGATCCGGCATTTGCGCATCCTGCTCGCCGACGACCTGGACCTGACCCGCGCCGTCACGGCCGAATTCCTCCGCGCCGCCGGCCACGTGGTCACCGAGGTCGCGGACGGCGAAACCGCGGTCGCCGAGGTCCAGACGCGAGACTTCGACGTGCTGCTGACCGATATGCGGATGCCTATCGTCGATGGGTTGGAGGTCACAAGGCGGATCCGCGCTCTGCCCGGCCACCGCGGGCGCACGCCGGTGGTGCTGGTGACCGCCGACCTCGTCGCGCTGGACGCCGGCGAGTCCGGGCAAACCGGGGTCGACGTCTGTGTGCGGAAACCCTTCACGCGCGCCGAGCTATTGTCCGCGGTCGCGGCGGCGGCTCGGCTGACGCCGGTGCCGGATGAGGCTGCCGCGGCCAACCCCGTGCTCAATGAAACCGCGTTCACCGAGTTGAAGCGAAGTTTGGGTGACCCGGCGTTCGCGACCCATCTCGACGCGGCCACGCGCCGGATCGCGGACCTGCTGACTTTGCTGGAAGGCCCGGATGCCGCCGAAGACCCCACCGTTCGCGACGCGGTGCACGATCTCGCCGGTGTGGCCGGGCTGTTGGGCCTTACCGCGCTTGCCTCGAGCCTGCGCTGGTTCGACACGGCGCGGGACCGCTCGGCTCCGGCCGCCGCGCTGCACGAGGCCGCCGCGGCAGCCGTGCGGGCGCTCCGCCGCCAACAGGAACCGGCGGCGGCTGGTCGTTGACGAGGCTGCCGGCGTCAGCCCCTGGGAACGCGCGAGACGGCCCAACCGCCGCCACCGGACTGCTTCGCTTCCCACAACGCCTTATGGGCGCGGCGCAGCAAGGCGCGCGCGTCCTCTCCGTCACCGAGCAACCGGCTGGCGATCCCGATGGATAACGTCATCTCCAACTGCTCCGCTTCGGTGTGGTCCACCGGGCCGGCGCTCTCGGGCAGCGCCAGGCGCCGGTCCGCGAGACCCACCGCGCGCTCGGCCGCGGTCATGTGGTCCATGTTGTCGAGCCACACCGCGAACTCATCGCCGCCGACGCGCGCGACCATGTCCACCGGCCGCACGATCCCACGCAGCAGGTTCGCGGTCCGGATCAGCAGATCGTCGCCCAGTGCCCGGCCGTGGTTGGCGTTGACCCGGCGCAGACCGTCCAGATCGATCAGGATCATCGTGCCCGAGGTGCCGTCCTGCTCCAGCCGGTCGATATGGCGGTTCACCTCGCCGAGAAAGTAAGAACGGTTGGGCAGACCGGTGAGACGGTCGATCGAGGCCTCACCCGGACCGTGCTCCAGGATCACCCGCATCAGGCCCGCCACGGAGACGGCGAAATCCGCGTCCCGGTCGTCCCAGGCCGATGCGCCAGCCTTGCGCCAGAGCGCGAGGCCGCCGCGGCGATCCGGATGCAGGATCCAGGGCGATACCAGGATCGGCCGCTTGTCGGAGCCAACCGAGTATGACGGCGCGTCCGGGCACCGCCGCAGCATCTGATGGGCGCTGCCGATCGCGTCGGGCATGCCGGGCGCCGCGTCGAACAACAGAACCGACGCCGAGTCAGGCCGCGCCATGTCGATAATCGCCGCACCTTCCAATCGCGCCGCCTTGCGTAATTCGGCCAGGGCCGCCGATGCCATCGCAGGTAATCCGCCGTCTTCCATTCCATAATCTCCGATGCGCGCCAGCCTGAAGTGCCTGAAGCGACCAATGTCATCTCATGCTTTGTCTTGCCGGCTGGTAACGGGGCGGCGGTTGGGGTCATATTCTGAGACAACAAAGGTTACTAAACAGCGAAGGAGACGGGGCCATGCGGGCAGTCTGGTACGACCGGCAAGGACCGGCCAACGAGGTCATCGTTCAAGGCGAACTTCCCACGCCGGAGCCCGGGACCGGCGAAGTGCGGGTGCGTCTGGAAGCCTCGGGCGTCAATCCGTCGGATACCTATCGCCGCTGCGGCGCGGTGCCGGCGGAATATCCGCGCGTGATCCCCAATAGCGACGGCGCCGGCGTGGTCGACAAGGTGGGGCCCATGGTCCCGGAGCGCTGGGTCGGCAAGCGCGTCTGGTTGTATAACGGGCAGCGCAACGGCCGCTGGATGGGCACCGCCGCCGAATATATTTGTCTCAATGCCGATCTGGTGACCGAGTTGCCCGCGCACGTCTCGTTCGCCGAGGGGGCCACTCTGGGCATCCCCGGCATGACCGCGCATGGCTGCGTGTTCGCCGCCGCTCCGTTGCAGGGGAAGATCGTGCTGGTGACCGGAGGCGCCGGCGCCGTCGGCCACTACGCCGTGCAACTCGCCGCCTGGGCCGGTGCCTCGGTGATCGCGACGGTCAGCTCGGAGGAAAAAGCGGCACGGGCGGGCGCCGGTGGCGCCGCGCATGTCATCAACTACCGGAGCGAGAACGTCGCCGCGCGGGTCCGCGACATCACCGGCGGCGAACTGGTCGACCATGTGGTTGATGTCGATCTGGGCGGCAATCTGGCGGCCGTGCTGGCCTCGGTGCGCGAGGGCGGCAGCATCGCCTACTACGCGTCGAATGGCGCGCTCGAACCGGCGGTGCCGCTGCGGACCGTGATGGCGAAGAATTTGACCATTCGCGGCTTCGTGCTGCCGACCAGCCCGCACGCCGACCGCAAGCGTGCGCAAACCGACATGGCCCGGTTCATCGCCACGCCTGGGCGGATCCTGTCGGTGGACGGCAGCTTCCCGCTGTACCAAACCGCCGCCGCGCATTTGTCCGTCGAGCAAGGCGGCAAAGTGGGCACGGTTGTCGTCGAGCCACAAAAATAGGCATGCTGGGGGCCTGTCGAAGGAGTTCTGTCCATGGCCGATCCATCGCTGGCTCTCGTTATCGGTGCCAACCGCGGCATCGGGCTTGGCGTCGTCAAGGAAATGCTGCGCCACGGCTGGTCGGTGATCGCCACCGCGCGCCGGCCGGATGCGGCGAAGGACCTGAAAGCCCTCGCCGCGGAGAACCCGGGCCGGTTGGAGATTCAGCCGCTGGACATGAACAATGCCGGCCAGTTAGACGCGTTCGCCGGAACGCTGCGGGGTCGGAAACTGGACACGGTCCTGATCAACGCCGGCACCGTCGGCCCCGATCACGCGAGCGCCAGCAAGGCGACCGAGGCGGAGGTCGGCGCCCTGATGTTCACCAACGCCGTCGCACCGATCCGGCTCGCGCGGTCGCTGGCCGGATTGGTGCGGGAAAACACCGGCGTGCTGGCGTTCACCAGCTCGATCATGGGCAGTGTCACACTGGGCTCCGACGGCTATCTTGAGCTGTATCGCGCCAGCAAAGCGGCGCTGAACTCGCTGTCGCGCGGCCTGTGGACGGAGCTGAAAGGCCGCGGGATCACTATGCTGTCACTGCATCCGGGTTGGGTGCGTACTGACGCGGGCGGCCCCGCGGCGCCGGTGAGCGTGGAAGACAGCGCGCGCGGCCTGGTCGGCGTGATCGAGCGCGAGCGCGGCAAGCACCACCATGTGTTTATCGACTTCACGGGCGCCGAGGTGGCGTGGTGAGCGCGGCCACACGTCATCCGCCGGCTGGTCCGGGGGGCCCATGCCAGCAGGGTGCTTAATCCCTGAATGATCGCGGTATCGATCGTCACCGGCTTTCTGGGATCCGGCAAAACCACGCTGATCGGCCGCGTGCTGCGCGACCCCGCGTTCGCCCGCACCGCCGTCATCGTCAACGAGTTCGGCGAAATTGGCCTGGACCACGAGCTGATCGCGAGCGGCAACGAAACGTTCCTGGCGCTGACCACCGGATGTCTGTGTTGCGCCGTGCGAAGCGACCTGATCGAAACCTTGCTGGAGTTGCGTGAGCGCGCCGGTGGTTTGTTCGATCGGGTGCTGATCGAAACCTCGGGACTCGCCGATCCCGCGCCGATCCTGCACGCCTTCATGACGGATCAGGCGGTTGGCGCGACCCATGTGATCGATACGATGGTGACGGTGGTCGATCCGCTGCACGGCGAGGCCACGCTGGACCGGTATCCCGAGGCACGGCGGCAGGTCGCGTTGGCCGATCGTTTGGTGTTCAGCAAGGCCGATCTCGCGCCGCCCAGTGAGTCGTTGCTGGAGCGGATTGGTGCGCTTAACCCGCTCGCGCCGCGTTCGGGAGGGTCTGATACACCGCCGGCAGCGCTGTTCGCGGGCGCCGATCCGATGGCGCGCGCGGCGCGGCTCACGGTGCCGGCGGATCGACGCACGGCGTCGCCATTCGCCCAGGCACGGCACACCGGCGGAATTGAAACGGAGTCGTATCGTCGCGATCGGCCGTTGCCCGCGTTGGCGCTGACTTTATGGCTGCAGGCACTGACCGAACATTGCGGGGATCGGCTGATCCGGATGAAGGGCCTCGTTTCGATCGAGGAAATGCCGGGACAGCCCGCGGTCGTGCACGGCGTGCAGCACGTTTTCTCACCGCCCGAGTTTCTCGAACGCTGGCCATCCGAGGACAGCGGCACCCGCCTCGTGTTCATCACGCGCGACATGCCGCGCCATTTTCCCGCTCGCTTGTTGGATGCGATCGAGGAAGAGGTGCGCGAAGAGCAGCAAGCGGCGCGCGGGAACGAGTGACGAAGACTCGTGTTGGTGGAGCGGCATCGCGATCGACGCGGTTCCCACGCCCGGAGCTTTTCAACCACGCTGGAAGCGACGCCGTGAAGCGGCTAGGCTCCCGGCGGACCGGAGGAAACACAACCATGAACCGACGCGGCTTTCTGGCCGGTGCCGCCACCAGCGCATTGGCCCGCCCGGCGATCGGCGGCACCACGAAAACGCTGCTGTTCGTGCCGCAATCGCCGCTGGCCAGCCTGGATCCGGTTTGGACCAGCGCCATGACGACGCGCAACATCGGGTTTCAGATTTACGACGTGCTGTTCGGCCGCGATGAGTGGATGAACCCGAAGCCGCAGATGCTCGCCGGCTATAACGTCGAGGATGACGGCAAGCGCTGGGTGATGACACTGCGCGAGAACCAGTGGTTCCACGACGGCGACAAGGTGCTGGCACGGGACTGCGTCGCGTCGCTGCGACGCTGGATGGTGCGCGACCCGGCGGGCGCGACGATAAAGGCACGACTGGACGCGCTGGAGGCGCCGGACGACCGCACGATCGTCTTTCGGCTGAACCGCAAGTTCCCTCCGCTGCCGAAAGCGTTGTCGAAGTTCCAGACCGCCGCTGTGGTGGTGCCGGAGCGGCTGGCGAACACCGATCCGTTCAAGCAAATGCCGGAAGCGATCGGCAGCGGACCGTTCCGGTTCCTGAAGGACGAATACGTCATCGGCAGTCATGCCGCGCTGGTGCCGTTCGAACGCTATGTGCCGCGCGACGAACCGCCGAGCTTTACCTCCGGCGGCCACAAGGTGCTGGTCGATCGCATGGAGTGGAAGATGATCCCGGACGCCGCGACGGCGGCGAACGCGCTGGTGACCGGCGAAATCGACTGGCTGGAAATGCCGCTGCCCGATCTGCTGCCGGTGTTGCGAAACGCGCCCAACGTGAAGGTCGGACGGCTCGACGATTATGGGTTCATCAGCCAGTTGCGGCCCAATCACGTGATTGCTCCAACCAACAACGTCAAGCTGCGGCGGGCGATCCGCGCGGCGATCAGCCAGCGTGAGGTGATGGACGCGATGATGGGCGCCGATCCGGAGAGCGCGATCGTGCCCATGGGCTATCTGGCGACCGGCAAGCCGGAGGTCGACATGGCCGGCATGGAGGAGATCACGAAACAGCGCTCCCTGGAGGAGATTAAAGCGATGTTCGCCGATGCCGGCTATCATGGCGAGCGTCTCGTGATGCTGCACACGACGGACCAGCCGTTCTACAATCTGGCGACCCTGGTGGTGTTGGATTCGCTGAAGCGCGCCGGCGTGGAGGTTGATGACCAGGCCATGGACTGGGGCACGACGCTGCAGCGGCGCGGCAGCAAGGAACCGTTGGACAAAGGCGGCTGGTCGCTGTTCGTCAGCGTCACGCCGGTCCCCGAATACCGCGATCCGCTGCTGGGTTCATTGCTGCGTGGCAACGGCAAGGACGCCTGGATCGGCTGGCCGGAGATCCCGGAAATGGAGGTCGCCTATAACGCGTGGCTCGACGCCGAAACGCCCGCGGAACAGACGGAGTTGGAGCGGAAAATTCAGCTGATCGCCATCGACACCGTCCCATTCATTCCACTGGGCCGCTACCTGCCCAGAGTCGCGTGGAGCAGGTCGATCAGCGATCCCGGGAAAGGGCCCGCGCCGACGTTCTGGAACGTCAGCAAGTCATAGTTACGCATGCCGATCAGATCGGCATCCGGCGCCGTCATCTACCGACCGATGTCATCGCGAGCAAAACGCACCGTCAAAAGTCACTGTCATCGCGAGCGAAAGTCACCGTTATCGCAAGCGAAAGTCACTGTCATCGCAAGCGAAAGTCACTGTCATCGCGAGCGAAGGTCACCGTTATCGCAAGCGAAAGTCACTGTCATCGCAAGCGAAAGTCACTGTCATCGCGAGCGAAAGTCACTGTCAGCGCGAGCGAAAATTACTGTCATTGCGAGCGAAGCGAAGCAATCTCCCGGCGCGTGCGCACGAACCCGGAGGTTGCCGCATCGCTTCGCTCCTCGCGATGACAGGCGTTCGTTTCGACTCAACCCGAACGCGAAAGACCCTAACCCCGGAGTTTATACCAAGGATGCGGCAGGCCCGGGGTCTTGACCCGCAACGTGTAGACCGACGTACTCGCGGTAAACAGCAATGTGCGCAGGTCGTCACCGCCGAACGCGATGTTGGCGCAGACCTCCGGCGTCTCGATGATCCCGATCAAACTCCCGTCCGGCGTGAAGACCCAGGTGCCGGTCGTGCCGGTGCAGAACACCCGGCCCGCCGAGTCGACCTTCATCCCATCCGGCACGCCGTTCGTTTTGTCGTGCGACATATCGGCGAAGATCCGCCGCCGCACCATGTTGCAGTTCTCGTCCAGTTCGATGGCGTGAATATATTGCGTCCATCGCGTGTTCGCCACGTAAAGCGTGCGCTCGTCCGGCGACAGCGCGAGGCCGTTCGGATACTCGAACGCCGCGAGTTCGCTGACCGCGCCATCGGGCGCGATCTTATAGATCATCGCGTTCTGCACCTCGCGCTCCGCCACCAGCACGCGCAACGCCGGATCGGTGAACAGCAATGTGCCGTTCGAGTGGCAGATCACGTCATTGGGCCGGTTCAGCCGCTTGCCCTCGAACCGGTCGATCAGCGTCGAAACGGTGCCATCCAGTTCGGTGCGGGTAACGCGGCGCCCATCGCCTTCGCAATTGATCAGCCGTCCCTGAAGATCGAAGGTCAGCCCGTTGCCGCCTCGCGTTTCGCGGATTTTCTCGAACGGCCGGCCTAATGTGACGCGAAACAAGCCGCTGCCGCGGACATCGACGAAATAGAAGAACCCGTCGGGATGCCACAGCGGGCCTTCGGTGAACACAAAGCCGGTGGCGACTTTTTCGAATGATGTCGTGTCGTCCAGGATATCGGACAGAGTTTCCATGGCCGCGCCCTCCTTGTTGGCTGACTGCATCGCACCAGAAACCGCGCTGGCTTGCAAACATCCGGGATTGGCGGCGGAATGCCGCGGCACATGGAGGAACGCATGGAACTGATCGACCTGAGCCGGGACCTGTTTCACCGCACCCAGGTGCATCCGTCGCATCCGCCCGTCGTGATCACGGTCTGGGGCGACCATTCGGAGAAGAAGGTCGCCGGTAACACGGTGTTCACGTCGAAGGCGCTGGCGCTCAGCCTGTCGGATCATTCCGGCACGCATGTCGACGCGCCGGTGCATTTCGATCCGCGGCCCGGTGCCGCCTCGATCGACGAGATGCCGCTGGAGAAATTTTATACCTCGGCGATTTGCCTCGATCTGTCGCATGTGCCGTTGCGACACGCGATCACGGTGCCGGAGATGGAGGACGCGCTGGCGCGATCCGGCCAGGAAATCCGGCCCGGCGACACCGTGCTGATCCATATGGCCACCAATGAGCGGCTGTTGGGAAAGCCCGGCTATCAGCATGACTTTCCGGGCCTCGCGCTGGCGTCGGTGCACTGGCTCGCCGACCGCGGCATCGGCATGTTCGGGGTCGAGGCGATCAGTCCGGCCCCGGAAGGAGATCTGAACTTTCAGGCGCACATGGCCTGCGCGGAGCGCGGCATCACCCACATGGAGTGCCTCGCCAATCTCGACAAACTCATCGGCCGCGGCCGTTTCCGGTTCATCGGCTTTCCGCTGAAAATCCGCGGCGGCACCGCGAGCCCGATCCGCGCGGTGGCGCTGTTCGAATAATACGGAAAGGACGAAACGATGGCGAGACTCGATCGGAACGGCGTCGGCATTCATTACGAAGTCCATGGCAACGGGCCGGCCATTCTGCTGAGCCACGGCTACAGCGCGACGTGCCGTATGTGGGACGGCCAGATCGCGGCGTTCAAGGACCGTTACAAAATCATCGTGTGGGATATGCGCGGCCATGGCGAGAGCGATTATCCCGCCGACCCCGCCGCCTATTCCGAGGCTCTGACCGTCGCCGACATGGCCGCGATCCTCGACGCCTGCGATGAAACCACCGCCATCATCGGCGGCCTTTCACTGGGCGGCTACATGACGCTGGCGTTCCATCTGAGGCATCCGGACCGCTGCCGGGCGCTGATGCTGTTCGACACCGGACCCGGCTTTAACAAGACCGAGGCGCGGGAAGCGTGGAACCAGCGTGCCCGCTCTCGTGGCGACGACCTGGACGCGCGGGGGCTGGCGGCGCTTGGTCCATCCGATGAAGTGCGAATGAGCCGGCACCGATCGGCGTCCGGCCTCGCGGGCGCGGCGCGCGGGATGCTGACGCAGGAGAACGCCGGCGTGATCCGGTCACTGGAAACGATCGCGGTGCCGGCACTGGTGCTGGTCGGCGCGAACGATACGAACTTTCTGGCGGCGACCGATTACATGGCGGCGAAAATCCCGGGCGCCCAAAAAACCGTGATCCCGGACGCGGGTCACGCGGCGAATCTGCACCAGCCGGCCGCGTTCAATCGCGCGATGGAGGCGTTCCTGACCGGGCTGCGTTGACGTCCCGGCCGTCGAAGCGATCGCCGCTACTCCGCCGACTCCAGACTCGACAGCGCCCGTCCCTTGGTTTCCGGCAGCATGAGCAACGCGACGATCATCACCGCGAAGCCGAGCCCGCTGAACACCACGATCGCGTTGGCGAGCCCAAATTCCTTGGCGAGGAACCCGACCATCGCCGGAAAGATCGCGCCGATCCCGCGTCCGGCGTTGTAGCAGAATCCCTGCGCGACGCCGCGCACCGCGGTGGGGAACAGTTCCGTCATGTACGATCCCATCGGCGAGAACATCATCAGATTGATATACCCAAGCACGAAGCCGACCGGCAGAATCATGTCGTTCGACAGCGGCGCGAGCATGTAGACCAGCATCATCACGACCGACCCCAGGACCGAAACAAAAAATGTGTTCCGCCGTCCGATCGCGTCCGCCAGAAACGCACCGGACACGAAGCCGCAAAATGCACCCAGGATCAGCACCATCAGATAGGAGCCGGTACCGACCGAGGTCATGTGCCGCTCGGTCTTCAAAAAGGTCGGCAAGAAAATCGTGAGGGCATAACTACTGCCCTGCGCGCCGGTCACCATCAGGGCGACCCGCCAGGTGGTGGCCAAATAGGGCGGCTTCAACGCGGCGAACAGATGCAGCCAGCCGACCGCTGCCCGCCGTTGCACCGAATGCTCCGGCTCCTCGACGAAGCGGCGGATCCAGAACACCAGCAAGGCCGGCGCCAGACCAATCCAGAACAGCGCCCGCCACGCGATCGCCTCAGGCAGAAAGGCGAACAACGCGGTGAACAGCAGCGCCGCGGTGCCCCAGCCAACAGCCCAGCCGGTCTGCACGAGGCCCACCGCGCGGCCGCGATACTGGTCGCGGATCACCTCACCCATCAGCACGGCGCCGGCGGCCCATTCGCCACCGAAACCGAAGCCCTGCAACGCGCGCAGCACGAACAACTGATTGAAGTCCTGCGCGAAGCCGCACAGAAACGTAAACAGCGCGTACCAAAGAATGGTGATCTGCAACACCCGAACGCGGCCGATGCGGTCGGCGACGGCGCCGGCGATCCAACCGCCAAACGCCGATACCAGCAGCGTGATCGTCGCCAACTCGCCCGCCTGGGCGGTGGAGATGTGCCAGATCGCCAACAGCGACGGGATCACAAAGGAAAATATCTGCACATCGAGCGCATCCAGAGACCAGCCGCCGAAGCAGGCGATCATGGTGCGCCGTTCGCGCGTGGTGAGGTCTCGCATCCAGGCCAACATCGTCGTTTCCCCCCGCCACTGATCGGCGTTGCCGAAGTCAAGCGCGTGGGGGCAAATTGATCAAGGCCGGAGGCCGGCATACGCTGAGAGCCGTCTCGGGAGGCTCACCCATGCACACCGACATCCGCGGCCTGACGGTCACCGCCGCCTCGGCCACCGCCGTGACGGAATTCGATCGTGCGATCGACGCCTATCTGTCCTATCGTTCCGATATCATGACGCGCCTGGAGGCGCTATTCGCCGCCGATCCGGACTGCGCCATGGCCCATGTTCTCAAGGGCTATCTGATGATGCATGGCTACAAAAGCCAGCTTGTCCCGATCGCCCGCGCGGCGGCGGAAACCGCCCAGACCTTGATGCGGCACGCCACGACCCGCGAGCAGGCGCATCTTCAGGCGCTGACCGAATGGGCCGGCGGCAATCCCGACAAGGCCTCTGCCATCTGGGAGGATATTCTGCGGGACTACCCGCACGACATCCTGGCGTTCCGGTTGCACCATTTCGTCAATTTCTGGTTCGGCCGGCCGGATGCGATGCTGTCCATGGTGCTGAGCGTGGAACAACACTGGTCCGCGGCGATCCCGGGCTTCAACGCGATCCTTGGGTGCCGCTGCTTCGCGCATGAGGAAAGCGGCTATTACCTGGTAGCCGAGGCCGCCGGCCGCGAAGCGATCCGCCGCGACCCGACCGATCTCTGGGCTGCCCATGGCATCGCGCACGTCCTGGAAATGACCGGACGGCGGCGCGAGGGGATCGCCTGGGTCGCCTCGCTGCGAGACGGTTGGGAGGCGGCGAACAATCTGAAGCACCATCTGTGGTGGCACCAGGCCATGTTTCATTTGGAACTTGGCGATATGTCCCGCGTTCTGACGCTGTACGACACGCGGATCCGCGACCTGGCCTCGCCTTTGGTCCAGGCCGCGCCCGACCTTTACATCGACGTGCAGAACGCCGCCTCCATGCTGTTCCGCCTGGGTCGCCACGGCGTCGATCCCGGTGCCCGTTGGATCGAGCTGGCGGATAAAGCCGAGACCAGGATTGGCGACTGTCAGTCCGCCTTCACCTTGCCGCACTGGATGATGGCACTCGCCGCGACCGGACGGGAAGCCGCGGCACGGCGTATGCTGGAGGCGATGCGGGATTACGCGCGAGGACCGGGCATCAACGCGCGACTCGTCGGCGCGTTCGCGATTCCTGTCAGCCAGGCCGTACTGGCCCATGGTCTCGGCCGTTATGAGCAAGCGGTCGCGTTGATGCGTCCGGTGTTGGGGGAGATGTACCGCCTCGGCGGCAGTCATGCGCAGCAGGATGTGCTGGAGCAGGTGTTTCTGGACGCCGCGTTGAAGGCGGGCCTCGAGGAGGACCGCCAGTTGATGATCGAACGGGTGTCGGGGCGCCATCCGGTCCCGCCGGCCCGCCGCCGCGGCTACGCGATGGCGGCCTGATCAGCCTGCCGTCACGATGTCCAGCAGCAACGCGGAATGGTCCGACACCCCAACGGCCCGTTCCGCGTGCGAGTAACGGACGTCGCCGATCCGAAGCGCCAGCCGCGGCGAGACGAAGGCATGATCGACGCGAAATCCGTTGCCGCGATGACTATACCAGGAAAACTCCCGTCCATCGGGAAACCGGTCGCGCCAGATATCGCGAAACCCGGCCGCCTGAATCTTGTCCATGAACGGCGCGGTGCGGTCGGTCGCGCCCGGCTCGTCCACGAAGGCACGGCAGGTATTGAAGTCGCCGATCGCCAGCGCATGCCGCCCGGAATGTCGGCGAGACGCGTCGATCAGCGCCTCCCAGTAGGGAATTTTCGCCTTCAGGTTGGGCATGTAGACGCCGAACAATCGCATGCGATCAATCGTGACGGTCAGCATGCGCCAAGGCTCCGGCACGTGCTCCGTCACACAGGCGATCGCTCCCGGTTTCGTTCAGGAGGCGATCAGCACACCGTTACGGATCCCTGGCGGCTCGACCGGGCTCAACCAGGCATAACCTTGATCCCGTAACACGGCGCGCAGCCGCTGACCGGCCTCGCCGGATCGATATTCGGTCAGAACGAGCACGTCGGCCTGGTGCGCCGCGAGCGCGTCGGCGATCCGCGGCAGCCGCGTGCCACCGCCGGCACGGATGTTCCAGGTCAGCAGACGCATGGGTTATGCCATATTCCGATCAGGTTGAGCCGAGACGGCTTCCCCCTTCTGTCACTGCGAGGAGCGTAGCGACGCGGCAATCCCCGTGTCCTCCGCGCATGGAGATTGCTTCGCTTCGCTCGCAATGACAGGGGCGGTCGCTCGCGATGACAGGGGCGGTCGCTCGCGATGACAGAGGACGGGGTACCGGCGGATGCTACCTGATCGGCGAGCCCGCCTCATGCAGGAACGCTCGTGTCTCCTCCACCGCTTTCGCCAATCCGACCCGGTGGACCACCACGCCTTCGGGAAACGCCGACAGCAACCGGCTCGGCGCGCCGCGGTCCAGCAGCACGAACACGCCGCGATCGGACGCGCGCCGGATCAGCCGGCCAAACGCCTGGCGCAGCCGCGACCGCGCGATCCGGTCATCCCAGCCTTTCGGATCGCCGTGCGACAGATGCACTCGCCGTTCCCGGTGCAGAATGTCCGGGCGCGGCCATGGCACCTTCTCGAACACCACCAGCCGCAGCGCGCGGCCCGGCACGTCGACCCCATCGCGCATCGCGTCCGTGCCGAGCAGGCAACTATCCTCCTCGGCCCGAAAGATATCGACCAGCGTGGCGTTGCCCATCGCGTCGACATGTTGCGCGTAGAGCGGGATGTGCCGCGCCTCCAGTTCCGGCGCGATCCGCGCATGCACCGCGCGCAGCCGGTTGATCGCGGTGAACAAGCCCAGCCCACCGCCGCCCGCCGCCACGAACAGGGCCTGGAACGCCGAAGCGAGCTGGCCAATGTCCCCCTGTGTCAGGTCGCTCACCACCAGCACCCGGGTCTGCGCCGCGTAATCGAATGGCGAGGCCACGGCCGCGCGGATCGCCGGCGACGGCAAGTGCGGCGCGCCGACCCGTGCCTCGGCCGCTGCCCAGGCCTGTTCGGGATCGCCGGTGCCGGCGTCGCGCAAGGTCGCTGAGGTCACCAGCACGCCCTGGGCCGGCGCGGCCAGCGTCAGCGCGAACGGCACCGTCGGATCGAGCCAGTGCCGATGCAGCCCCACATCGAAATCCCGATTGCCGTCGCGCCGGTCCAACCGGAAGAACGCCACGTAGCTTGGCCGCTCCCCTGGCTGGTGGTCAGGCTCCGCCAGCGCGGTCAGCATGGACCGCCACGCTCGCAACGGCTGGATCGCGCGCCGGTCCAGGGAACGGGCGATCGCCTCGATCCTGGTGCGGGTGGCGCTGTCCATATCCTCCGCCTCATCGTCGGCGCGGGCGAGCAACCGGGTGCGCAACGTCTCCACCGGCTCCGCGATGCGGCCCAGGGCACGGGCGAGGCGATCGGCGGCGTCGGCCACGGCCTCGTTCAGCGGGTGCACATCGCATTCCACGGTCCCGTACGGGTTATGCCGCGCGCGCGGCCCGTCTTCCGCTGAGGTGCGCGCCAGCACCTGCTTGCGCACCAGCCGCAGGAACAGTTCGGTCGGGTTGGTTTGTCTGGGCTCGACGCCTTCGAGTTCGGGCCCCTCGTCGGTCAGCCGCGCGGTCCAACCAACCCCGGGCAAGGCGCGCGCGGCCTGCAGGATGGCATCCAGCGGGGTCAGCAGATTGGGGCGGTCGGCGACCAGGTCCTCGACCCGGCGCGCGAGGCCGCGGGCGCGCGATCGTCCCCCCTCCCCGCCCAACAGCCAGCGGCGTAGTTCGCTGGTCTCCAGGCCGGACAGCGTGGCGGAGAACGCGCCATCGGCGGCGTCGAACACGTGATGGCCTTCGTCGAACACATAGCGGGTGGGCACGGCGTTGTCGTCCAGCCCGCCCCAGGCCGCCTGCGTCATCACCAGCGCGTGGTTGGCGACCACCAGTTTCGCGGTGCGGGCGCGGCGGATGGTGTGCTCGACGAAGCAGCGGCGATAGTGGGTGCAGGCGCCGTGAATGCACTCGCCGCGGCGGTCGGCGAGGGTCGCGATCAACGCGGCGCCGTGCAGTTCGCCCAACCAGCCGGGCAGGTCGCCGCCGTGGATGTCGCCGTCCTCGGTCACGGCAGCCCAGCGGGCGATGAGGCCGAGCGGGATCAGCTGGTTTTGCAGGAAGCCGGAGGAGGCGTTGTTGACCGCTTCCTCCAGGTTCAGCAGGCAGAGGTAGTTCTCGCGGCCTTTGCGGACCACGACGTTGGCGCGGCGCTCGGTCGGGTCAGGCCAAATGCGGGCGACCTCGGCCTCGATC